>OGII01000005.1_pt1 | contig 202260 bp, 150 predicted proteins | sample 1571701 | NCBI WGS metagenome assembly OGII01 (sample SAMEA2581950, study PRJEB24529) | metagenome | biome: Human gut stool | place: China | collected 2011
ACCATTTCGGCCTCAACGAGGTTCTTCTTGTTGCCGGGATAACGCACCGTTGCCAGTGCATCGAGGATTAATTTAGGATAAAGAGTCATGTTATTTACTTTTTTAAATTTTCAACGGTTTGAGATAACCGTTTGAGAAATAAATATTCAACTGAGCATTTGAGTAGTAGTAGTAACGAATTAGCAACCTGCGAATTCCAGCGATTTGCAGTGCAATGTTGTCAAATAACTCTGTCACAAAAGTAAATAAATTCTTTAGTCAGACAAAGAGTTTATCTACTTTTTAGTCGTAATCGGTTCTATTTAGTCGTAAATAGTCGTAATTCTCTTGGTTTAGTCAAAAACACAGGTATAACAACTACTCCATATACCATATTCGGCCTTTCAAAATGATTATACCAACTTCTTTCATTTCTACAAGAATATTTCCGACCATTCGTTCCTGTTGTTCAATAGTCTTGGTTTTAGGAAGCACATCTTTGAGATAATCAAATATAGCATCGCGTTTGGCTCCAGCAGAACCAGCATTTTGAAGATACTGCAAAATCATTTGTTGGAGTTTTGCTTTATCCAAACCTCTGTTGCGGGTATAATCCGGCAACTGCTTTGTTTTTTTAGCAAGATCCAATGATATGCTATACTCGGATGTATCCCCCTCTAATAGTCCTCTGTTCAATAAAGCGAGTACATTCTCCTCGGAAATGCGATGTCCTTTCTGCACCGCATCCAAAAGGATACAATCTTCTAATGTCAATGTATCGTTATCCTTGAGCAACTGAGTATATTTTTCATTGATGGTATTTCCATATATCGTTACGCCAACCTCTTTGTTCAACATGTCAATTTCATAGTCAGGCATCGGGAAATGACGACGCCTTTGCTCGTTGAACATCTTCTTGATACCACGGCTTACGGTGTCTATCATATTGAAGTCAACCATAGCCCTGCACAGACATTCATTTCGGAAATGAGTCTGCGGTTCTTCGTTTCTCAAAGCGTTCTCCAATGTGCCGGGAATAAATGTACCAGCATTCGAGTAATACAAGTAGCCTGGGTTCTCCACAAAGTTGATACGTTGCTGAAGCGTATAGTCCTGATGGGCAATGCAGTTATGCAGTGCCTCACGAATGGTATAGTCATCATACTGCTTCATCGTATCAGGGAACAACGTACCACCAGGCATCTCACGCAACGTAAGGTTTTCTATCTTTGAGAGGATTTCATCCACTGTCAATATGAACGGAACTGTGAAATGTTCATAGTCCACTACATCCTGTTTGGCGCCTCTTCGTGTCCAAGTTACCTGTGCCACTGCAGGACGCAATTTGAAAGCCGCCTCGTATTTACCGAGCAATATGATGGCAGCACGAGTGATGCCACTATTCCGTATCAAACCGCACTTGCCAAGGAATGTCTGAACGTTCCAAGCGTTCACTTCTTCCGCAGGGATGCGACTATGCACCTTCTTGAACATCATGCGAGCCTTGGCAATAGCCACCTCGTCCAAATCGTCTATAGTGGCATCCGGCACAATCTCAGCAGACCAGTCTTTAGCGGTATAGATAGGTTCTTCAAGAATGACAGCCATTCTCTCTTGCGTCAATTCTACCAAAGAATCCTCAATCCGTTGCCATGCCTTCTTATGTGCCAAAACTGGGCGACGAGGCAAATGCTTCGGGATATGTATAATCCACACCGTTTTATGAGTATCATCCGTTATAAACTCCTCTATAGACAGTCCTTCTGACGACAAGTAAGTGCATTGCTCCGTCAGTTTGAATGTTGCCGATTGCGTATTGGCTGGTTGTCCATTAAAGGTCATCTTTGAAATGTCCGTCCCTACTACTTCAAGTGTCTTATCCTTGACACCAATCACTAAGTGTCCACCCTCCATATTGGCAATGGCGGACACATACGAGATGACATCGTCTTTCTCGTCACCACAGAAAGAGTTCTTTAAATTCTTGAACTCTTTCCATTCACATCGAGCGTTTTCCTGCGGATATTTACGGAGAAGATATTGTTGTAGTTCTTGTTCGAGCATAATGTTCTTGTTTGATATTCATGAAAAAAGCCTATTAGAGCCATCAAAACAGCTCTCGTTGCGCTTTACCTTTCAAATTATAATAAATTCTATTCTTTATCTTCTTTTTTTCCACTTGCGACATCTTCTCAAGATAGCGCTTCATTTTGTCATCTCTCCAATCTATGTGCAATTTGCTAATGATTTCTTTTGCAGAAATCATTTCGACACTTTTTAATACTGCAATTATATTTGAATCCAGTGTGTCTTTTTCTAACTGTTTAGGAGTTTTTTGTTCATTAGGGCTAAGGGTTAAAGTCTTTCCATATATATCTACGGCGAATGCTCCTTTCTGAATAAGTAGACGATTTGCATTTTTCTCATTATTGTCAGGATATCTGACGTAGATAGGACGGTTCTTTCTTAGACCATCAAGCACACCAGCCCAAGTTCCCCCTTTATCATCACTTTGAGCTACAAATATTTCTGATGCCATACCATATATAATAGGATTACGTGCCATTGCGAATTCTACCGACCATGGCGCTTTGGGAGCAAAAGTACTCATAACCAACACATTTCCTTGAATGATATGTTTTAGATATTGTTTAAATCCAGAGCCAAAAGTCATTATGCCCTGTGGAAGCACAATAATACTTTTCCCATTTGCATTAACTGCTGAATCTAAAGCTTGGCGATCCACTCCTTTTGCAAAACCACTGACAACGACCTTGTTCTCTGTCACAGCTTTCTTTGCTATATTTTCTGTGAAAGCTAAAGACTTCTCATTGGCACTTCGTGACCCTACAATAGCAATAGACTCTTCTTTCAACAGCGATTTGTTTCCTTTTATATATATGACAACAGGAGCATTAAACTTTAAATTTTTTTTCAGAATCTTAGGGTACTCTTCATGAGTTACAGGTAATATGTCATACCCTTGAGAAATTAAGTCTTCCACGAGAAATGAGTTGTTTGCTAATTGAAGTCTTGCTTCTTCAAACTGAATTTTCTCAGTTTCATTCAGCCCGGCAATATCCCAATTTGAAGAATTTTCAAACAATTCTATTATGGATATTTGTGGAACGTGTTGAAAACAGTTTACATATATCTCATTCTTACGCTTTGTCCACATCTTAGGAATCAATGCAAGCGTTATCCAATATGTCAATTCTTGTTTATTCATAATGAACCTCCTACAGTTTTTGCTATAACGATAGGAACAATATATGTTGCTCCTTTTTGTGTTAATAAATTTCCAACTTCTTTTAGTGTTGCGCCACTATCGTATATATCATCTATCAAGAGTATTGTTTTACCTTTGATTATATCATCCTCTATACCAAATGCACCCAATACATTTTCACGTTTGCTGTATGAATTCTGAAACATCTTCTGTTCTTGTGTTACACGCACCTTTTTCAGAGCATGACTTATAGGAACGTTTATTACACTTGCAAACTTCATAGCAAAGTTCTTTACAAGATCACCAGATTTTGTTGGAGGCAAGTATAGTACTAAATCAAATTTAACATCTCCGAATTTCTTTCCAAACATAGACAATGTCTTTTTTAACAGAAAATCTGGAAAATCCCCTCCATTATCATATTTACTTCGATGTATAGCTGCTCCTACATTGGAAGTTCCATAATAAGAGGCTGCATAGCCATTCACCATATGTGATGCTTTTCTTAGATGCTCTTTTATTATTTCTACTTCTTCATGGGTATAGTCTGATGTTCTAATGCTATTTTTATATTCATTCACATATTGTTTTACGACCTCATTGTTTTGGTCCTTTATCGTTTTCTCTATCAATATTTTTTTAGGAGAAGTAATACAGACCCTAAACCCGCATTTTTTCGTAGTCCATGAAGCAAGTTCCAAAATTGGGAAAAAAGTATTTCTAAAGTCCTCAAGTTTCTTCATTAGCTCTAGTGACATAACTACGTGAATTTTTTCCAAATTCGTGTTATCGCAATTTCTATAATCCATCTGCTCGTCACTATCCAGAAACTTGCATAAGTATTTCATTCTTGGCATATCAGTATATATATACTGTTCCATAGAATGAAGTTCATTCAGCTTTGCATCTCTCTGTTTCTCAAAGTATTTTGTATTTAGGACTGGGGCATTATATTGGTATTCATATTTCTTTGCTTTGCCATAGACAACCTCCTTGATGATTCCTTGATCTATCAAATCTGCTTTAATCACCCTTGCTTGAGTTTGCTTAAGATTAGCCTTTTTTAGGATTTCTCTCTCAGACAGAGGTTCTTCTTTTAATAATTCTATGACCTTTTGATATTTTTTTATTGACGGACGAGCACCATCTATAAATGAAAGAGGAAGTACTGAGTCTGTAGGCACTTCTCTTCCATTGTCTTTACTTTCATTGTAAAACAATATTATACGTGTAGGTTTTCCGTCACGTCCCGCACGTCCAATCTCCTGATAGTAGTGAATAGGTGATGCTGGAATTTGAGTATGTATGATAAAACGAATGTCAGGCTTATCTATTCCCATACCTAAAGCATTGGTTGATACTACACACTTCCATTTGTTTTGCATTAGACCACTCTCTATAGACCTTCTTGTATCTGCATCGAGACCTGCATTATAATCTATAGCTTTGACTCCGACAAACTGAAGCCATTTCGCATAAGTTTCAGTGTCTATACGTGTGCCTGTATATATTAAGCCGGTACCATCTAATTTGCCAATGTTTTGAGCCAACCATATCATTTTTTCATCTTCGGACATAACCTTTATTACCTGCAGAGCAAAGTTCTGTCGCACAAGGCTTCCTCTGATTGTTGTCAATCGTCCACCTATCTGTTGTTCAATATCATGTTGAACCCTTTCTGTTGCGGTTGCAGTAGTAGCAAGGACTGGTAAGTTCTTCGGAAGGAACTGTACCAAATTAATAATCCTGCAGAACGATGGCCTAAAATCATGACCCCAAACAGAAATAGTGTGTGCTTCATCAATTACAATCATTGAAAGCTTTATGTGGCGAGTAGCTTCTATCCATTCGTCATTCTCCTGTCTTTCGGGTGCTATATATAATATCTTTACTTCATTGTTTTTAGCACGTCGAATAGCTTCTTGATTTTCCTCATGCGACTGCTCTGAATTAATATAAGCTGCAGGAATGCCTTTATTCACCAATCCTCTGACTTGATCACGCATTAGAGCTATCAGTGGAGAAAATACAACCGTAACTCCATCAAACACTGTGGCAGGGAACTGGTAACACAACGATTTACCGAATCCAGTACGTTCTATCATTAGGATTCGTTCTCCTCGAAGTATTCGTTCGATAGACTTCCACTGTTCATCATAGAAATGCTCTATGCCAAATTTTTCCTTCAGTTTTGTTTCAGCATCTTTTCTTGTCAAAATAATCTGCATACGCATTTTGTTTTAGATATTTTTTATATTGCAAAATCATTTCATCTCTGACATTATCCGAAATGAAGGGCGCACAAGATGTAAATCTTGCACTTGGACACGATGAACCTGTGTCTGTAAGTTGCCCATTATACAATGAAGCGTCAGCCATAATAGGCTGTGTGGTGTTATCTTTCAATGTTATTACTCAGAGGTTATATGAATACCGATAGACTTTCTTTTGCAAGAATTGTCACATTTTGACTACAAAGATAAAGAAACTTACCGAGACGAAAGAAGAAAGTATTGTAAATCTTTGTATTGCGACCGCTTTTTAACATTTGAGAGATGATTGGTGGAGCATAAGCGACCAATCATCTCTCAATTTACACATGGCTTATCGTAATAGGCCATGAACTTTCCTTTTTGTCAGCGCCCCCAATCCGACTTTCTTTGTTCCATCCCAGTTCGTAAGCTGGTCTGCACATCCATTTGAACCGCCAAGTGAAACGTATGTATCTGCGCTGCACGACATGAGATCAACGAACGAAAGGAAGTTCTGAATGATGGGTTCGTTATAAACAACCTCATCGGTAGCAAAGAGTTTTGTCCAGTTAGTGACGCACTCCATACGGAAATTCGTGCAGCCATTCCAAGATACACTTTCGAGGAACTTACTGACAGATGAAGAAACTCCTTTCTTGGCGCATAGGTCGAAGCCTGACTTTTGAGCAATTACCATGAGCAAGCCATAAAGTCAGCATTCCGCTGCCTGCATAGTTATGTTGAATATCCGCTTTTGAAGCATGCATAGCTTTACCCCCCCCTAAATGAAGTGAGGCTGCATCTTTCGACGCAGCCTCGCTTTGTTTATGTTTTTTAGGAAGATTAATCGATTTCCTCATCAGCCTCGTAACCGCCCATTTCGCGGAGAGCGTTCTTGAGCATTACGTACTGCTGGAACAAGTGGTTTACAGGCACCTCGCCCTGAGTGTAGTCGTGCATCGGGCTCTTGAGGAAGAAGCTCAAGAAGCGCTGAGTTCCGTAGCGTCCTGCGCGTGCAGCCAAGTCGCTGAGCAACACGAGGTCAAGGCAAAGAGGAGCAGCGAGGATAGAGTCGCGGCAGAGGAAGTTGATTTTGATCTGCATTGGGTAGCCCATCCATCCGAAGATGTCGATGTTGTCCCATCCTTCCTTGTTGTCGTTGCGCGGTGGATAGTAGTTGATGCGCACTTTGTGGTAGTAGTCTTTGTAGAGATCCGGCTGATTCTCAGGCACGAGGATTGACTCCAAAGTAGACAATTTGCTGACTTCCTTAGTGTGGAAGTTTGCAGGCTCGTCGAGCACAAGACCGTCGCGGTTACCGAGGATGTTTGTAGAGAACCATCCTGACAATCCGAGGCAACGAGTTCCGATGATAGGAGCGAAACCAGACTTAACCAAAGTTTGACCAGTCTTGAAGTCCTTTCCGGCGATAGGCATCTTAGTTTTTTCAGCGAGCTCCCACATAGCAGGGATGTCGACAGTGGTGTTAGGAGCACCCATAATGAAAGGAGCGCCTTCAGAAAGAGCTGCGTAAGCGTAGCACATAGAAGGAGCGATGTGCTCTTTGTCGTCAGCCTTCATAGCTGCTTCCAAAGAAGCGAGAGAACCGTGGATCTTCTCGTCTACCGGAACGTAGATTTCAGTAGAAGCCGCCCAAAGCACAACGATACGGCTGCAGTTGTTTGCTGCCTTGAAGTTGCGGATGTCTTCGCGAACCTGCTCCATCATATCCCAACGGTTAGCGCAAGTTTTCACGTTGTCACCGTCAAGACGTTTTGCATAATTATGGTCGAAAGCCGCCTTCATAGGAACGATTTTAACCAATTCGTCCTTAACCGGCTCTATGTCTTTTTCTTTAAGCACCTCAGCGTTGATAGCCGACTCGTATGCGTTTGCAGGATAAACGTCCCAAGAACCGAAAACGATGTCGTTCAAATCTGCCAAAGGCACGATGTCTTTATAGTGAAGATATTTCTTTTCAGCACCGCGGCCAACGCGGATTTTGTCGTATTGTGTCATTGAGCCCACTGGTTTAGCCAAACCTTTACGAGCCATCAATACACCTGTCATAAATGTTGTTGAAACGGCACCAAGACCTACTACAAGTACGCCAAGTTTGCCTTCTGCTTTTTTAACGTTGCAATTTTCCATTTTTCAGAATATTTTCTTTTGAGTTGTTTTCAAATTTGTCTTGCGGACCAAAATCCACGGGTCAAAAGTACTGCTATTTTCCTGAATGCAAAATTATTTTTAAATAAATAAATGGTCCAAATGGTCTAAACTTTGGTAAAAAAGGGCGCAACCAGATAATATTTGTTAAATACCACCTGATTGCGCCTTATTTTGTGAAAATTTCTAAACGAAGCGTTTTTCGATTTCCTCGAGTTTTTTGATTATTTCGGGATGCGTGACGGCATCTTCCTCCGCCGTCCATCCTTTTCCTTTGAGCCACGCCACCTGGCATCCAATAGACTCAGCCGGCACGATATCCTTCTTATAGCTGTCGCCAACGACAAGCACATTCTCTGCAGGGACGCCAAGAGCCTCCACACCGAGCGCGAAAATGCGCGGATCGGGCTTTCGTATGCCAACCACAGCGCTTTCAACAACCTTTTTGAAATAGCGTGCCAAGTCGAAATCGGCAAGCACCGTCTCCACATTGCCGTAGAAGTTGCTCACGAGCACCATCGGCACCCGCTCATGCACAAACTCCAACACCTGACGCGCCTCCTCAACCGATTCCTTCGCACGGTTATAGCAATAGCGCGCCACGGCAAGCGCCTTTTCCTCCACTGGATAATCAGAAGGGAGCACTGCGTTTTCAACGAGGTTGCCTATCTCGATACGCATCTTGATGAGCAACAGGTCGTAGAAATTATGCTCGGGCAGTATATGGCGAGTCTTCGCCAGCTCACGCTCCGCATAGACGTAGCAGTCGCGAAACTGCTCCTTCGTCACCTGCACACCAGCCTCGCGGTATCCGTCCCAAATCACTTCGCTCCAATGGTCGCCACGGCTGTCGATTGTGCCGCCGTAGTCGAAAATCACACCCTTAATATCAGTATTTGCCATTTTCAACCTCCTCCGTAAATTTACGGCACATGCGCTCATGCCGCCAAATCATATATACAAGCATCAGATTGAGCACGACCAGCTCGAAAGCGAAATAGAGCCACGGCATCTTGACGAGCAGCGAGCATACAAGCGCTATCGAACGCAGATTGAACGACAGCCAGTTGGTGTATTTCATCAACGGCTTGCTGCCGGCACGGAATGTGTCGCGGAACGACTGTGACACCTCCCCCTCGCCAAAACGTTTGCGCAAGGCGCGGCGCAGTTGCTGCATGCGTGGCGTGAGCACCTCCTGGTTTGCGGTATAGTTGCGGTAGAAGAACATCGTGGTCTTCTTCCAGAAGTTTCCCTTCCATGGCACAGCGGCATACGCCTTGTCAAGCTGCTCCACGCTGTCGAGCTCACTTCCTTCTTTTCCTTTCAAGAAATACAAGTGGAACTGGCGATAATAGTCGGCAGCTGCGGCCTGTTTCGCATGGCACAGACCTGCGGCTACGGCTATCGCCCAAATGACCCACTGGTGTTCCATAAAGAACACGCTGGTACAGTTTTCACGGAAGCATATAGCCAAATAGATCGCCACAAACCAGAAGTCGCCGCTCAGACCGTCGAGTATACGACCGAGGCGTGAGTACTGCTGCGTCATACGCGCCAACTGACCGTCGGCACTGTCGAAAGAGTTTGCCCAAACGAGCAACAACACCCCCACAATATTCAGCCAAAGGTCGTCGAAATAGAACATCACTCCAGCCGCCACACCTATAAATATAGAAGCAATCGTAATGGCGTTTGGCTTGATGCCGAGTTTCGCACACAGCACAGCCCACATATAACCTATCGGGCGATAGAAACAAAGGTCGATCGTTTCCTCCGTGTCCATCGACTTGAGGGTGTCTTTATAAGACGCTTTCAATTCTTTTATATTCATCGGCGTCGTTATTTAAGTTTTGATTTGACATAATTCAGCACCGCCTTGGCAATAAACGGAGCAGCCTCGTTGCGGCAAGGCGCGAAACTTGGCCAGTCGTTGAAATCGATGATGCGGATGTCGCCTTCCGGCGACACGATGCAGTCGCCGCCATAAATCTCCACGCCGAGAGCCTCGGAAGCGTCGTGGCAGATGTCCTTCAAGCGCTCGATGTCGAAATCAATGCCTTTCGACTTGCCGTTGATAGCCTCAAGTCCATATTTACTGTGTCCCTCGTCGAAAGGATAGAACCAGAAGAAGAACGGCGAGTTATGGATGCCGTAGAATTTTATAAGGTCGCCCACAAGATGACGGTTGATTACCGCACGCTTTATGCCGCGGTAGAAATATTCCTGCAGCACCTCCTGCGCCTCTTCCGCATGGCGCACATAGCTCACGTCCTCCTTATGCATGGCATGGAAGTCGCCGCGCTTTATCCAGCAGTTGTTGATGCCCGCCTTTCTCAGCTGGTTTACCACAGCCTCGTCGGTGTTGACAATAACACTGTCGGGATACGGAATGTTGTGCCCCATCAGAATGCGTGTCATGCGCTCGCGTGTGCAGTTCTCGATGCCGTAGCCAGAGTTCACCACAATGCAACCATCGTCCTCCATGTCCTGAAGGCGTTTTATCGACTCCTGTTCACGGCACATATTGAGGATTACGCGCTCCTTCACTTTGCCGCTGTTGAATTGCTCCTCGCTGTAGATGTTGACCGTGCAACCGCGCTTGCGCAGCTGGTCTGCCGTAGCGTTGAAAATCGCAGCGTCGTTGCCGATATGGTTTGGCGAGTAAGCGCCGGCTCTCATAATGCCGGCAATTGTTATTTCTGCCATTTGTATGTTGTTTCTAAACTTTATTTGCTGTTGATGAAATTTTCCGCCTTCTCGATGTCGCCGGCATGGTCTACATCAAGAATTTTCCCCATCGGATACGCCTTCAGTCTCAGACCCGCGTCGACGAGCGCGCGCTGGAAGTTGCGCATACGCGCCACGCCTCGCTCCATGCAGTCGGCAAGCACATCGATGGCTTTCTCATTGAGAGCGTATATGCCTCCCGAAATGTATTTTGCGCCATCATATCGCTCGTCGCGGAAAGCCGTGATGTTCAAATCGTCGTCGGTCTGCACATACAGGGGCTTCTCATCGTCGATATAGTCAGTCACCGCCATCATTCCGTCATAACGTTCATCAGCCTCCATCGCCTCGATATATGGACGGAAATCCTGCTCGCGGAAGATAGTGTCGACCGTTGTCAGGCAGAAGCGTCCTTTCGGGATTACCCTTGAAAGCTCGAAAAAGCTGTGCATCGAGCTCGGAGTTGTCTTCACCACCAGGTTCAGCGGGATGTCGAGCGAGAGGCTCTCAATATATTCGCGCACCTCAGTCATCTGCTCGTTGACGATTATGCTGATGCTCTCCGCATTACAGCGGCAGAAAAGGTTTATCAGGCGGCCTATCATCGGTTCGCCACAGATGTCGACAAGCGGTTTTGGTTTTGCCACGCCCTCTTGTGCGAGACGCGAACCCTCGCCGGCGGCTATTATCGCATAGTTCATTTTTCTTTCGTTTTTAAGCGTTAAGGATTTCCGACGACTCATCATCGTCCTTTGTCAAGTCGAGCACCTCCTTGTCGCCGCTCTTGTCGTAGTACTGGCGACGCAACGGATGTGCGTTCATTTCATAAAAGCGTGTGCGGTTTCTGAAGATGTCGATAGCCTTGAAAATCGCAGAGCGCAGCGAGGCCTCGCTTGCCTGGTTCTTTCCGGCGATGTCATATCCAGTGCCGTGGTCGGGCGAAGTGCGCACATACGGGAGTCCGGCAGTGAAATTCACGCCGTCGTCCATCGCGATTGTCTTGAACGGAGCCAAACCCTGATCGTGGTACATGGCAAGCACACCATCGAAGTGCGTATACTGCCCGCTGCCGAAGAATCCGTCTGCGGCATACGGTCCGAATGCCATGATTTTTCTTGAATAAGCCTCTTCAATGGCAGGCGTTATCACCTCCTTCTCCTCCGTGCCGAGCATACCGTTCTCCCCGGCATGCGGATTGAGCGACAGCACAGCGATGCGCGGTTTTATGATGTCGAAATCCTTTTTCAGGGAATCATTGAAGATTTCAAGTTTCTCCACGATGGCATCTTTTGTTATCGCCTCAGGCACCTGAGCCAAAGGCAAGTGGGTGGTGACCAGCGCCACGCGCAGATGGTCGTCGAAAAGAATCATCAGCGCCTTGTTGCCCTCGCCGATGCGCGATTCCAAAAACTCCGTGTGACCCGGAAAATGGAAATCGTCGCCCTGGATGGAGTCTTTGTTGATAGGCGCCGTCACCATTACGTCGATGATGCCGTTGCGCAGGTCGTCGGCAGCACGTTTCAGCGCAGCCAGCGCAGCCTTTCCGGCAGCCTCGCTCGGCGATCCGAGCTCGATTCTCACCTCACCGTCGACCACTTCCACCAAGTTGTTGACACCGTCGGCGGCATCCTCCGCCCGCGGCACAAGCGTGAAGTTCACGTTTCCCATCTCCAAAGCCTTGCGATGGTATGACAGCGCCTTCGACGAGCCATAAACAATCGGCGTGCACAGATCCGTCATCAAAGGATCCTCAAGCGCCTTCATTATCACTTCATATCCAATCCCGTTGATGTCCCCGTGGGTAATGCCAACGCGTATTTTTTTGTTCTGAGCCATATTATGCATTTTTTTCAATCTACAAAAATACGAAAAATCTGCGAGATAGCGAGAATTTAACAAAAAAGTAGTGTTAGGCGGTCAATATCACGCTGAAAATTCGTATTTTTGCAGACTGATTGCAAACAATGCATACAAGGCAACTGTATTATTGCCAACATTTTGATGTTCAATGCGTAAGAAATGGACAATTCAATAAAGCAACATCTGCTCGACCACCGCTACCTGCGGATGGCTCAGATATGGGCGGAAAATTCATATTGCCGGCGCCGCCAAGTGGGCGCGCTGCTGGTCAAGGACAAAATGATTATCTCCGACGGGTTCAACGGCACTCCTTCGGGCTTTGACAACGTTTGTGAGGACGAGACCAACCACACCTACCCATACGTGCTCCATGCCGAGGCAAACGCCATCACGAAAGTGGCGCGAAGCAACAACAGCAGCGACGGCGCCACGCTCTATGTGACCGACTCTCCATGCATCGAGTGCGCCAAGCTGATAATCCAAGCCGGCATCAAGCGCGTGGTCTTCTCCAAGCTCTACCGGCTCAGCGACGGACTCGACCTTTTGCGCGAGGCAGGAGTGGAATGCTCTTTTATCAACACTGACACTGAAGCGGAAAACAATCTATAACAAACAACAATAGAATGAGAATTAAACATAATTCCATAATTTGGTATCCATTGGTTATCTCGATAGCGATTGTGCTCGGCATCGTCATAGGCAACTACATATCAACAAAAAAATTCACCCTCGACAAAGACCGCAAAATTAATGCTGTGCTCAACTTGATCCAGAGTGAATACGTTGATTCCATCGACGTGAAGGACCTTGTGGAGCAAGCCATTCCGGCAATCATCGGCAACCTCGACCCGCATTCATACTACATTCCCGCTTCCGACATCCGTGCAGAGAACGAGAAACTCGACGGCTCGCTGAGCGGCATCGGCGTGTCGTTCTTCATGATGAACGACACCGCCAACGTTGACCAAGTGATTCCAAACGGACCGGCGGAAAAAGTGGGAATGCTTGCCGGCGACCGCATAATCTCGGTCAATGGAGAGTCGATTGTCGGCGGCACACTGACGGCAGAGGGCATACGCAGCAAAATCCGCGGAGAAAAAGGCACAAAGGTGAGAATCGGAGTGAAACGCAACACATCAAAGAAGACGCTGACTTTCACCATCACACGCGACGACATCCCGATGAACACCATCGACGTGTCGTATATGCTTGACGACAAGACAGGATACATCAAAATCGCACAGTTCGGAAAGAACACATACGATGAGTTTTTCGCAGCGTTGTCGAAGCTGAAGAAAGACGGCGCCTCCCGCTACATAGTCGACCTCCGCGGCAACCCCGGCGGATATATGGAAATGGCTATCCTGATGGTCAACGAATTTTTGGAACAGGGCGAACTTATTGTCTACACAAAAGGACGCAAAGAGCGTGAGGACATACAGGTGTGGAGCGATGACCAAGGCTCATTCCACGACGCTCAGGTTGCCGTGCTGATCGACGAGTATTCGGCAAGCGCCAGCGAGATTATGGCAGGCGCGTTGCAGGACAACGACCGCGGACTTGTTGTAGGTCGACGGTCGTTTGGAAAAGGACTGGTGCAGAAGCAGATTTACCTGCCAGACAGCAGCGCCATCCGTCTGACCATAGCCCGCTACTACACGCCGTCGCACCGATGCATACAGAAAGACTACACGCTTGGTGACGAAGACGACTACTCAAAGGAGCTCTACGACCGATACACCCACGGCGAGCTCTACAGCGCCGACAGCATCAAGGTGGACAAAAGCAAGATTTTCCGCACTGCCAACGGAAGAATCGTATATGGTGGCGGAGGAATCGTGCCCGACATATTTGTGCCCAACGACACCACTGGTATCACCACCTACTACCGCGCCGTCGCCAACCTCGGGCTGCTGCAGCAGTATGTCTACACCTACGTCGACATCAACCGCGATCAGCTGAAAAACGTCAAGACCGTCAAGCAGCTGATGGGCATGATGCCGTCAGACGACGCCCTGACATACGATTTTGTATGCTATGCCCGCGACAACGGCGTGCCGATGCGTTGGTACTACATAAACCTTAGTCGTTCGCTGATAGCACGCCAGCTGCGTGCCCTCGTGATTCGCGACGTGCTCGGCTCGGAAGAGTTCTACCGCTATTACAACCGCACCGACAATACAGTCAACGCCGCCTTGAAAGCGCTCAACGACGGCAAGGGCAAGTTTCCAATCACTCTGACAAGCACCAAGAAAAAGAAAGGGAAACGGTGATGGCTACAAAAACCGACATCAGGCGCGACATCCGTCAGCTCAAGCGCATGCTTACCGATGAACAGAAGGCAATTGCCGCCAGCAAATGCTTCTCACGGCTCGAGCAATGCCAGGAGTTTATCGATGCCGACCGCATACTCGTCTACGCCTCCCTGCCCGATGAAATCTCCACCGATGAATTCATCAGCCGCTGGTATGGCAGAAAGCAGATTTTCCTGCCGCGCGTCAACGGCGACGACCTCGACATACTGCCCTACCGACCCGGCGACACCGCAGAGGGAGCATTCGGCATCGACGAGCCAACGGGCAACGAATGCCGCGACATTTCAGAGATTGACCTTGTTGTGGTTCCGGCTATGGCATTCGACCGCCGCGGCAACCGTCTCGGACGCGGACGCGGATTCTACGACCGTCTGCTGCACAACGCCACCTGCCCGCTGATAGGCGCCGCCTATGCCATCCAGATAGTGGAGCACATTCCGGCAGAACCTCACGACATAAAGATTCCAACAATCGTCACCGACGAAGAAACCATAAGAATTCAGCAATATGGCATTAGTAACTCCTGACACCAAGCTTTGCGAAGTGATTGTCGACGAGCCTTCGGTTGTCCCAGTAATCAACCGCTTCGACATAGTGCTCGGTGTGGGCGACCGCACCATAAAGTCAATCTGCAAAGAAAAAGGCATCGACACATCATTTTTCATCACAATCCTGAACGCGTTCATCCACGAATCGTTTTTTCTGGAAAATGTGACCGGAGCTTTCAATGCCGGCGACGTGGTCGACTATCTGCGCAAGACAAACAACTCCTACCTGCGCAACCAGCTGCCAAACATCGAGCGTCATTTCGCAGCTCTCATATCGCGCAGCGACTCAAACAACAACTTGCCGTTGCTGTTTAATTTCTACAGAGAGGTGAAAACGGAGATAGAGCGGCGCATCGACAGCGACAACCAATGGTTTGACGCCATAATCTCTGCCGAACAGTCGAACTCCGAAGTTTCTGTTGCCGGCAATGCCATACAGGCGGAATCAGACTCAATCGAGGACAAATTGAGCGACTTGATAAACATGTTTGTGATTCATCTGCGTGGCGACTACGACCGCAACCTATGCCACGCTGTGCTTTTCGCCGTCATCAGTCTTGAAAAGGACATTTGCCAGAACAACCGCATCCGCAACCGCGTGCTCCGACCGCTTGTCGATGCGCTCAACTCGCGAAACTCTTAACGATGTGACGCCATGACAAATCTGAATGTCAGAATCATCACCGACGACACGGCTGTGGCAATAGGTCTGAAACAGACTCTTGCCAATATGTTCGACGTGGAGGCTTCGTGGACAAGACCATCGGCAGTGGCAACAGAACCCGACATTGCCGCCGACCTGTTTATTGCCGACGCCGACGCCTTCGCCTCCCTGCCAGGATTTTTCATCCCCAAGCGCAACCGGCTTGCCCTGCTGTCCAACTCAACCGACGACAATATCGGCTTTACGCTCAACCGCCATTGCGACGAGGCTGCATTTCTAAAGCAACTCGGCGACATAATCGAGACGTCGCGCCACAACCGCTCCGACGGCAACGAGCTGTCGCAACGTGAAATCGACGTGCTTTGCTTGTTGGCGAAAGGGTTTACCAACAAAGAAATAGCCGACCGTCTGTTTATCAGCATCAACACCGTATTGACCCATCGCAAGAATATTTCAGCCAAACTCGGCATACGCAGTGTCTCCGGACTGAGCGTATATGCCATAATGAACGGCTACATCACCGACATACCAGACATCTAAAATCCCTTTTCATTCGCCATTTTTTTTGTATTTTTGCACTATCAATCGATTATGGAAGAGAATACAAACAAAAACATATCAGAGAAAACAGCGACAGAAAAGGCTGCGAAGCCAGTAGACAAGCGTATGCCTCGATGGCTTGCACTAACACTGAAAACGGCAGCATGGACTGTCGGGTCGGTGGCGGCGCTGCTGGTAATGGCGCTGTGCCTGACGGTGTGGATTCTGACACCCGACCGGCTGACACCTATTGCCGAACGCCTTGCCAACGAGAACCTCAACGCGGATGTTAAAATCAAGCGTATGGAACTGACCGTATGGAAAACGTTCCCATACATGACCATCGACGTCGATGGTCTAAATGTGCGCTCTCGCACGCTCGACAAGCATAAGGCTTCGCTGCCAGCAGGCGTAGACTCGCTGCTCGACGTGGGCTGCATGCGCGCACGGTTCAATCTTGCGCGTCTTGCATTGATGGACGTTGAGATAAAAGAAATCTTTGTCGACTCCCCGAAAGTCAACCTTGTGACGGTCAACGACTCCCTCAACAACTACATGATTGTGCCGCCAAGCAAGGAAAAGAGCGAGAGCACGCCAATCGTCTTGAAGTCGCTCGTGCTTGAGCACCTCAACATCGTTAACAACCGCGGCATCCGCTACCGTGACCTCAAAAGCGGCATGGACTTCACGCTGCACACCGACACCCTTTCGCTAAATTTCAAAGACAAGGAGAAACGCTATCGCCTCGCCTTTGGAGGCAACGTCAAAGCAAGCGTTCCCGAAGCCGATATAAACCATTCTGTGCCATTCCATCTTGGAGGCGACGTGGCTTGGGACATTGCCAAACCCGAGAATCTGGCTCTTGACGATTTTTCAATCAACATAGCAGATGTGCCCGCCACAATCAGCGCGGCGATAAAGATGGCAGACAAGACATCGGTCGACAAGCTCGACATAGGCATAGGTCCTGTGGTCTACGACAAGGTATTGGCAAACGCTCCCGACAAATACCGCAAAAGTCTTGACGAATACAGCACCAACCTGCAACTGTCAATGGCGCTGCACCTTGAAAAGCCATACGTCGTAGGCGGAAAAGACCTGCCAACATTCGCAGCGCAACTGACCATCCCGGAATGCTACGTTGCCAACACACGCCACAATGCCAGGATTGACAAGTTTGCCGCTGATGCAAAGATTGCGTTCAACGGGAAGAATCCCGATGCCAGCCAACTGACTCTCAACAAACTGCTGATGGAAGGATTCGGCATCAGTCTTGACATATCGGGCTCTGCCACAGAAATAATAAAAGACCCGTCGGTGAAGGCCAAAATCAAAGGTCGGCTCGACCTTGCACGCGCATCTCGGCTTGCTCCAAAGCAACTGCCGTTCACGATTTCCGGACTGTTCTCGCTCAACACCGACGTGAAATTCCACGTCAGCGACTTTTCTGTCAACACCTTCCACCGCATCCGCGCCAACGGCAACGCCACACTGAGCAACGTGCGCTATTCCGTGCCTTCCGACTCGCTGCGCATGTTTGTCGACCACAGCGTAATTCGCTTCGGCACCGACAGCAAAATCAAAGGACAGGACAACATCACACGCAACCTTCTCATGGCTTCCATACAAATAGACTCGGCAATCATTGCCGACCCGCACGGACATGTCACCGCCAGCCGTCTAAAAGCCGGAGTGGGCAGCACCGGAGAAATGCACAACCTGATGGACACCACAGCCATCACGCCTCTCGGCGGACGCATCACGCTTGGACGCTTTACGATGCTGAGCCTCCCCGACTCAACACAGATGCAAATGTCGGGGATGGAAACAAATGCCTCAATAAGACGGTTCCAAGGACTTGGACGCACTCCGATATTGAGCTTCGGCATCAAAGCAGACCGCATACGCTATTGGGACCGCACCACGATGATGAGTCTGCGTGAAGGCAACATACAGCTGAGCGCAAACAAGCGCGTGAAGAAACAAAACTCACGGACAGAGGCTCGGATAGACTCTCTGCAGCGTCTGTATCCCAATCTCAGCCGCGACTCCCTGAGGACAATCTACAGAAAAGAACGCCGACAAAGGCGGTTGGCTGAGGAGGCAGCCGACACCTCATTCCGCGCCGACTTTGCCATCGACAGGCAGTGGCAGCGGCTGATACGCAACTGGGATTTAAACGGAAACATAACAGCCCTCAGAGGCCGTCTGTTCACTCCTTATTTCCCGCTCAGAAACCGTCTGAGCGACGTCGATGTCACATTCAACACCCAGAAACTCGACATCAACAACATAACCTATCGTGTGGGCAAAAGCGATTTGCAGCTGACGGGTGCGGTTGACAATATCCGCAGCACGCTGCTCGGCTCGCGACGCAACCCGCTGACCATCTCGCTTGTTGCCAACTCTCGCACTCTCGACCTCAACGAACTAATGGCGGCATTGTACAAGGGCAACAATTTTGCGAACAACGAGGAGCAAAAAACTTCGTTCTCAATCAATGCCAACGACGATGACGAGCACATGCAACGCAAGGTGGAGAGCGCCACACAGGAAGACGCCGACACGATACGCTATGCCATCCTCGTGCCAAGCAACGTGGTGGTTGACATCGACCTGATGAACGACACCACCTATTACGCCAACCTTGTGCTCAACCGTCTGCACTCATCAATCGGCATGAAAAATGGCGTGTTGAGCCTGCGAGACCTGTCGGCAAACAGCAACGACGGCTCGATGAAACTCGACATGATCTATGCAACAGCCAACCGCAACGACATCGGGCTCGGGCTGATGCTCGACCTGCACGACATCAAAGTGGGACGACTGATGAAGATAATGCCTGAACTCGACTCTATAATGCCAATGATGAAAGGCATCGACGGTGTAATCAACGCCCGACTGGCAGCCACGACAAAAATCGACACTCTGATGAACGTGATACTGCCAACGACGAGCGCCGCCCTCAACATCAGCGGAAAAGACCTTGTGCTGCTCGACACCGAGACATTCCGACAAGTATCGAAAATGCTGCGTTTCAAGAACCGCAACCGCAATGTGATCGACAGTCTCTCGGTAGAGGCCACCGCTCTCAACTCGCAACTTGACGTCTACCCTTTCATCCTGCGCATGGACCGCTACAAACTCGCCGTGGTTGGATGGAACGACTTCGACACCAACTATAAATACCACATTTCCGTGCTCGACTCTCCGCTTCCGTTTAAATTCGGAATCAATCTGAGCGGAAACATCCTCAGAGACAATATGAAGTTCCGATTAGGAAAGGCGAAGCTAAAGGAAAACGAGGTGGCTCAGACCTCATCAATCACAGAAACCACCAAAAAGAATCTGTTCAGGCAGATGGATGAGATTTTCAGACGCGGAGCCGAAGCCGGGCTGCGTGAGGAACAGCACCATCACAACGGTCCGGTGCCCGACACCAACAACCGCCGCCGAGGTTTTGATGCCATCACCGAAGACGACCGCTTGACAGCCGCCGACAGTCTGCAACTGATTGCCAACGGGCTGATTGAGGCTCCCGACACGACAGCGGTGGCTCAACCATCAAAGACCGACAAGAAAACAAAAGATAAAAAAGGCAAGAAACGCCGCTCAACGCGCAGCTCTGCAGCGATACGCGAAAAAGAGGCGGTCAAACCTAAAAACTGACAAACAATCATGACAAGAGAAGAAACTGCATACGCCGACTACCTAAAACGCACTGGCTTTTCCGCCACGCCGATAAGCACCGCCCTGATCGACATGGACGGTGTGCTCTACGACTCAATGCCCAACCACTCGCGCGCATGGAAACGTCTTGCCGCGGAAAGAGGATGGCACTATGCCGACAATGAGTTTTTCCTGTATGAAGGTATGACCGGAGCGGCGATAATCCGACTTATGGAAGAGCGCGAATGCCACCGCGACAACGTCAGCGATGATGAATGCAAGGCGATATATGCAAAGAAAGCCGAATATTTCACGGCTCTGGGCAAGGTGGGTCAGATACAGGGCACTGCACGGATGCTCAACACGTTGCGCGATGCCGACATCGCCCGCGTGCTTGTCACGGGCTCCGGACAAGCCACCCTGCTCGACCGTCTGAACGCCGACTATCCAGGCATTTTCTCCGCACCGCTGAAGGTGACCGCCCACGATGTGCGTCACGGCAAACCAGACCCAGAACCATACCTTATGGGAATGGACAAAGCTGGAGTGCAGCCATGGCAGTCGATCGTGATTGAGAACGCTCCTCTCGGCGTGAAGGCCGGAAGTGCGGCAAAATGCTTCACCATCGGCATCACCACCGGACCTATTCCGGAAGACATCATGCTTGAAAACGGTGCCGACATCGTATATCCAACCATGGAAGCGTTTGCCGACGCTCTGCCATCTATCATCAACCTCAGAAAGCAACAGTTATGAAACATCAGAACGTTATTTTCACAAACTCTGTCGGCGATGCCTTGAACAAAGCCGTCGAGCAACTGTCGCCACGCAACGTGTTTGTTCTGACCGACGAGAATGTGGAGCGCGAGAGTCTCGCTTCTTTCCGCCTCCATTCTGAATGGCAGAAAATTGTCATCCCAGCTGGCGACATCGACAAAAACCTTGACAGCGCACAAGCCGTTTGGAATGCGCTGCAGAAAGGTGGCGCCACCCGCAAATCTCTGCTTGTCAACATCGGAGGAGGCGTAGTGACCGACCTCGGTGGCTTTGCCGCCGCCACATTCAAACGTGGCATCCGCTTCATCAACGTCCCGACAACGCTGCTCAGCGCCGTCGACGCGGCTGTGGGAGGAAAGACGGGCGTGAATTTCAACGGTCTGAAAAATGAAATCGGAGTGTTTAAGGAGGCAGAGACTGTGATAATCTCCACTGTTTTTTTCAGCACCCTGCCCGAACGCGAACTGAAGTCAGGCTATGCCGAGATGTTGAAGCACGGGCTACTCGACGGAGAGGCGGTCTACAACAAATTGCTCGACTACGATTTTGACAATGTGGCAGGCAACGGCTTGCTGCGCCTCGTCGAGGAATCGGTCAACGTGAAACGCCGGATTGTGGAGCAGGATCCGTTTGAGCAAGGACTGCGCCGCGCCCTCAACCTCGGACACACTGCAGGACACGCTTTCGAGAGCCTCGCCTTGAAACGCAATTCGCCTGTGCCCCACGGATATGCCGTGGCTTGGGGCATGGTTGTGGAGGCTGTGCTGTCGCACACCGAAAAGGGATTTCCATCAGCCGAACTCTATCGTCTTGCCGACTACGTGTGCCGCCACTATGGTGCATTCCACATCACGTGCGACGACTATCCAGAGCTCATCGAATTTATGCGCCACGACAAGAAAAGCGAGCACGGCGAACTCAACTTCACGCTTCTCCACAATGTAGGCAACGCCGAGACGGGCTGCGAGGTCGACGTAAAACAAGTGGAGGCTGCGCTCGACATCTACCGCGACTTGATGCACATATAGAAACGTTGCAACCAGGTTGCAACAATTTTACCATAAATTTGCACCGACAAAAGGATAAAACGTAGATTTATGGAACATATACACAACGGGCACGACAGCCTGAAAAGCAAAATCGCCATCATCGCAGCGACAACCATCCTGCTCTCGGGAGCCGCTTTGATTGAACACTACTGCAGTCTGCCACTATGGCAGCTGCTGTTGATATATCTTGTGCCCTATCTTCTCGTAGGACACGACACATTGAAAGAAGCCGCCGAAGGCATCGTCGCCGGCGACGTCTTCAACGAAGACTTTCTGATGACCATAGCCACCATCGGTGCCCTGTGCATCGGCTTTATGCCAGGCGCCGACACCGAATTCGCCGAGGCTGTGTTTGTCATGTTGTTTTTCCAAATAGGCGAACTTTTTGAGGAATATGCAGAAGGAAGAAGCCGCGACAGCATCTCCCACCTGATGGAAATACGCCCCGACACCGCCCATGTGGAACGCAACGGAGACGAGATGACGGTAGCTCCGGAGGAGGTGGCTGTGGGCGAAACAATCATTGTCAAGCCGGGAGAGAAAGTGCCGCTCGACGGCATTGTGGTTTCTGGCACATCCTCGCTCAACACCGTGGCGCTGACAGGCGAAAGCATGCCACGCGAAATCAGCAAAGGCGACGATATTTCATCAGGATGCATCAATCTCTCCGGGTTGCTGCGCGTCAAGACGACAAAGACTTTCGGCGAAAGCACCGTCGCAAAAATCATAGACCTTGTGGAAAATGCCAACGAGAGCAAGTCGCGCAGCGAATCGTTCATAACCAAATTCGCACGCGTCTACACCCCTGTCGTTGTCATCGCCGCCCTGATTCTCGCCTTTCTGCCGCCATTGCTTTCATCAGCGGCTTTCATTGACTCGTTCACCACATGGCTTCACCGGGCGTTGATATTCTTGGTGGTGTCGTGTCCATGCGCATTGGTAATAAGCGTGCCGCTGACATTTTTCGGCGGACTCGGCGGAGCGTCACGCAAAGGCATACTGATAAAAGGCAGCAACTACATCGACACATTGTCGCGGCTGGGAACAGTGGTGTTTGACAAGACAGGCACGCTGACACGTGGCGAATTTGCCGTCGAGGCTGTGCATCCTTCCAACTACAACGAGAAAGAGCTGCTGCATCTCGCCGCCCATGTGGAACACTTTTCCACCCACCCCATCGGCGCGGCTCTGCGCAACGCGTTCCCTAAAGAGGCAAGCGACGGATGCGCGGTGACCGACGTTGAAGAAATTGCCGGACGTGGCGTGAAGGCCACCGTAGACGGGCACACGGTATGCGTGGGCAACAGCAAGATGATGGCCGACATCAATATGGAGTGGCACGACTGCCATCTTCCCGGCACAATCGTCCATGTGGCTGTCGACGGGCGATATGCCGGACACATCGTAATCAACGACCAAATAAAAGCCGACAGCGCAGAGGCTGTGGCCTCGCTGAAACGGGCTGGAGTGGAACGCACAGTGATGCTGACCGGAGACCGCGAGGGCACGGCAAAAGATGTGGCTGAGAAAGTGGGCATCGACGAATATCATTCCGAACTTCTTCCGTCAGACAAAGTGGCACACGTTGAGCGGCTGCTCAACGAAAAGCCTGCAGGAAAGAATCTGGCGTTTGTGGGCGACGGCATAAACGATGCGCCGGTGCTTAAACGCGCAGATGTGGGCATTGCCATGGGCGCGCTTGGCAGCGACGTGGCGATAGACGCTGCCGACGTGGTGCTTATGGACGACAAGCCGTCGAAAATAGCCACCGCCATAGCCATCGCCCGACGCACCATAGCCATCGCCCGCCAGAACGTGTGGTTTGCAATCGGTGTCAAAGCCGCCATCCTTATTCTCGCCGTTTTCGGACTCGGCACAATGTGGATGGCTGTGTTTGCCGATGTCGGAGTGACGGTTATCGCCGTGCTCAATGCCATGAGGGCTTTAAAAAGCTGAATTTCGGTTTATTGACCCTTTATTTTGAAAGCCTTTTCTCTTTTTTGTCCAACTTGTTTGTTTTTTCATTAATTTTGCATTGAAAAATCAAAAGTTATGAAACCTCGTATTTTACTTTCATACGTCCACATGGGAGGTACTGAACGCGACTGGGTGGAGAAAGCCTTCGAATCAGAATGGATTGTTCCTCTTGGTCCAAATGTTGATGAATTCGAACATAGACTTGAGAAATATCTCAGCGCGCCAAACGTTGTGGCTCTCAGCGCAGGCACAGCTGCCATCCATCTTGCATTGGTTGCCCTCGGCGTTGGCTCTGGAGATGAGGTGATTTGCCAATCATTCACATTCGCCGCAAGCGCCAACCCAATAAAATACCAGGGCGCCGACCCTGTGTTTGTCGACAGCGAGCCCGACACATGGAACATGTCGCCTGACGCGCTGGAAGAAGCGATTATAGACCGCAAGAAGCAGACTGGACATTATCCAAAAGCAATAATCCCCGTTTATCTCTATGGCATGCCGGCTAAGATGGATGAAATCCGCGCAATAGCCGACAAATACGGCATTCCTATCGTAGAAGACTCCGCCGAGGCTCTCGGCTCGGAATACAAAGGCAAGAAATGCGGAACCCTCGGCAACTACGGATGCTTGAGTTTCAACGGAAACAAGATTATCACCACTTCGGGTGGCGGCGCATTGGTGTGCCACTCCAAAGAGGAAGCCGACCGCGTGAAATTCTATGCCACACAAGCTCGCGAGCAGCGACCGTACTACTACCACGAGACAATCGGCTACAATTACCGACTGAGCAACGTGAGCGCAGGAATTGGCTGCGGACAGATGGACGTGCTGCAGCCTCACGTGGAACTGCGCCGCGCAATCCATGATTTCTACACAAAAGAATTGGCTGGCATCGAAGGTGTGAGCGTTCAGCAGAATCCTTCCACCGACTTCAATTCCAACTTCTGGCTGTCGACAGTCTTAATCGACCCGAAAACCGGAAAAGACCCGGAATCTCTGCGGCAGTTCATGCTCGACGCCGGTGTGGAAACGCGCCGTCTGTGGCGGCCTATGCATATGCAGCCCGTTTTCGCCGACGCGCCCTACTATGGCGACACAACGTGCGAGACGCTGTTTGACAGAGGTCTATGCCTGCCGAGCGGTTCCGGACTTAAAGAAGAGGAGCTGCGCTATGTGGCAGACAAAATCAAAGAGTTTTTCAACAAATAGCTAATCAAAAAATCATCATAAAAAAACTATGGCTGAAAAGCAAAAAGTAGCATTGATCACAGGCATCACCGGTCAGGACGGTTCGTTTCTGGCTGAATTTCTGCTTGATAAGGGATACGACGTGCACGGCATAATCCGCCGCAGTTCTTCTTTCAACACCGGTCGCATCGAGCACCTTTATTTCGACGAATGGGTGCGCGACATGAAGCGCCGCCGGCTCATCAACCTGCACTACGGCGACATGACCGATTCAAGTTCGCTGATCCGCATCATTCAGGAGTTGCAGCCTGATGAAATCTACAATCTTGCGGCACAAAGCCATGTGAAAGTGTCGTTTGAAGTGCCGGAATACACTGCCGACACCGACGCCATCGGAACTCTGCGCCTGCTTGAGGCGGTAAGAATGCTCGGGCTCGACAAAAAAACCCGCATTTATCAAGCCAGCACGTCGGAGCTATTCGGACAGGTGCAGGAAGTGCCTCAGCGCGAAACCACTCCGTTCTACCCGCGCAGCCCTTACGGATGCGCCAAACTTTATGGCTACTGGATAACCAAGAACTATCGCGAGAGTTACGGCATGTATGCCGTAAACGGAATTCTCTTCAACCACGAGAGCGAGCGGCGAGGCGAAACATTCGTGACACGCAAAATCACGCTTGCCGTGGCCCGAATCTCTGCCGGACTTCAGGACAAACTGTATCTCGGCAATCTCAACGCCCGTCGCGACTGGGGCTATGCCCGCGACTATGTGGAGTGCATGTGGCTGATTCTTCAGCAGGACGAGCCTGATGACTTTGTCATTGCCACTGGCGAATTCCACTCCGTACGCGAGTTTACTGAGCATGCTTTCGCCCGCGCCGGAATCACTCTGCGCTGGGAAGGCGAAGGTGTGGATGAAAAAGGCATCGACATTGCCACCGGACGTGTGCTCGTCGAGGTGGATCCTAAATATTTCCGTCCTTGCGAGGTGGAGCAGCTGCTCGGCGACCCTACAAAAGCCCGCACAAAATTAGGTTGGAATCCCCGCAAGACGTCGTTTGAACAACTCGTACACATTATGGTGGACCATGATATGGCTATGATACGCAAACATGGCTCCGAATCCGAACGAATGATTTAGCAGACAGAAAAATGGAAAAAGACGCTAAAATATATGTTGCCGGACACCGCGGACTCGTAGGCTCGGCTATCTGGAAAAACCTCCAGCAGAAAGGCTATACAAACCTTGTGGGACGCACGCATGCCGAGCTCGACCTGCTCGATGGAGTGGCGGTGCGCGAATTTTTCGACGCCGAAAAGCCCGACTATGTGATTCTTGCCGCGGCTTTCGTGGGCGGAATCATGGCTAACAGCATCTATCGCGCCGACTTCATCTGGCGCAACCTGCAGATACAGCAGAACGTAATCGGCGAAAGTTTCCGGCACAACGTCAAGAAACTACTGTTTCTCGGAAGCACGTGCATCTATCCCCGCGAGGCTCCTCAACCAATCCCCGAGAACGCGTTGCTGACATCTCCGCTCGAATGGACAAACGAGCCTTACGCACTCGCAAAAATCGCCGGACTGAAGATGTGCGAGAGTTTCAACCTGCAATACGGCACAAACTACATCGCCGTGATGCCGACCAACCTATACGGTCCTAACGACAATTTCGACCTCGTAAGCAGCCACGTGCTGCCGGCAATGATACGCAAACTCCATCTGGCGCGCCTGCGCATGGAAGGCGACCGCGAAGGCATTCGCCGCGACCTTGACCGCCGTCCGGTGGGCGATGTCGACGGCAAGGCGGCAGATGAAGCCATCGACGCTATGCTCGACAAATACGGCATACTCAACGGCTCGCTCAACCTCTGGGGTTCCGGACGGCCTATCCGCGAGTTCCTTTGGAGCGAGGATATGGCCGACGCTTCGGTCTACGTGATGGAACACATTGATTTCGACCAGCTGAAAGGCGACAATCCGGAAGTGCGCAACTGCCACATCAACATCGGAAGCGGCAGAGAGGCTACCATAGCACAAGTGGCTGAGATGGTGAAAAACGCCGTAGGATTCAAAGGCGAAATCCACTGGGACTCGTCAAAGCCCGACGGAACAATGCGGAAACTCACCGACGTGAGCAAACTGCACGCCCTCGGATGGCGCCACAAAGTGGAGCTGGAAGACGGCATCCCGGCGCTCTATAAATGGTATCTGGAACACTGAGTCATTACCACATAAATAAACGCGCAGCGGAAAGCGTATCGTTTTCCGCTGCGCGTTTATTTATCTCACAGCCGATTGTCAACGGCCGACACACATGTCAATCTTATACCGCAACGTGTCAGACGGAGCAAGCTTGTTGGCAATTTCATAGTACTGGCAAGCCTGGGTATAGTCGGGAATCTCCAACTGAGCATCGCCAGCCTGTTCCCACGAACGGCTCGCCTCCTTCAGCTTCACATCAAGACGCTCCTGCAAACCCTTGCTCTTGTCAAGCACCTCACCACTCTGCTCTGCCTCATCGCTCTTCTCCACTACACGGATATCGTCGAGCAACGTTTTCGCCTTGAGCAACGGCTCATATTCAGCATTGTCGCCATTATTTATCAAACTGTCGCACACAATGCACTTCTTCTCATACCGCGCAAGCACATCAGAGTCATCGCCACCGCTTGACGTCGACGGCTTGGAACCGCCCATCATCGACCACACTCCGGCTCCGATGCCGCCAACCACAACCACTGCCAGCACAACAATCAGCCACGTAGGAAACTTGCCGCGGCGACGGCCACCCTCGCCTATCACACGAGTGGCACGCACATCATCCCCTCCCACATTCGGAGCAGGAGAAGGCGCAGGAGCAGGTTCCGGGACAGGTGCAGGCTCCGGAACAATCTCCGGTTGAGCCGTCGGACAAATCTCCATCACAAAATCATCGACCGTAGCCGTCCTGTCATACTTATTGTAAGCCATCGCACGGCTTATCGCAAAACGCACAGCATCGCTCACCGTCGGAGGCAAAGCCTTCTCCACCGTGTCGCGCTGCATCTCAGTGGCAATGATAGGCACCCTGCCAACAAGCATATAGTAAAGCACCGCACCAAGAGCATAAACATCGGCCTGCGGAGAAAACGTCTGCAAACCGCTGTACTGTTCCACCGGAGCGAAACCATCGCTGCAGCCCTGCACACGGATAGTCGACGTAGGTTTGCCCTTGTCGTCAAAATGCTTGGCAAGACCAAAATCAATCAGCACAGGCATACGCTGACCAGTATGATAGTCCACACGGAACATAATATTCTCAGGCTTGATGTCGAGATGATTGATGTGGTGAGAATGCAAAAACGCAACCGCCTTAGCCACAGGCAGCTCAATGTCGAGCGCAGCCTGCTCCGACAGCGCACCGTTGGCCTTAACCAAATCGCGCAGCGTACCCCCGTTGAGATACTCCATCACATAATAGACCGTATTGTTCGCCTCAAACACCTCGCTCACAGGCACCACATTAGGATTCTTGCCGCTGATCTCATTCAGCCGGCGAGCCTCCGCAAGAAAATCGCCACGGCTCTCCTCCACACGCGACTGCAAAGGTTTGGAATAGCCCACACCGCCCGAAGCGTCGCGCTCGCAAGCATCCTTCATGAAATGCTCCTTTATGGTGAAATATGTAAAAATAGGCACCTTGTCGAACATCACCGTTGTCGACACCTTATATGTTATTCCAAAACCGCCCTGACCAAGCACAGCCTCAATCCGATAATCAAACTTCGGACTTTTCAGAATAGTGCCGACAGGCAACGCGCGCTGAAGTTCGTTCTCTTCCATATCCCTATAAAATTATTCGTTCTCAAATTTTTTAAGTCCCCCAAATTTAGATATTTTTATTGAATATACCCCAATTTCAAAAGAAATAAAAACAACAAACCTGCCTTTAAATCAATTATGATTAAAAAAAGCACACTTCTTTCTCATATCTGGCCGAAATTCATTACCTTTATCCGCATATTACAATTCCAGAATCAACAGTCAAGAAAATCGAGGACAGAGAAGGAATATTAAACGACATTGAGTAAAGTTATTATTACGAAAACACTGAAAAATAGCAATTTCTTATGGACTCACTATCACATTTCCATTCCATAGAAGAGCTAACAAAAACTCTGGCAAAGGAGAATGTTCTGCTTAGTCAAATGTTCGAGAAACGCAAGTTGTTGAAATTCGGACAAAGTCTTGCGTTGGAGCTTGTTGGAGGCAATGGACAACGGCTGAATCGCCTGATAGACTATGGTGTGTTGGTAGAAACCGGAAATACTCTTGAAATTGAAAGCGATTATCTTAATTTTTTTGAGGAAGTGCTCAATGTAAATGAAGAAATCAACGTGCTTAGCGTACAAGAGTGTATCAACACCCTGAAGGAAAACATCAGCTATTATCTACAAGAAACAAATGCGAACCGTAAGGCCAATTATTAGGACTTGGTGCGACAACTGCTCCGAAAAACTGGATTTCGAACGCTAAAGAACGTAGTGGACTTAAAAAGAAATATGGACATTGCATACAAACAGGAACCGAACTATCGCATTAAAAAACAGAAATTGCAGAACCTTGATGACAAGGCTCACAACATCCGTGCAATGATACGCGAGTGCGAGAAACTGCTAGACAATGAACATGCGTTCTTTATGATGGCAGGAGATCCACATATGGCAAAAACTTGTAGTGATGTGCGCCATGATTTCGTTGAAGCCTACCATGCCCTAATGGAGATTGACCGTCAAATTATCATCTATCTAAATCAGATAGACCTACAAAACCAACTGTACAAGAAAATACGGAAACTCAAATACTTACAAGATCAATTTGTAATCAAAGAAGAAACAAATCTCTTGCATGTATTGAACGGACGGAATCCTCTTTGGATGGAAACAAGACAGTACAACAAGATTAGGCTGTCACTTAACAAGCTACAAGAAAACGAACAAATAACAGGCTTGTTGAGAAAGATTGCTCAAAGAAACGGCTTACAGAAAATGGCGAGGACAGAGTCTGAGCCATTGTCTGTAGATGATTTGAAAGAACATATAAAAGAGATAAACGAGGTTGACCCTTTGGAGATTTGGAATGCCTTTTGCGCACAAGGGAATAATTTATTTGATTTCCTTTTGACTTTCGACTACAAAAAAGCACTGACCATTGAGGAATATGCCGCTCTATTCTGTCAACTTATCATCCTGCATCCCGACGAGTGCGAAATTTCAGAAAAATATAATACATACAAAGACATTGAATATCCAATAGTTTATGCTAAATAATACACGAAGAATATACGAACGTCTAAATAAGGGCGAGTTCCTTTCAGCAGACAGTTCCGATATCTCTACACGTCACCTATATGATGACGTTGAAGAAAATTTCGAAGACTATTCTGATTTTTTCAAACAGATTGGTCTGCAAATGGAAAGAGGTAACGGCTACTTCTACTTCTCGCGTATAGGAGAATCAAGACAAAACATTGAACTAAAACTAGAAAGTTTTTCCAAATGGCTTGACTACCTTGACTTTCTGAAATGCTACAACCAATCATTCACTGCTGGCTTTCAATTTCGCAAGAGCCAGTTGATAGAGCAAATAAGTTGCGACATCGAACTCAAAGAAAAAGCCGGTCACCTATTCAAGAAGTACGGAGCGTCTTCATATCAAGAGATTATAAACAAATTGCTACAAGAGATGGAGTCAATGGGTTTTGCGGAGTGCATAAGCGAGCAAGATGAAACCTATAAGGTAACATCTGCTTTCAACTATGCAGAAGAATTAGTCAATATGATTCAAATAGCCAACGAAGATGAAATACCTGAATAAAATAATTTTTGTCAACAGCGCAAACATTTCGTACGCTGAAATTTCGGTGGATGGCAATGTGCATTTTACCGGCACACAAGGCGTGGGTAAAAGTACTATATTAAGGGCTTTGCTTTTCTTCTACAATGCCGACAAACATCGTTTGGGGATTCAACAAGGACAAAAATCATTCGATGAGTTCTATTTTCGCCAGTCAGATTCACACATTCTCTACGAAGTGATGCGCGACAACGAGGCATTCACTGTGCTTGTAAGTCGATATCAAGGTCGTGCCACTTGGCGATTTATTGATGCACCATATCAGAAGGAGTGGCTTATAGACAGTACTGGTCGTGTGATGAGTGATTGGGTAAAGATTCGCGAACGTATAAACCATCATATTGCCGTTTCTGCCCGCATTGATTCTGGAGCAATGTTCAAAGACATTATCTTCGGCAATACACATGATCACAAATACACCAAATTTGCATTGGTGCAGAGCGCTCACTATCAAAACATTCCGCGAAGCATACAAAATGTATTCCTAAACACAAAATTAGATGCAGACTTCATCAAGAACACCATTATCCAATCTATGGCAGAGGAAGATATCCCGGTGGATTTACAAACCTACCGTCGACAAGTTACCGATTTCGAACGCGAATACGATGAGATTGACTGCTGGTTCCGTCAAGCTAAAGATGGAACATATCCCATACGCATCCAAGCGCAAAAAATTGCTGAACAAGGTCGCACTATCATCGCTTTGAATCAGCAAATTATTGACGTATGGCAAAAACTTAACTATGCAGTCAACGAAAGCGAAAAACAACTACCCCTGATTGAAGACGCGCTAAATAAAACACGCAATAGTATTAATGAAGAAAAAACACGTGAGCGAGAATTGTCCGACGAATATAACAACGAAAAGGACAATTTCAATCAACAGCTCGGCGCCAAGAAAGAAAAACTGAAAGAAATCACACAAAAGCACACATATTTTGAGAAGAATCTCATCCACAAAAAGTTATTATTAGCCAATCGGGAGCCTATGTTGAAGCAAGAACGCGATGAAAAGAGGAATCTCTTAAACGACTTGCTTAAAACAAACAATTCAATAGAAGAAAAGTACAAAATCGCTAGGGATAAACTGGAAAATGCACGAAAAGATTTCGTACTTTGCCAAAAGGACGAATTAAACCGCAAACGCGAAGAACTACAAACAAAACGCGAAGCATATGATAACAATCGCTCCATTAATCGAAATCAAATAATAAATGAATACAACGATTGGCGAAATAATTCCGACAATCGTCTGAAACAGCTTATCGAGGAGCAACATCTTGCAGACAAAGCCCTTCGCGATTTGAAACAATGGCACCCGAAGGCAAAAGAAGCGCAACAAATTTCAGAAGAGTTGCAGAGCCTTGTGATGTTAAAGAGTGAAAATGATGCCAACCAAAAGGTTGTGGATAATACAATTGAAACACTACAAAACGAATACAAGATGAGCATCGACAACCTAAAAGCTTCGAATGAAAAGAAATTAGAAAAACTCGACTCTGAGAAATTACAACTTAGGGAACGCATTAATAAAATTGACAAGTTGCTTTCTCATCTTAAAGGTTCGCTCTATGAATGGCTGACTCAAAACAAGAATGGTTGGGAAGACACTATCGGCAAAGTTGTGGATGAAGAGCGGATACTCTATGCCCAAGGCTTAGACCCTACATTTAGCACTTCTACCGAGGATTTATTTGGGATAAACTTGAATCTGGAAAACGTAATCTCTACAAATCGGACTCCTGATGAGTTGCTCCGCGAAAAGCAATTATTAGAAGAGCAACTGCAAGATGTTATCAAACAACTTAATCAATTACCCATCACTTTAAAGAACGATTCTCAAAAATTGGAGAAAAAGTTCTCGGAACGCATTAAGCCCCTCCGAGAAGAACGCACTCGCCTAAAGGTTGAGTGTGATCAAATACCTACCAAACGTCAGACCTTGGAGAACCAAAAACACGCCATTGAAATGGAGGAGCAGGAACTAATCTCTGAAGAGAAAGCGAAACGCCAACGAGCTTTTAACGACGCCTTGCTCCAAGTGAAGGCTGAGCAAGACTCCTGCAAAAAGCAAGAAAACAAGATGCTGAAAGATTTGAAAGAACTTGACACAATATTCCAAAAACAAATCAAACAGGATCAGGCCTTATTCGAAGAATTCCGTCAGGAGCAATTCCAAAAAGCCGAATCCCGAAACAAAGAATATGACAAACAATTTCAAGAGCTTGACCGCCAGCAGAAGGCCGAACTGGCTGGCAAAGGTGTTGACATCAATTTGCTCACCCAATACAAGGAAACATTGGGAAACATTGATTCTTTGCTAACGCAAATTGAAAACGAACGTCAGGTCATAATTGAATACAACATCGCAAAGCGCGAACTATTTGCCATCGAACCAACAATCCATCAGGAAATAACAGACACCGAACAAAAACTGCGGCAAATACGTCAAATGTTTGAAGACAAACGACTCCGCTTTGAGAAAATGCGAATAGAATTGGAAAAAGAAGCAAACAGACAGCAAAAAGAACTTAAACACAGACAAGATGGACTATCGCTTTATCGCCAAATGGTAGAAAATGAGCATTTGGTTTCTGAGGCTATATTGCATAATGACAAGAAAACTGTGACACACTATGATTGTCAAGAGTTGATTACTCAATTGCGAGGCACAGTCAACCACAAGCGCGAAGAGATGGAGACACTAAAGCAAGTGGTGGTTAACTTCAACCGCAACTTCAAACCGCAAAATGCGTTTCACTTCAATACGATGCCTGTGGTAGATAGTGACTATATACAGATTGCTGCCAACTTGCAAGATTTCCTCGACTACAACAAAATTGAGGAATATCGCAAAAGGACAAGCGAACACTATAAAGATATCCTCGGAAGAATTTCGGTAGAGATTGGAGAGTTGATGAAACGCAGATCCGATGTGGACAAGGTTATATTGGATATCAATCGAGATTTCGTAGAGAAAAACTTTGCAGGCGTAATTAAAAGTATCGAATTGCAAGCGACAGCAACATCTGACAAATTAATGCAACTTTTGATATCAATTCAGTCATATACTGAAGAGAATGCTCTATCAATGGGCAAGTTGAACCTATTCTCTCAAGACGACCATGAAGATGTCAATCGTCAGGTAATCGGTTACCTAAAAAGCTTAACAAACCAATTGCAAGATGAACCACAAAGAAAAGCCATCTCTCTAAGTGACTCTTTCCGCCTTCAATTCCGTGTTAAAGAAAATGACAATGACACTGGCTGGGTGGAACGCATCAACAATGTCGGTTCAGACGGAACAGACATATTGGTAAAAGCGATGGTCAACATCATGCTTATCAATGTTTTCAAAAAGAAGGCAGCTCGTAAAAGTGGTGATTTCATTGTGCATTGTATGATGGATGAGATTGGACGACTTCATCCAAACAACATCAAGGGAATACTACAATTTGCCAATTCTCGCAATATTTACCTGATTAACAGTTCTCCGACATCATACAATCCGTACGACTATAAGTACACGTATCTGCTGAGCAAACACAACGTCAAAACACGTGTGGAAAAATTATTGAAACGAAATATGCAATAATATGACTATAAGTAAATCTCTACAGGAACTGCTGAATGGCAAAACTGTGGCTTCAAGCCGGCTGAACACAGACTTTGTATTGGAACTGATGTCCGAAGGACTGTTGGTTTCTGTGGTTCGTGGCTCAAGGACATCATATCGCGCACTAGACACAAATATCTTAAAGCAATATTTACATGGGAAAGACGAATCTTTCCGAATACTTGACAGCCACTCCGACAAAGCGACATCGCGATCCTCCCAGGCTTATGCGACTGGCAACTCCAAACTCATTTCTGTGCGTTCATGCCCCGGATTTCCTGTCAATGCTTACGAGCCAATTGAATGTATTCTAAATGGCCAAGAGTTTATCATACACCCTCTTGAAGGCAGTTTCATTTTTGTGTCCGACTGGCAGTCTTTTCTTGTACCAACAGATGTCGTTGTTGTCGGCATAGAGAATATGGAGAATTTTCGTAAAATCCGACAGCAATACGAATTATTCTCTTCCATATTTCCAAACAAGCGTCTTCTGTTTGTCTCACGCTATCCACAATCCACAGATTTACGCTCCTGGCTTGAAACAATACCCAATCAATACACTCACTTCGGGGACTTTGACCTTGCCGGCATCCACATCTTCCTATCTGAATTCCATAAATACCTTGGCAACAGAGCTTCGTTTCTTATCCCTTCTGATATTGAAATAAGATTGATGAATGGCTCATTCGAGAGATATAATGTCCAATACTTAAAATTCAAGAATCTTTCAACCGACATCCCCTCTCTTCAACAATTGATAGATCTAATAAATAGATTTCATCGCGGATATGATCAGGAAGGATACATCAATTTATAATTAATCATGTCAACATTTCTACTTAAACATCCAGTCGACATTTCGCTCTTGACAAACGGTTTTCAGATTCAGACAGCATTCCATAAATTGGTTTATTCCCTGCCTGGAGGTATATTACAACATGGTGAAAGCAGGGAAATTAAGGTACTGATTGACGGAGAAGAGTTCTCTACCAAATTATATAACATTGGATTTAACCAAACAAAACATCCAGGTCATCCGGATTTATTGCAGGTAAGATACTCTCCCAACTCACCTATCGCAAAGAAACTGCAAGCCATATTCGCCGATGACTACCAATATTTTCTTGACGCACGCGAATCAATTGGCCCAAGAAAACAGATACGATTACCCAAGCACAATCATGACGAAATCGTTTTCTACGGAACTTCAATGCCCGATGTATTTATCTTAGACTGCATACTCAGCGATGATCAAGAACAAGTTTCTGACGAGATACATCAAATGGACGAGCTTGACTTCGAGACTTTCGAGCCTCGCGAAGACAAGAATGCCGGGTTTAAAGAAGTCACTCGCCTGCAGAAAGTGCGCCATCTTGACCGTTCTATAGGCGACTCCCTCAAACTGCTCTACGACTACCGCTGCCAAATGACTGGAGAGAGAATAGGCGACAATTACGACGCCTTAGTGGTAGAGGCACATCACATCATCCCCTTCACCGAATCAATGGACAACGACACGTCAAACATTATCATTCTATCGCCATCGTATCATCGAATAATCCACAAGGTCAAGCCGCGATGGGACAGGAAAGATTTGTCATTCCGTTTCCCAAATGGATTGACTGAGAAGGTGAAGCTTAACAAGCATCTGAACATTTAGCCTGTTGCACTCGGTCGGCTGTTTATCGCGCATCGACCGTAAAAATGCCAAATGGAACACCGCAAAACGTCAACGCCAAAAGTTATAACAAACAAAAAAAATCCGTGCAACCTTTTGAGTTACACGGATTTTTATTTATCTCGCTTATCGATTCTTTACTTCACCTCCTCGAAGTCGGCATCTTGGACGGTGTCGCCGTTGTTGCCGGCATTGCCGCCCTGCTGCGCTCCGGCGTTAGGGTCGAATCCTGCGCCCTGCTGTGCGCCTCCGGCTTGCTGCTGGGCATTGTAGATGTCCTGAGCGGCTGTCTGAAGCGCTGCGTTCAATTTATCGATTGCAGGGTCGATAGCGTCGATGTTCTGAGCCTTGTGCGCTTCCTTCAACTCGTTGAGCGCCGTCTCTACGGCTGCGCGCTTGTCGGCAGGGAACTTGTCGCCGAGGTCTTTCAACTGCTTTTCGGTCTGGAAGATTACGGCGTCAGCCTTGTTTACTTTGTCGATGCGCTCTTTCTCTTTGGCATCGGCTGCCGCATTGGCTGCCGCCTCGTCTTTCATACGCTTGATTTCCTCGTCGCTCAAGCCGCTTGACGCCTCGATACGGATGCTCTGCTCCTTGCCTGTGGCTTTATCTTTTGCCGACACGTTGAGGATGCCGTTTGCATCGATTTCGAATGTAACCTCGATCTGAGGGATTCCACGCGGTGCCGGTGCGATTCCATCAAGATGGAAACGTCCGAGCGATTTGTCGTCGCGCGCCATTGGACGCTCGCCCTGGAGCACGTTGATTTCAACTGACGGCTGGTTGTCGGCTGCGGTTGAGAATGTCTCGCTCTTGCGCGTTGGTATCGTTGTGTTGGCTTCGATAAGTTTTGTCATCACGCCACCGAGAGTCTCGATGCCGACCGACAATGGAACGACATCAAGCAGAAGCACGTCTTTCACGTCGCCACTGAGCACACCGCCCTGGATTGCAGCGCCTACGGCTACCACCTCGTCAGGGTTAACGCCCTTCGACGGAGCTTTGCCGAAGAATTTCTGTACGATTTCCTGTACGGCAGGGATACGGGTCGAACCGCCCACGAGAATCACGTCGTCGATGTCTGATGCAGTCAGTCCAGCATCCTTCAATGCCTGCTGGCAAGGAACTACGGTTGCCTGGATAAGGCTGTCGCAAAGCTGCTCGAATTTAGCGCGGGTAAGCGTTTTTACCAAGTGTTTAGGCACACCGTTTACCGGCATGATATACGGCAGGTTGATTTCTGTCGACGTAGAGCTTGAAAGCTCGATCTTTGCTTTTTCAGCAGCCTCTTTCAAGCGCTGAAGAGCCATCGGGTCCTGACGGAGGTCAACACCCTCGTCGTTTTTAAACTCGTCAGCCAGCCAGTCGATAATCTTATGGTCGAAGTCGTCACCGCCAAGGTGAGTGTCGCCGTTGGTCGATTTCACTTCAAACACACCGTCGCCAAGCTCAAGAATTGAGATATCAAACGTACCGCCACCGAGGTCGAACACCGCAATCTTGCGGTCGCTCTGGCTCTTGTCAAGACCGTAAGCCAACGCTGCGGCTGTAGGCTCATTCACGATACGGCGAACGTTCAAGCCTGCAATTTCGCCGGCTTCCTTAGTTGCCTGACGCTGAGAGTCGTTGAAGTATGCCGGAACGGTGATTACGGCGTCGGTCACTGTCTGTCCGAGATAGTCTTCTGCCGTCTTCTTCATTTTCTGAAGGATCATAGCCGAGATTTCTTGCGGAGTGTACTGGCGACCGTCGATGTCGACACGCGGAGTGTTGTTGTCGCCTTTTACTACCTTATAAGGCACACGCGCGATTTCTTTTTGCACGGCATCGTAGGATTCGCCCATAAAACGTTTGATGGAGAACACCGTACGAGTCGGATTGGTGATTGCCTGACGCTTTGCAGGGTCACCTACTTTTCTTTCGCCACCATCGACGAAAGCAACAATTGAAGGCGTTGTGTTGCGGCCTTCGCTGTTAGGAATTACCACAGGGTCTTTACCCTCGAGAACTGCCACGCAGGAGTTCGTAGTACCTAAGTCTATACCAATGATTTTACCCATGATTCTATATTTTTATTTGTTATTATTCAAGTTTTCTCTGCCGTGCCCTTGCGGGACGCGGCACACTCGGATAAACAAATCGCGTGCCAAACTCCGGCTGCGCGAATCCGACAGCCGCCGATGCTGACATTACGTCAGTCTGTTACTGACATTTTGCGCTAAAACTCTCCGATTAACCATATTTTCACAAATAAAAAAGTTGTTCTTGATATTTTTTCGTACTTTTGCGAACAGGTAATCTTTTTTAGAGAACTTTTAAAATTTAAATATTATGAATATCTCTCACATCGAACATCTCGGAATCGCTGTCAAGAGCCTTGACGAAGCAATTCCTTATTATGAAAACATTCTCGGAATGAAGTGCTACTCTATCGAAGAAGTTGCCGACCAGAAAGTAAAGACTGCTTTCTTCAAGGTTGGACAAACAAAACTCGAACTCCTCGAGCCGACTTCTGAGGAGAGCCCTATCGCCAAATTCATCGAGAAGCGCGGCGAAGGCATCCATCACCTCGCATTTGCCGTTGAAGACGGTGTTGCCAACGCTTTGGCTGAAATGGAAGGCAAAGGCGTGCGCCTCATCGACAAAGCTCCTCGCAAAGGTGCCGAAGGTCTGAACATCGCGTTCATCCACCCGAAGTCGACACACGGCGTTCTTACTGAATTCTGCGAGAAACCTGAATAAGCAAACACTTAAACTATTAAGCATTTTAATATGAGCAATCAACTTGAAAAAGTGCAGGAGCTTATCGCCTTGCGCGAGAAAGCACGCCTTGGCGGCGGCGAGAAAGCCATTGCCAAGCAGCACGAAAGAGGTAAATACACCGCACGTGAGCGTATCGCCCAACTGCTTGACGAAGGCAGCTTCGAGGAATTGGATATGTTCGTGCAGCACCGTTGCACCAACTTCGGACAAGACAAGAAACATTATCTCGGCGACGGCGTCGTTACCGGCTACGGTACAATCGACGGCCGTCTCGTTTATGTTTTCGCACAGGACTTCACCGTTTGGGGCGGCTCGCTGTCGGAAGCCATGGCAATGAAGATTTGCAAAATCATGGATATGGCAATGAAGATGGGCGCTCCGGTCATCGGTTTGAACGACTCGGGAGGCGCACGTATCCAGGAAGGCATCAACGCCCTTGCCGGCTACGCTGAAATCTTCGAGCGCAACATCCTTGCATCAGGTGTAGTGCCTCAAATCTCTGCAATCCTCGGTCCTTGCGCCGGCGGCGCTGTCTACTCTCCGGCTCTTACCGACTTCACAATCATGACAAAGGGCATCTCATACATGTTCCTTACAGGTCCGAAGGTTGTGAAGACAGTGACTGGCGAGGACGTTACTCAAGAACAACTCGGCGGCGCAACAATGCACACCACAAAATCAGGTGTGGCACACTTCGCTACTGAAGACGGAGAAGAGGCATTGAAGCTTATCCGCAAACTCCTCAGCTACATCCCTCAGAACAACCTCGAAGAGGCTCCGCTCGTAAAGTGCACAGACCCGATCGACCGCGTGGAAGACGCTTTGAACGAAATCGTGCCCGACTCTCCAAACAAGGCATACGACATGTATGAGGTCATCGGCGCAATCATCGACAACGGCGAGTTCCTCGAAGTGCAACGCGACTATGCGAAGAACATCATCATCGGTTTCGCCCGCTTCAACGGACAGTCTGTAGGTATCGTTGCCAACCAGCCTAAATTCCTCGCCGGAGTGCTCGACTGCAACGCATCGCGCAAGGCTGCTCGCTTCGTTCGCTTCTGCGACGCTTTCAACATTCCTTTGGTTTCTCTTGTCGACGTTCCTGGATTCCTTCCTGGCACAGGCCAAGAATACAACGCCGTAATCCTTCACGGCGCGAAGCTCCTCTACGCCTACGGCGAGGCTACAGTGCCTAAGGTGACTGTGACAATCCGCAAGAGCTACGGCGGAAGCCACATCGTGATGAGCTGTAAGCAACTCCGCGGCGACATGAACTACGCATGGCCATCGGCTGAAATCGCCGTGATGGGTGCGTCGGGCGCTGCCGAAGTGCTTTATATGAAAGAAGCCAAGACTCAAGAAGACCCGAAGGCCTACATCGCAGAGAAGGAAAAAGAGTACACCGACCTCTTCTGCAACCCTTACAACGCAGCGAAATACGGCTATATCGACGATGTAATCGAACCGCGCAACACGCGTTTCCGCATCATCCGCGCTTTGCAGCAACTGGCTACAAAGAAATTGACCAACCCTGCCAAGAAGCACGGCAATATTCCTTTATAATATAGTTACGTGTATGAATAAAAGATTTTTAACGCTGCTGTTGCTCTGCTCCTTCTGCGTTGCCGGCTTGTTTGCCCAAGGACGCAAAGGCGTTTGCATCAACGAAGTGATGGTGCAGAACGACAGCAACTATGTAGACGACTACGGTATGCGCCACGCGTGGGTTGAGCTGTTCAACTCCACGTTTGGTTCGGTCAACATCTCAAGCATGTTCCTGACCGACGACAAGGCAAACCCGCGTAAATATCCAATCCCACGCATGGACGTCAACACCAAGATCCCGCCACGCCAGCACGTGGTGTTCTGGTGCGACAACGAGCCCGACAAAGGCACGTTCCATGTGAATTTCCGTCTGACTCCAGGACAGGACAACACAATCTACCTGTTTGACAGCGACGGCACAACCCTCATCGACGAGGTAACCGTCCCAGCCTCACTGCCTGCTGGAGCTTCGTTCGCCCGCAAGGTCGACGGACAAAAGGCTGAAAACGACGCCGAAGCTTGGGAAGTGCGCGACGGAAACAACGGAAAATACATCACTCCGAGCAGCAACAACGTAATTATCGACAAGAACGAGAAAATCGAGAATTTCGAGAAGCACGACAAGACTGGTGTCGGAATGACAGTAATGGCAATGACCATCGTATTCCTTTCGCTGTTGATTCTTAGTTTATGTTTCATTGGACTTGGTTTGTTCCACGCTCAATCTGCACGCCGCAAGAAGCAAGCCGCTACAGGCACTGTCGACGACAGCAAGCCGCTGATGGCAGGTCTCGACTCAGGCGAGGAGATCGCAGCAATCTGCATGGCTCTCCACGAGCATCTCAACATGCACGACAAAGAGGATTTCGTGCTCACCATCAACAAGGTGAAACGCGCATATTCTCCATGGAACTCAAAGATTTATTCTCTCCGCGAGCTTCCTCACAAATAATCCAAATCCACTTTAAATCATTGAATTTATTATGAAAGAATATAAATATAAAATCAACGGACAAGAATACAAAGTTGCCGTAGGCGACATTGAGAACAACATCGCTGAAGTTTCGGTCAACGGAACGACATACAAGGTGGAACTCGAACAGGCTGCCGCTCCGGCTCCTGTTGTGAAGAGCGTTAAACCTGCAGCCGCTCCACGCACCGAGGCTGGCACAAAAGTCGTTGCCAAACCGGCGGCTGCCGGTGGCGCCGGCGCAGTGAAAGCTCCGCTCCCAGGTGTAATCCTCGACCTTAAGGTCAACGTTGGCGACACTGTTGCCGCAGGCGACACTGTTGTTATCCTCGAAGCAATGAAAATGGAAAACAACATCCACGCCGACAAGGGTGGTGTTGTAAAATCCATCTGTGTAAACAAGGGCGACTCTGTGCTCGAAGGCGCAGACCTGCTCATAATCGAATAATCGTATGGATTTAGTTAGTTTCTTAGGTCAAAACTTTCAGCGCTTCTGGGAATACACAGGCTTTGCCAACGCAACGCCTGAGCATTTCGTGATGCTCGCTGTCGGCTTGCTGTTCATTTGGCTTGCCATAAAGAAGAATTTCGAGCCGTTGCTGCTGGTGCCGATTGGATTCGGCATCCTCGTGGGCAACATTCCTTTCAAGTTGGACGCCGGCCTTGAGGTGGGCATCTACGAGCAAGGTTCGGTGCTCAACATTCTATACGACGGTGTGAGCGCCGGATGGTATCCTCCACTGATTTTCTTGGGAATCGGTGCGATGACCGACTTCTCGGCACTTATCGCCAACCCTAAATTGATGCTCATCGGAGCTGCCGCACAGTTCGGCATCTTCGGCGCGTATATCGTTGCCATGGCCATCGGTTTCGCACCCGACCAGGCTGGTGCCATCGCCATCATCGGCGGCGCCGACGGTCCTACGGCAATCTTCCTGTCGTCGAAACTTGCGCCAAACTTGATGGGAGCAATCGCCGTGTCGGCATACTCCTATATGGCCCTCGTGCCGCTGATCCAGCCACCGATCATGCGCCTGCTCACCACAAAGAAAGAGCGCGTAATCAAGATGAAACCGGCACGCGCCGTGTCGCAGAACGAGAAAATCATGTTCCCTATCGTAGGCTTGCTTCTCACCTGCTTCGTTGTGCCGTCGGCCCTTCCGTTGCTCGGCATGCTCTTCTTCGGCAACCTGCTCCGTGAGAGCGGCGTGACAACACGCCTTGCCAAAACCGCAAGCAACGCCCTCAACGACATCATCGTGATGCTGCTCGGTCTTACTGTCGGCGCGTCGACACAGGCTTCTGAATTCTTGACTTTCGACACACTGAAGATTTTCTTCCTCGGTGCAATGGCGTTTATCATCGCCTCAATGTCGGGTGTGCTCTTCGTCAAGGTGTTCAACCTGTTCCTGCCGAAAGGCAAGAAAATCAATCCGCTCATCGGCAACGCAGGCGTTTCTGCCGTTCCGATGTCGGCACGTATCTCAAACAACATCGGTTTGGAATACGACTCAAGCAACTATCTGCTCATGCACGCCATGGGTCCGAACGTTGCCGGAGTGATTGGTTCTGCCGTAGCTGCCGGTGCATTGCTCGGCTTCCTCGGATAATAGATTTCACCAATCTGAAAATATCCACAAGAGTGCTGGACTCACGTCCGGCACTCTTTTTTTGCATACACAGCGACCGCTGATGACTATTTATGCACGCGCGCACCGCAAGCAAACCAATGCACAAATCTAATATATATGAGCAGTATTGACATTTTTCCTACTTTTCCTAAATTTTATCGCAATTTTACTTGCAATATGTAATATAGAGTATTATTTTTGCAGTGAATATATTTTCAACAACAGTTCACATTTATGAACATAGGACAAACAGACATTCACAATTCATCAGGCAATTCTCGCATTCATCAAGGCTGCCACCCTTAACACCGCCCGTTTCCAAGAAACGGACAGGAAACAAGATTCCGGACAACAAACCAAACTAAATAATTTACCAACTTTATCAACAAATGCTTATGAGAAAATTCATTTTCTTTCTGACCCTATTGGGAACCGCCTTAGGATTATCTGCGGCAGAGGTTCCCGATGCCGTCAGAGTGACACCCGTCACAGGCGAACCCATCGTGTTCATGTTCTCCGCCAACCCGGAAATCACCTACACGGCGACAGGAGCTACAATCTCCACAACAAACCAAGATCCGGTGACATTCGATTTCGAAGCCATCGAATTTATCGATTTCGTAAAATATGGCTCTGTCAACGAAATTGCAGGCACACCAGTGTCGATGCGCGTCACCCATGACTCCATCGTGATTGAAAACGCGGGAGAAGGAAGCATGCTCTCCATCTACACCCTTGACGGGCGTTGCGTGGTCAACACCACAATCCCCGACAGCTACAGCGTTGAGCGCTCACTGCTCGCAAAAGGCGCCTACATCATCAAAATCAACAAAACAACATTCAAAATCTTATTGTAACAAGCTATGAACAAATTTTTATACTCTATACTCATCGCCGCTGCAGGATTCGGCACTCTCAACGCCCAACAGAAAGTGATGAAAATCGAATACAAGGACGGCACCACTGAAATGAAAAACGTGACCGACGTGTCAAAAATCTCATTTGTCAGCGAAGGACAGGTAGACCCCAGCGAAAAGATGGTCGACCTCGGACTGTCGGTGAAATGGGCGTCATACAACGTCGGCGCGGCAAACCCTTGGGAAGGAGGCAATTTCTATGCATACGGCGAGATTGAGCCAAAAACAGAATACACACTTGAAAACTATCAATGGTATTGCGACAACGACGGCGAAGATCACGACCAATGGGAAGAGTACTACAAACTGGGCGCAACAATCACCGGGACAAACTACGACGTGGCACACGTGAAATGGGGCGGACAGTGGCGCATACCTACCCGCGATGAATGGCGCGAACTCATAAACAACTGCGACTTCACTTGGACTGGCATGGAAGGCGTGACCGGCGCGCTCATCACATCGCGCATCAACGGATACAGCATTTTCCTGCCTGCCGTCGGAAATATGGTCGGCGCTGAGCACACCCACGACCAACTGGGTTGCTTCTACTGGACTTCCACTGAATACGAGCAGGCTGACATCACTCAAGAATGCCGCAACTACCGCGCGAACATCGACGCGAGCAACCGTTCTGCCGAAGGCTACGACTACCCCGACGTTGGATTCTCAATCCGTCCGGTATATGGTCCTGTGCCTGAACCAGCATTGCCATCCTACACCGCTCCGACCGAAATGGTCGACCTCGGTCTGTCAGTGAAATGGGCACCATTCAACATCGGAGCTCAAGGTGCGTCAGAAACCGGCGACTACATCTGCTGGGGTGAAATCACCGAAAAACAGTACAGCCACATTTACAACTACAAATGGTATGACCCTATCACAAACGACTATGTGGAAATCGGCGACCAAATTTCAGGAACTGAATATGACCCAGCCAACGTGCTCTGGGGCAACGGATGGCGTCTGCCTACCGAAGCCGAAATAAAGGAACTCATTGAAAAATGCACTTGGACTGCTGAACAATACGGATACACGGTAACAGGTCCTAACGGAAACAGCATCTTCCTTCCGGCATGCGGCATGCAAGGCTACAAAGGCGCTCCGCGCGGCAATGTACAGCCGGGCTACTACATGACAGGCAACGCCGATGTGCGGACCAATTATCAGGGTCAGAAAATGACCAGCAACGCCGCCACATTGCGCTTCTCCCGCGGAGCTTTCAACAAGTTCAACAAGCCTGAGGCTTCATTCTTCTCGAAGGCCGGCGGCATACAGGTACGCCCTGTTCATCAATAGGCATTGACTTAATGCAGGATTATCATCAGTCCTGCTCCAAAACTTGTGGGGGACTGCATTACTGAATGCGTCCCCCTCTTTTATTACTCAATGAATTAAGATTATGAAACATCTATACTTGTCAATTTTTGCCTCTGTATTGGCGATTTCCTTAAACACAAAAACCCAAGAGACAGAGGCGCTGCTCGACGATAGAAAGATTTCTTGAATGTTTTGGCAAATCTTCAAGAAAAAAATCATAACTTTGCAGTCTCATTACGGAATTTTAAAATTTCACTAAAAATATATGATTAACGCTCAAGACATTAAGAACGGAACTTGTATCCGTATGGACAACAAGTTGTATTTCTGCATCGAATTTCTTCACGTAAAACCAGGCAAAGGCAACACTTTCATGCGCACTAAGCTGAAAGACGTTGTTAATGGTTACGTTATCGAACGCCGCTTCAACATCGGCGAGAAACTTGAAGACGTACGCGTGGAGCGTCGCCCTTATCAGTTCCTCTACCAAGAGGCTGGCGACTACATCTTTATGAACCAGGAAACTTACGACCAAATTCCCATCCACAAGGATTTGATCACCGGCGTTGACTTCATGAAGGAAGGCGATGTTGTTGAAGTTGTAAGCGACGCTTCTACTGAAACCGTACTTTTCGCTGAAATGCCTATCAAGACTCAGTTGAAGATCACCTACACTGAGCCGGGACTCAAAGGCGACACTGCCACAAACACTCTTAAGCCTGCAACCGTTGAGACTGGCGCAACTGTACGCGTTCCGTTGTTTATCAACGAAGGCGAGACTATCGAGGTCGACACTCGCGAAGGCTCTTACGTTGGCCGTGTGAAAGCATAGTCACAACTACACAGATCCATAAAGCGCAGAATCTTAAAGATTTTGCGCTTTTTTTTACACCTTTTCTTTTTTTTGCGCTATCTTTGCAAAAGACAGGTTGCTATAGGCAATTTGTGAACAAGCTCACATTGCGCTCATTTGCGCCATTGTTGCTCTTATTCAACCGAAAAACGGGATTTTAGATACGGACTTCTCATACAGAAATGAAACGACTGAGTTTACTTATTTTGTTCGCGGTGCTGCTTGCGTTGCCTGCCTTGTCGCAGCAAATCAGCGTGGAAAGTTTCACACCGCTTGAAAACGACCTGACAGCCAACACTGCCGGCACAATGAAAAAAGACCAGAACGGAAAAACCTGTGCCTTGATAAAAGTGGTGACCTCCGAAAAAGGCTTCAATTTCGACGTCGGAATACTCGGTGTCGTTGCTACAGAACAGAAAGTGGGAGAAATTTGGGTATACGTCCCTGAAAAGATAAGGTTCATTACGATTGCGCATCCACAATTGGGTGTTCTCCGCAATTATCCTATCCCTCAGCAAGTTGAAAGCGCACGCACATACGAGCTGAGGCTTGTCACCGGCAAGGTGCACACCGTAATCGAGGAAGCACAGACCGACCAGTTTGTCGTGTTCCACATTTCACCAGCCGACGCCATACTCGAATTTGACGGGCAACCGCTGCTGCTCGATGCCGAAGGCTCTGCATCATGCTTCAAGCCATTCGGAAAATACCAGTATCGCATCGAGCGCAAAGACTACCACACCGAGGTGGGTTCGGTGACGGTGACGGCAGAGAAAGCATCCGTCAACGTGAATATGCGACCGATGTTCGGATGGCTGGAAGTAAACAGCGCCAACGCCGGCTCCGACGCCAGGGTGTTTGTCGACGGCTCCGACCATGGCACATTGCCGCTGCACATGCTGCAACTGAGCAGCGGCAAGCACTTGCTGAAAATCATAAAGCCGCTTTACCATATTTTCCAACAGTCGGTAACCATCGCCGACAACGACACTCTGCGCGTCAACGCAGCTCTGAAAAGCGACTTCCGAAACTACACCGTCACCGGCGATGCCGACGCCGACATCTATATCAATCAAGAATACAAAGGTCACGGTTCGTGGAGCGGTCCGCTGGCATCGGGCACCTACCGCGTCGAGCTGCGCAAGCCGAGCCACCGCACGACTATCCGGTCCATAACAATCAATGCCGACGACCTTTCGGCAAACGACATCATCTCGCTGCCCGCTCCAACGCCAATCTACGGTTCTCTGAAAGTGACATCGTCGCCAATGGAAGCCACCGTTGCAATCGACGGCAAGGTGATGGGCAAAACACCTTTGTTCATCAAGGAAGTTCTAATAGGCTCACACAGCGTGACGCTGAGCAAGGTCGGCTACAAGACCGAAACTGCAACCGCCGACATCGACGAGCGCAAGACGTCGGAGCTTAACATCGTGCTCAGCAACGCCATCCGTGTGAAGTTCACGTCAAATGTGACATCAGTAGTGAACATCGACGGAAAATACATCGGATTGACTCCCTGCGACGCTTTGCTCACATGCACCAAACATGAAATCAGTATGAGCGCCGACAGATATCAGAACCGCACGGAAACCATAGACATATCCGAAGGCTCAAGCCTTATCAGCTGGCAACTAAAGCCCAACTTCAAGAAGGTTACCATCTCATGCAACCAAAACGCTAATTTTTATATCGACGGCAAAATAGCGGGCAGCGGATATTCCATTTCCCGCGACATCGACTACGGTGAGCATTCCATTTCCGCATACTATGAGGGCAAGTCAAAAGAAACGACTATCACTGTGGCGGAAGGCAACGAAAGCTCCGTGGATTTCTCTTTCCGTAAGAAGCGTTACCATGAGAACTATGTCTCCAACGACGCTTTCTATATGGGAGCCATCTATCAATGTCTTAATTTTCAAGGCGCAGGAGCGATAATGGGCTTTTTTGCCGGAAAATTCAATATGGAAGTCAGTTTCATCGCCGGCAATGAATCAAAGGAGGTCGATTGGTACACATCGACAAATTCTCTTGCCCACACCTCCGACTTCAAGAACTGGCGTATAAACGGCAGAATAGGATGGGGACTCAGATGCGGCAATGTGGTGCGCATCACGCCTCAAATAGGAGCCGCTGTGCTGGCTCTTCAGGACAGGTCGAAAATCGACGACGAGACAGCACCATCGGCATGTTCGTTTACCGGATCTGTGCAGTTTGCCCTTGTTTATAAGAAACTGTGTCTGACCATAACTCCGGAATACTACGTTCCCGTAGCTAAATCCGACGGAATGAAGGAACTTGTAAAAGTGTCTGACGCATACGACAAGGCATTAAAAGGCTTCGACCTTCAAGTCGGAATTTCTTTAATCTTCTAATCACAAAAACGACAATGAAAAGACTTTTCAGCATAATCCTGTCGGTTGCAATCGTTTCTGTCTTTACCGCCTGCAAAGACGACTACGACGGATGGCTTCCCGACAATCCCGACAAACCGCACACCACAGAGACAATCTCAACGAAAAAGGCATCGACAACGACTTCAACTTCCGGACAGATTGATTTCTATATCGGTGACACAAGATTCAATTCCATCTACAATTATCTAAGATATTGACAACAATGAGACGTTTGCTGACATTCATAATAGCCGCAATCATATTCTTCCCCTGCGGAGCGCAAAGTTGGGAAGAAATCAAGAGCAGCCGGCAATACATCTACGGCGAGGGCTGGGGATCAAGCGATGCCGAAGCCGACAAGAACGCACTTGCCGACCTTATAAGCAAGATTTCCGTGCAGGTGCAAAGCTCGTTCACGCTGACGGAAGATGAGCTGAACCACAACGGGCAGGTGGACGGCGAGACTTATGCCCGGTCGAAGGTGCAGACCTACTCACAAGCCACGCTCACCAACACTGAGAAAATCGTGATTGAATACGAGCCTGACGCACATGTGGGACGCTACATCCTGAAATCGGAAATTTCACGCATCTTCGAGGCGCGCCGACTACGCATCGACGAGATGCTCGGACTTGCGGAGACTGCTGAAAAAAATGCAAAAATCGACGATGCGCTGCGCTATTACTATTGGGCGTATGCCATGCTGAAAACGCTGCAGCATCCGAATGAGGTCAGGGACTCGAACAACCATCTGCTGTCAACTTGGATTCCGGCTCAGATGAACGACATCTTTGACGGCATAAAGGTGAGACCGATGCGCAAGACGTCGGACAACGTGCTTGAGGTAGCGGTGACATACAAAGACAAGCCTGTGGCAAGCTACGACTACACATATTTCGACGGACAGAACTGGAGCAATATCTACAGCGCCAAAGACGGACGCGGCGTAATTGAGCTAAACCCTGGCGCAATAACCGACAATCTTAGACTGAAAAGCGAATATGAATATCGTGGGGAGGCTCACATCGACAGCGAAATCGATGCGGTGATGTCGACCGTAAGAGGTCAGGCGTTCCGCAAATCATACATCAATGTCAGCGGCGACACCCCTTCAGTCGCTGCTACCCGTGAGGCAGAGGCGGCTATTGAGACCGCTCCTGTGACCAACGCCATTGAGTATTTATCAAACGACACAGAATACCGCAAAACAATCGGCAAGGTGCTTGCCGCAATAACAACCAAGGACTATGCGGCTGCTGAAAAATATTTCACGCCGCAGGGCGCCGAAATGTTCCGCAGCCTGATTAACTACGGACGTGCCCGAGTGCTCGACACCTCAGGACTGACGTTCTATCAGAACGGAGACCGCGTGGTGTGCCGCAATGCGAAAATGTCGTTTTCGTTCCGCAACGGCTTGCGCAAATCGTTTGTCGAGGACGTGGTGTTTACGTTCGACTCGAAAAAACGCATCGACTACATTGCTTTCGGTCTTGGCGAAAAGGCTGAACACGACATCCTCAACAACGACGAATGGAATGAAGCCACACGAAAGGCTTTGATGAACTTCCTTGAGAACTATAAAACTGCATTCGCACTGAAAAGAATCGACTATCTGCGAAACGTGTTCGACGACAATGCCGTGATTATTTCCGGGTGCGTAATCACACCTGGAGGAAACCGCTTTGCCGACAGCAACTCGCATTATGCCCAAAATCAGTATGTGCGCTACACGCGGGAGGGCAAGAACGAGTATATAGCACGCATGGCGCGCAGTTTTGCAAGCAAGGAGTTTATCAACATTCGCTTCTCCGACAACTCGGTCAAGAAACTCGGCAAGGGCATGGAGTCGTACGCAATCCAGATAAAACAGGACTATTACTCGTCAAACTACGGCGACACTGGCTACCTGTTTCTCTATGTGGACATAAACGACCCCGAAAATCCTATCATAAAGGTGCGCACATGGCAGCCTAAACCCGACCCGAAATTCAAGCTGATTGATGCCGGATATTTTTAAAACAACGATTTTTTTTACTAACCAATAAATAAATGCATTATGAAAAAACTCATCGCATTGTGCCTCGTGCTGATTCTTGCGGCACCGGCTTTAACTACAAACGCAGAGAGCAGTCTGCAAAAGGAACTGAACAAAGAACTTGTAAAGCAACTGAAAAAGAACTATAAGAAAAAGAAAAAAGAATTGGAGAAGGACAGATGGAAAATCTACGGTTCTTCGAAAACTCTTGAGGTTGCATTGCTTGAACACTACACAAAACTGTACAACGACGGCGAAGTGGCTGAGGAAATAATCGGTACTGCCGACAATTTCAAATCAAACAACGTCGGACGCCGTCAGGCTGTGACCAACGCCCAAGTGGCTTACGCCCAGAGAGCCGGCGCTCAAGTGAAGGCCCGCATCGTGGAGGATATCGCGGCAAACTCTGCCGACATCAACGCTGAATTCGAGCATTTCTATGCCGCCTACGAGGCTCAGGTGCAGAAAGAAATCGGCGCTGAGCTCCAAGAGAGTTTCACCATCGTACGCCCGCACACAAAAAGCAAGAAATGCAACACATACGACATGCAGGTTTTCTTCATCATCAGCGAGGACGCTGCCACACGCGCCCGTGTTCGCGCCTACGAAAACGCGCTGAAGGAGTCGGAGGCGGCACAACGCTATGCCGACCGCGTGTCGCAATTCATTCAGGAAGGCATCTCTCCTTCTACCCCTCAGAACTAATCTTCTGTAGATGAAACGTTTACTCACATTCGTCATTGTCATGGGGGCGGCATTCCATTGCCACGCTCAGGATAATGACGATTTTGAATCATTCCGCAGCGGTCTGATGGACGGATTTCAGTCGTTCAGGCAGGAGGTGCTGACTGGATACACTGATTTCCTGCGAACCGCATGGGAGGATTTCAACGTGTTCCGCAGCGAAAGCCGCGACAGCAAGCCGAAGCCACGCACTGCCCCTACTGTCGACTCGCCGTCTCCACAGCCAACGACACCGGAACCGCCGGCAAATCATCCGACACCGGCAGCCACTCCGCCCGCTCCCGGCCCTGCGCCTGCCGTACACAACAACATTACGCTTGATTTCTACGGCACACGGCTTATGTTGCCGGCACTGAAAGTGGCTGCGCTCCGCTCTTCCGACAACAATGGCGTCGCCGATTTCTGGCAGGCTCTCGACAGTCAGGGTCTTGGCTCCAAAACTGGCAATGCCCTGAAAGAAATTGCCGAACGCCATCGCTTCAACGATTGGATGACGCTGAAACTTGTGGAAACCTACGTGGCAAACCAACTGTCGACGGCATCTGCCGATACGCGCATCGCCATGCGCCAATATCTGCTATGCCACACAGGCTACGATGTGCGCGTGGCTCAAAACGACGGGTGTCTGGCCTTGCTTGTGCCATATTCCACCACCATCTACAGCAGCAGTTACATTGATGTCGACGGAAAGCGGTTCACGTTGGTTTTCGACGCAAAGTCGGGACGCACCACAGCCTGCGGAAGCGTGCGCACCTACCGTCTGCCGGGCGAACGCAACGCGGGAGGTCTAATAGACCCCGTGTTCCGACAAGCCCCAAGGGTAACGGAGTCGATGGTTTCTGTAAAACTAACCGACAAAAAGACATCTGTGGCATGCAATGTCAACGCAAACCTCGCCAAACTTCTTTACGACTATCCACAGATTCCGCTGATTGAATATTCCCGCTCATCGCTGCAGCCGTCGTTCCGCAAGGAGCTGACATCGCAGTTACGGCAGACAACAGCCGGGATGACTCCGGAAGCGGCTGTAGGCACCCTGCTGAACCTCGTGCAGCACGCTTTCAAATATGCCACCGACCAAGAGCAGTTCGGATTTGAGAAGCCCCTCTTCCCCGAAGAGTCAGCAATCTACGGCATCAACGACTGCGAAGACCGCGCGTTGCTGTTCAGCATGCTCATAAGGCAAGTGACGGGGCTCGACTGCCTGCTCGTCGAGTATCCCGGGCATGTGGCGTGCGCCGTGCGTCTGCCTGAATATCAAGGCAACGGCACCTGCTACTCGTTTGAAGGCCACCGCTACGTTTTGACCGACCCTACATTTGTCGGTGCAAAAATCGGGATGTGCATGCCTGCCTACCGCGGCTCTCATCCCAAACTTTCCAAACTTGACTGATGTCCTACAGCATACCCCACAAAAAAAAGGTCGCGTCCCACACAAGAGACGCGACCTTTTTTTTATTTCTTTTGCAATTATCTAATTATACGGCATAACCGCTATCAAATCGGCAAACTTCTCTGCCGCATCCTGCATAGGCTTTGAAAGCATCGTCTTAAGGATAGGATTCAAATCGATTTTCACCTCCACATGCGCATTGGTGGTTTCAGGAGCGCCGCCGTCGGCAAGACACACATCAATGGAAAGAGGGAAAGGCGAACTTACCGTTTCCAGATGCACCTTCTCGTTCACAACACCATTGGCGATTCTGAATGAAACATCGCCCACTGGTTTTGCCTCCAATGTTATCACATCGCCGTCGATGCGGATGTTGCCCACCTGCTGCTTCAAATCGTCGGGTACATTGTCTGCAATCCCCTTGAAACTCTCAGGGTTGTTGAGACGTGAATAAATCAAGTCACGACCCGCCGACACGATTCTTTCAGAACTCTTGAATGTAGCCATAGGATTGTTTTATTCGTCGATAGTTGCTGTAGGCGTCCAGTTTTCAGGATCCTGTCGCCACAATTTCAATGTCTCGAGATCTGCCTCCTTGATATAGTTGATTTTCAATGCTGCGTCGAGCATTGCGGTATAGTTGCCGAGAGTAAGCAGTTTGACACCGGCTTTCTTGAAATTCTCTTCTGCCAACGGGAATTGATATGTAAAGATGGCAAGCATGCCGACAACCTCCGCGCCAGCGTTGCGCACTGCCTCTACGGCTTTCAAGCTGCTGCCGCCTGTTGAAACAAGATCCTCGATAACCACCACCTTCTGTCCAGGCTTAAGGTTGCCTTCGATAAGGTTCTCCAAGCCATGGTCTTTTGGTGACGAGCGCACATAAATGTAAGGCTTGCCAAGAGTATCGGCCACGAGAGCACCGAGAGCGATGGCACCGGTTGCAACACCTGCCACAACTTCCGCATCAGGAAAATTCTCGATAATCAATCGGCTCATTTCCACTTTCAAGAAACTGCGGGTTTCTGGATATGACAAAGTCTTGCGGTTATCGGTGTAAATCGGCGAGTTCCATCCCGACGACCAAGTAAACGGATTATCTGGTTGTAGTTTGATTGCGCTGATTTTCAGCAATTTCTCTGCTAAGATACTTTCCAATTTTTTCATAAGGCAATAAATAGTTATGCTATTAAGACAAGATAGATTCCACATCCACCCTATTTTGTGTACAAAGATAGTGCAAGGCGAGCGAAAAAGAAAGGAACTTGTTCATTTTCTTTTTCCCAGCCGCAGCCTATATTATCAAAAGATAGTGCAAGGCGAGCGAAAAACCGAGCAAACCGAGCGAAAAATGAAGTTTTCTTCAATTTTTCCGAGGTGCAGTCTATATTATCTCACATTAGAAATTTCCGGAAAATCAAGAATTTCTCCAAACGCTATTATTCCTTGCGTTCAGGCACCACCACATCATCGACCACTGCATCGGGTTTCGGCTGCGACACCTCTTTCTTTGGCTTGTCACGATGGAGCGGCAACGTGTATGCCACCGACAAACTTACGTTCAAATGATTGTCGCGCACGCCATAGCCCGGGATATAGTACGGCCGCGAATTGGGCGAATCCTTGACGGAAAACGGGAAATTGTAGCGCACCGACCATCCCATTGAGAAATTTTTAAACAGTTCAACCTGAATGCCTACCACTGCCTCGCCCCAGAACGCAGAGCTGCTTTGCCCGCGCAAGTCAAACGTCGACGGGTCCTTGCCCCAATAGCCATTGTCGACAGTGATGCCGGTAACGTCATAGTTAAACTTTGACGCAGCAAAGCGCACACCGGCATACAGCTGATATTTAGGGTCTTTGGCATAAAGGAAATTGTAGTTCATTCCGATTTTGCCATACAAAGCAAGTTTACTCTTATATGTAAAATTACCGTCCTCAGGAGAGCAGTCGGCTTGTCCAAAACCCACTTCCGCCACCGGGATATAGCGGTTTCTGATATTCACTGCCGCCCACACGTCGCCATCGCCATAGTCCTGACCGAGCGCACGCATTAGAGGCCCCCAAAAGTTGACACCAAGCGTGACTCCCATCAGCGTCGGGCGATATACGCGTTTCGACGCACGCTCGATTGAATCGCGGCGCAACGAGTCGAGCGTCAACGAGTCGGTGCGCAGGAATTTCAGCTTCTCCTGGCGCCGTATCTCCTTCAGCTCCTCCTTCGTCACAGGCTTCAGCTCGTCGGTCGACGCCACCGGAGTCACCTTGCGTTGAGCCACTGCCACAACAAGCGTCAGCAGCAGCACCGCAATCACAGCCAGCCGCCTCATTGTGCGCCGGCCTCCCCTGTCCGGAAGAATATCTTGATATTTTCAGTGTTGGTGTTGTCTATACGCCGCTGCGGCACTTGGATGGAATCAATCAGATTGTGCGACACGCTGTAGTCCGTGACGTCAAACACATAAAACGCACCGCAGTCCTTGGAGTAGAAAAACGGCACACGGTCGTAGCTGACCGTCACCGTGTCGGTTATGCCCTCCAAATCCTGCTGGTTATACTGAATCACAAAGCGCGAGCAATCAGCGTCGACATCAAACGGCAGATAGACCTGCTTGGTCGACGACTGGTTGCGGATAATCGCCGAATCGCCAGGAGCCCCGATGCCATAGACCGTCAACGAGTCAATCGCAATCGAACGCTTCGTCTGCGATGAATAAAACCCTGCCAACGGAAGACTCGAAGAATTCTCCTCGCAACCGTTGTTGCTGCACGACGCCATCCACATAATCACACCTATCGACAACGCCAGCAATATGTTGCGCAAAGCCGTCATACCCACGTCAAATCTCCTCACGGATTTGATAACTGTTGCGGCCCTCGGCATTGCGGGCAATCAGCTCACCGATAAATCCGGCAAGGAAAAACTGCGAGCCCATAAGCATCATCGTCAGAGCGATGTAGAAATACGGAGAGTCGGTAACCAGACGGTAAGGCATGCCATTATACATGGCACACAGCTTCATCGCGCCAACCACTATCGCCGACACAAAACCGATAAGAAACATTATTGAGCCGAGGAAACCGAAAATATGCATCGGCTTGCCGCCGAACTTGGAAATGAACCACAGACTCAGCAAGTCGAGATAACCGTTGACAAAACGGTTCAAACCAAACTTCGTTGTTCCGTATTTGCGGGCCTGATGGTGCACAACCTTCTCGCCGATACGTGCAAAACCCGCATTTTTGGCAAGATAAGGGATATAGCGGTGCATCTCGCCATAAACCTCGATGTTTTTAACCACATCCTTGCGATAAGCCTTCAGACCACAGTTGAAATCGTGCAGATTCTTGATGCCGCTCACCTTGCGCGCCGTGGCATTGAAAAGCTTTGTAGGAATCGTCTTCGACAGCGGGTCGTAGCGCTTCTGCTTCCATCCCGACACAAGGTCGTAGCCATCCTCCATAATCATCCGATAAAGTTCCGGAATCTCGTCAGGGCTGTCCTGAAGGTCGGCGTCCATAGTAATCACCACATCGCCCTCGGCACGCTCGAATCCAACGTTCAGCGCCGGCGACTTGCCATAGTTGCGACGGAAACAAACGCCCTTCACAGCCGCACTCTTTGCCTTCAAGTCGTTGATAACCTTCCACGAAGCGTCGGTCGAGCCATCGTTGACAAAAATAATCTCATACGAGAACCCGTTGGCTTTCATCACGCGTTCAATCCAAGCCTCCAGTTCAGGCAGCGATTCCGCCTCGTTATACAGCGGAACTATAACAGATATATCCATAAATTCTTTCTTGTACGTACAGTCTGCAAAATTAGCATTTCCCATCGTAACAAAAAAATCGATTGCCGTTTTTTGAACGTTTTTTTGATTATAGCCGCCCTCTGTCGAAGCATATCGTCATTTTCGCCGGTCAAAGCCGCCCGCCCGACACCTTTCCGCCTCCAAATCCACCGACAAAAAACAAGCACCCCCGCAAACGTTAAAACTTCTCCTCAACACCAATTTTCCACTCGTTTTTTTCCTTAATCTTAGTTTATTTACCTACCTTTATGGTCGAATTATAACAATCCTATCAAAAGAAAGTCTATTGGTTTAATCTAACCTCTGAGCAACAACATTGGAAGATAACACCAAACAGCCTTTAACGGCTAACGCTTCATTGTATAATGGGCAGCCTACCGACACCGGCTCATCGTGTCCAAGTGCAAGACTTACCTCCCGCACGCCCTCCATCTTAAATAACAAAGGTGGGGTGTTGGTAGAGAATGTGCCATCCAAAAACAAGCAATGGTTTGTACTGCGAGTTTCGTATGGACGTATCATCAAGGCAAAAGCTTTCGTCGAAGCTAAAGGATTGGAATGCTATGTTCCTTTACGATACAAAGAGATTAGGAAACAAGGTAAAAGGCGAATCATCACAGAACCTCTTATCCCCTCATTTCTCTTTGTTCATGCCTTAGCAGAGCAAGTTGACTCATTTTTGCAAGACAAGGACATCAAGGCGCCAGAGAATAAAGCTTTGTTGAGTTACTATTACGACCACACCTTACATTGTGAAAATTCGTCAACCAAAAATCCTCCTCTTATTGTCTCTGATGCTGTCATGGATAATCGTGGTAGAGTGGCGAGGATTGCAGGACAGCAGAGAGTGGTGGTAGAACTTTTTGATGGTTGCTTGGTGGCTACGGCGTATATACCGAAGGAGGCGATGAGGAAATGTATGGCTACGCAATCAACGATAATTTGTTAGATATGAGGAAGTCAAAAATCTCAAAAGGATAAAGATAGTTTGTACTGGTGCAGGACAAACGAATAAGTGGCTTGCCGAATCTCTGTAATGGCACAATGACCATTGGTAATACATAATAAACAAATGTCTTAATCATAACAACAATATAATGAACAACGATACACTCCAAGAACTCTTATCCGTATATCATTCTTTACAGAAAGACTCTTTACCTGAAAAAGGTGAAGGATGGGTTAATATGGCAAAATTTGGTCCTGCCTTGCTCAAAGCAGGTATATATTACAAATGTATGGGATATGAAAAACTCCATGAATTTGTCTCCAAATCAGGCGTATTCGAAGTATATTCCGACACTTCTTGCAAAGTGCCTGTAAAATATATTAAAGAGAAAGAACCCCGAAAGGATATTTCTAAAAAGTATAGGACGGAACGTGCACAAACAACATATAAGGATTCTAATGATGTAGTAAAGGTTAAGCGAAGATTGCGCCTTGACAATAATATGTTCATAGGACAGTTTGCACCGCAGAAGAATGAAGGCGGGTATACGATAACGGACATACGCAATACTGATTTTACAAAAATAGAGGATAGAGAGCGAGGCGTGAAAAATCTGTCAATTTCATTCAAAAGCTCGAATAAGGCATTCAATCGTTTTGCTTATTACAAGTTCACCTGGGTGTTGCTTGAAACAGATCCTCTAAAGTTTGGTATTGATTTGCGCAAAGAAACAACTCCAATATATCCTAAAGATATTGTAAACAGTCTTTACGAGGGCATTATGCGTTATCCTGCAGGTGCTGCAAAGAAGATTGCTCGTTCGCTTGATACTCTCAAAAAGCAACTTACACAAAGCGGTAAGGAAGTATTTATCTATGAGTTGTTGCAGAATGCTAACGACTATCCACGTCGTACAAAAGTTGATGGCAAGATTCAACCTTTGCCTGTTGATGTAGAGTTCCATATTACCGAGAACTACTTAACATTCGAGCATACAGGTGAATATTTCAATCCGAAGAATATTGCAGCTATTTGTGATATAAATGATGGCGAGAAGTCTGACAATACTGAAGCCATCGGCTATAAAGGTATTGGTTTTAAGACCGTTTTCCTTGACAACGACTATGTTCTCCTCAATACTGGTGATTACACATTCAGGTTCGACAAGTCTGCTACTGATGTAATCAATACACCATGGCAGATATTGCCAATCTGGACGGAACATAATGAGATCGATAACGAAATCAAGACTGTATTCCGTCAGCATCCAAACGAAGAGTTCAGAGTAAAGTTCGCTCTCCAACCACGAGATAAGGAAATTCTGACCGACGAAGACAGAGACGATAACTATATCGATTTGTTTACCGATGTATTTGAATCAGAACGCGTCATATTGTTTATCCCGAACATCAAAAAGGTTAGTATCTTTATTGATGGTCAGAATGGACCGATTGTACGTGAGAAAGACAATAAAGACTGGTGTGTATCAGAATCTCTTGTAGATGATATTCCTGAGGACATTACAGATAAGATAAACGATGTCTTGGAAAATCCAGACTCTCTTCGTTCGGATGGTTATGAGAAAATACCTGAGAAGTACATGAACTTCCGTAAGACTGCGGTAAAGTTTGCGTGCAAGAAAGCTGAAAAAAAGTTGATGCCAGTTGATGATGCCATGCTTTATTGCTATCTGCCAGCAAAGCGGGCTGATTGGGGCTTCAATTTCCTAATGAACACCGATATGGTGCCCAACGGACAGCGCGATGATATTGAGGATATCGAACTCAATCACGTTATTGCTCGTATTGCAGGTAAACAGTTCTTTTATTGGATCAAGCAGCTTATTGAAAGCAAAAAATACGACCTTGACTCTATCTTTGCACTTATCCCAGACTTTGATGAGTGCAAGAAGAGGCGCGTGTATAAGAAGTTTATAGAGGAGTTCCAGGAAGAATTTGAAAAGTTCATAAAAGAAGTCCCTTTTGTTCCATGCGTGGATAAGGATGGTAAACAAACCTTTGAATGCATAGACAATATTATTAACGACATGACTGGCATGACAGCGAACGGAGTCATTTCTGACGAAGACTTCATCATTCTTATGGAGTTGGGTGACTATTCTTTGCCAGTTGACGAGTTAAGACAGTCGGTGGCATTCATGGATTTCTTGTACAAGCATTCTCCTTCGAGTCTTGATGTAAAGGTTGATGCTATTGTAAAGAAATGTGAGGAAACTTATTTTCAGACATGGTTGACAGTTCCCGAAAACAATACGCGATTTATAAGGCATTGGTTGAGTGAGGATGAACTAAACAATTTCGCTAAGAAAAATATATTTATTGAAAACGAAGGCGATTTGTTTACAGCAGGAAGTCTCTACTATGATTTTGATACGAATGGTAATGGAATAGAATTCTTGCGTAAATTTGTACCGCATCTTTGCGAGGCATCAAGAGTAAATTTTGAGGAAGATGAAAAATGGAAATCATTTGCAGACAAGTATTTTCTGCATTTCTCGGCTGCGTCTATGATTACAGATTACATCCTATCCAATGAGGATGCTATGACGTTGCTTAACGTACCAAGCAATTCTGTTGCATTCTATCGTTATCTTGCTGTAAAGGAAGTTGATTTAAAGGCTAACAAGACAAAGGTTCCGTACATTACCGAGGATGGTGTTGCAAGTACCGACTATACCAATTATCACTACTTCTTCAACGAAGATGCTCATGGCTTAACACGTGAGAAATGGTTGGGCGAGAATGTTATCAACGTACTATCGCATATCTATTTTGACAACCTGGCTGATGACGAGAAAGGTAATATAACTGAAATATTTGCTAACCTTGGATTCAACGAATTTGCCAAGGACACCTTTATCACGACTGTCATAGTTGGCGATGCCGATTTCCGAGCAAAAGTAAACGCAGCCATAGAAAGCAATTATGCCGCCAACAAAGCATTTGTTGAATATGTGTTCGATTGTGAAGCGCAGTTGAAGGAAAACTGTTTCAAGGATTATGTCTTGCGTTGTGTTGACATCCACAAAAATGAGGTATATCTTTGCAACGATGACGTGCGATACTTCAATCAGGATGCGTATGCTCAGAATAGCACCTATGCCGACAATATCAATCATGCTTGGTTGCAGGATGGTATGATGTATGCTCTATCGAATGATTATTTTGAAGGTCGTGAGAAGGAAGAGGTAAAGAAACTGGAATCGTTTTTGCGTCAGCAGTTTGGCGTTAAGACATTCACCGACAAGTCGTTCTTCACAGATGTTGTAATCAAGAACAAGGCGGTTATCTATGCCAGTCTTGTTGACGAAGCAACTATGCTCACATTCTTGGATTACATGAAGCGAGACGCAGACAGACTTTTTGATGACACTATGAGTTTCAACGACATCAAGGATATGCCTTTACTTGCCTATGACAAAACCATAGTAAGAGCAAGAGAACTGAATATCCAGTATGTCGAATACAACGAGGACGCAAAGACTCTGTGCGAGAAAGCATGGTGTCCGAAGAAGTATGTTGTGCTCTCACAGAAATATACCGATGATTTCTCCCAGGATATGCGTCAGCTGTTCAAGATTGTGAAGTTTGACATCAATACCACAACTGACATCCTTGCTCAGAACACAAACTTGCGTCAATCGGTTAATGTTATAAACAATAACGTTGATTTCTGGCGATGGGTAAAGGTAAACCAGAAGCAAATTGCATCTGTTGATAAGTTCAAGACTATTCCGTTGCTTGACAAGAACAACGCACTTATAAATGGTGCATCGCTTTACATTTCCGACACCTATCAGCAAGAGCAAATTGAGGCGCTGGTAACTAAGTATGTAAAGGAGGCGCAGTTTGTGTCTTCGTCTTATATCGAAACCGCCAATGCGAACGAGAAGGCAGAATGGATGAGATTATTCAGAAAACTCGATCTTAAGTCCGATAATAAGGATATTCTTTTCTCTGATATCTTGCCTAAGCTTTCAACTATTGAAACAGAGTCTTTGGATTCGATTGTTGCGCTGATGACTAAGTACCTAAAAGACTTGAAGGATAAATGGACAGAAAGGAAATACCAAATTACGCAGTTGAGAGTTCGCACTCAATCTGGCGAATATATGACTCTTGACCAAGCTATAATCGTCAACGTGGATGAGGATTCTGTATCTGAACCATTCAAGTACATCACTCTTGCTAACGAGGTTCATCCCGATATTCTAAAGGCAAATAAGGACTTGCTTCATGCTATCTCTGAAGAGTATGGTAATCGCAATCTCATTACCACAAAGCAAATATGGATTAACGCAAAGGTTAAGGATTATCTTGCAAAGTTTGCTGCCGATGAGAATAGCGTTGCAGACATTCACATTCAGTTTGTACGTGAAGCAGCCAAGTTACAGAGTGAGTTTGACATAAATGACACGCTTCGTAAGCAGATAAAGTATCAAGTCAAGTCGAATGAAACGACATACAAATTTGCTCACGAGTTGACACTGGGAACAGCATATTCTCCAACTTGCGACTTTGAGGCAAATGGTGTGTCTGAATTGCCGTATCTTTCTGATACTTACATCTTCGAAGGCAACAAGGATATCATCAAGCAATATTTCAAGGCGGAGAACTTGCATCAGAATATGACGCGAGAGGACTTAAAGTATCTCGCAAACCGCACATTTGCTTGCTATTTCTGGTCAAAATGTTTCTCCCGTCGCTTGGTCGAATATGAATCATGGGTGAAAGATGGGTGTTTTAATAACCGCGTGTGCATACCAACAGAGAATTCTGTTCAAAAGCCGGAGTTGCTGTATGCACCTCACATAGCTGGTTATGCAGTTCGTGCAAAGGTACCTCAATGGCAAGAGAAGGTTCCTTGCAAAGCTATTGTTGACTCTATAGACAATCGTGATGCTCGTGAATTATTTGAGAAGATCAACTTCTGTAAGTCTCTCTCTTTTGAAGATTGCCTTTATTACCTTGCTCGTGTTACGCATCCAAGAGAGGAAGAAACTCATTACCGCAATATAGTGATTAATTGGATGCTGTCTTCGCCTATTCAAGATGAGACTTTGGTTGACAACTATCGTAAAACGCCAACTGCAGAATGGCGTAATGGTAAGGGGCAGAAGAAGCATATTACGGAACTTTATGCTATCCACCCAGATGCGACACAGGAAAGGAATATTTTCCGTGGCGATGAATTTGTTATGCAGACAAGTGCTTTCCCTTATGATACAGATTCGTTTGGCAAGGTTTGCAACATGCTGAAAATAAAATGTCTGACAAGTTCTGATTTTGTGGCAACACCTATAGGCAAACAAGATGAAACAGCTGATATGGTTGCCATACTCAGACCTCGTTTGCTTATCTTGTCTGCTATCGAGAACCCAGATCGATTCCAAGAACTCTACGAACGCTATAATACAAAGTTGTCGCAGTATCATTTTGTTGTATGTGAAAAGATAGACCTCGGTTATGACACTGTACATAATGATGTGGAGCGTATCTATAACGATGACGCCAGCCTTTATTATGTAAGCTCATGGAAGCATAATCGTACCTTTACAAAGTTCTGTAGTAGATTGAAGCGACTGGTAGGTTTTGACGTGTATGATAATGTATGTGAAGACGTTCTTGATGATAGCATTTCTGTAGAAGCGTGCATCGAAAAGTATTGCTCTTCGCTTGCATACGATGAAAAGTTCCGTGCTTATCTCAAATCGTTGGATTTGACCATCAACATTGAGCCTGAGGAAGAAGAACCTATCGAAACAGAAGACGATTACTATAGCAGAGCTATGAATGAACCAACAGATTCTGCCTCAGAAGCAACTACAGAGATATCAACAGAAAATCAGCATGTTGACGATACGGAAACTATTCGCGAGGATAACAAGCCTAGTACACCAAATAAAGATGTAACGTTAAGACCTGTTAACGAACTTGAAGTTGAGGAAAAAACAAAGACAACACTAAAAGAACCTATTCAAACCGCATCGCAGCATCCAACTTCTGACTCTTGTCCACAACCGCAATCGCAACAAACAGAATCACCAGTTGGTCAAACAACGTCATCTACAACAGAGGAAGAGTCTGAAGATGACCTTGGTCAGTATGATACATATGAACAGGTTGATGAAGGGGATATTGAAGACTACGATGACACAGATGAAACAGAGGATGTAGAAGCTAGTGTTGATGAAGATGTTGATGTAACGTCTTCTAATACTCATACGTATAGCACGTCTCACGCTTCATCTAACAAACCTCACAAGGATTATGATCCTGACAATAATGGATACATGGGGTCTGTTGATAAGGATAAGGATTATCAGCCTGTTGGCGACAAACCATACAAGCCTCGTACTCGTAAACACCCAAAGAACTTTACCAACGAGGAAGTTGAACGTCTTCGTTCACATGGCACTCCTCTTGAATTGGAGTCATTGCCACCGACAAAGGAGGAGATTGACCTCTTGGCTCAATGTAACATCAAGCCTGAGCAGATTGCCGACACCAACTATCTTGCTCAGTTGCGTCTGTACCAAAACCTCAGAAACGAGATGCACGCAGAGCCAGAGGAAACAATGAAAGAGTTCGTGCGTAATGCGAGTGATGTAACTGTACACAAACTTAAAGATGGTAGATACATTCATACTTGTAGTGCTGCTCGTGGCGTGATGTATGCTTCTCCTTCTGTATGGAATAAGATGGTTGATGACAAGTGGAAAATTTGCGTTTATCTTGATGGACAAGGCAAGAACTTCCATTACATCAACAATGCCGAGGAATTCTTGAAACTCGTAGAAAAAGACGATGTTGTTATCAAGATTACCGGCAAGGAGAAGGTTGATGTAGTAAGGGCTCTTTATACAGGCATACTTGAAGAAACCAAAGGTACTGCATACACCTTGATTCGTGTGGCTGCTCGCACAAATATGGATGCCGTATTCGCTCACTATGTTGGTGCTATGGCGGAAACGGAAGATGGTAACGATGATTATAACGATAACGACTATTGATTATGATTGACAATATCAAACTTGGAAACTATAAGTCCTTCTTTGCAGACCAAGTAAAGGAGGCTATCGACGAGCAACAAAAGATCAATCGCTCGCAGATGCGGAACTTATTCAAGACAGGTGAATTATCGCTTGCTTATGTTGATTCCATTCAGCATGAGACAGGCATGATTATCCTCAAATTTCCTCGTCGTATGGCTCCACGCTTGAAAGTTCTGAAAGGGGTGTGCATAATTAAGAAAGGTGCAAAGCAAGCATTAGGTGAACGCGTTACGGAGTGGATCTGCCGTTGGGAGGAGTTTGTTGACAATAAGGATTTTCATTCTCCTGGTTCTGACATGACACCAATGTACTATGTTTATACTGGTGTTTCCAACTATGACTATGTTGCATGCTCTGGATTCAGTCTTAAATTGTACGATATCTTGTCAAAGGCGTTGGCTGATGGCAAAAGTCTTTCACTTATCGTTCATAATCCATTTCCTCCTGTAGAATATTTCCGCAACCTTGCTAGCTATATGGATGCATTCTCTTCAAACGAGGAATTGAACATAGAACCGACCATCGATTACGAGGAATGGACACCCGAGGAACTTGCGTTTGATGAACAGAAGCCAACAAGCATTTCTGACACAATCATAGACACGCTCGCTAATGAACATTGTTGTATCGTACAAGGTCCTCCAGGAACTGGTAAGAGTTACACCATCGCTTCGGTGATTTCATCGTATCTTGATGCTGGCAAAACCGTCTGCGTCACCACCATGGCGAACAAGGGCCTTATCGAGTTGATAAAGCAGATGCCTTTGCAGAAGTATGTGAAGGAAGGTCGTATCAGTAAAACAAATCTCTCTATTGACGAACGCAAACAGGTGTCTGGTGTAAAAGCTGCCTCTGCCGACTTACAGGTCCCTGATGGCGAAATGCTCTGTGCGACAAACTATCAATTGTCAAGCGTTTTTAGCGAAAAGAAAATGACTCTGTATGGTTTGCCACAATACAATTTGGTAGTCATAGAAGAGGCTTCTCAAGCATTCCTTACTACTATAGTTGCATTCAAACAGTTGGGCGTGGATTGTATGATAGTAGGTGATCCTATGCAGTTGCCACCTATCGTGAAACTCAATAATCCCCAATACAATTCTTGGAATGTATCAACGCAGGTGGAAGGCTTGAAGACGATGGCTTTAGGTTCGCAAATAAAGTCTTATCGTATTGTAACAACATTCCGTCTTACAAGTCGTTCGGCTGCTCTTACCAAGTGCTTCTATGGCAACCGCTTTGTTTCGGTAAAGAAAGAGTATCTTGATTTTGCTGATGCAAATAGTCCTCTTTTCCCATATGAAGGAGGGTGTCTGTATCATTGCACATGCGATGTAAGCAATGGAGTGTATTCCGATAAAGCGGATTCTATTATACGCAATGTAATTGGCATAATGGAGAGGTATTATCCAACACGGACTCTTGCTATTATCACTCCATTCCGTGATTCTGTGAAAGAACTTCAAAAGCGATTCTGTACATCTGACATAGAACTAGATATTACTATTGAAACAATCGACCGAATCCAAGGAATGACGGTTGACTATGCTATTCTCTATGTTCCAGGACGCAATCCTGGTTTTGCGCTTGAGGATTGCCGCTTCAATGTAGCAACAAGTCGTTCACTTAGCACAACTCTTATTATCTCTGACATTCCGTTAAATAAGTTCCATACTGTTTCACCAACTGTTTTGCAATTCATTGAAAATTGCGATAGATATGACGCTGGAGTTCGAGTTATTACAAGTGACAGTTTTGAAGAAAAGCCAATTACAGGGGCAAACAAAACAGAAGTAGAACCAACTTACCCAAAAACCGCAGCTCCAACAATAGGAGTCAAAGTAGTTGGTAAGATTGATTTATCAAGGTTTGAACGCAAGAAGAAGGAACTGAGTTCTAATAAAAAGAATTTCTATATCATTGACACGAACATCTTTGTAAACTGCCCTGATATTCTCAGTAAAATCGATAAAACATATCCAATTATTCTTTCCGCAAAGGTAACAGATGAACTTGACAAAATGAAGATAAAGTTGAATGATGAGTATAAACGTAATGCAGAAAAAGCGCTTCGTAATCTTAATAATGAAACACGACATGAGGTCATCTATGAATTTGCTGACACTTCTTTATTGCCAGATGATTTTGACAAGCGTTCACCAGATAATATGATCCTTTCTGTTGCTTTAAAATATAAAGGTGAGAATCCAATTGTATTGACATCTGATAATGGCTTACAGTTGAAATCAAAGGCCTTAGGCTTATCCACGATAAGTCTAAAAAGTTTCTTAAAACGATAATCCAATGCTCGAACAAGAACTACAACAATATCTCCTCCGTGAGTACCCACAAGAGAATGCTCGCTGTGAATGGAAAGAGTTTAAGAACTTGAATAACTCGTTCTGTGGGAACGAGAAAGATGATGTCATCTCCTACGTGTCGGCTATTGCCAATATGGAGGGTGGACATCTTGTGATTGGTGTTAAGGATAAGACGCTTGAAATTGTCGGGACTGACATTTCAAGGCTTACCTTTAATGGGCAACCGGCAAATACACAGTCTGCAACTTTCAAACTCACCGAAAGTTGCGAAGTTCTCTGAACGTCAAAACCAAAGCGCACAGTTAACGCCTTTTTATATATTCGTTTGCCTCGCCTCAACTCTATCAAGATTTTCAGCGTGGGCAATACATTGCAAATGTATGAAATTTTTCAATCAAAAAAACTTTTTTGCAAATATTTTTTTCTGAGCGTTTATTTGCGCCTATTCCACTGCTGTTTCTTTGAAAAATGGCAGTTTAAGAGTAACTTTGCCCCGAGTAAACCAAAAACGATGACAACAACTAAAAAACGAGTGGCTGCGTTCGATGTGCTGAAGGGCATCGCCATATATCTGGTGGTGATGGGACACGTGCTGACGATGTGCATACGCGACATCGACAGTGCGGTGCTGTTCAAGCTTGTTGGAGAAATACACATGCCGATATTTTTCTTTATCAGCGGCTATTTCACCTATAAGCTTACCGGCAACGGTGATTTCGCTATGCCCAATCTGCGCAAACGCTTCTGGCAGCTTATCATACCGTTTCTGGCTGTAAGTGCGCTGTGGATGTGGTATTTTCCGCACAGCCGTCTGCAATCGCCCTTGTCGCAGTCGTGGCCGCAACTTCTCACCACTTATTGGAAAGACGGCTATTGGTTCACGCTGACACTGTTTGAGGTGGTGCTTGTCTATGCTGGCATAAGCCGTCTGATGGCTGCCGTGCGACGCTTGTGGATGCAGGTTGCCATACCAGCCGCCGCATATCTGGCGTTGATTCTTGTGTCGCCCCTTATTTCCGACCCCGCCGCAAACTTCGACCCCGTAGGCATCGGACTGCTCACACAGTTTTTCCCGGTGTTTATGATGGGAGTGTTCGCCCGCAAATATTCCGACGCGTTCCGCCGCATGGCTACACAGCCGTGGGTTGCCACAGCGGCTGCCGTGGCGGCGTTCGGCACGTGGTATTATTCCGTATACACGTGGGAGTTTCCTGCCCTACCGGCATGGTGCCCGTTTGTGGCGCAGCCCGTGCTCCACGCCTCGCTGATGATCGTGGTGTTCGGGATGGTCTACCGCAGCGACGTTGAGACGTTTGCCTCGACGTGCGCCGGACGCTGGCTGACTCTTCTCGGCAACGAGAGTCTCGGCATCTACCTGCTCCACTACTTTTTCCTCTTCCCTCTCACACCGCTTCAGGAGCCTATGCGCATGCTTGGGCTCACGTTTATGCCGTCGGTGATGGTGTCGGCGTTTTTCGCTTTCTTCATCATTCTTGCAGCGCTTGGAGCCAATTGGGCGGTAGGGAAAAACAGAGTGTTGGCATTCCTTTTGATTGGTAAAACCGTAAAAAAAGATATAAAATGAATATAGCGATTGTTGGTTCTGGATATGTAGGTCTTGTTTCGGGCGCATGCTTCGCCGAAGTCGGCGTCGACGTGACCTGTGTCGACATCGACGAGAAAAAGATTGCAAACCTTAGAAACGGTGACATCCCCATCTACGAGCCGGGGCTCGACGACTTGGTCAAGCGCAACGTGGAGGCAGGACGCCTGCATTTCACCACCCGTCTTGAAGACGTGATCGACACGGTGGAAGTGGTGTTCAGCGCCGTCGGCACTCCTCCCGACGAAGACGGCAGCGCCGACCTTCGCTATGTGCTTGAGGTGGCGCGCACATTCGGACGCAACATCAACAAATACGCTCTGCTCGTCACGAAGAGCACCGTGCCTGTCGGCACTTCCCACAAAATCAAAGCCGCCATCCGCGAGGAGCTGAAGCGACGCGGTGTCGACGTGCCGTTTGAGGTGGCGTCAAATCCGGAATTTCTGAAGGAAGGCGCGGCGATAAAAGACTTTATGTCGCCCGACCGTGTGGTAATCGGCATCGAATCGGAGCGTGCGCGCAAAGTGATGGAACGCCTCTACCGTCCGTTCCTGCTCAACAATTTCCGCGTGATATTCATGGACATCGCATCGGCGGAAATGACCAAGTACGCAGCCAACTCAATGCTTGCCACGCGCATCTCGTTCATGAACGACATCGCCAATCTGTGCGCTCTTGTCGGAGCCAATGTCAATATGGTGCGCAAGGGCATCGGCGCCGATGCCCGTATCGGCACAAAGTTCCTCTATCCTGGCTGCGGCTACGGCGGATCGTGCTTCCCCAAAGACGTGAAAGCCCTTATCCACACCGGCGCGGAGCATGGCTACCGTATGCGCGTAATCGAGGCAGTGGAATCGGTCAACGAGCGTCAGAAATCAATCGTCTACGACAAGCTCTCGGCTTTCTTCGGCGGCGACCTGCGCGGCAAGCGCATAGCCCTGTGGGGACTGGCGTTCAAGCCTGAGACCGACGATATGCGCGAGGCTCCGGCACTGGTTGTCATCGACAAGCTGGTTGAAGCAGGCGCAGAGGTGGTGGTCTACGACCCTGTGGCAATGGACGAATGCCGCCGGCGCATCGGCAACCGTGTGGCTTATGCCCGCGACATGTATGACGCTGTGGTCGACGCCGACGCCCTTGCGCTTCTCACCGAGTGGAAACAGTTCCGCCTGCCTTCATGGGGCGTGGTGAGCCGTGCGATGCGCGGCAACGTCATCGTCGACGGACGCAACATCTACGACGAAGCCGAACTCTCAGAGGAAGGCTTCATCTACCACTGCATCGGAAAGTAAAGGCTTATGCGGCAACCGCCGCGCTTTCGAATCAATCGGCTGGCGCAGCGTGGTTAATTTAGCCAAAATCGGTCATTAGAAATTGGCTACTAACGCCTTTCCAACAACCGATTTTAAGCATATCTTGCAACTTTTTTCCACTGTTTGATATGCGAATTTGCAACTTTTTTCCAGCATTTGCTCCGCATTTCTGCAACTTTTTTCCAGGCGATGCCCGAAAATTCAGAGCGACGGATTGGAAACAAGACGGCGTACAGCGTCGTAGTCGGTCGGGGCAAACCAATGCATGCCGGCGTCCTTGGCATACCACGTAAGCTGCTTCTTGGCGTAGACGCGCGTGTTTTTCTGCAACCGCGCCACGGCTGTCGGGAAATCCATCGTGCCGTCGAAATAGGCAAACATCTCCTTGTAGCCTACGGTGTTGAGCGAATTGAGGTGGCGCAGCGGATAGACGCGGCGAGCCTCCTCGACAAGCCCCTCCTCCACCATCTTCTCAACGCGCCGGTTGATGCGGTCGAAAAGCTCTTGCCGCGGCAGGTTCAAACCAATCTTTACAATTCTGAACGGCCGCTGCTTCACAGTGCCCGTGCGCAGAGACGAGTAAGGCTTTCCCGCCTGCAGACAGATTTCCACCGCATGCGCCACGCGCTTCACATTGTTCAAGTCAACCTGCTCATAGTATACGGGGTCGAGCCTGCGCAGCTCCTCACGCATAGCGTCGGCACCATCCTCGGCAAGCCGGCGCGCCACGTCGCGGCGCACGTCGTCGCTTATCGTGGGCAGCTGGTCGATTCCCTTACACACTGCGTCGACATACATCATCGAACCTCCGCACATCACCACATAGTCGTGGGTCTGGAACAGCCGGTCGATCACCGCCAACGCGTCCTCCTCAAACTGCGCGGCGCTGTAGTATTCGTCCAAACCGAGGATTCCGACAAAGTGATGGCGCACAGCGGCAAGCTCGTCGGATGTGGGAGCGGCAGTGCCTATGGGAATGTCACGAAAAATCTGGCGCGAGTCCGCCGACACGATTTCCGTGCCGAGGTCACGCGCCAGACGTATGGCAACCGCCGTTTTTCCCACCCCCGTGGGTCCAGTAATCACTACGAGAGTTTTCTGCGGCATACAGCGTTTTTCTTTATCGTTGAGCCACGAGTTTGCAGATTTCCACAACCACATCGGTTGCTTTCTCCATTGAAGGAATCGGCACAAACTCATAGCGGCCGTGGAAGTTCAGTCCACCGGCAAAGATGTTGGGACAAGGCAGACCCTTGAACGACAACTGCGCGCCGTCTGTGCCGCCACGGATAGGCTGCACCTTCGGAGCCACATCGGCATTTTCCATAGCCTGCTTTGCGATGTCGACAATATACATCACCGGCTCGATTTTCTCACGCATATTGTAGTATTGGTCCTTGATTTCTATCGATGCGCAACCGGGATACTCATGGTTCACCTTGCGCACAAGATGCTCAAGTTCCTTCTTGCGGCGCTCAAAGCGGTCGCGGTCGTGGTCGCGGATAATGTAAGTCAGCTTCGACTCCTCCACCGTGCCCTCAAAGCCGATAAGGTGATAGAATCCCTCATAGTCCTCGGTGTGTTCCGGAGTTTCCCACCGCGGCAACATGATGCTGAATTGGTTGGCGATGCGAATAGAGTTTATCATTTTGTGCTTGGCATAGCCCGGATGCACGTTGCGTCCTTTGAACGTAACCTTAGCCGACGCTGCGTTGAAGTTCTCAAACTCGAGTTCTCCCATCGCTCCGCCGTCCATCGTGTAAGCCCAGTCGGCGCCGAAACGCTCCACGTCAAACTTGTGCGCGCCCAAGCCGATTTCCTCATCGGGATTGAACGCGATGCGGATGTCACCGTGCTTGATTTCCGGATGAGCCTGCAGATACTCCACAGCAGTGATAATCTCAGCGATACCCGCCTTGTCGTCGGCTCCGAGCAGCGTCTTGCCGTCGGTCACGATAAGGTCCTGACCCTTGTATTCGCAAAGCTCAGGGAAATCGGCAGGCGAAAGCACCACATTGCTGTCTTTGTCGAGCACGATGTCGCCGCCCTCGTAAGCCTTCACGATGCGCGGGTTGACGTGGCGTCCCGACATGTCGGGCGACGTGTCGAGATGGGCGATGAATCCCACAGTAGGCACTTTCTTGTCAATGTTGCCCGGAAGAGTGGCCATCAAATAGCCATTCTCGTCAAGCGATATGTTTTCAAGCCCCATTGACTGCAGCTCCTTTTCAAGAGCCTGGGCAAAAATCATCTGTCCCGGAGTGGATGGTGTAAGATTGGTAAGTTCGTCACTCTGAGTGTCGAACTTGACATAATTTAAAAATCTGTCGACAACATTCATATCTGTTGAGTTTTTCTGATTTCAAGATGTTAATTGCGTCGCGCGAACGACATTGCAAAGGTACAACATCTATTGCACAAAACTACCCCGCCAACAATGTTTTTTAATGCCGTAACGCAGTTTTATGCTCCAAAAAATTTGCGACATAGGAAAAAATTTGCAAATTTGCAGTCTAAACAATGGGAACGGCCTGCAACAACCTTGATTTACTACAGGCAACCAACGTTTTTTTTTACAACTCTTTACTTGATTTATCAATGCTGACATCTCAGGACATATATCGAGAAGGCGCCCATAACGGTGTGTATATGGGTCTGTTTCTGGCTGTTGTATCGGTGCTGTCGTTTCTCAGCGACCGCAACTCGCTGCTCGGCATCATCGCCATGCCTATGCTCGTCTGCGTGCCGGCAATCCACTTCTCGCTGCTGCGTTCCGCCTACCGCAAATACGGCTTAGACGCATCGTTTTCAGCACTATGGATGCTCGGCATCACAATATTCGTCGGAGCGTCGATGATTTGCGCGCTTGCCACCTACTGCTACCTCGACTTCGCCGACCCCGACTTTTTCTACCGCACCGCAACTGCGATGATGGAAATCATGAAAGGCCGTCCGGAGATGGCCGAAACCTACAAGACTTTCAAAGTGATGGTCGACGGCGGACTGCTGCCGTCAAACATCGAATTCTGCATACAAATGATGATGCTCACAATTTTCAGCGGCTCGCTGCTGACGATTGTCCTCATCCCGCTTGTGAAGCTGCGGTTCAGAGGCTTCAACAAAAGAAACTTCCAATAACAATTTATCCCCCAATAATTAGACTATGAAAAAGCAATTTATTCTCATCATTGCTGCCGTCGGCTGTCTGCTTACGGCAAGCTACGCTGCCGCCGACAACCAACCGACCGACGACATTTATGCCACCGAGAAAACTCCGACTCTGACCAAAGAGCAGAAGAAAGCGGAAAAAGCACGCAAAAAACGCGAAAAAGAAATCAAAGACTCAATCAGTTTCGAACTGGCGAAAAAAGCCGTGGAGGAAGGACGCTTTGTTATCACTGCCGACCATATTCGCGGCCGTCACGGACGCACCGTCAACGTGAACCGCACCACCAACTTCGTCCTCGTACAGGGCGACACAGCCGTTGTGCAGTTTGCTCTTGAAGGCATTGTCAACAGCCCAAACGGCATAGGCGGACTTACCGTGGAGGGACGCGTGACAAAAAAACGCATCGACTACGACAAACGCGGAAATCTGAACTACACTATGTATGTGACCGGCACTGCCCTTTCCGCCGACGTGACGTTCACTCTGCCCAAAGGCTCAACCCGCTGCAGCGCTACCGTAAACTCAAATTTCAGCAGCGACCAGCTGACATTCTCCGGTGAGCTGTGCCCGTATCGCTCGAACGTGTATCAAGGATGGACTTTCAAATAACGCTTGTCTGAAAACAAAAGCTCAAAATCAACGGGTTCGACAAATTCCTCAAAAAGAAGCTCTTCCCGGAGATATTATCATATTATCGGATAAAAATAATTATCCTAAGCATGCGGTCATGTTCGACAAAGTAGTTAATGGAGATACATTAGTAAACTATTCTAATGGTTCCCAAAACTTAAGAACTGGATATAAAAAGTACAAACCTTTATCTGTATTTCTTCAACCAAATGCTGGGGGCGATTTTACTGGAGTGCATAGATATTTTAGATTTACAGGAAAATGAAAAAAGTTTTAAAGATATTAGGTATCAGTATTGTTTCTATATATTTAATGCAATAATGGCATCTGATCCCGAATATATTGCAGAATTAGTATATCCAGAAGAATATCATTGGTACAGTGGAACACTAACATATTCTTCTACGATGGTGACGGATATGTAGGAGGATAATACAAAGATTAAAGCATTACCTTTGCAAAATCAAAAGTATGATGTTTTCAGAGCCACTTAGCCAATATGAGGAGATCCTCAAGGATGCAATTCGTACATCAGTGAAATAATCTAGTGCAAAGTTAGCAAAAACTTTCCAGACTCTGCTCATCGAGATACTGACTTTGTATATGATTCTACCTAGAAAGATAAACTTCACCCAAATGGCTCGCTATGGCAAACATTGAGAGCAGACCTATCGTCAGAACTTCAACCGAAGGAAGAAGGGCTGCATCGATTGGCTTCTGTTGAACCAGTCCCTTGCAAGGCGTGTATTGGATATGGACGGCTTGCTTGCCATTGCCATAGACCCGTGCTACATCAGCAAGGCCGGGAAGAAGACTCCTCATATCGGACGGTTTTGGTCGGGATGTGCAGGGGCTGTGAAGCACGGACTTGAAATCATGGGCATCGGCTTGCTGGATGTTGCCAACAACAAATGCATGATACTGCGTGCCCATCAGACATTAGGGAACTCCGCGCTGAAGATGAGAAACAAAACACTCGTTGAATATTACATCAGCGTTATGAAGCGGTATTCTAAGAAACTGCTGTCCATCACCGACATAGTGGTGGCTGACGCATTCTTCTCCACATCCACGTTTGAGAAGGGCATGTCGGAGCTTGGCTTCTATCTTGTCAGCCGTTTCCGTGACAACGCTTGTCTGCATTACATTCCCAAGAAGGAAAAGAGGCGTGGACGGCCTAGGGTCAAGGGGGACAAGATTGACATGGCAAACCTCAACCTATCATGTATGGAAGAGCTGCACATCGACGGCTTGGAGGGAAAGGCATACTCCCTTGAGGCTTATGCGAAGGCTCTGAAGAAAAAGGTGCGACTTGTCATCTGGCGGATGCCTGGTGGAAAGTGCAAGTTGTTCTTTTCGACAAAACTCTCGATGACGGATGAGGAAGTATTGAAGACATACCGTACTCGTTTCCAGATAGAATTCTGCTATCGCGACAGCAAGCAGTTTACGTGACTTATGGATTGTCAGGCAAGACACAAGAGACAGCCCGACTCTGCGTTCAACGCATCGTTCGCCTCCCTGAATGCCGCCAAGGTCTTCATGAAAGACAATGGTATGGACAATTCCATGGTAAAAGTTAAGTCGCTGATGTTCAATGCGAACTATACGAAATTAATTTTCGACATTTCCCGATGCCGACCGAACCGGACTTTAATTAGTAAGATTGTCAAAGAACTCATTGGCTGGCAGCCTAAGGCTGCGTAGCCATATAATCAAATTTTAACGAACTATTGATAGAAGTATAGACTACTATTGCATGCGTGCTTATTTTTTTGCGTAATGTTTACTCAATTACTTGGTAATTCAAATTATTATCCTTACTTTTGCGTAAAAATAACGCATAAAATGAAGGATCTAAAGTATTATAAAGAAATTTTCTGTTCTTCTGAGCTTGAACTCTATTTTATGGAGGAAAATGGAAGTTGCAGTTTTGTAAAAAGAAAATATGATTACATTTATCGATACGAAGAGGCTATCGTTGCTACCAATGCTCTAATGCCTTTGGTAGACTATCCCTCGTCAGATGATAGCTTAACAATTATAGACAGAGTGGCATTTCTTTTCGGAACAAGTGATGGATATTTCCGTTTCACAAACTTGTGCGAAACCAATAAAATAGATATTAAGGAAATCGAATGGTAAAAATGAATGAAGAAAAGCAGTATTGCTATAAATATCCGCATCCGTCAATAACAACAGACTGTGTTATCTTCGGATATGATGTAAAAGATGGACTATCGCTTTTATTGATTGAGCGAAAAGCAGAACCTTTCAAGGGTAGGTGGGCGTTCCCTGGAGGCTTTATGCATATTGATGAAGATACAGAATCTTGTGCTCGAAGAGAGTTGCAAGAAGAAACTGCACTTACAGCAGCTGTACTGGAACAGTTGGGTTGCTATAGTGATGTCAATCGCGACCCTCGTGAGCGTGTAGTAACAATAGCTTACTATGGTATCATAAAAAAATCAAACGTCGTTGGCGGTGATGATGCAAAAGATGCAAGATGGTTTGCACTTAATGAAATACCAACATTAGCTTTTGATCATGACCGAATTTTGAGGGATGCCGTCCATAAACTAAAAGAAAAAATTCACTTTAAACCTATTGGGTTTGAATTACTACCCGATGTATTCACAATGCCTCAGTTGCAAGAACTATACGAAAGTATTCTTAACGTGAAATTTGACAGGAGAAACTTTGCCAATAAAATCTTTAAGTTAGGATTACTCGAAGAATATGGTGAACGTCCCAAGAACAAAGGTTCACGTATTCCAATAAAATATACTTTTAACAAAGAGAACTATGCCAAACTTAAAAGTTCTGGGTTTAGACTTGAATTTTAAAACTATCATAAAATGGAAAAAGCAAAAGAATATACAAGCGAGGAACAGCAATGGCTTACGGAAAATCGTTTGTCAAGATTCCAAAATAGAATCACTCCGTCTTGGATAAGAGATATGGGGAAAAACGAGATTTTTGTGTTTGGCAGTAATGTCAACGGTTATCATGGAGGTGGTGCTGCCAGATTCGCCATGAACAACTTTGGTGCTGTATGGGGAAACGGAGAAGGTTTACAAGGTTCATCATACGCCATTCCGACGATGGAAGGACTTGATAATATGCAAGATGCCGTTAAACGCTTTTATTTGTTCGCAAGAGCTCATGTAAATTATAAGTTCTATGTAACACCTATCGCATGTGGCATAGCTGGTTATAAACCTGAAGAAATCGCACCTATGTTCTTCGAAATTGCACATTTGGAAAATGTATTTCTCCCTTTGTCTTTTTGGAAAGTTCTCACAAATAAAATGTTACAACTATGATTACAAACGATTCTCAAATGACAGGTGCTATAGGAGAAAGTCTTGTCGTTGCAGAACTAATTAAAAAAGGGTGGGTGGCGATGAATGTAAATGCTGCCGTCAGAAACTGCAAGGCTATTGATATAATCTGTATCAAGTGTGATGAAAACACATGGCAGCACCAATCTTCGCTTATACAAGTAAAAGCAAGACGCGGAAAGGATTTTCCTACCGGCTTTTCACTTAGGCAGAGCACCAACTTGGAAGAACTAAACAGAGAGGTGAAAGGACCTTATGTTTTTGTTTCATTAGATAAAGACAACAATCCTGATTATTATATTTTGTCTCGCAGTCAATTCATAAAGCTGCTCTATTCGCTTAGTGATAGATACTGCAACAAAATCCAACGCGAGAAACCATTGAACCTGTCGCTACCAGCGGAACTCCATTTGGGGCTTTTGCAAGGAAACGATGGCAGACCGAGTAAAGGATTGCCAGGATTTAAAAATCCTTTCCCTGGAAATATATTCCATAATGCTTGGGAAAACATCTGGAAAGATTAGAATAGACACTATCCTATATTTTACCGCATACCATTGTAGACAATTAGTCTATAAGGGTATGCGGTTCTTTTTCCTGACTTCGTCATTGCGTCACCCAAAAATCTTCATCAAAGAGTTTGGCTATTTTCTGATGCCTTGCCATCAACATTGTTTGGGTGTAAACCTCCTTGTTCAGAGGTAGCTTAATTTGTATTGTTGTGATAGTCTTAGCCAATGCAAGGACCTTGTCTACGCCCATCTTGATCTCTGAGACTTTCAGCATACGCTCCAGTTCCTTGTACACTTTCAAAGCCACGAAGCAGATGCATATATGTGCTTCTATTCGCTTGCGCGTAAAATGAAACATTGGACGTATCTCTATCTTTGATTTGGCTATGCGGAAGGCCCGTTCCACATGCCAAAGGTTGTGATAAGCCGTGTATACATCCTGTATTGGGACATCCGTATAGGTGAGATATCCTTCAGACCGTCCCATCGGGAGTCGTCGGCAATACGGTCATAGTTGATGGTTACTTTCACTTCACCATCCATCGACAAAAACTTGTTATAGCCTCTCTTGTTGATGTTGCCTTTGGTGAGCGCGCCATGCTTGTATGCCTTTTCCAACCTGCGTATTCCCTTCTCTCTGTTATAGGCATCTTTCTTTGCACGGTCATCTGTATAACCGACCAAGAGACGACGTCCGCCTCCTTTATCATATTCAACCATCTGGCAGTCACGCTTGGGCTGTTCCAGTATCCAGCTCTTTACTTCCTGACTTTCATTCTTTATCTTCGCGCCGATTTTCTCAACAACAATAACTCCGATATTGCCGGAACGATGTCCCTTCTTTCTGATAAACATAGTTAAAAAACTTTTGCGTCACCCAAATTAGGTGACGCAAAGACACAAAATTTTGTTTATCAACCAGTTGTAAAACACATGTTTTTTTGAGTGACGAGGTCAGGACAATTAAAAGAAATACGATATGTGGAACTACTGTAATATTTCCACAAAGTGAAAAGTGGAAATATTTAAAAAATCGTTATAACTGCTTTAAATCCATATTAATACAAAAATATGGGAATCCCACTAAATGTGAAGAAAAATTTCAAGGTTATTCTGAAGATAATTATTCTAAACTACTACTTAATCTGCAATCACCTGCGGATATTCGCCTGCCAAGAACGTGTTAAGTCTTTCTGACCAAGCAACACATTGCATTACTTTAACTATTTTCAGATCAGAAGAGTCGCGCCGCCTGATAGCCGGCATAGAGAGCGACAAAGCCAGCCACAAGACTGACCACGACATTTAGGCACATTCCGGCAGCATCGGAAATGCGCAGCATTTGCATGTTTTCGTTCATAAATGTGGAGAATGTGGTGAACCCTCCACAGAAACCCACCGTAAGAAACAATTTAAGGCTTTGCGGCATCCACTCCTGCGACAGTCCGCAGAACAGACCTATCAGCAAGCAGCCAAGCACGTTGACAGCCAACGTGCCGGCAGGCATCCATCCGTCAAACCAATTCTGCACCGTGCGTGTCAGCAGATAGCGCAACGCACCGCCCGCAAAACTGCCGCACCCCACTATCATCAATGATTTCAGCATATCCATATTTTTATTGCTGAAAAGCCTTCAATGCCGCGGCATTGAAGGCTTCACTATTTGTTTTCGTCCGTCACAGGCGTATTGTGCGATAAACGAACGGCTCCTTCAAAGGGATTTTTATCTTCAGCCGTTTGTCAATGTGATTCACATAGTCGGCAGCCTCGGCAAACGTGTCAAATCCTTCGGCAACGACGAAATAGTCCTTCGCCCCGTTCTGAATCACGTAAGCCTTCGCCCCGTTCTGCCGTAAGCGCGTGCAAAACGCCTTTGCATTAAACATCTGACGCATAGCACCCACAACCACGCTGTAGCGCTTCATCTTGTTTACATCGTCGTCAAACGCCTGCCACACGTTGCCTTCAAGATACAATGCCGAGCAGCCGTCGACTGTCTGCACATACGGACGCGAAGCCTCCATTATTTTGTTGTGGATTGTCGGCTCGACAACGCTGTCGAGATCAGCCTCCGCGGCATTGCGGCTGCGCACCGCCGCCTCATACGACTCACGGTAGTTGCTCTCTGTTGTCTTGCAACCCGCCAATGTCAGAGCCGACAGCACTGCGATAACAACCAAACGCTTCATTGCCTGCTACTTCTTTTGATACTTATATATATCCTTGAGTTTCAAGAAATAATGCAGATGCGAGTAAGGCAGAATCGTGCCTTTGCCAGAGTTGCTGTAAGCCTGCTGGTAAGGAATCACCACCTCGCACGAATCACCCACGTTCATAGCCATCAACGCGATTTGGAAACCGGTGATGTTGGCACTCAACACAGAGCGGTAAACACTGTCGGCAGGCGACGTCAGCAAGTAGGTGGAGTCGACGCCGACACCTCTGCACGTAAGCAGCTTATACTTCACGTCGACAGTCGAAGAAATCAGAGGCGACAAGTTGCCCTCCGTCGCCGAACGGTCGGTAAAGTAATGAATCAGCACATAGGCGTTGCGGTCAAACTCCGGTACCACCTTCTGATAGTAAGGTGTGCCGTCGGCATTTGTGCGCGCCTCCTGCTGTGCCAGCCACGCATTGTTTTCATTGCGCCAGTCCTCATAGTACTTCCACACGTCGCGCACCGGATCGAGCTTGCACGCCGAGAGCACCAGAAGGAACAACGCCAATAAAGGAAATTTTTTCATTAAAATTCTACTTTTGGAGCAGTCTGAGCCGCTTCATCGGCTTGGAACTGCGGTTTCTTTTCAAATCCGAACATTCCGGCAATTATGTTGCCTGGGAATTTCATCACGGAATTGTTGTATTTGTTGACAGCGTTTGTGTAGTCCACACGCGCCGTTGAGATGCGGTTTTCGGTGCCTTCAAGCTGCGTCTGAAGGTCGCGGAAGTTTTCCGTGCCCTTGATGTTTGGATACGCCTCCGAGACAGCGAGCAACGACTTCAACGCGCCCGACAGCTCATTTTGCGCCTGCTGGAACTTCTTCAAGTTCTCCTCGGTCAGCTGGTCGGCGGTGATGTTGACCGTTCCCACCTTTGCGCGCGCGTCGGTCACGGCCTGCAGCGTGTTTGCCTCATGGGCAGCGGCGCCCTTCACCGTGCTCACCAAGTTTGGCACAAGGTCGGCACGGCGCTGATATGCTGTCTGCACCTTGCCCCAAGCGTTCTCCACCTCGTTGCTGTCAGCAACAAGAGTATTGTACTTGCCGACAGTGCAACCGCCGAAAATCAGCAACAGCACAACCACTGCCGCAAGCACAATCCACAATGTTTTTATCTTCATAACCGATTGATTGGTTTAGTTATTGATTTAGAGCAATTTCTTAAGCAACGACTTCATTGTCACCTCCTTGTCGAGGATGCCGGCGATGTCGGCAATGGCAACACGGCTCTGCTCCATCGTGTCGCGGTGACGGATGGTAACGGTGTTGTCCTCAAGAGTCTGATGGTCGACAGTGATACAGTACGGCGTACCGATTGCATCCTGACGGCGGTAGCGTTTGCCGATAGAGTCCTTGCCGTCGTATTGCACCTTGAAATCAAACTTCAGCGAGTCGATGATTTCCTGAGCCTTTTCTGGAAGTCCGTCCTTGCGCACCAAAGGCATGATAGCGGCCTTCACCGGAGCCAAAGCAGCAGGCAGGTGAAGCACCACGCGGGTCTCGCCGTTCTCGAGTTTCTCCTCCTCGTAAGAAGAAGCATAAACTGAAAGGAACATGCGGTCCACACCGATTGATGTCTCGATTACATAAGGCACGTAGCTCTGGTTGAGCTCCGGATCGAAATATTGAATCTTCTTGCCAGAGAATTTCTCGTGGTTGCTGAGGTCGAAGTTTGTACGCGAGTGGATACCCTCAACTTCCTTGAAGCCAAACGGCATAAGGAACTCGATGTCGGTGGCGGCGTTGGCGTAGTGAGCCAATTTCTCATGGTCGTGGTAGCGATACTTCTCATCGCCGAGACCAAGAGCCTTGTGCCATTTCAAGCGGGTCTCCTTCCATTTCTTGAACCATTCAAGCTCATCGCCTGGACGCACGAAGAACTGCATTTCCATCTGCTCGAACTCACGCATACGGAAGATGAACTGACGCGCAACGATTTCGTTACGGAAAGCCTTGCCAATCTGTGCGATACCAAACGGAATGCGCATACGTCCCGTTTTTTGTACGTTAAGGAAGTTCACGAAGATGCCCTGAGCCGTTTCCGGACGCAGGTAGACGCGCATAGAGCCGTCGGCAGTGCTACCCATCTCTGTCGAGAACATCAAGTTGAACTGACGCACCTCAGTCCAGTTCTTTGTGCCTGAAATCGGGCATACGATGCCGTAGTCAAGGATAATCTGACGCAATTCCTCAAGGTTCATGTCGTTCATAGCCTTGGCATAGCGCTCATGCAGCTCGTTGCGCTTTGCAGTGTGCTCGAGCACGCGCGGGTTTGTCTCACGATAAAGTTTCTCATCAAAACCCTCTCCGAATTTCTTTGCAGCCTTTGCTACTTCCTTGTTGATTTTATCGTCGAATTTTGCGATTTCGTCCTCGATAAGCACATCGGCACGATAGCGTTTCTTAGAGTCGCGGTTGTCGATCAACGGGTCGTTGAACGCATCGACGTGTCCGGAAGCCTTCCAGATTGTCGGGTGCATGAATATAGCTGAGTCAAGACCAACGATATTCTCATTCAACTGCGTCATGGCGTCCCACCAATAGCGCTTGATGTTGTTTTTCAACTCAACGCCATTCTGTCCGTAGTCGTAAACAGCCGACAAACCGTCGTAGATTTCACTTGACGGAAATACAAAACCATACTCTTTGGCGTGAGCCACAATTTTCTTGAACAAATCTTCTTGTGCCATTTTTTATCTTGTTTTTTCTAATAAATTCAATGTTCAGGGGGTCTGTTGACCGCCTTTTCGTTATTTTAAGGTGCAAAGTAAATAAATTTTCTCGATTTTCTTCTTATTTTTGCAGAGGCTTTCCTCTGAAATTGTATTTATTTGGTAAATAACCTACTTTTTTAACGACAAAAACATATTTCCAGAAGCCTAAAAAACTGACCCAACTATGAAAGAAGACGAAATAGACGACATCTCTGAAAAAATCGACGACGCCTCAACCGGCGCCGAGGCTCACTCCACTTATGTGGTTCCGAAAGACAAAAGCAAGCATTTGTCGGGAATGTTCCAAAACTGGTTTCTCGACTATGCGTCATACGTAATTCTGGAACGCGCCGTGCCCCACATCCAGGACGGTCTGAAACCAGTGCAGAGGCGCATTCTGCACACGATGAAGGAACTCGACGACGGACGCTTCAACAAAGTGGCGAACATCGTGGGAAGCACCATGCAGTATCACCCCCACGGCGACGCCTCTATCGGCGACGCCCTCGTGCAGCTCGGACAGAAGGAACTGCTTGTCGACACGCAAGGAAACTGGGGTAACATTCTCACCGGTGACAGCGCCGCAGCGCCACGTTACATCGAGGCGCGTCTTTCAGAATTCGCCATCGAGACAGTCTACAACCCCAAGACCACCGACTGGACCGTGAGCTACGACGGACGCAAGCCCGAGCCGGTGACGTTGCCGGTGAAATATCCGCTGCTGCTTGCGCAGGGTGCGGAGGGAATCGCCGTCGGTCTGTCGTCAAAAATCCTTCCACACAACTTTGTGGAAATTCTCGACGCTGCGATAGCATATCTGCGCGGCGAGGAGTTTGCCCTGTATCCCGACTTCCCTACCGGAGGTTTCATCGACGTGTCGAAATATAACGACGGCGAGCGCGGAGGGTCAGTACGCGTGCGCGCAAAAATCGAAAAAATCGACAACAAGACATTGGAAATCACCGACGTGCCGTTCGGACGCACTTCGGGAAGCGTCATCGAGACTATCATCAAAGCTCAGGAAAAGGGAAAAATAAAGATAAAGCGGGTGGACGACAACACGGCGAAACACGCCGACATCATCGTGCACCTGCTGCCTGGCACATCGAGCGACCGGACTATCGACGCGCTCTATGCCTTTACAGACTGCGAGGTGAGCATTTCGCCAAACTGCTGCGTGATTTCCGACCGCAAGCCGCATTTCCTGTCGGTGAGCGACGTGCTGCGCCACAGTGTGGACACCACCAAGCACCTGCTGCAACGCGAGCTCGAGATTCAGCGCGGAGAGCTGCGTGAAAGCCTGCTCTACGCCTCGCTCGAGAAAATATTCATCGAGGAGCGCATCTATAAGGACAAGGAGTATGAGCAGAGCAAAAGCGTCGACGAGGCTGTGGCACACATCGACAAGCGTCTGGAGCCTTTCAAGCCATCGTTTGTGCGCGACGTGACACGCGACGACATCCTGAAACTTCTTGAAATCAAGATGAAGCGCATCCTTAAATTCAACGCCGACAGCGCCGACACCTACATCCAGTCGCTGAAAGACCATATCGACGTTATCAACGACAAGCTGACACGGATGGTCGAAGTGACCATCGACTGGTACAAGCATCTGAAAGATAAATACGGCGCCCATTATCCACGCCGCACCGTGATACGCAATTTCGACAATATCGAGGCGACGCGCGTCGCCGAAGCCAATGAGAAATTGTATATCAACCGCGAAGACGGATTCATTGGCACCGGACTGAAGAAAGACGAGTTTGTGTGCAACTGCTCCGACATCGACGATGTGATTATCTTCTACAAGGATGGTAAATACAAAGTGACTAAAGTGGCAGACAAACTTTACGTCGGCAAGAACATACTGTATATCAACGTATTCAAGCGCAACGACCAGCGCACAATCTACAATCTTGTCTACCAGAACGGCAAGGGTGGCGTGGTCTACATGAAGCGTTTCGCCGTGATAGGCATCACGCGCGACAAGGAATACGACATGACACAAGGCACAAAAGGCACTAAGATATGGTGGTTCTCCGCCAACCCAAACGGCGAGGCTGAGACGCTGCGCGTGACTCTGAAAGAGAAACCACGCCTGAAGGTGCTGCAGTTCGACATAAACTTTGCCGACCTTGCCATCAAGGGCAAGCAAGCGATGGGCAACATGGTGACGAAAAACGAGGTGCACCGCATATCGCTCAAAGAGCGCGGAGTGTCGACGCTCGGCGGCCGCGAGGTGTGGTTCGACCCCGACGTGCTGCGTCTGAACTACGACGGCCGCGGCACATCGCTCGGCGAGTTCAACGCCAACGACAAGATACTGATCGTGCTCAAGAACGGACAATTCTACACATCTTCGTTCGACGCTGGAAACCACTATGAGGACAACATCCTGCTCATCGAGAAATTCGAGGAGAACAAGGTGTGGACAGCCGTGCTCAACGATGCCGACCAGGGCTACCCCTACATCAAGCGTTTCACGTTTGAGGCAGCATCGAAGAAGCAAAGCTTCATCGGCGACAACCCCGACTCTTCACTGATTACGCTGTCCGACAAGCGATACCCGCGCTTCCGCGTGACCTTCGGCGGTGCCGACGAATTCCGCGAGCCTCTCATAATCGACGCTGAAGAATTTATCGGTGCCAAGAGCTTCAAAGCCAAAGGCAAACGCGTCACAAACTTCAACATGGACAGCATCGAGGAAATTGAGCCGCGCGAGATGCCGGAGGAAGAACTTGAAGCTCCGGCTGTCGATATCGATGTGGACAGCGTGGACGGCGACGACGTTATCAACCAGAACGACGTGCGCGATGAATTGACCGGACAACAACGATTGTTTGACGACGAAACCGAGGAATGATGCGCCTGAGACTGTCGATATTGGCAACGCTGCTTGCCGCTGCGATATGCGGACAGGCGGAGCCGCAGGATTCCACCGTTCTGCGTCCAGCCACAGTGACTGTGGCAATCGACGCAGGCGCGACACACAGCCTCGACACGTATCTCAGCCCGCTGTTCTACGACGGAATGCATCTGCGCATAGGATTTGAGAGGCAACGCGCATCTCGCTTCAACCCAGAGCGGTGGACAAACAAAATTGAGGCGGGTTTCACCTACGACCATCCGTCGAACCCCGCCGGCAACAACTCGCTCCACACCATCATCGCAGATGTGGATTTCGCCATGCTGCACCGATGGCGCGTGGCGCAGGGGCTTACGCTACATGCCGGCGCCGGCATCGGTTTCCGTGGAGGCGTGACCTACAATCCCCGCAATTCCAACAATGTGTGCTCGCCGCTGATACGCCTCTATGCCGGAGCAAGCGGCATGGCGGCTTACCGCTTCAATGCCGGCAGGCTTCCTATGACGGTGCGCTGGCAGGCGACGCTGCCGGTGGTTGGAGGTTTCTTTCTTCCCGACTACGACCAATCGTTCTATGAGATGTATCTCGGCAACTATCGCAACACCATTAATTTCGGGTTCTGGCACAACCGTTTCGATATGGACAACACCGTATGCCTCGACTTCCATTTCGGCACGTCGTCGCTACGCCTGGGATACCGCAATGAGTTTACGACGGTTTGGGAAAACAACATCAGCCAACGCCGCGCCACACACAGCCTCGTGGTGGGAATTCAATGGGAATCGCTGCGGATTGACACGCGCCGCGCAATGCCTGAACGTGCAAAAATAATATCAGCAACTTATTGAATATGAAAACTGTCTGCTTAAACATATTGGTTATGCTGCTGTCGATTGCAAGCCTCTCGGCATGCCACGACGAGCCCCAGTTTGCCGACACGCCGACAGGCAATTTCAAGGCGCTGTGGTCGGCTCTCGACCGCCATTACTGCTTCTTTCAATACAAAAACGTTGACTGGCAGGAGGTGCACGACCGATATGCCGCGAAAATCAGCAACAGCATGACCTCTGAAGAGCTTTTCCGCGTATGCTCCGAGATGCTTAAAGAACTTAAAGACGGACACACCAACCTGTCGTCATCATTCGACACGTCGCGCTACTGGATTTGGGAACAATTCCCGCAAAACTACGACGAGCGGCTTGTGGAGGAGCACTATCTGCACTTTGACTACCGCCGCACAAGCGGAATCACATACCGCATCCTCGACAACAATTATGCCTATATGCGCTACCCGTCGTTCTCCTACAGCATCGGCGAAGGCAACCTTGACAACGTGCTGGCAACGCTCGCCCTTGCCGACGGTCTGATCATCGACGTGCGCGACAACGGAGGAGGCATCATCACCAATGCTGAGACTCTCGTGGCGCGGTTCATCGACAAGCGCATTCTCGCAGGATACATCTCGCACAAGACCGGCTCCCGACACGACGATTTCTCCGAGCCATACGCTTACTACATCGACCCGGCAAAAGGCAGGGTGCATTGGACCGGAAAGCCGATAGCCGTGCTTACAAACCGTTCAACCTACAGCGCCGCAAACAATTTCGTGTCGATAATGAAGAGTCTGCCCAACGTGGTTGTGGTGGGCGATGCCACAGGTGGCGGATGCGGAATGCCGTTCACGTCGGAACTGCCTAACGGCTGGAGCGTGCGGTTCAGCGCGGCGCCTATCTACGACGCCGCCCGACAGCTCACGGAGTTTGGAGTGCAGCCGACCGACGGCTGTCAGACAGACATGACCGATGCCGACCGTCAACGAGGCGTGGACACCATCATCGAGCGTGCGTTCGAAGCTCTGACCAACATGCAACGATAATCGTCAGCGTATATAAGGCTTGAAATTGTCGAGGAGCGAAAGCTCGTCGACGTGGCATGCCAACAACTCCGCCACAGCTGTCAGCTGCCTGGCAGTCAGCGCGCTTGTCTGCCCACCGTCGTTGATGGCAAGGCGATGGCTGGTGGCGGCAGGCTCTCCCGACACCGCCACATCCACCAACTCTTTTAAAATCTTGGCAAACGCCTCGTCAGGACACGCTCCCTCTCCCCTTTCAGCAGTGTCGCCACTACGCACAAAATAGTATGCCCTTCCTCGATTGCCGCCGCGCTCAATACGCGTGCGTACATATAATTCAGGACTGACCGTCAAATCAAATTCCAACGATGTCAGACCCTCTTTTTTCAATATTTCAAGTATTTTGTCCATTTCTTACAATTTCAACCGAAATATCGCACTTTTTTTCTTTTCTTGCAAATATCTTCCGCCAATACGCAAACGCCCATACAAATCACAACAATTAACACAAGACAGTTGCTTTTTAACGCGTGGTTGACTATCTTTGTGAAATCATCAACAAGGACAAAACCTCAACGACAATGCAATCAATACTTATAGTAGAAGACGATATTACTTTTTCAACGATGCTGCGCACTTGGCTCGGGAAAAAGGGTTTTCAAGCAGAGACAGCAGGCAGCGTGACTGCCGCCAAACGACTGCTTGAAAAGACTGCGTTCGACTTGATTTTGTCAGACCTCCGCCTGCCCGACGATGACGGCATCACACTGCTGCCATGGAAAAAGGAGCAAGGCATCGACGCCCCGCTAATCATCATGACAAGCTACGCCGACATCCAGAATGCAGTGCTTGCAATGAAGGAAGGCGCGAGCGACTATGTGTCGAAGCCCATAAAGCCCGACTTGCTGCTGCAAAAAATAAACGATGCCTTGGCTAACGGCTCAACCGCCGACAACGACGTGGCTGAAAAACTGGCCACAGACAGCGCCGACGACTCCGACCCCGATTTTCTTGAGGGCGAGAGCGAGGCGGCACGAAAACTGTACAGCATGGTGTCGCTGGTGGCTCCCACCCAGATGTCGGTGCTTATCAACGGCGCGAGCGGCACAGGCAAGGAATATGTAGCCCACCGCATCCACCGTCAGAGCAAGAGGGCTGACAAGCCGTTTGTCGCCATCGACTGCGGTTCAATACCCAAAGAGCTTGCCGCATCTGAATTTTTCGGCCATGTGAAAGGCTCGTTCACCGGCGCGCTTGCCGACAAGACAGGTGCATTTGTGGAAGCTAACGGCGGAACACTGTTTCTTGACGAGGTGGGCAACCTAAGTTACGAGGTGCAGGTGCAGTTGCTGCGTGCGCTTCAGGAGCGCAAGGTGCGTCCTGTAGGCGCCACCAAGGAAATCGATGTCGACGTGCGTCTTGTCACCGCCACCAACGAAGACCTTCAGGCTGCAATAGCCAAAGGCACATTCCGCGAGGATCTGTACCACCGCCTGAACGAGTTCACGCTGCAGATGCCGGCACTCCACGAGCGTGGCGGCGACATACTGCTCTTCGCCAACTTCTTCCTCCGTCAAGCCAACCGCGAGCTCGACCGCAACGTGGATGGTTTCGACGCTGAATCGCAGCGCATACTGATGGACTACGCATGGCCGGGCAACCTGAGGCAGTTGAAAAACCTCGTGAAACGCGCCACTCTGCTTGCCGCCGACACGTTGATTCATCCTCGGGATTTTGCCGACGGTCTTACCCCGGCGTCAGCACCTGCCGACGAGGCGGCTCCGCAAGCGCAGGCTCCGGCATCGTTGCATCTGCGCAACAGCGACGAGGAACGGGAACGCATAATCGAGGCCCTGCAACAGACAAAATACAACAAGAGCAAGGCGGCTCAACTGCTTGGAGTGGACCGCAAAACGCTCTACAACAAGATAAAGCAATACGGACTTTGACATATTCTGCCACACAAAGTGAGGATTTACGACACCTCATCGTGTGGAAAAATTCCCCACTTTGAGAAACAGATTACGCAAAGATTCGTTTATAACATATTGATTACAAACAATTTTGAGGCGCATCGGCGCATTGGCACAATTGTTGTCGCTTCAAAACATGGAGATAACGCACTTCGGCACCCTTGAAACGTTGCCTCTAAAAAGAAGACAGCATTTCAAGAAATGACTCATTAGTTTTGTGTGATAGTTCGTTTTTTTCATCGGCGGAGATGCCGACGCATAAGTTATAATTCCCTACGGTGTTGAAAGTGTGATTAGTTATTCAAGAGGCCATTTCCGCGACGGAAACGGTCTCTTTTTTAATGCTTCGCCACCTTGTCGGCATTGCGCGCCACAAAGTCCTTCCACGAAGAATAAGATTTCTGCGCTACAGGCCGCTGCGACTCGTAGAAATGACACAACGCCACGCCAAGAGCGTCGGTGGCGTCGAGATGCGGGTCGATTGCCTCACGCGGAATGTTGAGAATGCGGCGCAACATCTCAGCCACCTGCTCCTTTGAGGCGGCACCGTTGCCCGTAATCGCCTGTTTCACCTTCAGCGGCGCATATTCGGCAATCGGAATGTCCTTAACCAAAGCGGCAGCCATAGCCACCCCCTGCGCGCGTCCGAGTTTGAGCATCGACTGCACATTCTTGCCATAGAACGGTGCCTCAAGCGCCATCTCGTCAGGCAGATACTGCTCTACCAAGCCAGTGACACGCTCGGCGATGCGGCGCAGACGCATATAGCGGTCGTCAAACTTGCTGAGCATAATCACGCCCATGGCAATCAGCTCCGGCTTGCGCTGGCGCACGCCGAGAATGCCATACCCCATCACGTTTGTGCCAGGGTCTATGCCAATGATAATCTTGTCCCAGTCAGCCTGTCTTTCCATCTACAAATCCACCTCCTCAAGAAGCGTTGAGAAACCAGCCACCTGATGTCCGAAGCGTTTTGCCATCTCCTCAACAAGGTCGTCGCCCACCTCCTCATACCACGCACGAAGCGTGTCGACATCGCTGGCGCGGAACTGCAACGAATAGTTGCGCCCGTCGCTCTCCTCGGCGTTGAGCACAAGCGTAAGCCGCGGCTCCGACAACCGCCCGTCGACGATGGCTCTGGGAATATACTCCGCGCGGAGCCATTCAAGAAAGCGCTCCACGGCATCATTATGCGCATGGAAAGTTGTATTGTATACTATCATCTTTGTCGATTAAAAGTTAAACGAAGCCGTAATGCCGAAATGCTCGCCGTCGCTCACGGGAGCCATGGCAAGATTATGCTTTTTGGCAAACGGACGGGTAAAAATATAACTGCTGCCGGCACCTATCGCCGCGCCGGTCACCACATCCCACCAATCGTGCTTCTTGGCATAGGTGCGGCTCCATCCCACATACGTGGCAAGCACATAGGCAGGCACGCCAAACTTCCAGCCGTAGCGGCGCTGCACAAATGCAGCGTTGGCAAACATCACCGCCGTGTGGGCCGACGGAAAAGCGTGGTTGTCACTGCGGTCGGGGCGCATCTTGTGCACCGTATACTTCAACAGATACGACGCTCCGAGAGTGGTGGCCGTTGAAAACGCAGCCTGCTTCAAACCCTGCCAGTCGCGCTCCACAATCACAGCCGTCAGCGTAGCCAGCGGCATAGCCACAAGCAAAGCATCGCCGGTGCGCTTCACCGCCTGGCGGGTGCTGTTGATTTCCACAACCTCCTGCGCGCGGCAACCCATAGCCGCGGCGGCAATCGCCAATATAATCACAAATACACGTTTCATAGCAAGTCAATCAATTTAGGAACAAACACAATCAGTCCGACCACAAAAGCCGCCACTGCCGTCAGCAACACGCCCCCGGCAGCAAGATCCTTGGTGCGGCGCACCGCCTCGTCGTAGCCCGGTGACACACGGTCGGAAAGCACCTCTATCGCCGAGTTAAACGCCTCAGCGGCAAGCACAGCCCCGATGCACATAGCCACAGCCACCCATTCCAACGCCGACAAGCCAAGCCACAGCCCGAGCGTCACCGCCGTCACCGCCGCCGCCGAATGAATCCACGCATTATGCTCCCCCCGCAGCAGCATAACGATGCCACGAAAAGCATATACAAAACTTTTAGCCCTCTTGCGCCAACTGAATTGTTTCTCTTTCATATTGCAAAGATAGTGCAAGGTGAGTGGAAAGAAAAGAGCTTGCTCAATTTTCTTTTCCGAATCGCAGCCTATCTCGTAGAGTCCATCAGCAAGTGCATAATTAGCGAAAGAACTTGAAGAATCTATCTTTTGGCGTGTCAAAGTCAATTTTTCCCTTGGTCTACGGTTGAGCTTCTTCTGAATTTCCATAATTCTTCTGTCTGAGAAGTCGGCAAAATTGGCTTTCTTCGGGATGTACTTCCAGATAAGCTTGTTGGCGTTCTCAATTGCGCCCTTCTTCCAAGAGCAGTAGAAGTCGGCGAAATATACCTTCCCACGCTCTTTCACAGAGGATTCAAGGGCGGCGCACATGCGGTGCTGCTGCAAGGCAACAGAATCTGATTCTGCCACGTGGCGCGACGCATGCAACAGTGCTTTTGCCGAGGCTAAAGCCTCGTTAAGTTTCGTGAAGATTTTTTGCACATTGGTTGAAAGTTTAAGTCAAGTTTTTATACCTCGTTAACAATTTTTATTGGTAATTTTGTAGTCAGAAAAAAATACAAAATCAATACTGATTATGACTCTATTTGAACGACTTACCCAACAAGCCAAAGCAAACAAACAACGCATCGTCCTCGCCGAAGGTGCGGAAAAACGAACGCTTACCGCTGCCGACCATCTTATCGCCGACGGCATCTGCGACATCACTCTAATCGGCAATCCCGCTGAAATCAAACAACTTGCAGCGGAATTGAGTCTAAAAAACATTGAGCATGCCACAATCGTCGACCCTGCCGACGAGGCGTTTACTGAGAAATATGCGCAACTCTACTATGAGCTGCGCAAAGCCAAGGGCATGACGCTCGAGGGCGCGCACAAACAGGTGCACAACCCGCTCTATCTGGGCTGTCTGCTCATCAAGAACGGCGATGCCGACGGTCAGGTCTCTGGTGCGTTGAGCACCACAGGCGACGTGCTTCGTGCCGCTTTCCAGATTATCAAGCCTAAGAAAGGTATCAGCGTTGTTTCCGGCGCGTTCCTTATGCTGCTTCCCGAAGGTTCTCCCTACGGGACTGACGGCATGATGGTGTTTGCCGACTGCGCCGTAGTGCCTAATCCTACGGCACCGGAATTGGCACAGATCGCCGTATCGGCGGCAGAGACAGCCAAGGTGCTCGGCGGCTTTGATCCGCGTGTTGCCATCCTCAGCTTCTCAACCAAAGGCAGCGCAAAGCATGAGATGGTAGACAAAGTTATCGAGGCTACAAAGATTGCCAAAGAAATGGCTCCGGAGCTGGCTCTCGACGGCGAGCTTCAAGCCGATGCAGCCATCGTGCCTTCAGTGGGCAAGAGCAAGGCTCCGCAAAGCGACATCGCCGGCACTGCCAACGTGCTTGTATTCCCGTCGCTCGAAGTGGGCAACATCACCTACAAACTCGTGCAACGACTCAGCGGTGCACAGGCAGTGGGTCCTATCCTGCAAGGCTTGGCAAAGCCGGTCAACGACCTGTCGCGCGGATGCTCTTGGGAAGACATCTATAAAACTGTTATCATCACTTGCAACCAAAGCATAATAGCAAATCAAAAATAATGAAAATCCTCGTACTCAACTGCGGAAGTTCATCGGTGAAATACAAGCTGATTGAACTCGACGACAACGCGCAAAACGTCCTCGCCGAGGGCGGCGTGGAAAAAGTGGGTCTGCCCGACTCTTTCCTGAAATTCAAATACAATGGCGAAAAGGTGACAATCACCACGTCTATGCCAAACCATAATGTGGCTATCCGCATCATCCTCGACAACCTGACAAGTGCTAAATATGGCTGCATCAAGGATTTCGGAGAAATCGACGCCGTAGGCCACCGCGTGGTGCACGGAGGCGAGAAATTCAATTCGAGCGTGCTCATCACCGACGAGGTTATCGCCAAGGTGAAGGAATGCTACGACTTGGCTCCGCTCCACAACCCAGCCAACATCGTGGGCATCGAGGCTATCAGCGAGATTATGCCCGACGTGCCACAGGTGGGTGTGTTCGACACTGCTTTTCACCAGACAATGCCTGCACGCGCATATATGTACGCTCTCCCGTATGAGGTATATGAGAAATACGGAGTGCGCCGCTATGGCTTCCACGGCACAAGCCACCGCTACGTGGCACGCCGTTCATGCGAATTTTTAGGGTTGCCTTACGAGCAGCAGCGCATCATCACCTGCCACATCGGCAACGGTGGCTCAATAACCGCCGTAAAAGACGGCAAATCAATCGACACTTCGATGGGTTTGACTCCGGTAGAAGGCTTGATGATGGGCACCCGCTGCGGAGATGTCGACCCTGCTGCCCTGCTCTACATCCAGGAGAAAGAGCATCTCGACAATGCCGGAATGCAGAAACTCATCAACAAGCAGAGCGGTCTGACCGGCATCTCTGGCATCTCTTCCGACATGCGCGACATCGACGCTGCCATTGCCGCCGGCAACGAGCGTGCGCGACTGGCTCTCGACATGTACAGATACCGCATCGTTAAATATGTTGGTGCATACACAGCGGCGCTTGGCGGTGTCGACGTGATTGTGTTTACAGCCGGTGTGGGCGAAAACCAGATTCAGCTGCGTGAGAGCGTATGCAAGCAACTGGAATTTCTCGGCATCGATTTCGACCCAGAGCGCAACAACTGCCGTGGCGAGGAGGTTGAAATCACACGTCCCGGCTCGAAGGTGCGCGTAGTTGTCATCCCGACCGATGAGGAATATATGATTGCCTGCGACACAAAATCGATTGTCGAAGGCGTGAATAAATAGAAAAAGCTATCAATGTGCTGCATCATTGTCCCGCTTTGCGTAAAGCAGGCTTTGATGCAGCTTTTTTCTCAAACAAAATGGTCAGAAAGTTAACTTTCGGCATCTTCATGATGCTCTTTGGCAAAATCATTCTCGGCTTTGTGCTGCTGTCGGTGGTCAGCGTAGCCATCTACCGATGGGCGCCTGTCAGATACACGCCTCTGATGGCGATACGCAGCGTTGAGCAGATGCTCGACGGACGCAAGGTGCACTGCGAGCATAAATGGGTGCCGCTCGACGAGATGTCGCGACACATGCCGATGGCTGTAATCGCCTCTGAAGACAACCGCTTCGCCTCTCACCACGGATTCGATTTCGTGGAAATCAAGAAAGCCGTGCGCGAGGCTGAAAACGGAGGCCGTCACCGCGGTGCAAGCACGATAAGCCAGCAGACGGCTAAAAACGTGTTTCTATGGCCGTCGTCATCGTGGGTGAGAAAAGGCTTCGAGGCTTATTTCACTATGCTTATAGAGGCTCTGTGGAGCAAGGAGCGCATCATGGAGGTGTATCTGAACTCTATCGAGACCGGCGACGGGCTCTACGGCGTGGAGGCTGTGGCTGAACAAAACTTCAACACCACCGCCGACCAGCTGACCGCCCGCCAATGCGCACTCATCGCCGCCACTTTGCCCAATCCGCTGCGATTCGACTCCGCCAATCCTTCGTCATACATGAAGAAGCGCCGCTCGCAGATTCTGAGGCTTATGCGCCTCGTTCCGAAGTTTCCTCCGGAGGAAGACTGACAACAGGCAACAAAAAAACGGGAAGCCGCCAAGCCTCCCGTTTTTTTGTATGTACTGCAGAACAGCAATCACTATTCCACAACAATCTCTTTTGTCACTCTCGCACCACGTTTCACGATTACCACAGTTCCAGGCTGCGGTTTTGCAATCCGCATGCCCTGCAGGTTGTAATAGACAGGCGCAACATCGGCGTCGTCGACAGTCAAATCATATACGCCGGCGTCGTTGAAATGCTTGTAGCGCGTCTTAATCGACGGGATTTCAAGACGATAGGCAGTGTCTTTCTTTCCGCCCGACAGATTGAGGCGCAACGAATTGAGACGTATCGGGAAAATGCCCACATTGTCGACATCGGCAATTTGCGCAAAGTCAACCGTATAATCTTGAGCGTCGCCCGACTCAAATCCCGACAGATTAGCCGACACATTGCTGCCGTCGGCAAGCGTGAACGACACCACCGAGTTCTTGACAGCCACTCCGCCAGTCAGTTTCATCGTAAGCCGCAGCTCGTCAGGAAGGCTGTAGAGAAGCGTCGGCTGAACAGGGACAAGCGTAAGGTTGGGCGCACGCGTGCCCGACAGAGCGAAGTCGACTGCCAGACCGCCGCCGGTGAGCGCAGTTATCGCCGCATCACCCTTCACATTGTAACTCTCAATTTTCCAAGCCTCCGGATTCGATGCGTCTTCAATAGGCATCAATTCCGCCGTAGGGCACTGCACCGTAACGCCGACAGTGCACGTAATGCCATCCTTGACACCCGTCAGCGTCACCGTTCCGTTTTTCAATCCCTTAGCCACGCCGTCGGCAACAGTCACCACCGCTGCGTCGCTTGATGTCCAGTCAAGCGCACGCGGCTCGACAGCCATCTCCTTGCCTCCGACAATAGCGTTCAAGCCAATCTTCCATTCACGGCAGTTGTCGAGAACCACTTCCGGATAAGCCGCCTTGACATCGTCGGCAGCGACAATCGCCACCGTCACCTCCGCTTTTACTGCTCCCAGCGAAGCTGTAAGCACATGCGAGCCGCTGCCGGTGGCATAGAGAGTGGATCCGTCTGCCACAATCTCGCCAAGCGCGCCGTCGCAGGAAAGCGTGACGCCGTCAACATCCATATCGATGAGTTTGCCATATTTGTTATATCCGTAGAAAACCGGACGATAAGAGCCATACCGAGGCATCCGCACCGCATAGTCGGCAAAACGTATCTCAGCCACCTCCTCATCGTCGGGAGCGTGGAGCACCGCAAAGATGCCGTTGCCCACCGCACGTTCTGGCGACACGCACGGACGGTTGATTGTGCCTTCCATCGCGTCCCACATCAATGTAGAGCCGCCGCCATCGAAATCAAGAGCGTCGTAGCATCCGTATGAGCGCATAAGGTCGGCACCCTGCGGATAGGTAGTGCCGCTGCTGATGGTGCTGCGTCCGTCGATGGCACAGATTACGAGCATCGTGCGCTCCTTGTCATAGCCAATCAGCGTGCGTGGATTGAACGCGTCGCGAGGATTGATCCATCGGTTCGCCTCCATCACCGTCTCGCCTTCGCGAAGGATTTTGACATCGCCGCCTATAATCTCCTGCACGCCCTCGGGCTTGAGATTGCCATACGACGGCAACGACAGCGAATAGTTGACAGTAATTTCATCACCCAGTTTCAAAGACCGCAGCTTCTCGATGTTTGCCGTAGCAGCCTTATCGGCCGAGATGACTATTCCGTCGGCAGGTATCGCCATATTTCCACCGTCGTAAGCCGCCTGGCTCACCACCATTTTCAGATTTTTGTTCAATGCCCAAGTTTCGCCGGGAGCGAGCGTGAAAGCCACTTCCACGCCTCCTGCCGCCGTCTTGGTGTATTTTCCCATATAAGAGTTGTAGACCACCGTTTCTCCGTCAAGCCGATGGAAATTAGCATTTGAAATCGGCATCTCCACGCCGCCTATCGACGCGCTGTACGACAGGTCGGTGGCATCGATGCGCATATATCCGTCCTTGTCGATTATAAAGGCGTTCTCACGGCTCACCCAGTCGATAACGTCGGGCGACATCAGTTTTCCCCGGCTTGCGCTCGACATGTTTGGATAGCCCACGATGCCGTATTGCGAATACGGTCCGCCGAAACTTCCGGTGATGAAAAAGTCGCCGTTCACACCCGTAAGATAGCGTTCGCCCTCCACTGAGTGACGCCGTCCCATCGAAGTCACCGTTTCGGCGTTAAGGCAGGAGTCGTTGCCAATCTCCACCTTGAATTTCACATTTTCTGCCTCGCGGAGCATTGTTTTTATCACAAACGCCTGAATGCGCGTGTTTCCTGTGGTCGAGCGGTATTCAAGCGCGGTGCGTGTCATTCCCGGACCGCATTTGTAATGACGCAGCGTGTCGACGGTAAACGTCTCGCCCTGCAGGTCGACAATGGATGGGGTTGAAAAAGCCGATGCCGAAGCGACAAGCGTAAAGCAAACGGCTGCAATTGGTTTAAATAATTTCATAATAGTTATATGTTTGGTTTGGTCTGTTTTGTATGATGCAAAATTACGTGATTTTTTGGGAATCCGCACAATTTCCACACCCCTAAAAAATGCAAAAGCGGGGCATCCCTTCAAAAGAGATTACCCCGCCTTGTGTCTGTTGCCCATAGGCACAAAGCCTACAGCTCGTAGTCAACGCAGGCGCGCATATCCTTATGCTCACCGAGCAGCCCTGCCGCAGCCACATGCGCCGGATGCTTGGCATAGACCTCCACATCCGCCATTTTGTCGACAACTGCGGTGAGAACCACGTCCCACGTTTCTGCCGGATTCTGATTGAGCCCCACCTCTATCGAGCGGAGCACGTCGATTTTCTCAGGAAGCGCCTCCAGGGCGACCTTGAACTGAGAAGCCACGGCGCGGCGTTCTTCAGCCGTGCCTTTGAGTTTGAACATTACGATATGCTTTACCATCGTTGTATATATTTATTTGGTGTTGTACATTCTTTCACGTGTAGCCTGCACTTTCTCGTCGGTGAGATAGTCGTCGAAGTCCATAATCTTGTCGATGATTCCGTTTGGCGTCAACTCAATCACACGGTTGCAGACCGTCTGTATGAACTCGTGGTCATGGCTCGACATCAAGATGTTGCCCTTGAATGCCTGCAGCGTGTTGTTGAACGCCTGAATCGACTCAAGGTCGAGATGGTTTGTCGGAGAGTCGAGCACAAGAGTGTTTGCGTCGGTCATCATCATCTTGGCAATCATACAGCGCATCTTCTCGCCACCGGAGAGCACAGATGCCTTTTTCAGCACCTCCTCGCCCGAGAACAGCATTTTTCCGAGGAATCCTTTCAGATAGATTTCGCTCGAGTCGTTGCTGTACTGGCACAACCAGTCGACAAGGTTCAAATCCGTGTTGAAGAACGAGGTGTTGTCGAGCGGCAGATAAGCCGTAGTGATTGTCTGTCCCCAGTCGTAAGTGCCGGCGTCGGCCTTGCGGTTGCCGTTGATGATTTCAAACAAAGCGGTCATGGCGCGCGGGTCGTGGCTAAGGAACACCACCTTGTCGTTCTTCTCAATCTGGAAGTTTACGTCGTCGAAGAGCAAGTCGCCGTCTTGAGTGGCTTTCAAGCCCTTCACCTCAAGAATCTTGTTGCCCGGCTCACGGTTGGGCGTGAAAATGATTCCCGGATAGCGGCGCGACGATGGCTGGATTTCCTCTACATTGAGTTTCTCGAGCATCTTCTTGCGGCTTGTAGTCTGCTTCGACTTAGCCACATTGGCGCTGAATCGCTGGATAAACTCCATCAGCTCCTTGCGCTTTTCCTCTGCCTTCTTGTTGGCTTGCTGCTGCTGGCGGAGAGCCAGCTGGCTCGACTGATACCAGAAACTGTAGTTGCCGGCAAACAGCGTTATCTTGTTGTAGTCGATGTCGAGGGTGTGGGTCGACACGGCGTCGAGGAAGTGACGGTCGTGGCTCACAACGAGCACCGTGTTCTCGCAGTTTGACAGATAGTTCTCAAGCCAAGCCACGGTCTCAAGGTCAAGGTCGTTGGTAGGCTCGTCGAGAAGCAGGTTGTCGGGATTTCCGAAAAGCGCCTTCGCCAGAAGCACGCGCACTTTCTCCTTACCGCTGAGGTCCTTCATCAGCATGTAGTGCTTGTCTTCCTTGATGCCCAGACCGCTGAGCAATGCGGCAGCATCGCTCTCTGCGTTCCAGCCGTCGAGCTCGGCAAACTTCTCCTCCAGCTCAGAGGCGCGGATGCCGTCGGCATCGCTGAAGTCTTCCTTTGCATAGAGGGCGTCTTTCTCTTTCATGATAGCCCAAAGCACGGTGTGTCCTTGCAGCACGGTGTCCATCACCGAAAATTCATCAAACTCAAAGTGGTCCTGGCTCAACACCGACATGCGCTCGCCCGGTCCTTGCTGAATCATGCCGTGGGTCGGCGTCAACTGTCCTGAGAGGATGCGCATCAACGTACTCTTTCCGGCGCCGTTCGCGCCGATAATTCCATAGCAGTTTCCTTGCGTGAATTTCAGATTCACATCCTGAAAAAGCACACGCTTGCCGAACTGCATTCCTAAATTGCTTACAGCTATCATAATTTACCTAATATATACCTACTTGAATCAGGGTGCAAAGGTACGAATTTTATGCGACATCGGCAAATCGCATTTTTCCACAGCCGTTGCTGTCCAAAAGAAAGGGCGGCCCGTCGGGGTCGCCCTTTCAATATCAATTATTTGCTAAATTACCAACCTGGGTTTTGCTCATATTTAGGATTTTTAGCCTTAACGAGCATAAGTTCCTTTGACGGGATTGGGAAACGATCGTACTTCGCAGAGTAAACACGATACTGGTCACCGAAAAGCTTGTGGATTGGATCCATATAACCATCATTGTTAGTCGGGAATTCCACAGTAGCATTCTTCAAGTTGGCACCTTGACGGATTTCAGGATATTTCTGAGTGTCAAGGAGGCTAAGCTTGTTCCAACGCACGAGATCCCAATAGCGGATATCATTGTCAAGCATCAACTCACAACGACGGCAACGGCGAATCTCATTAATGAGACTATTGTCTGTCATCTTTACTTTAAGTTTCTGATCGTTGAGAGACTGCATCTTCGCTAAAGTCATATCAACACCGGCACGGTCGTAGAGCTTCTTGATTGATTTTTCGAAATCAGCTGGTTCAAACTGTCCGAGTTCAGCCTTTGCTTCAGCATAATCAAGATAAATTTCAGCGAGCCAGTAAATCGGGCAATCGTTGTAGTTCTTGTTAGCTGTCGTAGCATCCGACTGAGAGTGAGTTACACCATCATTATACTTCTTGATACCATAGCCGGTAGTAGATGTCATTTGAGAAGTGTTGCCCTCACCATAAGGGAAGTCCTGATACATCACGTGGTCGTAAGTAATGGCAGATAGACGCTTGTCGCGAATGGCAAGAGCGTTTGCAATACTCAAGCCCTTTTCATCCACAACACCGATATCGTCTACGCCAGGTTTAGGCAGTTCACCAGTGAGGAGAAGGAAGCTGTCGAATGCATCTTTAGAGATACCGGAAATAGGCGTAGAACCGCTTGTCCAGTCAACCACAGAATGCATGAATACACCCTGCTGATAGCACTTTGCAAGGATAACCTCTGGATTTGATGCAAGTGCGCCATTATGAGAGTTATAGAGCATTTTATAGTCACCAAGAGCATATTCTGCATTATTCATAATAGCTTCACAAGCATCGACAGTCTCTTTGAGGTAAGTAGTAGCACGGGCTGTGTTCTGAGCCACATACTTGCTGTAAGTACCTTCGAAGAGGCAGATTTCAGCCTTCATCGCGTTGGCAAGGTCCTTGCTGAAATAAGTCTTGCTTGACTGAGTCGCAATATTCTTGACAGCATAGTTCAAGTCCTCCAAAGCGAAGTCCATAACATCATTGCGATTAGTACGAGAGCTGTAGAGTGTTTCTGTTTGGTCAACGTCAACAACATCCTCCACCAAAGGAACGTCGCCATAGGCACGTACAAGGAGATAATAGTTGTAGGCACGGAACAAACGAGCCACAGCAAGATATTGAGCCTTGTCCGCCTCAATCATCGAGCTTCCTGTCACACCTTTAATAACAAGGCTGGCACGACGAATTTCTGTATATGGATCATTCCAAGAAGAAGACGATGTCGGCACGCTGCTTACACGCCAATCACGGAATACACCACCAACTGCACCAGACTGGTCATCAGAACAAGTCGTAAAATAATAGTTTCCTTGACCTGTACCATTACCATATCCTGTGAATGTTTCGTAGAAATAGTTCAGCTGGTTCTCAACATTTGTAGGATTTGCCCAAAATGCCGCGTTGACCGTCTGCTGAGACATCGGATCGCGATTGTCGTTAAGAAAATCTTCGCAAGAAGTCAGTGAAGCACCAAGGATTGCGAGCGACCCTAATATAATTATTGATCTTTTCATTGCTTTCGATTTAACAAATTAGAATGTTACTTGAATACCAAATGAGTAAGAACGCTGCATAGGAACTGTACGTCCGAAAGCTGCATAGCCGTCATCAACACCTGCACGTGCAGAAGAGCTGTAGCTCTGGTTGATTTCCGGGTCCATATGATACTTCTTAGCACCATTGTAAAGGAAGAAGAGGTTCTCGCCGCTGAAATAGATGCGAGCCTTCTCGATGTAGCATTTTCTTGTGAGGTTCTGAGGAATTGTGTAACCCAAAGTCAAGTTCTTAACACGGAGATAGGCCATGTTGATAAGATACTTAGACTGTGGATAGAAGTTGTAGCAACCACGACCGATGTTAGATATCTTTCCTGTGCCACTTCCACCAGAGAACATATTAGGATAGTCGTTGTCCTGATTAATCTCCCAATCAGTGATGTTGCCGGCAGCATCTACGATGTAGTTGTTGTGGTTGAGCTGGTGAGTGTAGACACCGAGGTTAGACTGAGTTTGTGGCAAGAAGAGAGAACCTGTTGACCACATCTTGCGCTGACCTACACCCTGGAAGAAGATATCGAGATCGAAGCCCTTCCAAGCTGCACCCAAACGGAGAGAGTATTCGAATCGAGGAAGCGCGTTGCCGATAACCTTGAGGTCGCCATGGTCGTTAACCGTACCCTTACCGCCATCAATCTTGCCATCACCATTAAGATCCTTGAACTTAACATCACCAGGACCATAAACGAATGAACCTGACTGCAGACCTGTCTGGTCAGCTACGCCCTGAGCATAAATCCAAGAGCCGTCAGCGTTCTTGCCTGTGAAGTCTGACTTCTCGAAGTAACGGTCTGTCTCGAAGCCCCAGATATCACCATAATACTGACCCTCTGTGTAGTTTGAGTTCGCTGGGTTGTAAGTGTAGAGAGTTCCAGCTGGATTGTTCCATTTCTGAATCTTGGTTCGTGCATCAGAGAGGTTGAACATCGCATAGAAGTTCACGTCTCCAAATCTGTGGTTGTAACCCAAAGAGAGTTCCCATCCGCGTGTACGGAGCGTTCCGTTGTTAGAGTACGGTGCTGTTGTACCAAGCACTGCCGGAAGTTCCTGAGCCGGGCCGAGCATATCCTTCGTATCGCGCTGATACCAGTCGAAACCGAAGTTCAAATCACCCTTAAGGAAACTGAGGTCAAGACCAATGTCTGTCGTTTCAACTCGTTCCCAAGTAAGAGAAGAAGGAACGATAGACGGCATCAGATATTCAGTAATCTTCTGTCCGTTCTGAATCCAGTTAACGTAGCTCTGTGAGCGCTGGTCAACAGTCGAAAGGAACATATAGCTGCCGACAGCCTCGTTACCAATCTGGCCATAAGAGAAACGGAGTTTACCATTGCTTACAATGTCTTTCAACTTCTCGAAGTAAGCTTCCTCAGAGAAACGATAACCTGCAGAAACAGATGGGAAGAACGCCCACTGGTCATTAGCAGGGAAGCGAGAAGAGCCATCGTAACGGCCATTAACCTCCAACAAGTAGATACCCTTGTAGTCGTAGTTGATACGACCGAAGAAACCTGCAGTTGCACGAGCTGTATTAGAGCCGCTTGTAGTGTAGGTGTCACCATTGGTAAGATTGATGTTAGGGAGGTCATAATCTGTAAGACCTGTACGTTTTGCGTAGAAGTAGTCATACTCTTCACGCTCTGCAGTTGCACCAGCCATCACCTTCAAGCTGTGAGCGTCATTCCAAGTGTGTCCATAAGTCGCATAGACGTTCATTGTCCAAGTGTCGTCCTTAGAGTTGCTGTGAGCAGCATAACTTGTTTCCTGTGAATAAGGAGACCATTTTGCCGGAGCTTTAGTAGTCCATGTGTTCCACATATAATATGGAGCGGCAGATGAACGGCTGTTGGTATTGTAAAGCATGTACGTGAAATCGGCATACAAGTTCAAGTCCTTAGTAATGTCGGCAGAAGCCCATGCTTGCAAACGAGTCTGAGTGGTTACAGTCTTGTCGATTGGAGAGTTGATCTGATAACCAATAGCAGAACGTGTGTAAATCGGCGTTCCATTCTCGTCATTGATGTATCCATAGTTCTCAAAGAATGCCGGCCAGCGCCAAGCATACTGATACGGGTTACGGTTCAGGTTAGGGCTACGATAGTCACGGTTAGTGAACGAAATGCGCGTACCAGCCTTCAACCAAGAAGTAATCTCTGTAGAGATGTTGGCATTAGCCATATAACGGCGAACCTTGTCAGGATTGTACTCCATCAAACCCTGCTTCTTGTCGTAACCGAAAGACAGACGATAGCTGGTCTTTCCAGATGTTCCATCGATAGAGAGATTGTGTTTTTGCGAAGGAGCAGCATTGTTGAAGAGTGTTTTACCCACATCCCAATCTGCGTAGCGCATCCACACGCCATCTTTAACATAATAGTCTCCGACATTGTTGTCATCTACATATGGCTTAAGCTCAACCACGTCGGTGTAAGGACCATTGTGCTGAGCTGCCCATTTCTCCATATATGGGAGAAGGTCTGTGAAGTAAAGACCAAAGATTTCGCGGTCGCCATTGCCACGATAAGTGGTTTCCATTGCCGACTTCATTTGGTCAACATTGCATGCGAGAGTAGGAAGTGTCGTTGCCTGGCTCCATGCAAAGTTGTTGGAGTAGTTCACTGAAACACGATCCTTGTTCTGTGCGCCCTTGGTTGTGATAAGAATCACACCGAATGCCGCACGAGTACCATATATGGCCGAGGAAGCGGCATCCTTCAATACAGAGATGTCCTGAATATCATCAGGATTTACATACGACAAGTCATCGACAGGCACACCGTCGACAACGATAAGCGGATTAGATGTCTGATTGTTGCTCAGTGTTCCCGTTCCGCGGATTTTGATAGAAGGAGCTGCTGTGATATCACCACTTGAAGAGGTAATCGTCAAACCAGGAACAGCACCTTGAAGAGCCTTGGCAGCATCCGTAACAGGACGGTTGTCCATAACCTTCGACACATCGACTGTTGCTACAGCACCAGTGAGATTGGCACGTTTCTGAGTACCGAAACCTACCACAACGACTTCGTCAAGAAGAGCGTTGTCCTCTTCCAAGGAAACGTTCATTGTCGGCGCAGCCTTGAGGGTCTGTGTCTTGTAGCCCAAATAAGAAACTGTAATTGTTGCTCCAGGGGTTACTTTAAGCGTAAACTTACCGTCCAAGTCAGTAACTATACCACGATTGGTACCTTTCTCCATAACGTTGGCGCCAATGACAGGCTCTCCCTTGGAGTCTTTTACTGTACCAGAAATGGTTAGAGTTGCTTTCTGAGCGGATACAACTTGCGGAGCGGGGGCGGCATTAGCCTCGAATCCCGCACTGCCTAGCAAACACATTGCGACTGCGGCAGCCGCAACTAATTTACATGAAGTAAATTTTTTTCGTTCAGCAAATTTGTCCATACTTGATTCAGATTAAACATAGTTTTATATTAGTACATCGTTGTCTCAAACGATTTCTAAGCCACAAAATAAGCGTTATTTTTCAATATTTACAAGAATTGTAATCAAAATTTTACGTTTGTGAGTTATTTTTTTAATTTTCGGTAAAATTTCATTTTATTAAACATTCCCGTACAACATTGCTATACAATTATGTTGTATAACATATTTTTATTTTTTGTTTTCTTCGACCTCTTATTCAAGCCATAGCAATTAAATTTACTGCAGTTTTGTTTCAATCCGTCAGTTTTATGCCAACTTTCATAACAAAGCACATTCCCAGCACCAAATTATCGGCAACCCGCCAAAAGTTTAACATGTGTTAACGACAAGCCATCGGGTACAACGCCTCCGACACCCCTTTTTCACCGCCACACCAAATTAATTTACAAGTATTTGCCAATCATAGCCCAAAATTCCGTAATTTTGCAGCAGATTTGGGGCAAAGCGCGCTGAACGAAAACATTTAAGACGAAAAAAACAGATGACATTTGAAGAATTAGAAGTAAGAGAAGACCTGCTGCACGCAATCAAGGATATGGGATTTGAAAAACCGATGCCTGTACAGGAGAAAGTAATCCCTCACCTGCTCCACGAAGACGGCGACGTCGTGGCTCTCGCACAGACCGGCACCGGCAAAACCGCGGCGTTCGGACTGCCCGTAATACAGCGCACCGACACGTCGCTGCGCCAACCGCAGGCTCTAATCATATCGCCGACACGCGAACTCTGCCTGCAAATCGGCGGCGACCTTGCCGATTTCTCGAAATACACTTCCGGTCTCAGTGTGCTGCCGGTTTATGGCGGCTCGAGCATCGAGAGCCAAATCCGCACGCTGCGCAAGGGTGTGCAGATTATCGTTGCCACACCTGGGCGACTGCTCGACCTGATAAAGCGCGGCGAGGTGAACCTCAGCGGCGTGCACACCGTGATTCTTGACGAAGCCGACGAGATGCTCAACATGGGCTTCCTCGACGACATCAACGCCATCCTCGACAACGTGCCCGACAACCGCAAAATGCTGATGTTCTCAGCCACCATGCCCGACGAGATTGCCAAAATAGCGAAAAACTATATGCACAACCCTCAGGAGTTTGTAATAGGCACACGCAACGAGGGCTCGGAGAATGTGCGCCACATATATTATATGGTGAACGCCAAGGACAAGTATCTTGCCCTCAAGCGTATCGCCGACTCCAATCCCAACATCTACGGAATCATCTTCTGCCGCACCCGGCGCGAGACTCAGGAGATTGCCGACAATCTGATTGCCGACGGCTACAATGTCGATGCCCTCCACGGCGACTTGTCGCAGATGCAGCGCGACACGGTGATGAAGAAATTCCGCGAACGCACCCTGCAGCTGCTCGTTGCCACCGATGTGGCTGCACGCGGACTTGACGTGGACAATCTGACCCACGTAATAAACTACGGCCTGCCCGACGATCCAGCCACATACACGCACCGCAGCGGACGCACCGGACGTGCCGGCAAAACCGGCGTGTCGGTTGCCATCATCCACTCGCGCGAGAAATCGCGCCTGCGCACAATAGAGAAGAAAATCGGAAAAACGTTCGAGAAGGGTTCGGTGCCTACACCGCAACGCATCATCGAAAAGCAACTATACAACCTTGCCGACCGCATAGAACGCGTAAAGGTGAACGAGGACGAAATTGCAAAATATCTGCCGGGAATCGTGAAAAAGTTGGAATGGCTGTCGGAAAACGACTTGCTGAAACGCATCGTGTCGCTTGAATTCAACCGTCTGCTTGAATACTACAAGGACGCGCCCGAAGCCATCGACTACGAAGAGCGCAAGCCGCGCGACCGGAAAGCCAGACGCGACGACAAAGAGCCGCGCGACAAGCAGCAGAGCGGCTCGCGGCAGAACAAAGACCGCCGCACCGCAGAGCAGGGATATGAGCGCATCTACGTGAACGCTGGAAAGAACGACGGTTTCTTCCCGGCGCGCCTGATAGAGACACTCAACCAGAACATGGAGGGACGCGTGGAGATTGGCCGCATCGACCTGTTCCCCGGCTACGCATTGTTTGACGTGAAAAAAGGCGAGTCGCGCCGCACCGTGTCGGCGTTGAAAAACGCCCGCTACTTCGGCAAGCGCCTATATGCCGAGATTGCCGACCCAAACCGCGACTACGCCCACAGCTCCGAGCGCAAGTCGAACAGCAAGGGCCGCCATGCCGACGGCGACGACAGCTTCGGCAAATTCAAGAGAAAAAGTAAAAAGAGCAAACGATAAAGTGCTATGAAACCTATATATGCAGTGCTCGGCATCGCCGTTGTATCGGCAGCGTATGCCGGAACTTTCCCATCGCCGCAGGCTGCCTCTTGGCATGAGGATGCCGACAGCATCACTGAAGTAGACTCTGTCGCCGAAGTGAGCATCGAGTCGGTTTCCGACTTCTTTCTCTTTGCCGACGAGTTCAACACAATCGAACAGTCGGTAAGGATGGACATGCTCGACTATTACGCCAGCGGAATGCGCAAGCACATGCCGACACGGCTTGGCGGACAGGCCGTAATCGACTCAATCGCCGGCGACCATTACATGAAGGTTTCCACATCATCGGTGTCGGAAACGGAGGTGCAGATGTATGTCAACAACCACGGCGACAAGCTCTTCGGCGTAATCAACCGCGTAAAGATGCCAGCCACCGACAGCCACATCTCGTTCAGCCAGACCTATGCCTTGGGTTCTCCAAGCGTAAGCCTGATTGAGGAACCGAAAGTCAGAGACTTCCTCACCGCCAAAGACAAGAAGACTCTCAGCGAGATAGAGTCGAAAATCGACTTCCCGCTCATCGACTACCGCTTTCTTCCAAACGGCGATGTGGAGGCGCGTCTCACAGTCGGAGAGTTCCTGTCGCGCGAGGATTCCGCTGCCGTGATGCCTTTCGTAAACAGCGGTATCACATACCATTGGGACGGCAAGCGATTCAAAATAAAGAAATAGTATGGCGCTGCGCAAACGTCACATATTACTGATTGTGGCGCTGCTGCTTGCCTTCATCGGCATGGCAACAGCTGCGATTTCCATTCTCAACGGCAACGTCATATCGCCGTCGGAGTCGCTCGACATCGACGCCTACAAGATATCAGGCATCGACGTTTCTGCCCACAACGGCAATATCGACTTTGCAAAAGCCCGTGCGGCGGGCACCGAATTTGTTTTTGTCAAAGCCACCGAAGGTGCTACGTTCCGCGACAGCGCGATGAATAGCAACCTGCGCAAAGCCCACGAAGCCGGACTGAAGACCGGCGTCTACCACTTTTTCCGATTCGACGTCGACGGCGTGAAGCAAGCGCACAATCTGCTCAAAGCCATTGCCGGACGCCCGTTGTCGCTGCCACTGGTCATCGACGTGGAGTCGCACACCAACCCCTACACCCCCGCCGACATCGTCACCCGCAAAATCCATGACATGGTCGATGAGCTTACCGCCTACGGCTATCCAGTGATTATCTACAGCAACAAAAAAGGATTCGACAACCACGTGCGCGACGAGTTTGCAGACTGCGGCGTATGGCTCTGCTCGTTCACCCAACCCAACCGCGGCAAAAACTGGACTTTCTGGCAGTACAGCCACAAAGGATCCATCCCTGGCATCGACAGCGATGTCGACCTTGACCTGTGGCACGGCACTGCCAGCGAATGGCAACAGTACACCGCGAAAACCGAAAAAGCGATTTCCGTGGCGAATATGCTCTACGCTACAATAAACGCCAACCGTTTGCGTTAATATATTGATAAGGAATCTTTTCCTTACAGCAAACGATTGGATATTCGGATTATGTTGAAACACAAGGCTATACGATATATTTTATTCTTTTTTGCCCTACTTGCGGCAATAAGCGGCAATGCGGCGTCATACGCCGAGACTTCCGCCCTCAACACCGGCAAATGGGTAAAAATAAAAGTTGAAGACACGGGCATCTACCAGATTTCAGCAGCGACATTGTCGGGCTGGGGCTTCAGCGACATCTCTAAAGTGAAGATATTCGGCTACGGTGGCGCCATGATTTCTGAAATCATGGGCAACGGCTACATCGACGACCTGCCGCAAGTGCCGGTGATGCGCTCGGGCAACAGAATCCTGTTCTACGCTCAAAGCAACGTGTCGTGGACAGAGACATCGGGCAAAATCCGCTTTCAGCAGCAACAGAACCCGTATGCAACCGCCGGCTACTATTTCATCACCGACCGCAACGACATCGATGTGGCTGAGATGCAGACCACTGCCAAAGCGGAGAAAGCGTCCGACAAAGTGATAACAAACACGCTTGCCCGCATTTACCACGAAAAAGAGCTTACAGCCCCTGGAACCACTGGCCGCACATTGCTCGGCGAGGATTTCCGCTCTGCGGGCACACAAAGTTTTCAGTTCAACCTGCCCGGCATCGTCAGCGACACCGACCCGGTGGTGAAAGTGGCATTCGCAGCCTACCACACATCGGGCACCGCGCGCGCGCTCACCGTGACTTCCGGAAAACAGGAAGTGATGAAAGTGAGCGTCAGCTCGCTCAGCGGCAGCAACGAATACGACATCTGCTCCACTGCCTCATCTATCGGCACTGTGTCCTATCCTGGCGAAAAAATGACACTGCAGCTGTCGTTTCCAACAGGCACGGCAGTGCGCCTTGCCAACCTTGACTACATCACCGTCAACTACCTGCGCAACCTCAACCTTGCCGACAAGCAAATTGACTTCCGCAGCTTCACGGCAAACTGCCGCGACAGCGTGTTTGCCGTCAGCGGCATCAATGAAAAGACGGCGATATGGGACGTAACCACAACCTATGCGCCGCTGAAAGTTGACTTCCTTGCCGACAACGCTTCGGCACAGTTCCGCCAAACGGAAAATGGCAAGCGCGAATACGTGGCGTTCAACACCGCTGCCTCCTTCCCCACTCCATCGTTGGTGGGCAACGTGAGCAATCAGGACATCCACGCCATGACACCGCCAACGATGCTGATAATCACGCCGGCGGCGTTCAGAAACCAGGCGGAGAGCCTCGCTGCCATGCACCGCGCCAACGACGGCATGGCAGTGACCGTACTTACCGACGAACAAATCTACAACGAATTCTCGTCGGGAACCCCCGACGCAATGGCATACCGCAAAGTGGCAAAGATGTGGTACGACCGCACAGCGTCAGCCGACCAATATAGCAACGACCGATTCCGCTACCTGCTGCTGTTCGGACGCGCGGTGTTTGACAACCGACGCATCACCTCGACGGCACGCAACCTCGGCTACCCGACGCTGCTCACTTGGGAGTCGGCCGACATCACAAGCGAGAGCAGCAGTTTCAACACCGACGACGTGTACGGCTTCCTTGAGGACGGCAGCGACGCCGGACGCACGAGCCTGCGCAAAATGTGTATCGGCATCGGACGCATCCCCGTTAAAAGCGCGGCAGAAGCAACCGAGACTGTGCAGAAAATCAGCAACTACATCAGCAACCCCGACATGGGCAACTGGAAGACGCGCATAATGATGATTGCCGACGACGGCGACAGCGGAATCCACATGAGAGACTCCAACGACGCCATCGACAGTCTGCGAGCGAATGGAGCGGGCAATTATCTGATACAACGGCTGTTTATCGATGCCTACAAAGCCTCGTCGAGCGGTTCGGGCCACTCTTTCCCGGAGGCGCGCACCCAGATGCTTCAAAACTTCAAGAACGGTGTGCTGTTTGCCTCCTACGTAGGCCATGCCAACCCCACATCGTGGACCCACAACGGACTGCTGCGCTGGCCCGACATTGAGAACGAATTCTTCTACAGCCATCCCCCTTTCGTGTTTACCGGCACTTGCGAGTTCACTCGCTGGGACTCTCCTACCGTGTCGGGAGGCGAAGTGTTGTTTCTAAACTCGCGCGGCGGATTCATCGGACTGCTGACAGGCTCGCGCGTGACGTCGATAAGCGGCAACGGCGACCTCTGCCGCGCTGTCGGCGCCGAGACGTTCAAGCCTCTGCCAAACGGCGAGATGCCACGCCTCGGCGACATCGTGATGAATGCCAAGAACAACTATTGGTACACCCACTCGCGCTACTCTTCGACACTGACAAAAAACACCGAGCACAGCCTCAAATACGCACTCATCGGCGACCCTGCGCTGCGCCTGAAATACCCTAAATACGACATCCGGCTGACAGCGGTCAACGGCGAAAGCGTCGACGGCGAGGTGAAACCGGAGACTATGGCGCGACAGGAAGTGGAACTCGAAGGAAAGGTTGTCGATGCCGACGGGATTACCATGACCGATTACAATGGTACGCTGACAACCACCGTCTACGACGCGGAAGTGTCGATAACCACCAACGGCTACTACGAGGGCGGCACCGACACCGATGACAAGTGCAAAGTGACCTACCAAGACCACACCAACCGACTGTTTGTTGGTTCGGGAGAGGTTAAGGACGGCCTGTTCAAAATGAAATTCCGTATGCCTACGGGCATTATCAACAACTACACTCCGGCCCTTGTCAACCTATATGCTCAGGACGAGAACAAAGGCGACGCCGTAGGCAAGAACGAGGACTTCTACATCTACGGTTTCGACGAGTCGCCAGCCGACGACACCGACGGACCGGAGATACGCCTGCTCGCACTCAACTCAACGGCATTCAAAGACGGCGACAAGGTGAACGAGACTCCTTTTCTCGTGGCATCGGTCTACGACGTGTCGGGAATCAACCTGTCGCCAGTCGACATCGGACACGGCATAACCGCGACTATCGACGGAACAACCGTTGTTTCCGGTCTTGAGAACTATTTCTCGCAGGACACCGACGGCGTGAGCCACATAAACTACCAGATGGGAGAACTCGCCGAGGGACAGCACACACTGACGTTCCGCGTGTGGGACGTGCTTGGCAACATGTCGGAAAAGACAATCGCATTCAGTGTGGTCAACGGCATCAAGCCGCAGCTGTTCAGAGTCTACTCAACAGCCAACCCGGCAAAGACAAAGGCCGACTTCTACATCGAGCACAACCGCCCCGACGCGGTGCTCAACGTAACGCTGAGCATCTACGACATGATGGGACACAGCGTCTGGAGCACATCGTTGACCGGACGCAGCGACATGTATAAGTCGATGCCTATAACATGGGATTTGACCGACGGCAGCGGAATGCGCGTGCAGCGCGGCATCTACATCTACCGCGCAACGGTATCGACCAACGGCGGCGACGAGGCGTCGATCACCCAACGCATCGCAGTGGCTTCGGAATAATCGCATCGGATTATTTTTCGACATAGAGAATCAAGCAGGAGAAAAAATAAGTAGGGTTCAAACCCTACTTATTTTTTTACTATCCTTTGAATGTTTCGCAGTAATCGTCAGGATGGACGGTGTGGCGATGAAAAGAGCATTGGTCGCTGGGAGTGCCGGCAACATAATAGCAGCATCTCCCACAGCGGTGGTTGACGTCGCGCTTTTTAGAGTTAGAGCCTTTCGACGAGCCGCCGGCAAGAAACACTGCTGCAAGAAACAACCAACAAAAAATCAAATACCCTATGCCGTGGAATAACAAAAAGAATGCCTCCACCACTGCCGGACGAAGTCCTCCAAGTTTCTTTGCCCGCATGCACAGCAGGATAATCTCATACGCCACCGGCAATGCGAATGCAACGTAGAAGTTATGCGTCACGCCAAACGCCGCGCCTGCGACAAACACGAAAATAAGCGGCCGGAAATAGGTGGCTTTCGAGCACCAGGTCACCCTTGTTCCCGCAAGAGAGTCAAAGAAATTCTCGCACGATTTAGGGCCAAACAGCGACCACAGCCCCACGGCAATGCCCAACAGCATCATCAGCGAGATTATGCCCGTAATCCATCCTGGCATGTGTACGCCGGAGGCTGCGCCGTCGCCCGACTCCTCGACATACTCGATGCGGTTATCCATATTATTTTCCTGCAACGGCTCTACGCTTTCACGTCCTTCCGCAACAGGCTCCGACGCCGGCTGTCGCTGAGCGACGGAGGTCTGGCTTTGTTGACTACTGCCGTCTCCGTCGGCAGCAGTGGCGCTGCTGCCTTCGTCCACCATTTCGCAGCAATAAGAGGCTATATACGCCTTGCGGCCATGGAACGTGAAGACAAACATACTCCCGTCAGTACCCTCCGATTCATAGACTTCGCCACGGTATGCGCGTCCGAGGTTAGTTATCCTCTCGGGTTCGGCAAAGACAGTCACATATTCATCAGACACCCTGAATCGGGCTGCAAACGCGTCTGGAATGCAGTTCAATAGAATGGTTAAATACAGCAGTATTCGCAAAAATCGGTTCATAATAATAGCTTTTACAATGACAAATATGCAAATTTAATAATTATCGCAGCCCCAACAAATAAAAAAGCGCAACAAATAATCTCAAGCAGAATATATTAATATATTAATTTCGCACTTGCTTGTTTAATCTTCGAATCTTCGATTCAGGTATCCACATTTGCAAAATTTGACAAAAAAAACTAATTTTGCAGTTTGTAAGGAAGTTAATAAATTAGGAGTTACAATGAACGAGGATGGTCAGAAGATTCTATTGCCTGAGCCAACATTGCGCAGGCTTCCGTGGTACTTGGCATACGTCAATATGCTTCGCACCCAGAAGATAGAATATGTTTCGTCGACACAGATTTCACGCAAAATCAATGTCGACGCGTCACAGATTGCCAAAGACTTGTCGTTTCTCAACATCAAGGGAAAAACGCGCATCGGCTATCAGGTTGAGACGCTCGCCACCGAATTGTCAAATTTCCTCGGATTCCACAACGACCACACCGCTTTCATGATCGGCGCAGGAAGCCTCGGCTCCGCACTGATTCAAGACTCCGGACTGATGCAGTTCGGACTGCACATCGTGGCGGGTTTCGACGTTGACGAGAAAGTTGTAGGCACAGAAATCTGCGGCATTCCCATCTACCACATCTACGAACTTCCGGAACGCGAGAAGCAATACAAGGCTGAAATCGGCATCCTCGCCGTACCGGTGGAACACGCCCAGGAGTCGGCCGACCTGCTTGTGGCAAACGGACTGCGCGCCATCTGGAATTTCACGCCGTTCCGCATCAAGGTGGCTGACAATGTGGTTATCCAAAACACTTCCATCTATGCCCACCTGGCAGTAATGTACAACAGAATCAACGGGAACAAATGAAAATCATAAAATTCCGAAACACCGACAATCCTGAAAAACTGGAAATCGACGTAATCCCCGACTCTGCAATCCAAAAGAGCGGCAAACCGTTTTTTGTGCCCGACTTCGCAAGCCGCTTCCAATTCAGCGCAGCCGCCGCGGTACACGTGTGCCGCCTCGGAAAAAACATCGCGCAAAGGTTTGCAAACAGATACTACGAGGAGGCTGGGCTATGCCTTGTGTTTGAGGCAAAAGACTTGCTCGACACCCTCAACGCCAACGGCAAACCGAGAGCGTTGGCAACATCGTTTGACGCATCGCATATCGTTGGCGAGATGACTCCTACCGACATCGCAATGCTCGGCAAGAACACCGCAACACTGGAAATCAACGGGGAAGATACAGAAAAATTCACATTGCCGTCAGCTGCCGACTTCGACAAATGCATCGCGACGGCAAGCCGGTATTTCACGCTGAAAATCGGAGACTTGATACTAATTGAAAACGGCGAATGGCACGATGCGGAAATCAACAGCCGTGTAACCGCTCGTTTGGGCGACTTTGAATCAATAAACATAAAGATAAAATAACCAAGGAGATATGACTAAATACATCATCGCTGTGGCTGTTGGCGCGATTCTCGCCTCTTTCAGCAGCCAGGCTGCGACAAAATTCAAGGACTCTTCCGTCCTTTCATCAGGGAAATGGGTTAAAATCAAAGTCGGCGAAACCGGCGTCTATGAAATCACCGGCGAACAGTTGAAGCAATTCGGATTCTCCGACCCCCAAAAAGTGAAGATTTTCGGCACTGGAGGCATCCAGACCACCGACAATTACAACAAAGACTACACCGACGACCTCGAGCAGGTGCCGGCAATGCGCACCGGCGACAAATTATACTTCTATGCCAACGGCTTGACATACGAGGAAATAAGGAGCATTGACTACACCACCAACTTCGACATATACCGCTCAATCTCAAAAAACGCATACTCTCCCGCTTCTTACTACTTCCTTACAGACAGCGAGGATTTTGACGCACGCGATATTGAAACCGTCGACACCAACGAAAGCAATCTTGCCTCCATCAAGGAATGGCGCTCGAACGGCGTGGTGTCGATTTGGCACAAGAACGACATCGTAAACCCTACCCGCTCAGGCAAACTTTTCCTCGGCGAGGATTTCTCAAGCACAAAAGAGTTTGAAATTACGATGTCTACGCCAGGCATCATCAGCGGAACAAATGTGGTTGTAAACATGTCGGCAGGCGTAAAAACCGCCGACTCGCAAACTGTGACACTGTCGGTCGACGGCACGGTTTTAGACACAAAAAATGTGTCAAAATCAGCCGATGCCGCAATCTATAAACTGATCACTTCTTTCGGGTCCACCCCCGTGACAGAGGCGATGGCGCAGGCTGAGTCGGTGACAGCGAAAGTGAGCACGTCTGTGTCGCTGCCGATTGCGAAGATGAACTATATTTCCGTCTCCTACAAGTCGCCGCTTGCCCTTCCTGCCGACTCCTCACAAATGCGCTGGCTCGTGAAGACAACCAAAGAGTCAGGACTCGTAATCGGCAACACCACTCCTACAACACACGCCTGGCTTGTGTTTACGCCAAACAATTCTCCTTACAAAATCTACAACACAAAACAATACACCATCACAACAAGTGAGGGAACAAGCTGCATTGTCCCGAATCTTGGCACAACGGCTTATGCGGAATACGTGATTTTCGACACCGGAAAGCAGCAGAAGCAAGTGTCTTTTGCAGGCAACGTAGCCAACCAGAACCTGCATTCACTCGCCACGCCCGACATGCTCGTCATCACCACTCCCAAACTGAAAGCCCAAGCCGACCGCATTGCCGACTTCCACCGCCAGCACGACGGCATGGACGTAGAGGTGGTGCTGCAGGACGACATTTTCAACGAGTTCGGCAACGGCATGCGCGATGTTTTCGCATACCGTCAGCTGTGCAAGATGCTCTATTCACGCAACCCGTTGAAATTCCGCTATCTGCTGCTGTTCGGCAGCGGCAACTACGACAACCGCGGAATTTTCGGCGGCGACATCGAGGAAACACTGCTCACTTATCAGACCGACAACAGCTACCACAGCGTGTCCTCCTACTGCTCCGACGACTATTTCGGCGTGATGAACGACGAGGCTGTCAATGTGGAAGGCACAAACGCTCTGCTCAACATCTCGATTGGACGCATCCCGTTTGTCTCTGCAGCCGAAGCCAAAACATACGTAGACAAACTGCTTGCCTACATGTCGCACAAACCCGGCAAGACCGACACGTGGAAGAGCAACATGCTCATGATTGGCGAATATGGCGACCAATACATCCACACGACACAGACTGAATCGTTTATCGACAACTTCAACTATGAGATAACCCCGAAGACATCAGACACTCCGGAAATCAGAACGAGAAACGACAATGCCGTAAATTTCAACAAGATTTATCTTGAGCCTTACGACAACGTGGACAATCTGCAGGCCACACGCGAGAAACTGGTCGAAGATTTCAATGTAGGACAGAATTTCATACTCTTCGTGGGGCACTCCAACATTTCATCGCTCACCAAACCGACCGTGCTGATGAACCTGCAGCAAGCAATCGACACGAAATATGACGTGCCGCCAGTGATGTATTTCTCTTCATGCGACGTGGGCAGATACGACGGCGGACAGACTTCATTCATCGACAAACTGCTGCTCAACCCCGACGGCGGCATTATCGCTGCCGTGGCAGCGACACGCGAGGCATACACATCGTTGAACGGACGCCTGACCGACTCGTTTGCCAAGTATCTCGGCATCAGCGAATCCGACAGCCGATTCTATGCTAAATACGAAAAAACCTGGGGCCGCGTGTTGATGTTTGCGAAAAACTTCTCAACCGACCGTTCACGCAACCGTCTGAAATACCACCTGCTCGGCGACCCGGCAATGCTCGTCGACATCCCGTGTGACCGCACCGAGGTGACCGAAGTCAACGGTGTCGCCGCCTCGAAGGGCATCGCCATAGGTGCTATGACTCCAATAACCATAAAAGGCCGTGTCAGAAACGACGCAGGAGAAATCGATACCGATTTCAACGGTTATGCGAAGATTTCGCTCTACGACTCCGAAAAATACTATATGACACAAGGTGACGAGACGCTGACCGAGCGCGGAGCCGAACTTGCCGTGACAAGCGCCAACGTGACAGCCGGCGAGTTTACAGCCACAATCATAGCGCCAAACTGCATCACTACCGACGACAAAGAGAAACCGCTGCAAGTGACCGCTGTCAGCAACGACGGCACTGTGGTGTCGGGATTCTACAACGGTCTGACATTCGACCGCTCGCTCTCCGCCGTTTCCGACGACACGACAGCGCCAACCATCAACGCCTTCTACATCAACGACAAATCAACGTTCAAGGACGGCATGGAGGTGGAATCGTCGCTGCGCCTCAAAGCGGAAGTGACCGATGATGTTGCCCTCAACCTGTCGCATGAGCAGATTGCCACTACTGCCTACATTTCTATCGACGGCGGAGAGCAGGTGTATCCAGTATGCACTTACCAACTCGACGGTGTTGACAAATGCATAATCAACCAAGGCATCTACAACCTGAAATCAGGCCGACACACGGCAGAACTTGTCGTTGCCGACATGTCGGGCAACGTTGCCACCCGCACAATAGCCTTCTATGTGGCAGCCAACGACAATGCCTCACTCTCCGTCGATACGACAGCCCTGATACACTCCGTGACATTCGATGTTGAGAACGCCGACAACTACACCGACGCGCAACTCGTTGTCAGCGACAACAGCGGCAACGTGGTGCTGCGCACCGACGTAGGCTCATTCCCATACACATGGGACGGCAGCGACAACAACGGCAACCGCCTTGCCGAAGGCAACTACAACGCAACGGCAATCATCGACGGCAAAAGCCTCCGTCAGAAAAAAATCGTAGTCGTAAAGCAATAAATACCACTATTTTCAGTTTTGATAAATAGAACTACATTTATAGAAAACGAATGAAAATTAGACGGTATATAATCATTGCTTTGGCATCGCTCATCGCTTTGCCTGCTCTCGCCGACAGCAACGGCAAGAACCAATTCAACCCAGTGCAAACCGGTGTGACATCGCTCGGAATCGCCCCCGACGCCCGCGGCGCAGCCATGGGCGACCTCGGTGTGGCAACCGAGCCCGACGCCTATTCGCAATATTGGAACCCGTCGAAATACGCCTTCGCCTACAGCTCGGCGGCAGTCAGTCTCTCCTACACCCCATGGTTGAGAAAATTGGTCAATGACATATTCCTTGCCAACCTTTCCGGCTATTGGAAAATGGGCAGCGGCGACAACCAGGCTGTCAGCGCATCGTTGCGCTACTTCTCGCTCGGCGAGATTCAGATGACCGACGGTGCTGGAACTGTTGTCAACTCCGTCAACCCATACGAAATGGCTTTCGACCTCGGCTATTCCCGCAAACTGTCGGAAAGCTTCTCCATGGGTGTGGCTCTGCGCTACATCTATTCCGACCTCGCTTTCTCCGACGCATATTCTGCCGAACAGCAGAAAGGAGCGTCGGCATTCGCCGCCGACATCTCGGGCTTCCTGACCACATATCCTGTGGTGGGACGCAACGAATGCCAATGGTCATGGGGTTTCAACATCTCCAACATCGGTTCAAAGGTGTCGTACAACGACGGCAATGACCCTGCATTCCTGCCTACAAACTTCCGTCTCGGAACAACATTCACCTTCCCGGTGGCTCAATACAACAACATAGCGCTCTCACTCGACGCCAACAAGCTGCTTGTGCCCACACGTCCACGCCAGTCAGACTTCACCGACGCCGAAGGCAATTATGACCAGGAGGCTTATGAGTCGAAACTTGAGGACTGGCGCAACACGTCGTCGATTTCAGGCATCTTCAAGTCGTTCAGCGACGCTCCGGGCGGATTCAAGGAAGAGCTGAAGGAAATCACGCTCTCCGTCGGTGCTGAGTACAACTACAACCAGCAGTTCTTCGTGCGTACCGGATACTTCTATGAGAACGCCATGAAGGGCAACCGCCAGTACTTCTCATTTGGTGCCGGATTCTCGCTCAACGTGGTGCAGCTCGACGCAGCATACATGATTGCAACGGCTCAAAACAGCCCTCTCGACCAAACGCTCCGTTTTTCGTTGACGTTTGACATGGACGGACTCAAACACCTGTTAGGCAAAAAATAAAACGATATGGCATTACCCTTCCGCACCGGCTTCGGATTTGACGTGCACCGCCTTGTCGAAGGTCGCGACCTTTGGATTGGCGGCGTGAAAATCGAGCACTCCCTCGGGCTGCTCGGCCACAGCGACGCCGACGTGGCAATCCACGCGCTCTGCGACGCAATGCTCGGAGCTGCGGCGCTGCGCGACATCGGTTTCCACTTCCCCGACTCCGACCCTGCCTACAAAGGCATCGACAGCAAGAAGCTGCTCAGATGCGTGGCCGACTTGTTGCGGGAAAAAGGCTACACCTTTGGAAACGCCGACATCACCATCTGCGCCGAGGCCCCGAAGATGAACCCTCACATACCAGCCATGCAGAAGGCTATGGCTGAATGCATTGGCTGCGATCCAGATGACATCTCAGTAAAAGCCACCACCACCGAGCGGCTTGGCTTCACTGGACGTCAGGAAGGCATCTCCGCATATGCCACCGTGCTAATCGCTCGTAATTGACAAGAAACTCTCTAAAACCTTTGATTATGAATACACAACAATTACCACAACTTTCTATCGGAGAGGCACTGAAAGCCGCATGCAACAAAATCTTTCAGTTTAACGGCCGCTCGCGCCGTTCGGAATTCTGGTGGACCGCGCTTGTCGTTATCATCATCTGCGCAATCACTCACGACACGATATCCTGGCTGATGAATCTTCTGATGATTCCAATCACATTCCGCCGCCTGCACGACACCGGACGCAGCGGATGGTGGTGGGGAGCAGGAATAATCGCCACGTATGGGTTCGGCACAATATTCGTCATCGACTTAGGAATCAGCTCATTAATCAATTTTCCTCCGGCAGCGATATCAGCGTTTCTCGGCAAATTCGTATTGTTTGCCATCGCATATATCGCCTACCACATATCATGATTGTGTTCCTCTGCCAAGACAGCGAACCGTTTGAAAACCGCTACGGCGAGTCACCGAAATATGTCGTAGACCCCGACTCCGACGGAATTGACACCCCTGATGCCAAAATTGATTAATCCGTAATTTCCCACTTATTTCATATTGAATATTCCCAAAATTATGTAAATTTGCAGTTGAACTGCAAATTTACATAAGATATGGCCGAATTTATCAACCGTAAAATCACCCAGGCAATTGAAAACGCTGCTGCATCTTTTCCTGTAATAACCATTACAGGGCCGCGTCAATCCGGCAAGACAACGCTTGCCCGACACATGTTTCCAGAATATCCGTATTTTAGTCTTGAGAATCCCGATGTCAGGAATTTGGCGATGGAAGACCCCGTAGGATTCCTCAACAACACCACAGAGGGGATTATTCTTGACGAAGTTCAGAATTCCCCACAACTGCTGTCGTACATACAAGGAATCGTTGACAACGACTATGAAAAGCGTTTCATTCTGACTGGAAGCAACAATTTCTCAATGCTTAAAAACGAATCACAGTCGCTTGCCGGACGCTCCGCTGTTTTTGAATTGCTGCCATTCTCCATAAACGAGCTCAACAATTACGAGACCGACACCGACTCTCTTATATACAAGGGAGGCTATCCTGGCATATGGTGCGACGGCAAGGACACTTACACATTTTATTCAAACTACGTCACAACCTACCTTGAGCGCGACGTGAGAAATATCATCAACATCAAGGATCTCGACACATTCCAAAAATTCATCCGCATCTGTGCGACACGCATAGGAAGCATTTGGAACAGCTCGGAAGTGAGCAACGAAATCGGGGCGTCGGTCAACACGGTTAAATCCTGGTTGTCCGTACTCCAGGCTTCATACATCATCTTCATGCTTCAGCCTTTCTTCACAAACACCCGGAAACGCCTCACCAAATCTCCCAAACTATTCTTCACCGATACCGGTCTGGCAAGCTTTCTGCTTGAAATAGAATCCGAGTCGCAAATCAAACGTGACAAGATGCGCGGGCATCTCTTTGAAAACATGATTGTTACGGAGGCATTGAAGCAAAGATTAAACGCCGGTCGCACCAACAATCTATGCTTCTATCGCGACAGCAACGGAAATGAAGTCGACCTCATAACAAAAAGAGAGGGTATGCTAAACCTTTACGAAATCAAATCGTCGGAAACATACCATCCCGATTTTGAAAAAGGTATAAAATCGTTTATCGGCAGTTTCGGCGACATAGTGGGGTCAAACAGCATAATCTACAACGGATCGCTTGAAAACGAATCAAGGGAAATAAAACTGATAAACTACAAACATCTACCTCCAATTATGTAAATTTGCAGTTGTACTGCAAATTTACATAACCGAAGCACATAACAAGGCAAAAGAATAAAATTCTGTAAACAGACTTAATTATGACCGTTTACAGAATTTTTTGCTGTCAGCATCATCGTTTCAAGAACAATTTTCCAAGTTTCAAAAAGCTCTTGGAGGATTCATCTTTACGCCATAACTTTGCGGTGTGAGAATAGAAAATCAGTCAGCAACCAATCTTAAAAGCATATAGATATGGCAACAAAGAAATATCACTTCGAGACGCTCCAACTCCACGTTGGTCAAGAGCAACCGGATCCGACAACAGACGCACGCGCCGTGCCAATCTACCAAACCACGTCGTACGTGTTCAGAAATTCGCAACACGCAGCCGACCGATTCGGCCTGCGCGACGCTGGCAACATCTACGGACGTCTAACCAATCCGACACAAGGAGTGTTTGAAGACCGCGTTGCCGCTCTGGAAGGCGGAGTGGCGGGACTGGCAGTAGCCTCTGGCGCAGCCGCCGTCACCTACGCTCTCCAAAACATCCTTTCGCAGGGCGACCACATTGTTGCCGCCGACAACCTTTACGGCGGATCGTTCAACCTGATTACCCACACACTTGCCACTCAGGGCATCACCAACACTATTGTCAACGTCAACAACCTCGAAGCACTTGAGGCTGCCATCCAGCCCAACACCAAGGTTGTCTATGCGGAGACATTCGGCAATCCCAACTCCGACGTCACCGATATCGAAGCCATCGCGGAAGTGGCACACCGCCACAACATTCCGCTGATTGTCGACAACACATTCGGCACCCCATATCTCATCCGCCCAATCGAACACGGTGCCGACATTGTGGTGCATTCCGCCACTAAGTTTATCGGAGGCCACGGCACGAGTCTCGGAGGTGTAATCGTAGACGGCGGCACTTTCGACTGGAAGGCCAATGCCGACAAGTTCCCAACACTCGCCAAGCCCGACCCAAGTTACCACGGCGCAATCTTCGCCGACGTAGCTGGCAAGGCTGCTTTCGTGACACGCATCCGCGCCGTCATCCTCCGCGACACCGGCGCCACAATTTCTCCGTTCAACGCATTCATCCTGCTACAGGGTTTGGAAACGCTGTCGCTGCGCGTAGAACGTCACGTAGAAAATGCCCTCAAGGTTGTCGACTATCTGAGCAAGCATCCCAAGGTGGCCAAGGTCAATCATCCGTCGCTGCCCGGCCATCCCGACCACGCCCTCTACCAGAAATATTTCCCCAACGGCGGCGGAAGCATTTTCACCATCGAGATAAAAGGCGGAGAGAAGGAGGCATGGAAATTTATCGACTCTCTCGAGATTTTCTCGCTGCTCGCAAACGTAGCCGACGTGAAAAGCCTCGTAATCCACCCCTACACCACCACCCACTCGCAGATGACACCAGAAGAGCTTGCGCAACAGCACATAACGCCGTCGACCGTGCGCCTGTCAATAGGCATCGAACATATCGACGACATTATCGACGACCTTGCCCAAGCACTTGATAAAATATAGGATTCTCATAGTCCAACTTAATGATTTTTGAATAAGATTTGTGTGAAAAAACCGGGAATCATCCCGGTTTTTTTATTGCTGAAAATTTATTCCCAATTTAAAAAATGTCATAAAAACAGCATTTTTGATTACATTTTCCCATTTATAATAGCAATCGTATGGAAAAAGTTTGTATTTTTGTGGCAATTTGAAAATCTACAAAAACAACAGTATATGAAAGCAACAGAAGTAATCGACGATTTGCGTCGCCGTTTTCCAAACGAACCGGAATACTTGCAGGCGGTTGAAGAAGTGGTCACATCAATCGAGGATGTCTACAACGAGCATCCCGAATTTGAACGTTACAATCTGATTGAGCGGCTTTGTCTGCCCGACCGCATCATCTCGTTCCGCGTGTCGTGGGTAGACGATAAAGGACAGGTGCACAACAATATGGGCTACCGCATCCAGCACAACAATGCCATAGGTCCGTACAAGGGAGGAATCCGCTTCCACGCATCAGTAAACCAGTCGATTCTGAAATTTCTTGCTTTCGAGCAGACATTCAAGAATTCACTCACCACGCTGCCTATGGGCGGAGGCAAGGGCGGATCGGACTTCAGCCCAAAAGGTAAGTCAGATATGGAGGTGATGCGCTTCTGTCAGGCATTTGTGGCTGAACTGTGGCGCAACCTTGGCCCCGACCGCGACGTGCCTGCCGGCGACATCGGCGTTGGCGGACGCGAAGTGGGCTACATGTATGGCATGTACAAGAAGATGGCGCGCGAGAACACCGGCACGTTTACAGGCAAAGGCCTTGAATTCGGAGGCTCGCTGATACGCCCTGAAGCCACCGGCTACGGCAATGTCTACTTTCTTCTCAATATGCTCGCCACTCGCGGCATCGACATCAAGGGCAAGAAGGTTGCCATCTCCGGCTCCGGCAACGTGGCTACCTACACGGCAAAGAAGCTGCTTGAACTCGGCGCCAAAGTTGTAACAATGAGCGACTCCGACGGCACAATCTACGTGCCTGAAGGATTGAGTCAGGAACAGCTCGACTTTATCTTCGAACTTAAAAATATCTACCGCGGACGCATACGCGAATTTGCTGAGAAATACGGCTGCGAATATTTTGAGGGCGGACGCCCATGGGGCGTGAAGTGCGACATCGCAATGCCGTCTGCCACACAGAACGAGCTTGACGGCGACGACGCGCGCACGTTGCTTGCAAACGGATGCATCGCCGTGTCGGAAGGTGCCAACATGCCTTCCACGCCGGAAGCTGTGCATGAGTTTGTCAACGCAAAAATCCTCTATGCGCCAGGAAAGGCGGCAAATGCCGGTGGCGTGTCGGTCAGCGGACTTGAGATGGCACAAAACTCACAGAAACTGACGTGGACCGCAGAGGAAGTCGATGCCAAGCTGCGCGGCATCATGGCTGACATCCACACCCAATGCCAAAAATACGGCAAGGAAGCCGACGGCTACACAAACTATGTGAAGGGAGCCAATGTGGCTGGCTTCATGAAAGTGGCGCGGGCAATGATGGCACAGGGTATCCTGTAGAAACCCTGCCACATAAAAATCCAGCCGCCCTGCAATCGCGATTGCAGGGCGGCTGATGTTATATTCAAGTCTGCTTACTTGTTTTTGAAAAAGTCTACGATTCTGCGGCATGCCTTGCCGTCACCGTAAGGGTTGACAGCCTTCGACATCTTATCATAAGCAGCCTTGTCGTCAAGCAGCTTGCTCACCTCGTCCATAATCTTGTGATAGTCGGTGCCCACAAGATGCACTGTTCCCGAAGCCAGCGCCTCCGGACGTTCTGTCGTGTCGCGCATCACGAGCACAGGCTTGCCCAGACCGGGAGCTTCTTCCTGGATGCCGCCCGAGTCGGTGAGCACAATCGTTGATTTGCTCATCAGATACACGAACTCAAGATACTGAAGCGGCTCGATGAAGAACATATTGCCCAAACCATTCAAATCTTCGCCGAAAACTTCATGAATTGGCTTGCGCACATTCGGATTCAAGTGCATCGGATAAACGAAGTCAACGTCGGCATACTTGTCCTTGAGGTCGCGGATGGCCGTACACATATTGATGAATCCATCACCGAAATTCTCACGGCGGTGGCCTGTGATAAGCACCAGCTTTCTGCCGTTGTCAAGACGGCTTATGTCGTAGCCTGCCTTTGCGAGCACGGCTTTCTGCTCTGCGGCAAGAACCTCGTCGTGCGTCAGTTTGTCAACAACCATGTGGAGCGCGTCGATAACGGTGTTGCCCGTAACGACAATCTCTCCCTGCACTTTTTCCTCCTTGAGGTTGCTTTCCGAAAGAGGGGTCGGAGCGAAGTTGAACGACGAGATGCGGCCCGTCAGCTGACGGTTCATCTCTTCAGGCCACGGCGAATAGATGTTGTGGGTGCGCAATCCCGCTTCCACGTGCCCGACAGGAATCTGTTGATAGAACGCAGCGAGAGCAGCCGCAGTCGACGTTGTTGTGTCGCCATGCACAAGCACCACATCTGGCTGCGCTTCCTTCAGCACGTCGCGCATACCCAGAATCACCCGGGCAGTGACATCATATAAATCCTGTCCCTGCTTCATTATATTGAGGTCATAGTCAGGCTTTACGTCAAAAATAGTAAGCACTTGGTCGAGCATTTCCCTGTGCTGACCAGTCACACAGACAATTGTCTTGAAATTTTCAGCGTCCTTCTGGAATTCCTTCACCAGCGGACACATCTTGATAGCTTCTGGACGTGTGCCAAAAACCAGCATTACTTTCTTCATAAGATATCGTTTTTCAATGTTTGTATACAAGCATCACAAAGGTTTGCGATCCCTTTCTATTGCAATATTAATAATTTATTTTGAAATGAGCAAATGCCACTATATGTCGCATTCGGTTTTCAGGTAGTGATGGGCGGCGTGACATTGATGGAGTGCGTGGTCGACAATCCAGTGACGGTTTGCCATTTCTGAGATTACGGTCATCTCATGCGACACAAGCACCACCGTGCTACACTTCGCCAAATCGGCGACAATACCATAAATCTGCTCCACAAATGCGTGGTCAACATACGACAGTGGCTCATCGAGCACCACTATGTCGGGATTGGAGATTACTGCCCTTCCGAGCAACGTGCGCTGCAACTGACCGCCCGACAACGTGCCTATCACCTGACGGCGGAATCCGTCGACGCCCATCATCTTCATTGTCGCCTCAATCTTTTCACTGGCGGCGTCGGAAAATTTTCCGCGCCAGTTCCGACGTTCTCCGAGCAGCCCCGAAGCCACAACCTCCTCCACCGTTATCGGAAAGCGGTTGTCGATGTTGCTTTTCTGCGGCAGGTATCCGAAACGCAGGCTGTCAACTTCCTCATCGCCGTTAAAATAGCGCACACGTCCTTTCGTGGGCGTCAGCAAATGGAGCATCGTTTTCAGCAACGTGCTTTTCCCGCCACCGTTCGGACCTGTTATCGCCACAAAATCGCCGGCATTGATTTCTGCGCTCACATTGTCAAGAGCGCGGAAATTGCCGAAATCCACCGTAATGTTTTCTACCGAAATTATCTTATTCTGATGTGATTCCATCTGCAATCCTCCTCATCTCCTTTTTCCAATCGTAACTCAGCGGATTTATCTCCACGCGGCGCAGTCCGATGCCGGCACACACCGTCTCCGCCTGCCGGCTGCCGGCTCCCGTCTGCATAAAAAACACACGGGCATTCTTTTTCCGTGCCTCTTTCATTTTTTCTGCCACAAATCCCGCAGGAGCTTCCTTGCCCTCATATTCAATGCCGATTTGCTCCAGACCATAGTCGCGTGCAAAATACGACAACGCCGGATGCCACACCACAAATGCCTGCCCGCGCACCGGAGCCAGCACTTGCCGCAACGAGTCGGCAAACGCAGCCAGCTCGGCATCAAGTTTTCTGTAGTTCGCCTGATAATAATCCTTTCCGTTGCTGTCTATTTTCACAAGAGCGTCGGTCATATTTTTTGCCACGATGCGCATATTCTCCACCGACATCCACACATGGGGGTCGGCCTCCATCTCGCCGTGATGGCTGTGTCCGTCAATTACAGAAATGCCCTTCGACGAGTCGACAACGGTTTTTGCTTTGCCGGCAGCCAACCGCTCGAAGCCCAAATTTCCTACGACAAAATATGCCCGGCAGTTTTCCAAATCCATCATCTGCGACATGTCGGGATCGTAACTCTCCGCCGAGGTCGCTTTCTCAATCATACTGCCCACAGTCCACTTGTCGCCGGCTATGCGTTCAAGCACATATTTTTGCGGCGGAATGCTGACCATCAGCGTCGGCTTGCCTCCGACCTTGCCTCCGCATGCCGCCATCATGACGGCAGCGAAGCATATAAGCATCATTCGTATAAGTTTCATCTTCTACTTCACTCCATAGACATCGCAATGTATACGCTTCACATATTTGTCGCCGGCAGAAAGCGAAATCCCGCCATAAGTCATCAGCTTCAGCTCTATCGCATGGCGGTCAGGGCTGTAGGGCGGCTGCACATACTCAACGTCGTTCCACAAGCGAAGCCCATTGCGCTCATAAAACCCTATGCGGCGGCATGCCATCTCATCTGTCGGCGGCTCCACCTCAATCACCAGCGGACGACTGTCGGACGCAAGAAACCAGCGCAATGCGTTTCCGCCAATTCCGCCGCAACGCATTTCCGGACTGATGGCAAAATGCTCACCATAGCGGAAATCATTCCACTCCCAACTTGTCAGAAACCCGATAAATTCGTCATTGTCTCCGACAAACACATTGATGTGAAACTTCTTTTCCGTGTCGGCAAGCCGGGAAAATTCTGCCACTTCCCGTCTTTCATCTGCAGGAAATGCCGCCTCATAAAGGCCAACAACATCTCCGAAATATTTATTTTCTGAAGAAATCTTCAAAATTTTCATAGAATTTCATTTTTTTGAAGTATATTTGCTAACAAATGCACAACAATGCACTTTTATTTGTCAAATGCAAAGATAATGCATTGCAGCTGATAAAAAAAACGAAAATAAAAATCATACACATATGGCTAATTCACAATTAGATTCTTTGGATTATAAAATCCTTCAAATGCTTTCGGTCAACGCGCGCAAACCTTATCTCGAGATTGCACGCGAATGCAACGTGTCGGGCGCGGCCATCCACCAACGCATACAGAAACTTATCAACACGGGCGTGCTTATTGGCTCGGAGTCGTTGGTCAACCCTTCTGCGGTCGGTTATGAAACCTGCGCGTATGTGGGATTTTTCCTTAAAGACCCTTCGCATTTCGACCAGGTCGCAGCTCGGTTGAAAGAGATTCCAGAAGTCGTGGAATGCCACTTCACAACGGGTCAATACGACATGTTCATAAAGTTGTATGCCAAGAACAACCACCATCTGCTCGAAATCATCCACGACAAGTTGCAGAACCTCGGATTGGCGCGCACTGAGTCAATCATCTCGTTCAAGGAGGTGTTCAAACGCCAGATTCCTATCATCGAGGAAGACAACGATTAATATCGATTTCATTCACTCATTGCTATGACCACATACGAGCAACTGCTTGCCGACTGTATCCGCTGGGCGAAAGAAGCCGGCAGGATTCAATTGGAACTGTTCAGAAGCGACCGCCTCAACATAGAGGCGAAGTTCAACGACAGCGACGTGGTGACAAATGCCGACAAAGCTTCGGAAAAAGCCATCATCTCGGAAATACGCCGTGCATATCCCGAACACTCCGTGCTGTCGGAAGAGGCTGGAAGCGACAAGCGAATGAACGATTGGCTATGGGTGATCGACCCTCTTGACGGCACAACAAACTACAGCAGCGGGCTGCCTAATTTCTGCGTGTCGATAGGCGTGCAGCACAAAGGGCAGACTGTTGTTGGCGTTGTCTATGCGCCATATCTTGGCGAAATTTTCACCGCCGTGCGCGGAAAAGGGGCTTTCCTCAACAACCGCCCAATCCGTTGCAGCACGAAGACCGACATTCACAAAGCGGTGGTGTCGACCGGATTTCCTGTCGACAAGGACCGCACAACCGACTGCAATGTCGACAACCTGGTGCGTGTGCTGCCCTACGTCAGAGGCATGCGCCGTCTTGGCGCCGCTGCAATCGACATCTGCTATGTCGCCGCCGGACTGCTCGACGGCTATTGGGAGATGAACCTGCACGAATGGGACGTGTGCGCTGCACTGCTCATTGCGGAAGAGGCTGGCGCCGTCCATAAGTTTTTCCGCACAGACCGCAACGTGTCGGTCGTGGTGGCTGCCCCCGGCATCATGCCGTCGCTCGAGCCCCTGATTTCAGAAAAGCCGTTTGACGGCGATTTCAAAACATTCCAAATGTAATATGACAAAGATAAAATCCTGTGCCTCCGTATTGGTTGGAACGGCATTGGCGGCGACCATGACTTGCTGCGCCAACAAGCCCGTAACGCTTCCTCTTGACAACGAGGAACGCCCGGTCGTCGCTCTGCAACCTGCAAGCGCCATGCCTCATGTGATTATCTATAAAACCACACGCGACTATTCCCAAAACGTGCCGGTGATAATGGACGCGTCGCGCCAACGCATCGTGTCGTACCCCGACCCCGCCGACCTGCGCGGTAACTGCCGTCCGCAAGCGCTTGACAACGGCTTTTTGCTCGACAACCGCGGCATCGGTGAGAATGTGGCATTCCTGTCGTACACCTACGATGAATATGCCGCTCTCAAATCGGCTCCGACAATGCAGCTGCTGCTCGACAGCATCATCGACCGCCATCCGCTCACGGCAATCACCGACTGCGGCAGCCGCTCTGATTTCAACGGCAACCTTGTCGACGCTGTCAACGAGTATATCCGCTCGCACGGATTAAAATAACGGGAAGCACTACCTATCCAGGCGGTGCCTCTCTATCTCTATTAATGGAAAAATGCTTTTGTAAATGCTACAGTGCAAAGATAGCACTCGTGCATTTCATTTTTATGTCATTCCGGCAACAATTCTGTTACATTCTCACGAAACATGAAACCACGGCAATCACAGCCACCGTAAACGCCCCGACAGATGTGACCACACCGGTGTTGACACTCGGCTTCAGATGCGGTCTGTCCACTCGGTCTGCCACATAGCCGGCGGCAAAAGCCATAGCCAGCCCCACCGCAGTGCCGATAATTGCGCCGACAAGCAAATCGCCTGGATAATGCACTCCAAGATAGACGCGCGAATAGGAATTAAGCACCGCCCACGCAAAAATGAAAAGACTGAGTTTGCGGTTGGCAAACAGCAATGTCAAGAATGAGGCAAGAGCGAACGAATTGGCTGCGTGACACGACGGGAAGCCGTAGGAACCGCCTCGATAGCCCCCGACAATATGCACCATCTCCGACAACGGATTCTCTGGATTGGAGGGGCGCAGCCGGCACACTTCCGGACGTATCAGCGTGGCACACACTTGGTCAGCTATCGTAATAGCCAACGCAACGCACACCAGCACTGCAAGCGTCTGCCGCCACCGGTAATTGCGCACCACGGCAAACAGCACCGCGGCATACATCGGCACCCATATCCATTTGCCCGTAAACAGTTTCATAAAGGCATCGAAATATGGCGCATGCAAGCCGTTGAGTGCCAGAAACACTTGTGTGTCTATCGTATTCAGCCAGTCTATCATAATGGATTATCGTTTGTCAAGATCATCATACAGCTTCTGCAGGAATGCCTTTCCAGGCAGCAGATTGCGTCCTTTTTCAGAGCCCTCGTCAAGCATCACCTTTTCTCCGTCAAGGTTATAGACCAATTGGTTGGTGTCGGTCACCATTCCGAAAAACGACGGCTCGGTGAAATATCCGAAATGCGGCGACGCCGGATTAAGCATATTCTTGCTGAATATAAATTCACTATGGTCAATGCCAAGCTGGTAAAGCAACGTGGCTGCTATGTCGATTTGCGACGCGGGGACATCGATTTTCATCGGTGCGGCTACAGCACCGCCAACCAACACGAGCGGTATGCGGTGGCGCGCCAACGGGTCGTCAAGATGATGCGGATAGGCTCCCTGATGGTCGGGGACAAGCAGCACAACCGTGTTTTTCCACATCGGCAATTCCCGCAATTCATACACAAACTTGCCCAGACAGTCGTCGGTGTAGGCGAATGCATTCTTCACCTTGTCGTCAAACTTATGAAACGGCACCTCAAACGGCTCATGGCTGCTCGACGTCTGCAAGATTCTGAATATCGGCCTCCGCGGATTCGGATCGGCTTTAAGGTCGGCGAGCATCCGTTCAAACACCAGATGGTCGGGCGCTCCCCACTTGCCTGTACGGTCTTTCAGCGGGAAATCCTTGTCCGATACCACCTTGTCGAATCCTGCCGACACCAGATATGCCAGCATATTGGTGAAATTGGCATCACCCCCATAATAATATTTCAAGTCGTAGCCCTCTCGCTTCATTGCCTTCGGTATCGACGGCAGATGCTCCACCTTCTCGGCAAATTTCATAATGCTCGTGCTCGGCTGTGCGGGATAGCCGCTGATTATCGACACCAGACCGCGGTCGGTGCGGAAACTGTTGCCCCAGAAATTAGTGCAAGTCACGCCCTCCCTGCTCATTGCGTCAAGATTCGGCGCCACATTCTCGCCTCCAAGCGACGGCAACAGGTGACTGCTGAAACTTTCGAGGATTATGAAAATCACATTGGGACGCTTTGTAGTGAACAGCCGCGGCACAGAGTCGGCATCAGCCACCGGCTTGTCGCGCAAAGCCTCCATCAGACGTTCCGCCTCGGCATTGTCCATAAAACGATATTGCGACGCGAAGTCGGTCTGATGCGCCATTGAATGCATAAAACTGAACAACGGATTTATCGCGGCGTGGTTCAGTCGCTGGTTCTGGCTGAAATATGCGGCCGACAGGTTCATTGTCGACGTCGTAAAACCGCCTCGGATTGGGATGAAGAGCACTCCTGTGAGGACTATAGCCACCGCCGTGGCAACTATCCGGGAACGCAATGTGGGCAGAAGCGGAACGTCTGCCGTCAAGATTTTCTGTAAAACCCAATACACCCCTGCGCCATAGGCCGCAGCGGCAAGCAATCCCATAACCACAAACCAACCGCTGACACTCGCAACGGCATCGGCTGGCGACGTGAAGAAATAAAACACCGGCGTGGCGTCGAGGCGGAAGCCCCAATAGCCATAAAGACACAAGTCAACCACAAACGACAGCGACACAACTGCGGCTGCCACCGCCGAATAAATGCAGGCGGCGTATCGCATTGCCCTGCCTGCCGTCCACACCGATGCCGCGGCAAGCAGTCCCGGCACAACGGCAAGATAGCCTGCCATAGCCATATCCATACGCAGACCATGCCAAGTGGCGGCGCAAACGCCTCCAAGTCCGACTCCGCGAAACAAAGAGTGGTAGCAAGCGATAAACACTGGATGCTGCAAGGCAAAGATTGCCACAAGCACCACATAAATGAGCAATAATTTATATATGCGTTGTTTCATTGTTCCAAACATCTTGATAATTGGTGCAAAAGTACAAAAAAATGTACTAACCATCCAAGTCCTCGCAACAAACCGTATGCCCAGACATAAAAAATTGGCTATCTGCGAAGATACACACAGACATAAATCGAGTAAAAGAAAACGCGAAGTAGTTCTCTCCCTGCTCGATTCTGTGTCCGACAATTGTTGACACAACCCACATATTAGTTGATTTGAGGTTAAACGCAATGAAAATAATGATTTTTATTCAGCTTTTTATGTATTTATGATGGAGTTTCGGATAAACATTGTAACTTTGAAATCAAGCACAAATTAAAAGTCGATGAACAATAAGAATCTCAATCGGATAAAGGTAGTTCTTGTAGAACAAAAGAATACCTGCAAAATGGTTGGCGGAATAGGTCGAAAAAGATCCTGCCACTGTTAGCAAATGGTGCACCAACGCCTCCCAACCTTCGCTCAAAACACTTGAAAGATAGCAAGTATCTACAGGAAAAATGAGTGAACTAGTACGGAACGCTTAACGATTATAGTATGGCTATTATATATTTAAGTAACAAATGCAATCATACGATATATGGCATTACCAATTAACATTGATGATCTGCTGAGCAAGCAAAAGGTTGAGTCAAATAGAATAGAATTCAAAGCAGGATGGAATCCTGCTTCTATATATCATTCGATATGTGCTTTCGCCAACGACATAGATAATCTTGGTGGAGGTTATATATTAGTTGGAGTTGAAGAAGAAAACGGAGTTGCTGTTCGTCCCGTTAAGGGACTAGAAGATAATCAGCTAGACAAAATTCAGCGTGAAATGCTTCAGTTTAACGCAATGATGGATCCTATATATTATCCAAGAATATCTGTGGAAGAGATTGATGAACGGAAGATACTTGTTATATGGGTTACTTCCGGACATAATCGCCCATATACTGCGCCTGCTGATGTTACAGCGAAACTTAAGAAGCCTGTATTTTATATCCGCTATGGAACATCTTCAATTGAAGCTAAAGAAGAAAATCTTGATAGGCTTCGTGATATGGCTAACAGAGTGCCTTATGATGACCGTGGCAATGAGGACATAAGTGTTGACGACATCTCTCCTCTATTGGTAAAAGCCCATTTAGCCTCTATTGGCAGTAAGCTCGCAAAGGCAGACTTTACATCTGACATGGAAAAAATCCTGGAACAGATGGAACTACTTGATGGCCCAAAAGAGAAACGCCTGGTAAAAAATGTTGCTGCCATGATGTTTGCAGAAAGACCTGAAAAATTTTTTCCTGTAACACGTGTGGAAATAGTTGTATTCCCAGAAGGGAGAGAAAACAATCCTGATAATTTCATCGAAATACCTGCAATCACAGGACCAGTGCCAATGATGATACGAGACACTCTTAACTATTTGCGTACGAATATTGTTAAGGAACGAATCATCAAGCCTACCGATAATGAGAAGTCTATAAAGGTATACAATTATCCATTCCAGTCACTTGAAGAGGCTGTTGTGAACGCATTGTATCATCGTGATTATAAGGAACGTGAACCTGTCGAAATAACCATAGAGCCAGATAAAATAAGCATTCTTAGCTATTCTGGGCCTGATCGATCTATTAGTTTAGAGTCCATTAAGGAAGCAAAATCTCTTCGTTCACGTCGATACAGAAACCGCCGATTGGGAGAGTTCCTGAAAGAGTTGGATTTAACAGAAGGTAGAGCTACTGGCATTCCAACCATCCAAAAGAAACTGTTGGAGAATGGATCTCCTAAAGCGACGATAGAAACAGACGAATCACGCAGTTATTTTTTGATTGACATTCCATGTAGGAAAGATTTTGTCCAAGATAACAACGTCCTTACACAAATTGACATTCAGCGTGTTACAAGGAATCTAATGGTCAAATGTCCAAGATATGTCCAAGATATGTCCAAGATAGAAATAGAACATTTAGCGGTATGCATTCTTAAATCAAGATCTGCGGTTTCTGCTCAAATTATGTTGGAAGGCGGTGATAAGATTTCATATAAACAAAAACGTCGCAAATATCTAGACAAATTACTTGAAATGAGAATTTTGCTGATGACTATTCCGGAAAAACCGACAAGTAGGAATCAGCAGTATACACTCAGCGAATATGGGAAAGATTTACTTGAATAATATTGAAGATATGGATAAATACCACGACGCAGAAGCTCATCAATGCAGCGGCTCTGGGGCTGATGGATATACGTTGAGCCAAACGTTCGGCATAACCTTTGAATCGGTAGAATTTAGCTCCCACTAAATTTCTACCGACCCGGGGAAAATGGGTTATCTGCCGAAGATACACACAGACATAAAAAAAGTGTGCCGATGTCGGTCGGCACACCATATTGTCAGAAATACAGTCTGTGGTTTTTACTTCTTGAAGAAGCGTTTGTACAAGCCCTCGAAGCCTTGTCCATGACGAGCCTCATCCTTTGCCATTTCATGAACAGTGTCATGGATAGCATCGAGGTTCAACTCTTTCGCACACTTTGCAATGCGCATCTTGTCGGCATTGGCTCCCGACTCTGCAGCCATTCGTTTCTCAAGGTTGGTCTTTGTGTCCCAAACCATGTCACCAAGCAGTTCGGCAAACTTCGCTGCGTGCTCTGCCTCTTCCCAAGCATAACGCTTGAACGCTTCTGCAACTTCAGGATATCCCTCGCGGTCTGCCTGACGCGACATTGCGAGATACATTCCCACTTCTGTGCATTCGCCGTTGAAATGAGCGTTGAGGTCCTTGATCATCTCTTCGTCGCAGCCTTTAGCCACGCCAATCACGTGCTCTGTAACGAAAGACAAGCCTTCGTCTTCTTTCAATTCTTTGAATTTGCTTGCTGGAACACCGCACTGTGGGCATTTTTCCGGAGCTGTTTCACCTTCGTGTACGTAACCGCACACTGTGCATATAAATTTCTTTGCCATAGTTGTAAGGATTTAATTTGTTTTATTTTATCAATGTTTTAATTCTGTTTTTTTCATGATTTCAATGCATTCGCGGCAATAGCCTCGATAGTAAACTTCCGTTTCTTGTATAACAAAATCGTGCTCATTTTGTTCAACATCAACCTTTTGCAACGGAATGTCGATTATCTTGCCACAACGTTTGCACTGGAAGTGAGAATGCGGCGACGTGTCGCCGTCATAGTGCGCGATATGCTTGTCGATTGTCAGCTCGAGAATCGCATCGTTCTCGCCAAGCAAGCGCAGCGTGTTGTAGACTGTGGTGCGCGACAAGGTCGGCATTGTTCCTATGAGGTCGTTGTAAATCATATCGACCGTGGGATGCGTCCTGTGGCTAAGGAGATACTCCATAATGGCAATTCGTTGTGCCGACGGTTTGATGTTGTGCGCTGTCAGGTGCGCGATTGCTTCTGTCATCATAGTTGTTTACATATCACATTTGAAATCATTACAAAAGTACACATAATTTTCGTATCTACAAATTTTTTCATCACTTTTTTTGCATTTTCCTCAAAAAAATTTTTCCGCCAACAAAAAAAGCGGAAATCGGCGACACCGATTTCCGCAGAGCAAACTATTTATTTTTCAAGCAGTTACTTGCCGTGATTGAATGTAATCGCCATACCAAGCACAACATTGAATTTTGCCGTACTCAAAGGGATTCCCTCTTTAGAATACTTAAACGGAATATAGTCCGAGCCAAAGAAGAAGTTGAAGCCCTTCGGACAGAAGTTGATTAAAGCTCCTAATGAATGTCCGAGGTTCGACGTTGAGAAGTTGACCGTTGCATTGAACCACTGCACCGGACGGAAGTTGGCAGAAGCCATCACCTCTGTCCATTTGCGAAGAGTTCCGAGTCGTGTAGACCACAGCAATCCGAATCCGATTTTATCATTGAGGATTGAATATTCTCCGGCAAGGTTGAGCATCGTTTGCAACGACTGCGTGCGGCTTGCTCCAGTCTCATTCTGAAACCGCACCAATTTTCGCAGGTCTTCCTCCAGCTGGTCGCCCTCACGGCTGAGAGCCGAACTTCCATCGGGATTCTTTTCAGCCACAAGGTGATGGAAACCGTCATACACAAACTCGTCTGGATTTACCGACGCGTTAGAGCCTTTCCATGCAACGAAGCCCACATCAGTGAGCGAAGCCGACAACACGAGGTTGTCGAGCAGCTTGTACGAAGCGCCGAAGTCAAATCCCAAACCATTGCCAGCCACGCCAAACGAACCTTTGGAGATGTCGTCAATCTCGCCGTTGGGCTTATACTGAATGTCGATTGCGTCGGTGGTAAACATCTCTCCCTGCTCGCGCACGCTCCACTTGTCGGCGCTCATAGCCACGTCGATGGCATCGATGCGCGCGTCGGCATAAGCGACACCGGCGATGTATTTCACCTTTGCACCAACTCTAAATTTTTCTCCAAGGTTACGTGAATGTCCGAAAGCGAGCTCAAGGTAATTGGACGACTGCACCCGCGTGTCCTTTATATTATAAGATGTGGGAGCGCCGTTTACCTGACCTATCTTGGCAAACTCAAACAATTCGTAAGGCAACGTAACCGATGAAGCCGACTTCACGTTGATGCCGATGGTGTTGAAACCGCCAAGAGCCTTGAAACCTAACGACACCACACTGACGCCGGAGTTCACTTCCATATAGTTCCGGCTCTTCAAGCCGCTCAGAAACTCATCGTTGCCCACACTGCTGTGCAGACCAGTCACCACTTCACCATTTTTCTTAAACAGGAAGTTGTCAGCCCCCACATTGCTGTTCATACCAGCCGATATGCCGCCAATGGCAGGTATCGCCACATAATCATATTCGGGAGCGAACGCCGGGTTCAGATTGTGGCGCATCGGAAGATTCTCTGAGAAATATCCGTTTCGGGGAGTCTGCGCAGCCAATGGCAAGCAAAGCGAAGCCGCAAGCCCCAACATATATATTTTTTTCATCTTGTTGCTTTTTAGGTTAGTTTTTGATTGTCACACCCTGTGGCAGACGCGCCTTGAGTCCTACAAGAACATATTGCGTAGGTTTCAGAACGGTCACAGCGTCGCTGGTGTTGCCCTCCACAACAATGTCAATTTTGTCAAGTCGTCCGATAGCGCCTTCTTCTTTCTCTTTAAGCGTGATGGTGCGTTTCTGGGCAGCCTGTCCTTCCGCTCCCGGCGACACATTCACGGTCTTCGTGTATTCAATCACATCCGAGAGATCGTTGCCTTCAACATCGCGCGGTGTTATCGACACTGCCACATCAAACGGCACAGTGCTGTAAATGTCGGCGGCAATTTCCAGATTAAGGTTTTTAACCTTGTCGGAGAAGTTCTTGATATCGTCGGCAAGGCCATCAACTCCGTCGCGGTATATGATGTGCGACCCGGCACCGAAGTCAAACGGCATATAGGCAACATATTCAACACAGCTGTGATATGTTTTGCCAAGTATGATATGATGCTCTTTTGTCTTGTCAACATTCACGTCGGCATTGATTTCCACTTCCGACGGAATCTTGTTAACCAATTTAGCGAGGTTGGGAACGAAAACCTTCGTATAGCCAGGCTCGGTCATTTTATCCGAGTTTGTGAGCAGTAATTTTGTAACGACGGGCTCTGTGGTGCCGGCATTGACGTCAATGTGCGCTGTCACCGTCTCATTTATGTATCTGCCGTTTTTGTCCAGGGCACGAAGGGTCAAATCCGCGCCAAACGGCACTCCTACAGGATTTGACACGTCAAGCTTAAGGCATATAGTATTGAGGTTCAACGATGTCGACTCGTCTGTCACGAGATCGGGCAAATCGCCCATATTCACAGTTTCCGGTTTGATAACCACGTCGGCGTCAACCGTTCCGTGAATATCCTCCACCTGGAAGTCGGGCACGTCGTAAACAAAAGTCAACTGCATTCCTGAAAGGTCGGCGGCAGTGACTCCGTTCGCCACACCAACAAACGTACCGCTGCAAACCACACGCTCATTGACTGTCATCTTATGGTTCTTGATGTCGGGCAGCTGACGCATACCGACAATCGGGAGTGCCACTGAAAGGTTTCCTTCGGAATCGAAATTCTTGTTTATTGTCACTCTATTGGTTTCGTAATCCATCCCTTCTATTCCCGCACCAAACTGCAGCATATCAGGGAAATCCATCACAAAATTCTTCACTCCGGCGCCCGTAATCTTGCCAAGTCCAGGAGCCGACAATTTAAGATGCACGGTAGTGACTACCGGGCTGACGCTGAGCGACGTGATACGCTCCACTTCGGTCGGCATATTCTGAATGGCGTTGATTGTCATCGTCACGCTCATCGGTGTGGTCAAATCAAGAGTAGGCAGTGTGCCGGGAATTGAAGGCACAGAAAAGTTGAAATACTCAGGCGTTGTGCTCAAGTCTTTGATTTGGACATGGTCAATCCTGTCAATGTCAAGCACTGTTGAGCCGTTGGACGTAAGAGCATACGCTCCATTCTCATCCACTTTCAGATTGTCTGTAAGATCAATCAGTCTTGAGAGAGTCAATGTGTCGGTAGCACCAATGGGCGCGGCAATACTTCCCCCGACAGTGATGTCAGTGTTGATGTTCGAAAGATCAAAATCACTGTCGCATGAAATCATCAAGCCTGCTAATCCCATACAAGCGACAACCGCAGCGCTTCCACGCTTCAAGGTCTGTCGTAAAATCATAATAATTAGTTTTGATTAGTTCGTTATTAAACGAAATTAATACTAATTATCGAGATTTCAAAAATTTTTGTCTAAAAAACAGTTTTATTCCATCATTTTTTTCCATAAAGAGAAGATTTCAAATATGGAAGAGCGTTTTTCTGAGATCAAAACTGTGTTTTGAAAAAGTCAGCGGCATTGCGATCGGTCACCTCCGACACCTCTTCCACGCTCACGCCAAGCGTGTCGGCAATCTTCTCTGCAATCAGAGGGATGTATGCGCTCTCGTTGCGCTTGCCACGGTAAGGCACCGGCGTCAGATACGGGCAGTCGGTCTCAAGCAGTATGCGGTTCAATCCGATAGGTTTGAGAAGGTCGTCGACATGCGCGTTTTTAAACGTAACGACTCCATTGATACCGAAATAGAAATCGCCATAACGGCGTATGCGGTGCAGGTCGGACAAAGAGCCTCCGAAGCTGTGAAACACGCATTCGGGCAACGTGCGTCCGAAACCGTCAAACACATCACATATCTCATCAAGTCCATCGCGACAGTGGATGATTACGGGCAAGTCGCGCGACGCCGCCCAACGCAGTTGCTCGCTAAACGCCTTCATCTGCTCCTTGCGGTAGGTGCTGTCCCAATAAAGGTCGATGCCCACCTCTCCTACCGCCACAAATTTGTGGTCGTCGAAATGGCTCTCGGTGGCATCCAGCTGTTCAATCCAGTCTGCCTCGACCGATGTCGGGTGCAGCCCCATCGCCATAGAAGTGTAACCGGGATATGCCTCATGAGTGCCTACCATGGCGTCGTATGTGTGCATATCCACATTAGGAAGCACCAGATGGCGGAGTCCAGCCTTGCGGGCATGCTCCACCACCGCCTCACGGTCGTTGTCAAACTCCTCAAGATATATGTGAGAATGCGTGTCGATCATCTTATTTTTTCCTTCCCATCACCATTTTGTCGAACGCCTCGAAAAATGCCACTGCCTCCGGCGCAAGATCGGCTGAATGAAGTGCCTCCACAGCCTTGCGGCTATATTCAGCCACAGCGTCAAGGCAAATATGACCGATATCGAGACGGTCGTAGATGCCGGTCACTCCGGCTATCTTCTCGCCTGGATAAGCCGACTTGTTGCCGAGCCAGAATTCAAGCTCCTCCTTGTCGGCGCCTTCGGCTTTCTGCATTGCGTTGATGAGCATATATGTTTTCTTGTTGTTCATTATATCGCCGCCGATAGCCTTGCCAAACACGTCGGGATCGCCATACACGTCGAGCCAGTCGTCCTGCAGTTGGAACGCCAGTCCGAGATTGATTGCGAAATCATACAGCGCATTGGCGTTGCGCTCGTCGGCGTCACCCATAACTGCGCCTATTCGTGCCGCTCCGGCAAGAAGCACCGACGTCTTCAAGCGAATCATCTCCATATACTCGTCGATGGTCACATCGGTGCGCGCCTCAAACTCCATGTCATACTGCTGTCCCTCGTAGACTCCGATTGCTGTTTCGTTGAACTCCTTCAACAGGCGCATCGCTTTTTGCGACTCCACACCGTCGACCACGAGCTGCGTGGCGAGGGTGAGCATGGTGTCGCCCGACAGGATGGCAGTATTGTCGTCCCATTTGTTGCAAACCGTAGGTTTTCCACGGCGCAGGTCTGCCTTGTCCATCACATCGTCGTGTAGCAAAGTGAAATTATGATACATCTCTATGGCTGCCGCTTGTGGCAAAGCCTTGGCACTGTCGCCGCCAACAGCGTCGCACGCGGCGAGCAGAATCACCGGACGAAGGCGTTTGCCGCCTTGCTCGAGTCCGTAGACTATCGGTTTGTACAAGCCTTCGGGATTTCTCCCTGCAGGGCACGCTATTGTGTCGACGGCATTTCCCGCCATTTTGATATATTCCTCAAGTGTATGCATCGCTTTTTATGGTTTTATCAGTCTTGAAACAACTCGTTTGATTCGATTAATCAATTATGCAAAAATAGCGATTTATTTTGCTTATGCGCACAATATCTCTGAAAATATTTTTTCTCATAAAATAGGCGGCGCCTCGGGAAAGAAAATCGAGCAAGCTCTTTTCTTTCCTCTCGGCTTGCACTATCTTTTCATAAAATAGGCGGCGCCTCGGGAAAGAAAACCGAGCAAGCTCTTTTCTTTCCTCTCGGCTTGCACTATCTTTGCACCTATGGACAATTTTTCGGTTACAATATTGGGATGCGGGTCGGCTAAACCCACCGTGCGCCATAATCCGAGCGCACAATTGGTGTGCCTGAACTCAAAATCGTTTCTGATTGACTGCGGCGAGGGCACTCAGACTCAATTGATGCGCGCGCACTGCAAGTTCAACCGACTGCGCCACATTTTCATATCGCATCTGCATGGCGACCATTGTTACGGGCTGCCTGGGCTGCTTTCAACAATGGGGCTGACCGGACTCGACGGCGAGACTGTGATACACCTGCCGGAAGAGGGAGTGCGGCTGTTCAAGCCGTTGCTCGACTATTCTGCCCACGACCTCAACGTGCGCTTCGAGCCCTACGAATATGGCAACAACATCATTTATGAAGACCGCTCGCTGACGGTCAACACTGTGCCGCTTGTCCATCGGCTGCCTTGCGTGGGATTCGTGTTTCGTGAAAAGCCCAAGCCTCGGCACATAAACCCCGACGCTATCCAACGCTGGCAGGTGCCTACATGCTATCGCAACAACATCAAGGCTGGCGATGACTATGTGACGCCCGACGGCATCGTTGTGCCGAACGACGCCTTGACCACCGACCCCGACCCTTCGCGCGTGTATGCCTACATTTCCGACACGATGCCGCTGAAGGCCGTGGTCAGCGAGGTGGCAGGCGCCGATCTGCTCTACCACGAAGCGACTTTCCTCTCTGACTTGCGGCAACGCGCCAAGCAGACTCTCCACACGGTTGCCGCCGATGCGGCTGCCATTGCCCGTGACGCAAAAGTGAAACGGCTGGTTATCGGGCATTTCTCCTCGCGCTATATCAACGAGTCGATGTTGCTCGACGAGGCAAAAGCCGTTTTTCCCGACACGATTCTCGCCAAAGAAGGTCTGACAATAAACATCTAAGCACGCTGATGAATAAAAATTTGCCAGAAAAATTTGATTTTTCATTGCACAGTAAAAGAATTTACGTATCTTTGCAAACAAAATAACAACTTTATGCAGACTATGCAACTTACATATCATCGTCATCATCACGTCGACCTTTCCCCAAAAGAGGCTGGCCAGTTGGCTTTTGTGTAAGTTTCATATATGATTGACTACTAACGACCGATTATCCGCCTCATAGGATGACCGGTCGTTTTTTTTATTTCTTAAAAAACTATGCTTAGAATTGCTGTACAATCAAAAGGCCGTCTCTACGACGAGACAATGGACCTGCTCTCAGAAGCAGGCATCAAACTTACCGCAGTGAAACGCTCACTGCTCGTGCCGTCGCGCAACTTCCCTGTCGAACTGCTGTTTCTGCGCGACGACGACATTCCCGACTCTGTGGCTACCGGAACTGCCGACCTCGGCATTGTGGGCTACAATGAGGTGCTCGAGAAACAACGCGACGTGACGGTAATCAAAAAACTGGGATTCAGCCGATGCCGCATCTCTCTGGCTGTGCCAAACAGCGCCGGCTACGATGGGCTGCAGTGGTTCAACGGCAAAAAAATAGCCACTTCATATCCGGTCATACTATCCAAGTTCTTCCGCGACAACAACATCTCGGCAGAGCTGCACGAAATCAGCGGTTCGGTTGAAATCGCGCCGAGCATCGGTCTTGCCGACGCCATCTTCGACATCGTGTCGTCGGGAAGCACTCTCGTGAGCAACAACCTGCGCGAGGTGGAGAAAGTGATTGACTCGGAGGCTGTGCTCATCGGTGGAAAAGCCCTCGACGCCGAAAAGCAGGAGGTGCTCGACGAACTGCTGTTCCGCTTTGAGGCTGTAAAGGCGGCTTCCGGCAAGAAGTACATCCTAATGAACGTGCCGCGCACACAGCTCGACACGGTGCTGCAGATTCTGCCGGGCATCAAGAGTCCGACAGTGCTGCCTCTCGCCGACAAGGACTGGTGTTCGGTACACACCGTTCTCGAAGAAAAATTCTTCTGGGAAATCATCAACCGACTGAAGGCTGCCGGCGCTGAAGGCATACTGGTGTTGAACATTGAAAAAATGGTATTGTAGCAATGGAAATCAAGATTTACAAGTATCCCAAAGACACGAAGGATTTGCTGATTCGCGACTTCGACCCCAATCTCATTGGTGAGGCGGTGTCGGCTATCAGCGACATCATCAACGACATCGAAGAAAACGGCGACACTGCTTTGCTGAAATATGAGCGTCAATTCGACTGCCCATCAATCGAGTCGCTGATGGTGACGGAGCAGGAGTTTGAGGAGGCGGAAGCCGCTGTCAGTCAAGAACTGAAGGATGCTATGAAGGTTGCGGCCGACAACATCCGCAAGTTTCACGCCGCACAACTGATGGAGCCCATTGAGGTGGAAACGACCCCTGGCGTGGTGTGCCGGCAGAAAGCCGTGCCGCTCCACTCCGTCGGACTATATGTGCCTGGAGGCAGAGCGCCTTTGTTTTCAACGGCGCTGATGCTTGCCATCCCGGCACGCCTTGCCGGATGCCCCGAGATTGCCATCTGCACGCCACCCGACAAGAGCGGTCGCGTCAACCCGACAATCCTTGTGGCGGCACGTCTGGCTGGCGTAACCGAGGTGTATAAGACCGGAGGCGCACAGGCGATAGCGGCAATGGCATTCGGAACTGAAACAATACCAAAAGTAAACAAGATTTTCGGTCCCGGCAATCTTTACGTCATGCTTGCAAAGGCGTTTGTGGCGAAACAGACCCACACGCTTGTCGATTTGCCGGCAGGACCGTCGGAAGTGATGATTGTGGCTGATGAAACAGCCAATCCAACATTTGTCGCCGCCGATTTTCTGTCGCAGGCCGAGCATGGCCCCGACAGCCAGTCGATACTTGTCACCACAAGCGAGCGTCTTGCCGACGAAGTGGCTAAGAATGCCGTGGAGATGGCAAAAGAGCTGCCGCGCGTGGATTTGATAGAGCAGTCGTTGAAGAAAAGCCGCATTATTGTGGTGCGCACCGACGACGAAATGATGCGCATAGCCAACGAATATGCTCCGGAACACCTCATCATAAACCACGCCGACGCCGACAGGCTCGCCGAGATGGTGGAGAACGCCGGAAGCGTGTTTCTCGGTCAGTATGCCTGCGAAAGCGCCGGCGACTATGCCTCTGGCACAAACCATACGCTTCCCACAAGCGGCAATGCCAAGGCTTACAGCGGCGTGAACATCGACAGCTTCATGAAAAAAATCACGTTCCAGCGGCTGACGGCAGAAGGCATCGCCACGCTCGGTCCGGTGGTCGAGACTATGGCTGAGGGAGAAGGTCTGCTCGCACACAAATTGGCGGCGACCGTAAGAATTGAACAAGTAAAAAAGAGGTAAGATTATGGATTTGAAAAAGATTGTCAGAGAAAACATCTACAACCTGACGCCCTACAGTTGCGCCCGCACAGAGTTCAGCGGAAAGGCGTCGGTGTGGATCGACGCCAACGAAAGCCCGTACAACAATCCCTACAACCGCTATCCCGACCCGTTGCAAATGGAGCTCAAACGACGCATCGGGCAGATGCGCGGTGTCGTTGCCGACCAAATTTTCCTCGGTGTGGGCAGCGATGAATGCATCGACATGGTCTATCGCGTGTTCTGCCGCCCGAGCATCGACAACGTGGTGGCGATAGAGCCAACCTATGGCATGTATGAAGTGTGTGCGGAGGTCAACGATGTGGAATATCGCCGCGCTCCGCTTGCCGACGACTTCTCTATCGACATTCAAAAAATCTTTGAGCAAATCGACGACAAGACCAAAGTGATATGGATATGCTCGCCCAACAACCCTACCGGCAACGCCTTCCCGCGCGACGCCATAGAGGCGGTGTGCGCCGGATTCAACGGAATTGTCGTGGTCGACGAGGCTTATGTCGACTTCTCTACAAAAGGATCGATGGCGACACAACTCTACCGCTATCCAAACCTGATTGTAATGCAGACGCTGTCGAAGGCGTGGGCAAGTGCGGCTGTGCGGCTCGGAGCGGCTTTCGCGTCGCAGGAAATCATAGGCATTTTCAACAAGGTCAAGTACCCGTACAACATCAACCTGCTCACACAGCAGTATGCCATGCACATGCTCGACCGCCGCGAGGAGGTGCACGGATGGGTGACCACAATAGTGGCTGAGCGCAAACGCCTCGCCACCGAGCTTGCCGTCTTGCCGGTGGTCGAGAAGGTGTTTGACTCCGACGCCAACTTCCTGCTTGTCAGAGTGACAGACGCCGACGCCGTCTATGCGTATCTGCGCGACAACGGCATCGTGGCGCGCAACCGCAACCGCGTGGCGCTGTGCTCGCAATGCCTGCGGTTCTCTGTAGGAACCGAGGATGAAAACAATCGTCTAATTTCAACTCTCAAAGGTTATGGAAAATAAGAAACGCGCGCTGTTCATCGACCGCGACGGCACGCTTATCGTCGAGCCGCCGGTGGATTTCCAGGTGGATTCGCTTCAGAAACTGGAATTTATTCCCGGCGTGCTGCGCAACATGCATTTCATCGCTTCGACTCTCGATTTTGAACTTGTGATGGTGACCAACCAGGACGGACTCGGCACACCGTCGTTCCCGACATCCGACTTCCTTCCGCCCCACGAGAAGATGTTGCAGACGTTCAAGGGCGAGGGCGTGGAGTTTGACGATATCATAATCGACCGCACATTTGAAAATGAGCATAAGCCGACGCGCAAACCGGGCACGGCATTGCTCGGGAAATATATGGATGGCAGTTACGACCTCGAAAATTCTTTCGTAATCGGCGACCGTATTACCGACATTCAATTGGCGAAGAATTTAGGTGCAAAGGGCATCCTGCTGCAGAATGCCGACGCCGGCAAGCGGATGATTGAGGATGCCGGACTTGAGCAGACGTGCGTGCTTGTCGCCGAGTCATGGGATTGCATTGCCGATTATCTGCGGGGCGGCGCGCGCACGGCACAAGTGAGTCGGAAAACGTCGGAAACCGACATCTACATCAGCCTTGACCTTGACGGTCACGGTCGTTGCGACATTTCAACCGGACTAGGATTTTTCGACCACATGCTCAACCAAATCGGACGGCATTCGGGATTCGACCTTACCATAAAAACTAAAGGCGACCTCTATGTCGATGAGCACCACACCATCGAGGACACGGCGCTGGCTCTCGGCGAAGCTCTGAGAAAGGCTCTCGGCGACAAGCGCGGCATTGAACGCTACGGCTTTGTGCTGCCGATGGACGACTGCAACTGCACTGTGGCTCTCGATTTCGGCGGACGTCCGTGGCTCGTCTGGAACGCCGACTTCAAGCGCGAGCGCATAGGCGACGTCCCCACCGAAATGTTTTTCCATTTCTTCAAAAGCCTGAGCGACGCGGCGGCGATGAACCTATATATCAACGCCGACGGTTCCAACGAGCACCACAAGATTGAAGGCATATTCAAAGCGCTGGCAAGAGCACTGCGCGCTGCCTCGCGACGCGATGTCTTCCGCTACGACCTGCCGTCGACAAAAGGCGCGCTCTGACAATCGCTTCCCGCGGCGCGCGCCGCGGGAATAATTTTGCGGTGTTGCACATAAAGTGTAACTTTGTAAGGAAATTTTTATTTACGAATATGGCAACTAAACTTTGGGAAAAATCAGTGGTGGTAGACCACGATGTTGAAACATATACTGTAGGACTCGACCGCGAGATGGATCTTTATCTCGCACCTTACGACGTGCTTGGCTCGATGGCACACATCACGATGCTCGAAAGCATCGGTCTGCTGGAAAAAGATGAGCTCTCTGCGCTCCTCGCCGAACTGAAAAAAATCTATCACGAGGCGGCAAACGGCAAATTTGTGATTGAAGAAGGCGTGGAAGACGTGCATTCTCAAGTGGAACTTATGCTGACACGCAGTCTCGGCGACATTGGAAAGAAAATCCATAGCGGACGCTCGCGCAACGACCAGGTGATGGTCGACCTGAAACTGTTTATGCGTTCCGAGATAGAGGCTGTGGCGCTGACCACAGAGAAGCTTTTCCAAACGCTCATTGCCCAAAGCAACAAATACAAAGACGTGCTTATCCCCGGCTATACCCACCTTCAAGTGGCTATGCCGTCGTCGTTCGGACTGTGGTTTGGCGCATACGCCGAAAGCCTCGCCGACGATTTGACTGTGCTTCAAGCCGCCTATCGCGTCACAAACCGCAACCCGCTCGGATCCGCAGCCGGCTACGGCTCCTCATTCCCGCTCAACCGCGAGATGACCACGCGTCTGCTTGGTTTTGAATCGATGAACTACAACGTGGTCTATGCGCAGATGGGACGCGGCAAGACGGAACGCACGGTTGCCAACGCGCTGGCAGGAATAGCATCCACGGTGTCGCGTCTGGCTTTCGACGCCTGCCTCTACAATTCGCAGAATTTCGGTTTCATCAAGTTGCCCGACCAATACACCACCGGCTCTTCGATCATGCCCCACAAGAAAAATCCCGACGTTTTCGAGCTGACACGTGCCAAATGCAACCGCTTGCAGTCGTTGCCTTATCAGATTACGATGATTCTCAACAATCTGCCATCGGGATACTTCCGCGACATGCAGCTGATAAAAGAGGCGTTTCTTCCGGCATTCGACGAATTGAAGTCAATCCTCAACATGGTCAACGCAATGTTGTCGGAAATCAAGGTAAACACCGATGTGGCTCAGGACGACCGCTATAAATTCATGTTCTCCGTCGAAGAGGTAAACCGTCTGACACGTGAGGGAATGCCGTTCCGCGACGCATACAAGAAAGTGGGTCTCGACATCGAAGCTGGACGCTTCGAGCCGGTCAAGGAGGTGCACCACACCCACGAAGGCTCAATCGGCAACCTATGCAACGACCGCATCGAGGCGCTGTTTGCCGAAACGCTAAAGGCGTTCCGCTTCGACGAATACCACCGCGCCATCGACAATCTTTTGAAATGACGTCCAATCATTTACAAATACGCCCAACAATATGAAGATACTGAAATACATTCTCCTGCTGTCGGTGATGCTCTCCGCAATGGCGTGCGAGTCGGTCGACAGCCAACGCATTCCCGCGCTCAACGTCAATATCGACCTCAGCAACGCCGGCCTGTGGAACACATACGGTGTGAGCGGCTACGGAATGTGCCGCATATTTGACCGGGAGCAGAGGATTCCCGATAATTTCGCATACACCGAACGCACCTACACCGGCTACGGCGGCGTGATGCTCGTCTACGGCATCAACGGCCCTGTGGCATACGACAGGGCATGCCCTGTGGAGGTGAGCAGAAAAGCGGTGCTTTACTTCGACTCGTCGACACTCGAGGCATACTGCAAGCAATGCGGTTCGCGGTTCAACGTCTGCGAGGCCGACGGAGTGCCCGTAAAAGGACAGGCGCTCGAGAACCGCTACGGGCTGCAACGGCTTTCGGTTGTGCCTGCCGGCGGAGGATATCTGATTACTCGCTGATTGAAAATTTTTTATCTTTTTATAATTATTGTTTACGATAGTCTTGTTTCTGAAAGATTTTGCGTAAATTCGTAAAATTTAAGACAGACCAACAATGAGACTACGTAAAACATTAGCGACATGCGCTCTTGGAGCAATCCTTGCCTCGGGAGCAATGGCGGAGAACCTTGTGATTCTCCACACAAACGATATGCACAGCAACGTGCGTCCAGAGCAACTGACGAAACCGGGAGGAATGGTACGCGTGAAAGCGGCGGTCGACAGCATCCGCCGGGCAGAACCCTACGTTATGCTGCTCGATGCCGGCGACGACGTGCAGGGACAGATGTATTTCACGCTGTTCAAAGGCGAGGTGGAATATGAAATGATGAACCGCATGGGCTACGACGCGGCGACCATCGGAAACCATGAGTTTGACAACGGCATCGAATCGCTCGCCGACAACTACCGACGTGTGGAATTTCCCGTAATCAACGCCAACTATGGCTTGAAAGAAACGGCATTGTCCGACCTTGTCAAACCATACATCATACGCAATTTCCACGGCAAGAGATTTGCCGTAATCGGTGTCGGAGCAAATCCGGACCGTCTCGTCATTGCCAACAACTACAAGGGAATGACATACCGCGACCCAATGGCTCTTGCCGACAGCATCGCCGGAGCTCTTAAAGCCGACGACCGTGCCGACTACGCAATCGTGCTTTCTCACATCGGCTACCGTCCTGGAAAAGCAGGGCTTCCGTCAGACAGCGTGATGGCGCTCTCATCAAGCAACATCGACCTTATCCTCGGCGGACACTCACACACTTCAATCAATCCGGCCACCGGCAATCACCAATACGTGTTTACAAACAAGGCTGGCAAAAATGTTTTGGTAGCTCAAAACAGAAACGAATGCCACACTATAACAAAAATAACCATCGACCTCGACGACTTGCAGAAGCTGCCTGCTTACGAACTGCTGCCTATCGACTCCCGCTACGACGGCCGTCTTGACGCCGCCACTGAAGCGTGGCTGAAGCCATACGACGAGGAAGTGGCTCGTGTGATGGCTATCATCATCGGCTCTACCGACGAGGATATGCAACGCAACTCAACCGTTATGAGAAACTGGGCGGCGGATGCCGTAAAGACTGTCGGCGAACGGCTGTCGGGCGTTGAAGTCGACGCCGGAGTGACAAACTCCGGAGGTCTGCGATCCGACTTTCATAAAGGCGAGTTGAGTCTCGGCGAGGTCTACAACCTTATGCCGTTCGACAACAACATCGTTGTGCTCGAGATGAACGGCGCGCTGCTTCAGGAATGCCTCGACAACCTTGCAATGAAAGGCGGACAATGCGTGAGCCGCGGAATCTCGTTCACAATCAAGGACGGCAAAGCCGTAAACGCAAAAATCAACGGAAAGAAAATCGACAAGAACCGCACCTACCGCATCTCGACGATAAGCTACATCTACGAGGGCAACGATGACCTCGTTTCCTTCGCAAAGGCGAATTTGCTCTACAGCAGCGACCGCCCGATGAAATTCGACATCGCCGACTATGTGAAGGAAAACCCCAAACTGTCGCTTGACCACACCAAACGTATAACCAATAAATAAGCCCAAGACAATGCATCTAAGAAAATTTTTACTATTAGGCATCAGTCTTATCGCCGTCAGCATCATTACGGCAAAGACACCATTGTTTATCAGCAACCAGCCCCAGGATGAAATGGATGCCTGGGTCGACTCTGTCTACAACTCCATGACTCCGGAGCAACGAGTGGGTCAGCTGATTGCTCAAAGTTTCCAGTCAAAAGATGTCAATGCTGCGAAACGCCAAATCAAATCGACCGTAGAAAAATACCATATCGGGTGGGCATACTTTGCCAACGGCAAGGCTGAGCACCACGCCGAACTCGCAAACTACGTCAACAGCATCTCATCGACACCGGTTGCCATCGCTCTCGACGGCGAATGGGGATTGTCGATGCGCATGCCCGACACTCCGCGTTTTCCTAAAAACATGATGCTCGGCGCCGTGCAGGACGATATGCTCATCTATGAATACGGACGCGAAATGGCGCGCGAATGCAAAGAGATAGGTGTGAATGTGAATTTCGCCCCTACTGCCGATGTCAACAGCAACCCCCTGAACCCCGTAATCGGCACGCGCTCGTTTGGCGAGGATGCCGAAAACGTCGCACACAAAGTAGTGGCTTACTCTCGCGGTCTTGAGGACGGCGGTGTGCTGTCGGTGGCTAAGCATTTCCCCGGACACGGCGACACGGAGAAGGACTCTCATAAGACGCTTCCTATTGTCGACCGCTCGCTTGCAAGCATCGAGTCGATCGACCTTGTGCCGTTCCAAGCCTACACCAATGCCGGACTTTCGGGCGTGATGGTAGGACACCTTCAGATACCGGCATTGAAAACGGGCAACAACCCTACATCATTGACTCCAAGCGTTGTCACAGGTTTGCTCAAACAGAGATTAGGCTTCGGCGGACTGGTGTTTACCGACGCGCTTACAATGCAGGGGGCAAGGAAGTCGGGCAATCCTAACGGACTGAGGGCTTTCCTCGCAGGTGCCGACGTGCTTCTTGAACCGTACAATCTCGAAAAAAGTTTCAACGAGCTTCTCGACTACTACAATCAAGGCGGCGACAAGCAAAAGTCAATCGAGCTGACGTGCAAGAAAGTGCTGAGATACAAATACGCTCTCGGCCTCAACAATTACAAGCCTGTCAACATCGACGGTATGATGGAGCGCATCAACTCACGCCACGCACAGCTCGTGCTGCGCAAGCTCTACGCAGCGGCGATGACCATAGTGAAAAACGACGGCGACTGCCTGCCTGTGAAGCATCTTGAAAACAAGGTGAGCGTGGCTGTGGCTGGAGAGAAAGTCGACGACGCGAAGGTGTTCACTCAGACATGCGCCCTCTACACCGACATCACCACCCACCATCTCACCGAACACAACGCCGAGTCGTGGGCTGAAGACAACAACAACGCATCGGCTTTGGTAATCGGTGTGTTCAACAACAACGGCGGCACCAAGCGTGCCATCGCGAAAGCCATCGCGAAAGCCGGAAAGAGCAAAGTGGTTCTTGTGTTCTTCATCAAGCCTTACGACCTTGCCGACTTCAGCGAGGAGATAGCCGGAAGCGCGGCTGTAATCGAGGCTTACGAAGACCATGCCTTTGCTCAGGAATATGCCGCACAAGTGGTGTTCGGCGGTAGCGACGCCTCTGGCCGCATGCCGGTAAGCGTTGCCGGAGTTGCAAAAGTTGGCGACGGCGTCACTGTGATGGCGTCACGCCTTGGCTACGACGTGCCTGAAGCCGTAGGTCTTGACCAGAAACTCGTAGAGCAAATCGACTCAATCGCCAACCTCGGCGTGAAGGCAGGAGCCTTCCCTGGCTGCCAAGTAATTGTGGCACGCCACGGAAAAATCATTGTAAAGAAAAGTTACGGATACACCGACAACGGAAAAGACGACGCCGTTAACGGCAACACGCTCTACGACCTTGCATCTGTGTCGAAAGCCACTGGAACCCTGTCGGGCATCATGAAAGCCGTCGACGACAAGAAACTAAACATCAATGGTTTCCTCAGCGACTACATTCCTCAACTGAAAGGTTCGTCGAAAGGCGTGTTGACAATCCGCGACCTGCTTTTCCACGAAACGGGTATGCCACCGTCGCTGAGCATCTACGAACAAATGACCGACCCTAAAAGCTACACCGGCGCGCTCAGCGTGGGCAAAAAATCAGCCAACTACAAGCGGTTTGCCGGAGGCGCATATATCAACAACACTGCACACGTGCGCTCCGACATCACTTCGCCTAAACGCACCGACAAATTCAACGTGCAGATTGGCAAGAACCTATGGGTGGGACAAATCACGATGGACTCGGTGATGAACATGATCTACAACGAGCGCCAGCGCACAAACCACAATTATGTGTACAGCTGCCTCAACTTCTGCCTGCTCCGTCAGGCGGAGGAGAACGTGACCGGAGTGCGCCACGACCGCTATGTCTACGACAACATTTTCCACCGCATCGGCGCTTTCCGCACCGTCTATCGCCCGCTCGACTTCTTCCCTGAAAAAGAAATCGCAGCGACAGAGCTCGACGAGTATTTCCGCGAAGGATATATCCGCGGCGTTGTCCACGACGAGACAGCGGCATTCTCCGGCGGCATACAAGGAAATGCCGGACTCTTCTCCAACGCCAACGATCTTGCCAAACTGTGCCAGATGTGGCTGTTTGGAGGAATGTATGGCGGCGAGCGCATCCTCTCGCAGTCTACTGTCAACACGTTCCTGACAATGAGATCGCTCAATTCGCACCGCGGACTCGGATTTGACAAGCCTAACTTCAAGCGTCCGAGCTACTCTTCGATAACGGATGCAGCAAGTGCGGAAGTGGTGGGACACACCGGATTCACTGGCACATCGTTCTGGGTTGACCCGAAGGAAGACCTGATTTACATTTTCCTCAGCAACCGCGTCTGCCCAAGCCGCAACAACCCGGCGTTCTCAAAGATTGGTGCCCGCTACAACATCTTTGACTACATCTACGACTCTATCAAGCGAAACGCAAAGCAATAGCAACGCGCCAGACAAATTGAGAGGGAGGAAAACAAAGCCGTTTTCCTCCCTCTTTCGTTTTCCAGGCATCCCTTCGAGGCACGTCACTTCGATTCTATTGTCGGATTCCGTCCTATCGTGTGAATAGAGAGTTCCTTTTCGGGCATCTGACTACAAAAGACTCTCAAGGTAGCAGTGATTTACTATTGCACTGCTCGATTCAGTCCTTCCCTATAGACAGGGTACTATGACCTCTACTGACTTCTCTCGGAACGTGCTGTAAATGTGCAGCCGATTTTGACCTTGGTCAAGCAACGATAAGCAAAACACGTACTCAACCGCTGCAAAAGTGTACCGCAAAAGTTAGTTACAAATTACCGCAAAAGTTAGTTACAAAACAGCACAATTCATCGCACTAAATATGCACAAATGAGTGATAAGGCAAAGCTACTTATTGCACGCAATTATGTTGATGCCATCTGTCGGGACGATATCTCCAGAGTAGATGATGTACAAAGGCTACGGACTGGAGGCCGACCTTGTGCTTCATCTCGACGATGGACGCTAAATGTAAACTTGGCAGTCGTGAAAAACGCGAGTTCGGGATAACGCAACGCTCATGCCGAGCATACCAACAAACAGCCGCCTCTGTCATAGTGACAAAGGCGGCCATCTCGTTATTGGACATTGGCTGTGACGAGGTTTACTCATCACGTCCTACCCTTTCTCTATCTGTCGTTTTTCTTTTGCCATTTATTGATTTTGTTGCGGACGTTTCTCACCTTTTGTGAAACGTTTGACACACCGTTGCCACGCCAGCGCACAGGATGCAGATAGTTCCTGTTGAACTCGAGATGCTGACCCGTATATTTATCCTTGATTTCTATCTTGCCGTTGTTGTTTCTCATACGATAGACCCACACACGCTCGTAGAAGCCCAATGTGGAATTGGAGGAACCAAGGGCATCGTGGCTGTTGGCAACAGAGATATAATCACTCTTTTCACCATCTGATACGGTCTGCGCCCATCCGGTGTGCTGTGCCATCGTGGCGCGCTCGGCAGTGGCGAGCGCCAGCTCGATGGAGCAAGCGCCGTCGGGCACAAGAGTGGTTGAGGTAACGGGATCGACAAGCTCAAGAGCCTCCATAAACGCCATAGGCTCCTTCGCCCACGGTTTGATTTGCTGACTGTCGGTATAGGCATCAAGATTGGAGTCGTATTCGGTATAAGTATACTCCGAGTTTTTCTCAATATAGCGCATGGCACGATAGATGAGCGTTGCCATCTCCTGACGGGTTACAGCGGCATTCATGTCGAGGTTGCCACCGGCGATGTCGGCAAAGAGGTTCAGCTTACCTTCATTGGCGTCCTTTCCGGTCATCTCCTTGATAAGCCGCGTAGCTATCGACGCCACCTGTTGACGTGTGGCGGTAAGGGTGTAGTCGTTGCCCAGCAGCTGCTCGTCGACAAGGTTGTCGCAAAGGGCGCGCGTCACCTCGTCTTCTGCCCACTTGCTCTTCTTCACAGTGCTGCGGGCTGGCAGAGTAAACATATCCGGCTGAGCGGTAGTGCTCAGTTTTGCCTCGTCCTCACGCATGTCGAGCGCTGCCTCCATATGTTTGCGATACAGTGCCAACGTGCCGTCAGATCCTGACAGACGGAAGTGTTTCTCTGTTAGGTGGCGCTGCTCATAGTTGTAAGACAAGCCACACCATTTGCAGCTCTTCCAATAGACATGCTCGCCCGCGGCATTGGTGCCAACATAGGCCTGCTCGGTAGCAAGGTCGGCAGTAAATGAATGAACGCCCGGTATGTATCTTTTCTCCGCCTCTTTGTCGACGAACATGAAGGTGTGGCGCGGATTGCGCTCACACTCCCCGCAGATGCTGCACGAGTAATACACTTTAGGGTCTTGCTTACAAGTATAGTGCTGCATCACACGGTCGGCTGTATGCAGACGTGCCACAAAGTTGTGCCTTGTACATGGATTCTTGGTGGCTCCGAGTCCGGCCTTCTGGGCTTCGTACACGTTACCGGTATATGTTCTTACGGTGTAGCACGGGAACTTGCTGTGACGTGCCATCTGCGCTTTGACGGCAGCAGCCTGACTGGCTGGCACACACAGGGTTGCGTCGCCGGCAAGAAACATTGTGCTATGGCCGTAGAAATGATAATAGTTGGGAAACAGCTTGCTCTTCATGCCTTCGTCGAGTTCGCGCATAAACTCCACGGCGTTGACTTTGTCGCTGAGCCACACCTCCTTGAGGTTGTAATAGCCGCTCATATACTGGTCCATCGCATGGGCAAACTTTAAGTAATCTGTCTTGTTGCCGGTGTCTACGATAACCTTGGTAAGAAAGACACGGTTCGGTCCTTCAAACTCTGGCAACGGGTCGTGGGTCTCAGTAATGGAGACCACATCATGGGGATGGAATGAAGCGCAGCAGGCGTCGGCTGTCTCTTTTGTATAGACATTATTGCTGGCACGATTTTTCTCCTTGTTTGCATTATAGTCAAAGAGCAGATTCTCCTTTTTGAGATTGCCGCCATCGCCGCCAGGCACGGTAACCACAAAACTGCAGCGGGGGAAGTAAGGACTTCCGACAAGCACTCTGGCAGGCTCGCCGTTGACGGTAATCTTGAGCATAGTGTCGTCGACATAGTAGTCGCCATTGCGCATCGCATACTTGAGGATGTAGGGTCCCTGGGTGTTGAGCATCAGTTTCATGCTGGCACGATACGTATAGCCTGCCTGAAACTTGGGAGAATCGGAATTTTTTCTGTTGAACTCGCCTTCCCATAAAATGCTGAAGACCGACGCGATACCTTGCTGAACCAGGTCGCCATACGCTGTCTTGGCTGCGGTGATTTGTATCTGCTCGCCATCCTCGATACCCATACCGTCTTTGGGCAACGGAATAGTGATGTCGATAGATGTTACCACCTTCTTGCCGGTTCCATGCATGGCCGTCGGAAGCAGCAAAAGCATAGCGATTAGTAATGTCAGGAAATTTTTCATGTTCGTTTTTTTCATTTAGTTAGAAAATCATTTAATTCGCAACTCAATGGTTAATAATCTTAAAGGTATCAATTATAGACGGCAATCTTGATTACGCCGTCTTCCTTGTTCTCAAATATACGGTATGCCTCCTCTATTCTGTAAAGCGGGAAGCGATGCGTGATAAGCGGAGTGGTGTCGATTTTCCCCTGCTCAATGAGCCTGAGCACCTCCTCGCAGTCGCAACCGTCAACACCGCCGGTCTTGAACGTCAGGTTCTTGCCATACATATCGGGCAACGGAAGAATCTGCGGAGCGTCATAAAGCGCCACGACCGTGACAATGGCATTAGGCCGCGCACAGCGCCATGCCAACTGGAACGTATTCTTTGCGCCAGCCACTTCCAGCACCCTGTCGGCGCCGCCATGGTCACTGTGTTGCTTCACAAACTCCTCGCAGGCATCCGGCGTGGTCAGCAGCACGTCGGGATAATGCTCCTTGACAAAAGCCCGCCGCTCTTCCGACGGCTCACACACGATGATGCGCTTCGGGCGCTTCAGCATCGCACAGATCAACGTGCAGATGCCCGTAGGTCCGGCACCGACAATCAGCACCGTGTCGTCGGGCGTAATCTCACTTATGCGAGCCGCCCAGAATCCCGTGGCAAGCACATCGCCAACAAACAGAGCCTGCTCGTCGGTCACGCTGTCGGGAATGCGGTTCAAGCCCTGCGACGCCAACGGCACACGCACATATTCCGTCTGTCCGCCGTCGATACGACAACCGAGAGCCCATCCGCCATGAGGAGAAGTGCAGTTGTTGACATAGCCGTGCCTGCAGTAGAAGCACTCACCGCAGAAGGTTTCCACGTTGACGGTCACACGGTCGCCTCCCTTCACGCCTTTCACGTCGGCGCCTACTTCTTCCACCACGCCGACCATCTCATGGCCGACAGTGATGCCCGGCACCGCTCTCGGCACACTCCCGTGCTTTATATGCAAGTCGCTTGAACAGATACTGCCGAGAGTCACACGGACAATGGCGTCTGTCGCTTCCTGTAGCTCTGGTTTAGGCTTGTCAATCAAGGCAAACTTGCCCTTCTCTATGTATGTATATGCTTTCATTCTGAATATAATGTTACTGATATTTTGCTCTCACCGCCTTTGGCAGCTTGCTGACTATAAGCTCATACGACTCTTTTATCCACTCCGTTACAGTTTCTGCGGCAAGTTGCCCATAATACACGTCGCTCCAATGCTTCTTGTTCCAATGAAACGCTGGGGTCACCGCCGCATATTGCTCGCGCAACGCCTCGTTTCTCTCCGGAGTCAGTTTACATGCAAACCGCGGATTCTCACCATTCATGCCAAGCCGACTTCCACCCAGCCAAAGGCACAGAAAAATCTTGCCCTCAACACGAAAGGTGACAACGTCTTCGCCAAACGGCTGATCCTCAGTCACACCAAACAAAGACAAAGCGTATTCCCTGACTTGCTCAATGTCCATAAAGCATTATTCTTTTCTTTCTTCCAGAGGGACACATGGAGGCTCTTCCTCATATTTCGGCGACGCTCCGTAGCGATTTTCGCCCTCCGCACTGTCCTGGCAAAAGAATATTATCATCACAATCTGATATACAGAAACTATGCCACAGAAAAATATATACTTGCCAAATACCACAAACGGAGTAATGGTGTCCTCAAAATCATCCATCGTCATAAAGCTAAGAACATCCGAGACACACATTAAGACAATAATGATTGTGGCCACTACTGGGAAAAACATCCACCATCCGCTGCGTCCCGTATCGTGCAACCGTCTGATTGATATAGGTATGGTCACAAGCCAAAACGGAGGAAGGAAATTTGATATGAAATAGGCAACCAGCATAGCCCACCAAAACTCAGACCGGCGGGAGCGTCCCTTTGTTTCAAAAATTCGCTTTGTGGCAAGCGACAATGCATCCTGAAAAGAAAGCTGTTCGTGTACAATCATAATATCACAGATTTTTATGTTTTATTTGCAAATTTAGCACATTTCAGCGATTTTCAGATGTGGGCAGCACCTTTTTTTCCTTTTGTCGTTTAAAAGACGTAACTTTGCAGCCGAATTAAATTTAAAAACCAATTGATTATGTCAACTTACACAGAAGACAAACGGAAAGTGACTACTCGCCGCCTGCTCGAAATGAAGCAGCGCGGAGAAAAAATATCTATGCTTACAGCCTACGATTTCTCGATGGCGAAACTCATCGACGAGGCTGGAATGGACGTGATTCTCGTGGGCGACTCCGCCAGCAACGTGATGGCTGGAAACGTGACCACTCTGCCGATGACGCTCGACCAGATGATTTATCACGGCAAGTCGGTGATGCGTGGCGTGAACCGCGCGCTCGTGGTTGTAGACATGCCTTTCGGAACATACCAGGGCAACTCTAAAGAGGCTTTGGCTTCGGCTATCCGCATCATGAAGGAAACACATGCCGACTGCGTGAAGCTCGAGGGCGGCGCCGAAGTGCGCGAGTCGATTGAGCGCATCCTGTGCGCCGGCATTCCAGTGATGGGTCACCTCGGACTGACACCACAGTCAATCAACAAATTCGGGTCATACACCGTGCGTGCCCGCGAAGAGGCTGAGGCAAACAAACTTATAGAAGATGCCAAACTGCTGCAGGAGATTGGATGCTTTGCAATCGTGCTTGAGAAAATCCCCGCCACATTGGCAAAAAAAGTGGCAGAAATGCTTGAAATTCCTATCATCGGCATCGGTGCCGGAGGCGGTGTCGACGGACAGGTGCTCGTGATGCACGACATGCTCGGCATCAACAAGGGATTCTCGCCTCGCTTCCTGCGCCGCTACGCTGATGTGGGCACAATCATCACCGACGCTGTGGCAAAATACATCGAGGACGTGAAGACCTCTGATTTCCCCAACGAGAAGGAACAATACTAATCAGCAACACTCACAAACAACAACCGCGGAGAGCCGATGCCCTCCGCGGTTATTGTTTTTATACTGTTCCGTCAAATATTGCCCTGTGCCGGTTCCGACGGAATTTCATTGCCGTTGTTGTCAAGCTCGATTTCTTCCTCGGGCATATCAATGTCTTCAACATCGGTACTGTCAACATCTGTAGTGTCGGAAGGCGCCACATAGCCCTGACAGTTGTACGGGCGGTCGTCGACCCTCAGACCGGGCCACGGCTTGTCGGAAATCTTTCCCCGATATTTCGCAGCCAATTGCGGGTCGCGCAACACTTTCTCCATAAAATAGCCAAACGCAGGCAGCGCCGTGTGGCTACCCTGCCCCATCCGTCCGCTGCGGAAATGCACGCTGCGGTATTCTCCTCCACACCAGCATCCGGCAACAAGGTTTTTCGTCACGCCCACATACCAGCCGTCACTGTTGTTTGACGTAGTGCCTGTCTTGCCACCGAAATTTGTGTCGAAATGATGGATGTCGTAGCTCCACAAGGCTTGCGATGTGCCGCCAGGCTCCGTCATTCCAGCCAGCAGCATCTGCTGCATCAAGAAAGCCGACTCCTCGCTGATTGCCTGCTCGTTTTTCGGTTCAGCCACATAAAGCACCTTGCCGTCTTTGTCCTCGATGCGGGTGACAAATTCCGGCACGTTGTGCCTGCCCTTGTTCATCACCGTGCAGTAGGCGTCGACCAGTTCGAGCAGAGTGACATCCTCTGTGCCGAGCGGCATTGCCGGAGTTTCTTTTATCGGAGAGGTGATGCCCAGTTTATGAGCCACGTCGGCAACGCGGTTCAAGCCCACCTCATGCGCCACCGAGACAGCCACCGAGTTAATCGAATTTGAGAACGCGTGCTTCAGCGACATCGCTCCGCCGGTATAGTATCCGTTGGCATTGCGCGGAGTCCACTTCGTCGGCTTGCCGTCTTTGTCGAAAGCGTCATACTGCTTCCACTCGTCCACACGGTCGTCGCACGGGCCGAGTCCAGCCTCCATCGCGGCTGTGTAGACACACAGTTTGAATGTGGATCCCGGCTGACGCTCAGCGGTCACCTTGTCATATTGCCAATGATTATAGTCAATATCGCCGACCCAGGCCTTGACAGCGCCCGTTTCAGGCTCCATCGCCACAAATGCGCAATGCAGGAACTTCACCATATACCTGATGGAGTCCATCGCACTCATCATCTCCGTGCGCACCTGGTCGGGAGCATTGTAGTCAAACAACTTCACGCGGTGAGGCAGATTCATATAATAATTCACCGAATCAGGGTCGTCGGGATAACGTGCCGACAACTGCTTGTAGTAGTCAGTTCTTTTGGCGATGTCCTCAATAAATCCCTTCTTCTCCTCGCGGTTCTCGTCGCGCCACGGATTCTCATTGCCCCAGTCGGACTTGAAATTGCGCTGCACCTGCTGCATGTGCTTCATCACAGCCTCCTCGGCATACTTCTGCATACGCGAGTCGATAGTCGTGTAGATGCGCAGTCCGTCACCATAGAGATCCTTGTCATTGTCCTTGCACCATCCATTCTGCAGCTCATCGGCAAGCACGTCGCGGAAATACGGTGCCTTGCCGTCGGTAGGCTTCACAGGCGTATATTTCAGTTCTATCGGCAGCTCGCTCAGCGAGTCATACTCCTCGTGCGTAAGAAACTTCTTGCGCAACAAGTTGCTCAACACCACATTGCGACGGCTTTTTGAATTCTTCGGATTGAGACGCGGATTGTAGGTCGTAGTGGCCTTCAGCATACCGACAAGCACAGCCGACTCCTCCGTCTTCAGCTGCATCGGCGTCGTGTTGAAATAAGTCTTCGCCGCCGTGCGGATGCCGAAAGCATTGCTGCCGAAATCCACCGTATTGAGATACATCGTCAGAATCTCCTTTTTTGTATAGAACATCTCCAGTTTGACAGCCGTCACCCATTCCTTCGTCTTCATCACCAACAGACGCACGCCAGGTATAAATCCAGTGAGTCCAGTGGAATACTCCGTGCGTGTGCGGAACATATTCTTGACCAGCTGCTGAGTAATCGTGCTCGCTCCACGCGCCTCGTGGTGCACAGCCATATCCTTCATCGCAGCCGCCACACCCTGAAAATCTATGCCGTGGTGGGAATAGAAACGCTCATCCTCCGTCGACACCAACGCGTTGATGAGCATTGGCGAAATCTCGTCATATTCAACAGGGATACGGTTCTCGCGATAGTAACGTCCGAGCACCTTGCCGTCGGCACTGTAGACAATCGACGCTTCATCTTGTTTGGGATGGGCTATGTCATATAAGCTCGGCGATTTTCCGAAAAGCCACAAGAAATTGATGTCGACCAATATCAAATAAAGGACAAACGACACCACCACCGTGGCACACACAATACCCACTTTTCCATACCAACGCGCCTGCTTGTAAGTGCGCCGATACCAATTCCACATTTTGACGCAGCCGCGCCAAATGTAACGGAGCAACACAAGCACTCGCCTAAGAAGCCCCTTCAAAAAATTTGGTTTCATCCGGTTGTTGTTTTATCAACTGCAAAGATAGTGCAAGGTGAGTGAAGCGCAAAACAAATTTATTTGATTTTGCGATTCCGAACCGCAGCCTATTTTATTGAAAGTAGTGCAAGGTGAGTGAAAAACATTCAAACTTGTTTGAAAATGTTTTGCCAAACCGCAGCCTATTTTCCAATAAAAACAATCACCCGCGCACCCATTTTAATTATTGTGTCACGCTTTTGTTATATTCACTTTCTTTTTGCCACTTTAAACGTGTTTGCAAAACTTTTTTCCATAATAACGACTATTTTTATCGCATTTAGTTTGCAAGCTTGGTGTTTTTCCATATCTTTGCAGTCAAAATGTAAGTAAAGAAGAGAAAAAAGCGGGATTATGAAAGAAAATTTGAACAAAAACAATCTTTTTTCCAAGAAGATAGACCAAAAAGACTATCCAAGTCACCAGCCCTTGGGGCTGTATGACTCTTCCTACGAACACGACGCATGCGGTGTGGGCATGCTCGTCAACATCAATGGTGACAAATCCCACGAACTGGTCGATGCAGCCCTGACAGTGCTTGAAAACATGAAGCACCGCGGCGCAGAGGGTGCCGACAACAAGACAGGCGACGGCGCCGGGATTATGATTCAGATTCCACACGAATTCATTCTTCTTCAAGGCATTCCAGTGCCGGAGAAAGGCAAATACGGCACCGGACTGGTGTTTCTGCCGAAAGACGAGAAACGCCAAGCCGCAATTATGGGAATCGTGATTGAAGAAGTGGAGCGTGAGGGACTGCAGTTGATGCACATGCGCAATGTGCCTGTACGCTCAGAGATTCTCGGCAAAGACGCCCGCGACACAGAACCCGACATAAAGCAGATTTTCATTACCGGAGTTACCGACACCGACACTTTTGAGCGCACGTTATATCTTGTGCGCAAACGCATCGAGCGCCGCATTGACGACAAGGACTTCTATATAGTGTCGCTGTCAAGCAAGAACATCATTTATAAGGGTATGCTCTCGTCAACCCAAGTGCGCGAGTATTTCAAAGACCTCACACAACCATATTTCACAAGCGGGCTGGCGTTGGTGCACTCCCGCTTCAGCACCAACACGTTTCCAACCTGGAGTTTGGCACAGCCGTTCCGTCTGCTGGCGCATAACGGCGAGATCAACACCATCCGCGGCAACCGCGCCTGGATGGAGGCAAGAGAAAGCGTGCTGTCGACGCCGGCGTTGGGCAACGTCAAGGACATACGTCCAATCATCCAACCGGGCATGAGCGACTCCGCCTCGCTCGACAATGTGCTGGAATTCTTCGTAATGTCGGGACTAAGTCTGCCGCACGCAATGGCAATGCTCGTGCCGGAGTCGTTCAACGACAAGAATCCTATCAGCGAGGATTTGAAAGCGTTTTATGAATACCACTCCATCCTTATGGAACCGTGGGACGGACCGGCGGCACTTCTCTTCAGCGACGGGCGCTATGCCGGCGGAATGCTCGACCGCAACGGTCTGCGTCCGGCGCGCTATCTGATTACGAAAGGCGGTATGATGGTGGTTGCGAGCGAGGCTGGAGTAATCGACATCGAACCTGCCGACATCGAAGAAAAAGGACGTCTGCAACCTGGCAAGATTCTACTTGTCGACACACAGGAAGGCAAGATATACTATGACGGCGAGCTGAAAGCGCAGCTTGCCGCCGCACGCCCATACCGACAATGGCTGTCGACAAACCGCATCGAGCTGCACACGCTACGCAGCGGACGCAAAGTGGACAATGCCGTCAGTCTCTTCGGCAGAAAGCTGCGTGCTTTCGGATTCACGCGCGAAGACGTGGAACGCACCATAAAGCCTATGTGCGTGAACGGGTCGGAGCCTACTGCCTCTATGGGCAACGACACGCCGCTTGCCGTGTTGAGCAGCCGTCCGCAACTGCTGTTCAACTACTTCCGTCAGCAGTTTGCACAGGTGACCAACCCCGCCATAGACCCAATCCGCGAACAGCTGGTGATGTCGCTGACAGAATATATCGGCGCTGTGGGCATGAACATCCTTTTGCCAAGCGAGTCGCACTGCAAGATGGTGCGTCTGCCCCACCCCGTGCTGACCAACACCCAGCTCGACATTCTCTGCAATATCCGATACAAGGGATTCAACACCGTGAAGCTGCCAATGCTGTTTGATGCGGCAAAAGGCACCGCCGGGCTGCAGGAAGCCATCTATGAGCTGTGCCGCCGCGCCGAGGCATCGGTCGACGACGGTGTGAACTACATAATACTGACCGACGAGGGCGTCGACCGCGACCATGTGGCAATTCCGTCGTTGCTGGCGGTGAGTGCTGTGCACCATCATCTGATTTCGGTGCAGAAACGTGTTCAGACCGCTCTTATCGTCAAGAGCGGAGAGATCAGGGAGGTGATGCATGCAGCACTGCTGCTTGGCTATGGAGCAAGCGCAATCAACCCTTATATGGCATTCGCCGTGCTCGACGACCTGGTGAAGCGCGGCGATGTGCAGATGAACTACGAAACGGCTGAAAGCAACTACATCAAGGCTCTTTGCAAGGGTCTCTACAAAATAATGAGCAAGATGGGCATCAGCACCATCCGTTCCTACCGCGGAGCAAAGATTTTCGAGGCTGTAGGAGTCAGCGAGGAGCTGCTGCGCAACTATTTCGGGACACAGACATCGTCCATCGGAGGTATCCGCCTGAAGGAAATCGCCGACAGCTACACGCATTTCCACGATGATGGCTTCTCCATTAAAGACGAAGACGAGATTCTGCCAAACATCGGGCAGTTCTCATATCGCAAAGACGGCGAGCGCCACGCCTGGAATCCTGAAACGATTGCACTGCTGCAGCTTGCCACCCGTCAAGGCAACTACAATAAATTCAAAGAATTCACAGCCGCCGCCGACCACAAAGCAGAACCGATATTTCTGCGCGACTTCTTCACGTTCAAGAAAAATCCGATTCCGATTGACGAAGTGGAGCCGGTAGAAGAAATTGTAAAGCATTTCGTAACTGGAGCAATGTCGTTTGGAGCCATCAGCAAGGAAGCCCACGAGGCGCTTGCCCTGGCAATGAACCGACTCGGCGCACGCAGCAATACGGGCGAAGGCGGCGAGGACAGCAGCCGCTTCCACGAGGCGGTCGACGGAGTGTCGCTGTCGAGCAAGACAAAGCAGATTGCCTCCGGCCGCTTCGGCGTCACAACGGAATATCTGGTCAACGCCGAGGAGATTCAAATAAAGGTGGCACAGGGAGCGAAACCCGGCGAGGGAGGACAATTGCCCGGATTCAAAGTCAATGAGGTGATTGCCCGCACACGCCACTCCATTCCAGGCATCTCACTCATCTCTCCGCCACCGCACCACGACATTTACTCAATCGAAGACCTCGCGCAACTGATTTTCGACCTTAAGAATGTCAATCCGCGCGCAGCCATCAGCGTGAAACTCGTGGCGGAAAGCGGTGTCGGCACCATCGCGGCGGGTGTGGCAAAGGCAAAGGCCGACCTGATTGTAATCTCAGGAGCCGAGGGAGGCACAGGAGCGTCGCCGGCTTCATCGATGCGGTATGCCGGAATCTCGCCTGAGATTGGTCTGAGCGAGACGCAGCAGACGCTCGTGCGCAACGGGCTGCGCGGCAAAGTGCGCCTTCAGACCGACGGCCAAATGAAAACCGGACACGACATCGTGAGCATGGCGTTGCTCGGCGCCGAGGAATTTGGATTCGGCACGACAGTGCTTATCGTATTGGGATGCGTGATGATGCGCAAATGCCACTCAAACACCTGTCCTATGGGCGTTGCCACACAGAATCCTGAACTGAGGGCACACTTCCGCGGACATGCCGACCACGTGGTCAACTATTTCCGTTTTCTCGCCGAAGAGGTGCGTGAATATCTTGCAGAGATGGGATTCCGGAAATTCAACGACATCATAGGCCGCACCGATTTGATTGAGATAGACAAAGCAGTCAGCCAGAAGTCAGAGCTGCTCGACTTCTCCCGCCTGCTGCATAAAGAAAGCGGAGACGCAAGCATACGCCACACAGAAGCGCAGATGCACGACATCGACAGCGTGCTCGACCGCACAATCATAACAGCCTCCGATCCGGCTATCAGCAACGGCAAAGAAGTGTCGCTCGAATATGCAATCGCCAACACCGACCGCGCTGTAGGCGCGATGCTGTCGGGATTGATTGCCGACAAATTCGGCAACGAGGGTCTGCCCGACGAGAGCATTTCCGTCAGATTCAAAGGCTCTGCCGGACAAAGCTTCGGAGCGTTTCTCGCCCATGGCATAAGCTTCAAGCTTGAGGGCGAGGCCAACGACTATCTCGGCAAAGGACTCAGCGGCGGACGCATCGCCGTGGCACCCCCAGTCAGAAGCCATTTCGCGGCAGAGAAAAACACCATTGCCGGCAACACGCTCCTTTATGGCGCCACAAGCGGCGAGGTTTATATCAACGGCCGTGTCGGCGAACGTTTTGCCGTGCGCAATTCAGGTGCCATTGCCGTTGTTGAAGGTGTCGGCGACCACTGTTGCGAATATATGACCGGCGGACGCGTTGTGGTGCTCGGAGCAACCGGTCGCAATTTCGCAGCCGGCATGAGCGGCGGCGTGGCATACGTTTGGGATCCAGACCGCAAGTTTGACTACTTCTGCAACATGGAGATGGTTGAACTCTCGCTCATCGAAGACTCCACGGCACGCAAGGAGCTGCACGAGCTCATACGCCAACACTACCGCTACACCGGCTCGGCGCTGGCACGCCAGATGCTTGATGAATGGAACCGGTATGTCGACGACTTCATACAGGTGACACCTATCGAATACAAGCGTGTGCTTGCCGAGGAACAGATGCTCAAACTACAACAGAAAATCGCCGAGGTGCAGCGTGACTATTAACTTATTTTCCCAACCGATAAAACGAAACAACATATATGGGTAATCCTAAGGCTTTTCTTACCGTACCACGCCAGGAGGCGGGCTATCGCCCCATCCACGACCGTATCCGTGACTTCGGAGAAGTGGAACAAACCCTCAACACATCCGAACGCCGCCTGCAGGCATCCCGCTGCATGGACTGCGGCGTGCCGTTCTGCCACTGGGCATGTCCGCTTGGCAACCGCCCTCCGGAATTTCAAGACGCCATCTACAGAGGCAACTGGCACGAGGCTTATGAAATACTGTCGCTGACCAACGATTTTCCGGAATTCACCGGACGCATATGCCCAGCCCTGTGCGAGAAGAGCTGTGTGCTTAAACTTGCCGTCGACGCTCCTGTCACCATCCGCGAAGACGAGGGCGCAATTGCCGAGACAGCATTCCGCGAAGGGTATGTGGTGCCGCGGCAGTATCAACGCAACGGCAAAAAAGTGGCGGTAGTGGGCAGCGGTCCCGCCGGACTGGCAACAGCCAACCAATTGAACCGCCGCGGCTACGACGTCACCGTGTTCGAACGCCGCGAGGCTGTTGGAGGACTGCTCCGCTTCGGCATTCCCAATTTCAAGCTCAACAAAGCCATCATAGACCGCCGCATCGATGTGATGAAGGCAGAAGGCATAACTTTTGAGGTGAATGCCGACATCGACATCCTCAATCTTCCCAGGGGATTCGACGCCTATGCCGTCTGCACAGGCACCCCCCAGGCGCGCGACCTCAACATTCCCGGACGCGACCTCAACGGTGTGCATTTCGCGCTCGACCTGCTGAGCCAACAAAACCGGGTGCTTGCCGGACAGACATTCTCAGCCGACGAGCGGGTGACGGCAAAAGGCAAGCGAGTGCTGGTAATCGGCGGAGGCGACACCGGCAGCGACTGCATAGGCACGAGCATCCGTCAAGGCGCCGTGGCTGTGACGCAGATTGAAATCATGCCGAAGCCTCCGGTAGGCAACAACCCAGCTACCCCATGGCCACAGTGGCCGCAAGTGCTGCGCACAAGTTCGAGCCATGAGGAAGGCTGCGAGCGAAGGTGGTGTCTGTCGTCGACCAGATTCATCGGCAAGGACAACAATGTCATCGGAGTGGAGGTGGAGGAAGTGGAATGGACGCCAAACCCCGAAGGCGGACGCCCGCTGATGAAACCCACCAGCAAAAAGGAAGTCATCGACGCTGACCTTGTGTTGCTCGCCATGGGATTTCTTAAGCCCCAGCAACCCGAATTGCCCGACAACGTGTTTGTGGCAGGCGACGCAGCCACAGGGGCAAGTCTTGTGGTGCGGTGCATTGCCGCCGGACGCCAAGCGGCAGCCGACATCGACAAATATCTTAAAACCAAACAAGTCTAAAAAAAACGATACTATCATGTGTGGTATAGCAGCAATCTTCAACATCAAGAGCGACGTTTCAGCATTGCGTCCCAAGGCATTGGCAATGTCAAAAAAAATACGCCACCGCGGTCCTGACTGGAGCGGCATCTATTGCGGCAAGTCGGCCATTCTCGCCCACGAACGTCTTTCAATCGTCGACCCCGAAAGCGGCGGCCAACCATTGTTCTCCCCCGACCGCAAGCAGATTCTTGCAGTCAACGGCGAGATTTACAACCACCGCGACATCCGCCAGCGCTACGAAGGCAAATACGACTTTGCCACAGGGTCTGACTGCGAGGTGATCCTTGCGCTCTACCGCGACAAAGGCATCGACTTTCTCGAAGACCTCAACGGCATCTTCGCCTTCGCACTGTATGATGAGGAAACCGATGATTTCCTCATTGCCCGCGACCCCATAGGCGTGATTCCGCTCTACATAGGCCATGACAACGAAGGGCGCGTGTACTGCGCCAGCGAGCTCAAAGCCCTTGAAGGCTTCTGCGACGAGTATGAGCCATTTTTGCCAGGACATTACTACAGCGGCAGCGAAGGCAAGATGGTCCGCTGGTATAAACGCGACTGGATGAGCTACGACGCCGTCAAAGACAACACCGCCGATGTAAAAGCCCTGCACGACGCCCTTGAAGACGCCGTCAGACGGCAGCTGATGAGCGACGTGCCCTACGGTGTGCTGCTTTCCGGAGGACTCGACAGTTCGGTAATTTCCGCCATTGCCAAAAAATTTGCCGCACGCCGCATCGAGACCGACGACAAGAAAGAGGCATGGTGGCCTCAACTCCACTCTTTTGCCGTAGGATTGAAAGGCGCGCCCGATTTGGCAAAGGCCCGTGAAGTGGCAGACTATATAGGCACTGTGCACCACGAAATCAACTACACTATCCAGGAGGGTCTCGACGCCGTGCGCGATGCGATATATTTCATCGAGACCTACGATGTCACCACCGTTCGCGCCTCCACGCCGATGTATCTGCTCGCCCGCGTAATCAAGAGCATGGGCATAAAGATGGTGCTCAGCGGCGAAGGCGCCGACGAGGTGTTTGGAGGCTACCTTTACTTCCACAAAGCACCCGATGCACGCGCATTTCATGAAGAGACCGTGCGCAAACTGTCGAAGCTGCACCTCTACGACTGTCTGCGTGCCAACAAGTCGCTGTCGGCATGGGGCGTTGAAGGACGCGTGCCGTTTCTCGACAAAGAATTTCTTGACGTTGCGATGCGGCTCAATCCGGAAGCCAAGATGTGTCCAGGCAAAACCATCGAGAAACGCATAGTCCGCGAAGCTTTTGCCGACATGCTCCCAGAGAGCGTCGCTTGGCGACAGAAAGAGCAATTTTCCGACGGAGTGGGCTACAGCTGGATCGACACCCTCAAAGAAGTGACTGCAGCAGCCGTCACCGACGAGCAGATGGCGCATGCGGCAGAACGATTCCCCATCAACCCGCCGCAGAACAAGGAAGAATATTACTACCGCACCATATTTGAAGGATATTTCCCGTCCGACAGTGCGGCTCGCAGCGTGCCGAGCGTGCCGAGCGTGGCATGCTCCACCGCCGAAGCCCTCGCCTGGGACGCCTCGTTCCGCGGCGTCAACGACCCCAGCGGCCGTGCCGTGGCGGGCGTCCACGACGATGCCTACAAAAAGAAGCACACTGAAAAAGCCAACACCATATAGGCGTGGAAAGCCATCGGCCTCCGCAGCCACTGGAATGACTCGTTTTATAGGTAAATACAAAAACCAGCATTCAAGATTTGTCAAAGTCAGGAAATAGTTTTGACGATTGCCCTGCGGCAATACTTTTATAGACAAAAGGACCGACACCCCGTGCCAGTCCTTTTGTTTATATATGCTCAACGTAAAAAAGACGGAATACGCGAGCTATGCGGCTATTCTACCACTATCTTCCGTGTCTTGCCTGCCACGGTGACCTCAACTCCAGAAAAGCCACTTATGTTGCTGAATTCATTCCAGACTTCCGCCTGCTTATAGGCAGTGACAGATATAACTGGAACAATCAATTCGCAGTTAGTTTTATTGACTCTGTCAAACACTCCGGAGCCACACACTGGCGGAATTTCAGCCAACGATGTTATCTTCGACAAGTCGCTGCAACAAATGAAAGCACCATCTCCGATGCTCGCCACGCTGGCCGGCAATGTCAGTTCGGTCAAGCCGCTGCAACCATAGAAAGCATAATACCCAATGCTCGTCACGCTGTTCGGTATGACACTGTTTTTGCATCCAACAATCAATGTGTTGAATTCTGTATCAATTATTGAATTGCAATTATCTCGGGAGTCGTAGCAACTGTTTCCACTCTCTACTGTTATCTTTTCTAATCCGCTGCAATATGTGAAAGCAATATCCCCGATGCTACTCACACTGTTCGGCAATATAAGTTCGGTCAAGCCAGTGCAACCATAGAACGCACAATCCCCGATGCTCGTCACGCTGTTAGGCAATGTCAGTTCGGTCAAGCCACTGCAACCACTGAAAGCACCATCTCCTATGCTCGTCACACTGTTCGGCAATGTCAGTTTGGTCAAGCCAGTGCAACCATAGAACGCACAATCCCCGATGCTCGTCACGCTGTTCGGTATGACACTGTTTTTGCATCCAACAATCAATGTATTGGTTCCCGTTTCAATTATTGAATTGCAATTACCCCAGGAGTCGTAGCGTTTGTTTCCTCGATCTACTGTAATCTTCTCCAAGCCACTGCAATCGCTGAAAGCATAATTTCCGATGCTAGTCACGCTGTTCGGCAATATAAGTTCGGTCAAGCCACTGCAACCATAGAACGCACAATCCCCGATGCTCGTCACGCTGCTCGGCAATGTCAGTTCGGTCAAGCCACGGCAACCGCGGAAAGCAGATTCCTCGATTCTCGTAATGCCGTTAGGCAATGTCAGTTCGGTCAAGCCACTGCAACCCAGGAAAGCAAAATCCCCGATGCTCGTCACGCTGTTCGGCAATATAAGTTCGGTCAAGCCACTGCAACCGCGGAAAGCATATTTTCCGATTTCCGTCAGACTGTTGGGCAATGTCAGTTCGGTCAAGCCACTGCATAAAGAGAAAGCACAATTCCCGATGCTCCTCACGCTGTTAGGCAATGTCAGTTCGGTCAAGCCACTGCAACCGCGGAAAGCACCATCTTCTATGCTCGTCACACTGTTCGGTATGACACTGTTTTTGCATCCAACAATCAATGTGTTGGTTTCCGTGTCAATTATTGAATTGCAATTATCGCGGGAGTCATAGCAACTGTTTCCACTCTCTACTGTAATCTTCTCCAAGCCACTGCAATCGCTGAAAGCAAAATCTCCGATGCTCGCCACGCTGTCCGGCAATGTCAGTTCGGTCAATCCAGAGCAACCATAGAACGCACAATCCCCGATGCTCGTCACGCTGTTCGGCAATGTCAGTTCGGTCATGCCAGTGCAACCGCGGAAAGCACCATCTCCTATGCTCGTCACACTGTTCGGCAATGTCAGTTCGGTCAAGCCACTGCAACCGCGGAAAGCACCATCCCCGATGCTCGTCACGCTGCTCGGCAATATAAGTTCGGTCAAGCCACTGCAACCATAGAACGCATAATCCCCGATGCTCGTCACGCTGCTCGGCAATATAAGTTCGGTCAAGCCGCTGCAACCACTGAAAGCATAATCCCCGATGCTCCTCACGCCGTTCGACAATATAAGCTCGGTCAAGCCGCTGCAACCACTGAAAGCAGAATCCCCGATGCTCGTCACGCCGTTCGGCAATGTCAGTTCGGTCAAGCCGCTGCAACCTTCGAAAGCATTACCCCCGATGCTCGTCACGCTGTTCGGCAATGTCAGTTCGGTCATGCCACGGCAACCACTGAAAGCTCCATCTCCGATGCTCGTCACGCTGTTCGGCAATATAAGTTCGGTCAAGCCGCTGCAATCAACGAAAGTAGCATTTCCGATGCTCGTCACGCTGTTCGGCAATATAAGTTCGGTCAAGCCACTGCAACCTTCGAAAGCATTACCCCCGATGCTCGTCACGCTGTTAGGCAATGTCAGTTCGGTCATGCCACGGCAACCCAGGAAAGCAGATTCCCCGATGCTCGTAATGCCATATTTGACTGTCGCTTTTCTTATTTCATAATCCTTAAAAGGCGAATCGTCATAGCCATTGTTCCACATTTCGCCACTTCCTGACAACGTGAGGTTGCCTGAATCGTCGAGAGTCCATGTTATTGAATCTCCACAACGCCCGGTTGCTGCTGCAAAAGCATTAGCATACATTAGCATCGACGATAAAAAGGCTATCGTCAGAATAGTAATTTTCCGTTTCATTACTATTTGTTTTTAGAGTTTTCAGTTGTTTTTAATATCTCCAAATTATAAGTGCCGGCATCAAGGATTATTCCGATTTTCCTCGATTACCGCCACAAAGCGAATGTGACATCGTGTTGGCGCAATCGGCGACAGTGTCGCTAAGTGAAATGTTTAACCATGGATTCTTCATAATTTTGCAATTTGTTTTTCGAATTTACAAATTTAACAAACAAGAACACAATAATTACCCTCCCATAGTTAATTTTAGCTAATTATATTGCAAAACATTTTTACATAGGCTTGGCGCATTGGCGTGTTGTCGGTAAGAATAAATCTGTCAAAGTCAGGAAAGGATTAGCGACCGATTCCATTGCTGCCATGCAAATATAATCATCACTTCTGTTTACATTGATTTTCAGCAAAATAACGGCATAAAAAAGCTTACCAGACAGCAATATTCTGTTATGGGAATAAAAAGCGGAGGCTGCGCGTATTCACTACGGGCAGCCTCCTTAATTGAAGTAAACGTCAATGTAATTATATTTAATCTTATGCGTAACTGTGCATACCTGTCAAGAAAAAGTTTACACCGAAATATGTGAACAGCACACTGAAAAAAGCCAACACCATATAGGCATGGAAAGCCATCGGCCTCCGCAGCCACGGGAATGACTCGCGATGGAATGCGAAAGCATAGACAATCATCGTGATCAAAGCCCACACTTCTTTCGGATCCCATCCCCAATAGCGTCCCCACGACACGTTTGCCCAAACGGCACCAAGAAAGATGCCTATGGTGAGCAGCATCACCGCTGGATACAGCAACAGTTCGCTATGCTCTTTCAGCACCGTTATCTCATCTGTGGCAGCGCGGTTGCGCATACGCATCACGAAAGCGGCGATGCCGTTCATTGCCATAAACGCAAGCAGCGCATAGGCAACCATAATCACCGCCACATGCGCACTCAGCAACGGCGACTGCAGCACCGGCATCAGCTGCGACATCCTCGGGTTGGAGAAGCCCATCATCGCCACCATCGTCGTCATTCCGCAGAGCAGCACGCCCATTGGCAGAGCCAACGGCATGCGACGCTCGGCAAGCATCGCTATCGGCACTGCGCACCAAGCCAGAAACAGCATCGTCTCATAGCCGTTTGACATCGGGATATGACCGCTCACAAACCATAGCAGAACGATAATAACGGATATATACAGCCACGCCGCCACCGCGATTGCGCGCAGCGTCAACACCGCCCACCGCCGAGGGCGGCCGCCGCGTGCCGACAACAGGCAGAACGAGAAGAAAGCCACCAGCCCCACGCACATCAATGTTATGGCAAGCGGACGGGCGTTGCTGACGGTGTTGTAAGTCTTCTCCGCCTTGAAACGAGTGTCGGAAGGCAATGTCGCTCCTCCGTTTTTCCGCTGATATTTGCGCACTTTCGTGTAGAAGTCAGACAAGTCGGACCATCGTCCGGTCTGCACCAGCTCGTTGGCGTAACTAAGACTCATCTTCACAAACATCCATTCCTGTGTGTCGGTTTCGACAGGGATATTGTCATCGCCCTGCGAGAACCATCCAATTTTGCCTTCAGCATCCTTCAGCGGAAATATTTTCAACGACTTTCCGGTTGTAAGACGGTTTATAATGTCGAATTTCTCGGCAGCCTCGCGCAGCCCCTGAGGATCGGCGAAGCGGTCAATGCCACGGAGCGGTTTCTCGAGCTTATACTCGTTGACATCAGAAAAGAAATCGCGCACAGAAGCATATTTGCCATCAATGCCAAGCAAGCGTCGCACCTCGGCGCTCTTGATTTTGATCATCGGCACCTTGCTCCAATCAGTTGGATAGTACAGCCAGCCAGAAAGCACCTGCTCCGCCGACAATCCGTCGAACGTAGCGTTGCCGCAAAGTTTCTCTGTGAACTCTTTCGCCATAGTCTGCAACGGACAGATGCGGTCGCCGTAAAGCACGTACAGATTGCCCATCTCCTCCGCCTGCTGTTGAGGCAAAGCCGGCAAATCAGAAGCCTGCGCCGACATTGCCACCATCAGTGCTCCCACAACCGCCAACGGCTTTGCCGACAACTTTCTCAACAAACTGCGGAAACGCGATTTCCCCGACATCATGAACCAGCAGATGCTTGCAAGCAGCAGAGCATATCCTGCATAGGTCACACCGATGCCCATCGGGTCGTGAGCCACGGTAAACACCGATCCGCCCTCGCTGTCATAGCCCGACTGATAGAAACGGTAGCCGCGATGAGAAAACACATTGTTCATCGACGCGGTGCCATTCACCCCATCAGCCGACAGATGGCTGACAAAGTCCATCGGCGCCTCCGTTCCGGCATAATATTCAATCTCAAACCGTTGCAGCTTAAGGCTGAACGGCATTTTCGCAACAGAGCCGTCGTCGAGCGTAAACGCGCTTGTCTCCGCACCATCCTTCAGGCGCAGCGTGCCGTGTTCGCTTGTGAGCCACGACGTCAGCGCCCCGGCAAGAATGACGGCAAACGATGCATGAACAGCAAAAGCCGGCAGCCGGCGATACAGCCTGCTGCGCAGCATATATGCGACAGCCGACACCGCCATCACCGTCCACAAAGCCACGAACCACGGGCTTGTGTAGGCGGCAACGGCAGAGCTGTCGATTTTCTGTAAAATCGTGCCGACGGCAAGCACCACAAGGATGATTGCCATCAGCCCGAATGACGTTTTCTTCAGTACTCTCATCAAAACGGTTAGATAGCGTTGATGAATTCAACAACAGCGTCGCGGTCAGCCTTGCTCAGCTTGCGGAATTTCTCCACCGCCCAACGGGCATCGCTACCCGGGCATCCATGCCACATAATCGCCTCCAGCACGTTGCGGGCGCGGCAATCATGCATACGGTCCTGATGACCAGAGCAAACGAGAGCCAGACCACGTCCCCACAGCGGAGTTGTGCGGCACCAACCAGTACGGATGTCGTTAGGCATCATCAAGCGATGCTGCACCATATCGGTGTACGGCCAAATCTTCTGGTGCGGATATCGAGGCAGACGAGCGTCGGCATTCTTGAAGAACCCGTTTGGATCGGTGAAATTGTCGTCGCCCGTAGTCCATGACGGACGGTGGCACGAAGTGCATCCAAGTTCGGTAAACAATTCCTTTCCGCGTTTCACCGTTGGGTTGTCGAGATTGCGCGCCGCAGGCACAGCCAGACCACGATGCCAGATGTAGAAGTTAACATAGTCATCGTCGGTCATCTCAACAGGGAGTTCCTTGTTCATAAGATAGTTGTAAATGTCGTTGGCAACGTTTCCCGTCTTGTTCCAGTCAGGGAAATACTCATAGAACTTATCTTGCACGTCCTTGTCGTTCATCGCCTTCTTGGCATAAGCCTCCGTCATATAGTGAGAACGGCGGTCGCTGCGCGTCACGTTGGTGATGTTCCAGATAGCGTTGGCGCCAGGGCCGTCCTGCAACGGGCCGCGGGAGAGAGCGTAGGTGTAGCGCAGCACGTGTCCGTCCTTATATTTCTTCACGAAGTCGCCGTTTGCAAAGATAGCAGGATTCAACTTCGCACCCTTCGCCTCCTCAGCCTTGTATTGCGCAAGGATGTCGGCATCGTCGATAGCGTCGAGCAATCCAGTTCCATAAATGCCGATTGTCGACTCAAGGCGCACCTCAACATCGGCATAAGGCAACGGCTTGTTGTTGCATTCGATAGGCACATAGAACGCACTCTCAGGAATCTTGACTTCCGGATATATCAACTCGTAAGTCTCACCGTCGTCAAACTTGTTTCCCCACTCGTCGGTGTAGGTAGGCCATGTGATTTGTATTTTCTCCTCGTCGAGCGGAGCCTTAAACGGTTCCACCGCCTTTGTCTGCGGCATACCGGTCAGCGACGACAAGTAGGCATTCGTGTTGCGGTCGTAGACCACAAGCAGGTAGCCGTTTCCCCAGTCGTTTGCACGATAGCGGTCCATGCGGCGACCGTGGCCGTAGCCAGGGTGGCATGAGATACAAGAGTTGCGAACGTAGAGCGGTCCGAGGCCATTGAACGGCTTGTTGCTCTGGTTGAACGCACGCTCAAAGAAATATTCGCCATACTTGAACCGGTCGCTCATACCGCCTTCCTCAACAGGGACAGTCGGGTCCTCATAGGCAGTCGCCGATTGGTTGAATGTTGTACCGAGTTTTCCACCGGAATAATACTCTTCACTTAGTTCCTTTTCGTCGCCGGTTCCCGGCTTTGGATTGTCGTCGCTACAAGCGGCAAATGAGCATACCAAGATGCTCATTGCCATATAACGACTTACGATTGTAAGTTGTCTTTTCATTTTGTTGTATATGGGATTGATTTTTTATTTTGCAAGTTCTTCTTTCACAGTAGCCAAAACCTTGTTCAAAGCGTCGCATGCATCCATAGCCTCCTGGCAGGAAGCGTCGGTGTAGTTCTTCACGAACGGAGCCTTCATACCCTTGATTTTGGCAAGAGCATTGTCGATGGCAGCCACCACTTTGGAGTCAAGATCAGCGTTCACGCTCTTGACATAAGCATGAAGCGATTTAGCCTCGTCGCGTTTGCCCTCAATGCCGCCCATGTAAGAATTCTGGATGCTGAGGATGTTGTCGTAGAAGTCGGTGATTGAGTTCTCGCTGTAAGGCGACTCAATGTAGTTTTTGTCTTCACCAGTGTGAGGCTTGCCGATTTTTGAAGTTCCGACCTCATCGCTGATGTCCATACAACCATCGATTATCTGCTGCATGGCTGCGGTCCAAGTCACATACGTGCTTCCAGCCTTTCCAGAGTTCAGCATATTCTCGTTGTAAGAGAACCCGCCGGTTGTAGTCGTGTTCCACTCAAGCTCCTCCAATTTTGCGACACGGTTTTTAGGACAAGCGTCTGCGCCAGCCCAAGAAACTTGAAGCTGATAGCATTTGTTGCGCAAGTCGCCTGCAACAGCGATAGCGTAGACCAAATCCTTGTCGGTGATTTCAGAGGCAGGCTTTGCAGCGCCGTCCTTGAAGATTATATATTCGATTCCATGGAAACCGAGCAGTTCAGCACCGAGTTTGTTGCCAGCATAAGCATCACCGTCTTCAGAATCCATCGCAGCAATCTGAGCGTCGTTTTTCAACGCCACGAGAAGACCGTCAAGGTCCAAAGGCCAAGAGTCGATGTGCGGGTCGATGCCGAAATCACCGGCAGCGCCAAAAAGGAAAGCCTCGCTCTTCTCCCACCAAGCGCGAGCCTCGAGGAATGTTTTGCATGCAGTCCGCACGTTGGCATCAGTCTTGTCGGCGCGGAGAGCCTTGAGCTGGTCAACAAGAAGTTCAGTCTTGTCGGCAAGGTTCTGATAAGTGATGTTGACAGTGTTTGCCAGATATTGCTTGGCGATAGCCTCGAATTTGGCGTCTTTAGCCGAAGAGTCATCGGGAGTTGGGTCGTTGTTGTCGCTACAAGAAGCGAAACCAAGAGTCATTGCTGCCGCAGTAAGGGCAAGCATCGGGAATTTAATGATTTTGTTCATTGTATTTATTATTTGTAGTAGTTGTTGTTGATTTTCGAGTTAAAGGAAGTCGCCGGTATAGGTTACACCCAAAGAGATTGACGGCTCATCGTTGTACTGACTTTTCAAGAACCGTTTTGAATACTCCGCCTTGATGACGATTTGCTTCATCGGCATATAATTGAGGCCTACGGCCATACGCTTAATTTCCGTCCACGGATAGTCGCGGTAGTTTCCGTTGGCAGGCTTGTAGGCATCGTAAGCCTCATATCTGCCGAACACATACAGCTTGTCGTACTTTATGCTTGAGAACGGGCGCAGGATATTGTAACCAGCCTCTATGCCATAAGAATAAGCCTCCTTTCCCACGAGCGTGCGCTTGTAGGGCGACGTTTTCATCTGAAGTCGGTTATAGTCTGAAATTTTATCAGCGTCGCCGAGATGACCGTAAGTAGCGTTTCCTCTGACAATCAAACCATAGCCTTTATACTCCATGTCGAACGAACCGATAGTGACAGCCCCCTTCACGTCCTTGTACTTGCCGTTGAAGTCAGACTGCAACGTGTTGTTGAACGAGTTGCCGAAATATCCGCTTGCCGACAGTCTCAGCCCCTGCACCGGGAAGAAATCAAGTCTGGCAGCCACGGCGATATTGTTTGCCGGAGTGAATTCGAAAGGAGAAGTTGCGCCATAATGCACCCATGCGTCTTTCGAGAAGAAGCAAGAGTTTAGCGCCGGCAAAGCCATCACCTCATAGCGCATCCATTTGTAATTTCCCCACACGCTGATGCCCGTCTGATGCCAAGTGCTCGGCAGAATCGTAGCCTCGCCCTCCGGACGGTAGACCGTGAAAAACTCATTTGGGAGGTGGTTGCTGTTTAGCGAGCCCACAGGCACCACCATGTGTCCGGCGCGCACCTGAATCCACGGGCGGAACTCCTTGTTTATCCACAATTGCTCAAGAGCGACCTCACCGCCGCGCTCAATCTCCTTCTCCCATTCGCCTGTTTCTTCCGCCTCCATCTCGACAGCACTCTCCGTGCCGCCATGTTCAAACTCAATTTCCGAGCCGAAAGTCCAGCCACGGCCGAAGTCGAATCCAAGCATGATAACAGCGTGCGGCAGATCGAAACGGTTGTGACCTTTCGCATCCTTATAGTCCTCCGCCTTAGAATATCGGTTCACATTGTCGCTATAGAAATTTCGAGTCATCACAGCCTCGCCATATCCTCCAAGAGAAAGGCGCGACTTAAACGAGCGTTTGCCAGGCTGGCTTTCCTGCGCAGCCGGCGTCGATGTTACAGTTGTAGTAGTGATTGTTGTGTCACCGCGCACCACCGTTGTGGTCGTAGTAACCGTTTTTTCAACTTCTTTGTTATTGCGTCGCGCATTGGCTGGAATAATCGAAGCAACCAGGCAAGCCGACAGTAATAATACAGTTTTGTTCATTGCAGATTGTTGTGATATTTTTTCAACCGCAAAGTTATTTTCACTTTTTTCCTGCTACAATCGCAAAAAAATGGTAAAGAGAATGGGGCGTATCACAACAATTAGGTATGCGCAACCCGAAAACGACGCATAATGGCATAAAAAAAACCTCCGGGCCTATCAACAGGTTAGGAGGTAAAATATAAGATTATGAAAAAGATTTGTGGTCTTGTTATAGACGGAAGGCAATCGGAATTATGCATCTTACAGGCACATCCTCACCTCCCAACCGGCCAGGTTTCCACGCCGGCATATTCTTGACTATTCTCATCGCTTCCCTGTCGAGCGAAGGGTGGACACCCTTTATCACCGACACGTTGCAGACTGAGCCATCTGTGTTTACGATAAAACTGCAAACCACACGCCCTTGTATATGACTGCGGTATGCGTCACAAGGATATTTGCGCTCATGGTTGATGTAGTTCATCAAGCCTCTGTCGTCGCCCGGGAATTGCGGTTGAACGTCGACGAAATCATATTCGTAGACATTCACATAGTTCTCATGCTGGCAGTGTCTTGTTTCCAAGGCAATGCGCGACACCTGAGCTGACGCCGACGGCGCTGCAACAAAGGCAAGCATGGCAAATATCGAACAACTTAAAATTTTCATTTCATCTATTTTCAGATGCTTTTTGCATCTTGATGGTGCAAAATTATCGTTGAAACTTGAAAGGAGCAAATATTCAGAGCCGGAATTGTGGTTATTTGAATATGTTTTACGAATATTAGCAATTATCGGACTGTTTTGGGTCAACAAAAGGAGCCTTGATGCATTTGTTTGTCTCCTTAATGCGAAAAGTTTCGCAGAAAAAATGTAACTTTGGGGCATAAAAACATAACTGTAATGAGAAAACTGCTTTATATACTCGTGATGCTCGCCGGGGTGCTGTATGCCTGCGGCGATAAGAATAGTTTTGAGATTAAAGGAACAATCGACGGCGCCGCAAACAAGAAAATGGTTGTGCAGCGCACCGACAACGGCGTGTGGGTGAACATCGACTCAATCGAGACCGATGGCGACGGCAAGTTTGCCTACCATGGCGCCGCCCCGGCATTCCCTGAAATCTACCGATTGGAATACAATGGCAGATATGCCTACTTCCCCATCGACAGTCTCGACCATATCGAGCTGAAAGCCGACACGGCTAATTTCGACACCGGCTACACCCTGACCGGCTCAGACAACGCCATCTGGCTCACCGAGGTGAACCGCAAAATCCAGGCATTGTCGGGCAAGGCTGCCGACAGCCAGGATTATGTCAAGACAAAGCGTGAACTCACGGAGCGACTGCTGAAAGACCCGTCGAGCATCGTGGCTTATTATACAGTGGAGAAAATCGTTGACGGACATCGCCTGTTTGACCCATCCAACGCCGCCGACCTTAAGATTATCGGAGCTGTTGCCACGGGCTACGGCACATTCCGCGAGGGCAATCCTTTGACAAAATATATGGAGGCCGAATACATGGCAGGCATGCGCATGCAGCCACGCAATGCCTCACCTTCCGACACAATCCACGCCAACCAGATCGGCTATTTCGACATTGCCCTTAAAGACGCCGGCGGCAAGGTGCGCAAACTGAGTGACGTTGCAGTGAGCGGCAAGGTGGTGCTTCTCAATTTCACCACTTACGCAGCCAAAGAGTCGCCGGAGTTCAACCGCATCCTCGCCGACATCAACAAGAAATATTCCTCACGCGGATTCAGCATCTATCAGGTGGGTTATGACGCTTCTGAATTTTCATGGAAAGACGCAGCCAAGAACTTGCCGTGGACCGCAGTGTTCGACCCCGCCGGAGCGCAGTCGAAGAATCTCGTGAACTACAACGTAGGCTCTCTTCCAGCAATATTCATCATTGACCGCAACGGCACCATAGCCGAACGCGTCATGGACCTCAACGAGCTTGAAATCTCAGTGGCCCGCCATATTTAAAAGACAACGGTAATGGCAGAAGATTTGGATTTTGAGCAGGCGTCAACGGCTGCAGACTATACGAGCGACGACATCAAGACGCTCGACTGGAAAGAGCACATCCGCAAACGCCCTGGCATGTATATCGGAAAGCTGGGCGACGGCTCGCATTCCGACGACGGAATCTATGTGATTCTGAAAGAAGTGATCGACAACTCCATCGATGAGTTTGCCATGGGTTTCGGCAAACAGATTGTTGTGAACATCACCGACGACGGCACCGTGGAAGTGCGCGACTATGGCCGCGGCATCCCGTTGGAGTCGGTTGTCGACGTATCGTCGAAGATGAACACCGGCGCAAAGTATGATTCCGACGCCTTCAAGAAGTCGGTCGGTCTGAACGGTGTGGGCATGAAAGCCACCAATGCGTTGTCGACATATTTCGAGATTTCCTCATGCCGCAACGGCGAGAAAAAGAAAGTGTGCTACAGCCGTGGAGAAATCACCGACGACTGCCCAATCTGCCCAACCGACGAGGAAAACGGCACGTATGTCAAGTTTGTTCCCGACAAGGACATATTCCTGAACTACAAATACAACGATGAGTTTGTGGAGACGATGATGAAAAACTACTCGTTTCTCAACACCGGTCTCACAATCGTATACAACGGTCGGCGCATACATTCGCGCAACGGTTTGGTCGACCTGCTGCGCGAGAATATGACCAACGACCCCCTTTACCCGATAATGCATTTCACAGGCACCGACATCGAGGTGGTGATAACCCACGCCAACCAGTATGGCGAGGAATACTATTCGTTTGTCAACGGTCAGCACACCACCCAGGGCGGCACTCACCTGTCGGCATTCAGAGAGGCTGTTTCGCGCACAATCAAGGAGTTTTACGGAAAGAATTTCGAATATTCCGACATCCGCAACGGCATGGTTGCTGCAATCAGCATCAAGGTGCAGGAACCGGTGTTTGAGTCGCAGACCAAGACAAAACTCGGCTCACGAGACATGAGTCCCGACGGCTCGTTGACAGTTGCGAAATTTATCGGCGACTTCATCAAACGCGAGCTCGACAACTATCTGCACATCGAGTCGCAGACGGCAGAGATAATGCTCCACAAGATTCAGGAAAGCGAAAAGGAGCGCAAAGCCATCGCCGGCGTGACCAAGCAGACGCGAGAACGCGCCAAGAAAGCGAGCCTCAACAACAAGAAACTGCGCGACTGCCGCGTGCATTATTGCGACGCCAAAGGCGACAGGCGCGACGACACGTCGCTTTTCATAACCGAGGGACTGTCGGCAACAGGAACAATCACCAAAGTGCGCAATGTTGAGACACAGGCAGTGTTCTCACTCCGCGGAAAGCCGCTCAACACGTTTGGCAAGTCGCAGAAAGACATCAAGGCCAACGAAGAGTTCTATCTGCTCGACGCCGCCCTCGACATTGCCGACGGCATCGAGAACCTACGTTATAACAAGGTGATTATCGCGACCGATGCCGATGTCGACGGAATGCATATCCGCCTGCTGATGATTACGTACTTCCTGCAGTTCTACCCCGACTTGGTAAAGAAAGGCCACGTCTATATCCTCCAGACGCCACTGTTCCGCGTGCGCAACAAAAACACGTCGCGAGGGAAAAAGAAGGTGAAAGACGAGACATACTACTGCTATACCGACGACGAACGCGTAACAGCCATCAACAGGCTTGGCAAGAATGCTGAAATCACACGATTCAAAGGTCTTGGAGAAATCTCAGCCGATGAGTTCAAGGATTTCATCGGTCCCGACATGCGCCTTGACCAAGTGAAGCTGCGCAAGGAAGACTCTGTAAAAGAAATGCTGGAGTTCTATATGGGCAAGAACACAATGGAACGCCAGCTGTTTATAGTAGACAACCTTGTCGTGGAAGACAACGACAATATGGACATGACTCATTAAACAATACGACTATGAACCAACATATAGCGATTTTTCCCGGTTCGTTCGACCCTTTTACAATCGGACACCATTCAATCGTGGAACGCGCATTGCCGCTTTTCGACAAAATAGTGGTGGCTGTGGGCATGAACAGCGGCAAGCATTCCTTCCTTCCCGAAATAGACCGTCTTGACGCCATCAGACGCCTTTATGCCGATGAACCCCGAGTGGAGGTCATTGCCTACAGCGGTCTAACCGTCGAGGCAGCCGAGCAATGCGGCGCACGCTACATTCTGCGTGGTGTGCGAACGGTTAAGGACTTTGAATACGAAAAGACGCTTGCCGACATCAACCGCAAGATTGCCGGTCTGGAGACCGTGCTACTCTACACGCTTCCTGAGTATGGCAGCATCAGCTCGTCCATCGTGCGCGAGTTGATAAGCCTCGGACGCGACGTGACCGACCTGCTTCCGCCGGGCTACACTTTTGAGATTTAGACAACAATATAACAGACTGCGAAAATGAAAAAAATGAAATATTTAGCCGCCGCTGTGATATGCGCCGCGGCGACTTTTGGCATATCCGCGCAATACTCGCGCAGCAACTCCGCTTCGCGGCAACAACAGAAACTGCTTATGGTGGAAAACATCGTAAACAATCTCTATGTTGACAATGTCGACGAAGAAAAGATTGTTGAAAACGCCGTGCGGGGAATTCTTGAGAATCTCGACCCACATTCGTCATACAGCACCAAAGAGGAGACCACATCGTCGCAGGAAACGATGCAGGGCAGCTTCAGCGGCATCGGAATCCAGTTCAACATGCAGAAAGACACGCTCTACGTTGTGCAGACCATTGCCGGCGGTCCGTCGGAAAAGGTTGGCATACTGCCTGGCGACCGTTTCATCGCCGTCGACGACTCCATCATCGCCGGACGCAAGCTGAAGAACACCGACATTATGAAGCGCCTTCGTGGTCCAAAAGGCACGAAGGTGAACATCAAGGTGAAACGCGGAAGCAATGCCGAGCTGCTCGAATTCAGAATCACGCGCGACGACATCCCGCTGAACAGCATCGACGCCGTGTATATGGCAGACGGGAAGACCGGCTATATCCGCCTGTCGCGATTTGCCGCCACATCATACAAAGAGTTTAAAGACGCCATCACAAAACTCAAGAAACAAGGCATGCAGCAATTGATTCTTGACCTCACCGACAATGGCGGCGGATATATGCAGATTGCCGCACAAATAGCCAACGAGATGCTCAACCGCGGCAACCTTATTGTCTACACCCAGGGACGCAAAAGTCCGCGACAGAACCTTAACGCCGACGGCTCGGGTACATTCCGGACACAGAAGGTTGTTGTGATGATCAATCAGTTTTCAGCGTCGGCAAGCGAAATTCTCTCAGGAGCCGTTCAAGATTGGGACCGCGGTGTGGTCGTAGGCCGCCGTTCTTTCGGCAAAGGCCTTGTGCAACGCGAGTTTCTGCTGCCCGACTCTTCATCGTTCCGCCTCACAATCGCACGCTATTACACCCCTTCGGGACGCAACATCCAGAAGCCGTATGTCAAAGGCGACCGCGAGGACTACGACAAGGACATCATCGACCGCTACAACCACGGCGAGCTGCAAAGCGCTGACAGCATCCATTTCGCCGACTCGCTGAAACATACCACCCTGCGCCTGCACCGCACCGTCTATGGCGGAGGCGGCATCATGCCCGATGTGTTTGTGCCGCTCGACACCACACAATACACCGACTATCACCGTCGTCTTGTAGCCAAAGGCATAATTCCACAGTTCGCACTACGATATGTGGACAAGAACCGCGCCGATTTGAAAGCCCAGTATCCCGACGCGCAGAAATTCATCAAGGAGTTCACGGTGACCGACGAGATGCTCAACAATCTTGTTGACGCCGGCAAAGCGGAGAAGGTTGACTTCGACAAGTCGCAGTTTGCCAAATCAAAGGAGATGCTCCGCACGTTTGTCAAAGCGGCGATAGCCAACGATTTGTTCTCGACGGGCGCGTATTTCCAGATTGTCAACGAGCAGAACGACATCTATAAGGAAGCGTTGAGCATTATCAACGACGATGCCCGCTACCGCAAAATCATAAGTCCGCGCACAGAGCAGACTCCCGAAAAGAAAAAGAAGAAATAGTCACCACACCTACCTGTTGGCAAGATATTTGCTATATGAGAGATGAAATTATAGGTTTACAAAATTATGGAAAGAAAATTCAAGACTACTGCCAAATGCGCCGGATGCGTGAAGGCTATCGGAGAAAAATTGAGCAAGGAACTTGCCGCCGACCAATGGTCGATTGACCTGACATCGCCCAACAGAGTGCTGACCGTTGCCGCCGACACCCCTTCGGATGCCCGCATCGAGGAACTGGTGCGAGAGGCTGGATTCAAGATTGAAAAACTGTAACGATATGAACAAGTATTTGACTATAGCGTGTGCCGCCGCACTGTCAGCGCTCATGGCTTGTAGCGGAGGCAAAGGAAACGCCGACAAAAGCACCGATTCAACCGCCGCGGCAGAGACTGCCAAAGAGACTGTCCAAGCAGAGGATTCAACGGGAAATCCAAACGCAAGCGTGATGGACCTGACAATCGACGGATTCAACAGCAAAGTGATGGATTTCAGCGGCGATATGCCAAAGTTTTTGGGTGCACGTCCGTGTGTCATCGACTTTTATGCCACATGGTGCGGTCCGTGCCAGCGAATGGCTCCGATGATTGAAATTCTTGCCCAAAAATATGGCGGAAAAGTAGACTTCTATCGCGTCGACGTCGACAAAGAGAAAGAGCTTGCCGGCGATGTGTTCGGCATCGAGGCTATGCCCACGTTTGTGTATATCGACAAGTCGGGAGCCATCAACTCGACAACAGGCGCCATAAACGCCAAAGAAATGATTTCAAACATCGAGAAATACTGTCTTGACTGATCGGCATGACCAACGAGCAACTGCTACTTGACAAACTTTCCGCCCGCGGCATCAAGCCAACGGCGATGCGCCTCCTGATTTTGCGCACAATGCTGCACACAAGTCAGGCAGTGTCGCTGCTCGACCTTGTGGATATGCTGGAAACGGCCGACAAGTCCACGGTGTCGCGCACGTTGTCGCTGTTTCTATCCCACCATCTTGTGCACAGCATCGACGATGGCAGCGGCGCGCTGAAATATGCCGTTTGCAGCAACACCTGCACGTGTGAGGTAGAGGATCTGCATGTGCATTTCTATTGCACACAGTGCCATCGCACGCTTTGTCTGCGCGGACTGCCAGTACCGCTCGTGCATCTGCCAGACGGTTTCACGCTCGAAAGCGTCAACTACGTGATGAAAGGCGTCTGCTCCGACTGCCGGAGAAATTAGTCAACAATAAAAAAACCAGCGAATTCATCGACAATGATGAATCCGCTAGTTTTTTATTGTGCAGGCGTCGGCTATCTCACGACGCATTTGCCTACGCCGTCGGCCGTTCTGACCACATAGGCACCGCCGCGCAGCTCTATCAGCGTTCCACTTGAAGCATTGCCGTTGAAACAGCAGACACCATCAATGCCCCACACCGAAACAGCGCCGTCGAGGAGCATGCGTATGCCACCGTCTTCCACAATGAAATTTGCCGGCGCCGCAACCGATGCGACAGCATCGTTGCCAGTTCTTACCTCGACAAATTCAGAAGGCATCGAGTAGACCGAACCGTTGAACGCACGCACGCTATAGACATAGCGAGAATTGTCAACCAGCCCAGTGACAACGGCAGACGTGCTGCCACCCACATCAACCCCGTTGAATCCGGCAACAGGCGTGTCGGAAGCCTCTCCGCCATATTCCACCACGGCATCATCAACAGCCACAATGCCTTTGCCATTCATCGACAAACGTATGCGTCGGCATCCATCGGCAATCTCGCCACGACTCTCGTCGACAGTCGTAAGCAATCCGCCTTTGTCTTTTACGGCAGCGACGGTTGCAAGCGTGCGCCATCCATCGCCATATTCACCGTCGACCACCAAAGCATCACCCTCAGACAACCGCGAAGCACGATGCCAGAACGATATTTTTCTGATGTCGCCACTGAACAAAGGCGATGTCAGAGACTCACCGTCGGCCTCGAAACGCAAAGCAGGCATAGCCTCACCATAGAATCCAGGCGCGCTGTTGAACGTTGATGCCAACGTAGACCATCCGTCGGCGAGCACTTTCCCCGTGAAGTCGCACACCGATTCAGAAAAACCGCCACGATTGCGCAGGCAAACGGTAAGCTGATAAGCCACCGCCCCGTCAAGCTCCTCCCAATTGGCAGTGAATCCAGAATCGGAAACAGAAGACGCAGGAAGCGTTTTGGGCTGAAGCATATCAAATGTGGCAGGCAATGTTGTCGCTGTCACAACATTTGACGCCGCCGACTCCTCGAAAGCATCAGCCGCCGTGACACTGCAAGAATACGTAGTGCCGGCTGACAGACTGGTTGCCGAAAACGTCGTTGAGCTGCCCACGTCAAAGTGGCTGTAAGCCTTGACACCGTCGGCCGCCGTGACATCCACAAAATAGCGGACAGCATTGTCTACGGCACTCCATTGCAGCGTCATCGACGTTTGAGCCACATCGACGGGAACGCCAAGTACAGGAGGCATAATGTCGGCTTTTCCACCCGCCACTTTCAATACGACGTTACCATCGACCTCCACAATGTCGGTGAGCGGCAAATCGATGGCATATCCACTCCAAGACGTCATACCGGTAAGTTTCGTCACTTTTCCCGACCCAGGAAACGGAAAACCCGCGGCCTGAGTCGACGACGTTCCACCATTAGCCTCGACGATGTCGACATACTGATGGTTCGGGTCGCGGTTCACCACATTGCGGTCCCAGATGTTTGGGTTATAGTCGATGTGCCACACGAGCATTCCATGTCCAGGCACAAAGGCATCCCATCCCGACTGCTGCCGGTTTTCGAGAATGAAATACTCATTGTCGCGTTCCGTATTGATGCGATATACCACATTGTTCACAATCGGCAAGATAGTCAGATTCTTCGGGTGGCTTACCACCTGCGGCACAGTCCAGTTAAGCTCGTAACGCTCATATCCGCTCATCAGCGGCGGCGTGCGACCGTCGTTGGTATACGATCCCCGGTCCATCAAAGACCAGTCGCCAGGAGTCAGTGCCGTTGTCATCGACGACGTGTTGTAAAGGTCAGGCAGCCCCAGCACATGTGCGAACTCATGGCAGAACGTGCCGATGCCATTCATTTTGCTCTGCCCGTCAAGCTCAGGCGAGCAAGCATAGCTTTCAACTTTCACACCGTCAAACACCGCCTCCCGATCCTGATCGGACAGATTCCATGAATGCGGCCATATCGTTGACGGATCGCCTCCATCGGCCTCGCCAAGTCCGGCATAGAACACATAGACATTGTCCACCTCTCCATCCCCGTCGGTGTCGTATATCGAGAAGTCGGCCTCAGAGTCAATCTTCCGGCAAGCCTCGACAATCATCGCACCAGCGGCAGAGTCGTCGCTGCCACCGCCATAGTATTCGTATCCGTGGTCCATCATCACCGGACCATAGACATCGAATATCGGCTGGAACTGGTCGGACGACGTGGCGTGATAATAGTCGGCAGCACTGCCTGTTGCATTATAGTTGCTGTAGCCATCCTTGTTGAGCATATTTAAAAATTCCGTACCAGCATTCGGCACAACAAACCGTTTGTTTGGGAATTCCGCCAAAATCACCAGAAAATGATGCTCGCCCTTGGTCGGGAACGACGAAGTGTGCTGCGGTCCAGCAACGGCGCGCGGCATTTTTCGTCTTACCACCGCATTTTTCACCACCGCATCGCAGTCTATTTGGGCAATTGCAGCAATTTCCTCCGGCGAACGCTGTCCAGGATTGTGGGCATTCAGCGCAGAGGCATAATACCTGAAACCACCATCCGATGTCAAGTTCAAAGGCACATTGTCGACAGTGGTATAGTAATGGAAATGCTCGTCGCCGTGAGCCACAACCGTCAGGCTTGACCCGTCGGGTTGCGCCACCTCCACCGGCCGCATTCTCGACGGAACAGCACTCGCAGAGGCAGCGACAATCGACGCCAATATTGTATTTGCTATTTTCAGTTTCATATTTCAGAAAATGTAATGCCCGCCATCACCATAGAAGGATTCGGCGGGCAATACAAAAAACCAACAGTTTATCTAACAATTACCTTTCTCACATTTTTGCCGCTGCGCACAATATATATTCCCGCAGGCACGCGTTTTGTATAGTTGTCGGAGCCTTCAAGACGCATGCAGAGACGGCCGTCGGCACCAAACACATCGACCATGTCGCTGGCTCCGGCAATGCGCAACATGCCTTCAATACCGAAAGCCTTGAAAGCGCTCTCCTCAACATCGGCCACCGCATCTCCACCGCCAAGCTCTACAAGGCAGTCGTTTGAGAACGACGACTCACCACGGTCGTAGATTGCCGTAACATTGTAGCGGTAGTCGCCCTGCTCGGCGACAGCATCCGAGAATTCCGATTCGCCGACAGGCTCAGACGTTATCTTCACGCCATTGCGGTAGACGTTGTAGCCCATAAAGTCGAACGATTTCTTTTTTGCATTCTTAGGAATGTAGGTAATGTCATCGACCATAAGTCCGAAGGCATCCTCCGAAATGCAATGGATTGCAAAATATTTTGCCCCTTCCGGCAGTTTGACAGAGAATCTGCGCCATAAGCTGTTTGGCGTATAGTAGTTGGCAGTGGCAACTTTCACAAAGTCGCTTGTCGACTTCGTGTCGGTAGAGTAAAGGACACGGAAGCGTTCTTCGTAAGCCATCGTCACACTCTTGATGTAGAACGACACGGTCTGAGCCTCGCCCGACAGTTCCTGAGAAATCAACCAATCGTCGTTGGCAGTTTCCTTTGCGCCGAATGCCACAAGACATTGGTCGCCAGAGAACGGCCACCAGCGCTGGTTGAACACCGTAGAAAGGTCGATAGGCGCCAATGAAGGATTAAACACCTGATAAGCCATTTTCGCACCTGCATTGTCGTATCCCGTAATGCCCTGCACCGTATATGTGTCAGTATTGTCGTTGTCGATAAGAGTATAGTTTCCGATGCCGCTGATTGCAAACGGAGTATAGCTTTCCATATCGTCGGTTACGGCGTTTACCGAGTTCTGCACAGTCGGTTCCGACCACGAAAGGTTCACGCGGTTGCCGTCGGCAGTTGCCTGAAGGTCGATCACCTGCGGGATCTGCATAGCCGGCACGACGAGTGAAATCACGTTTGTGGAGTCGTTGGCGGCACATTGGTCGTCGGCATAGTTTACGAGCGCATACAGCTTGTGCGTGCGTCCGCTGTCCTTAAGTCGAGGAGCAAAGTTGAATTTAATCACCTTCAATCCACCGTTGGCAAATATAGCAGCACCCTGACCAGTCTTCGTCTCAATCATCTCGTCGTCAAGATAAAGGTCGACAGTATAGTCTTTGGTAGACACCGTGCCATTGTTCTGGATTGTGGCAACATATTCTTTCGTTTCGCCCACTTCGGCTTTCTGCGAGCCGAGCAGAGTCAAGCCTTCGATGTCGGCAGTATACTTGTCGTCGACAAGCAGTTGGTCAACATAAATGTTGCCTCCACCAGCAGCCTCACCGATAAGTCCGATAGAGATTTTCTTGGCACTCTTGAACGCATCGAGAGGGAACTCATAGTATGTCCAACCACCATTGTTGGCGTCAAGCCGGATTTCCGCACCGTCGATAACCTGATATTCACCATTGTCGGCCGATACCGCCACCTTCAGTTTGTCATCATAGGTAGTGGTAACAGTGTCATACGATTCGGTTTCTTCGTTGTAGACACTTTCAGTAACCGACGAGTCGTAATGGAACAGATAGAACGACACGAAAGGCGACTTTGCCTTGCTGATGTCGATGGCAGGAGTAGCCAGTCGGCTTGATGTGCCCGCCGTCCATGAGCCATAGCCCACGAAACCGAGCATACCGTCATCGCCGTCGGTCGGCGGGCAGACAGGACTCGAACCCATTGCCACGATTGCCCAGCGAGCATCAATAATATATGATTTCAATTGCACCATCGACCACGGAGCCTTTTTAAGGATTCCATATCCGAAAGAATCAGCAAACGGCAGAGCGTATGGCTTGCCCGTAATCAAGCTGTTGCTCTCCGTAATCTCGCTTGCCCCCGTTGCCGTTGCAGCAGAGATAGCATAGTACACGTAGTGCTGCAGATCATATCCAAGCCCGTTGTCGACAAAGGTGTTTCCTTTGACGTTTTCGGCGATTACCGTGCCGTCCTCCGACTCCCCGTCAAAGCGCACAATCTTGTAAGAAACCACATCGTTGCCCACATATCCACCGTTCACACCGGCAGGAGTGTCCCATGACAGTTTTACCCCCTCCATTGTTTCAGCGGCAGTCAGCGCAGCAACATTCAGCGGCGTGTCGACACCGACATATACGTTTTGTTCAGCCTTCTCCCCTTCAGCCTTGCCGTTGAAAGCCACTACACGATATGTGTGGTTGCCTTGAGCCACACTGCTGTCGAGATATGACAGAGCCGTTCCGACGGCAGGATTGTCAAAAGTGTTGATAAGCTCGTCGTCGCGATAGATTTTGACAGCCGACAAAGACTCCAAAGCTGAGCCCTCTGTTGTAGTCGACGGAGTGGTGAAAGCCACAGTTGCCTGAAGAGCGCCGGCGGCGCCTGGAGTGACAGACAGTCCGGTTACAGGCGACGGTCCGGCTTTTGTTCCGTTTTGCTCAATTTTGACATTGTCGAGCCATAGGTAGTAGCTGTCGGTGCCGCTGTAGCAGTGGAATCCGACATAGTATGCGCCATCCTCCTCAATAGGAAGTTTTATGGTTACAGTCTCCATCTTGGTGTTGGTGATTTTCGGCAGATCGACCAACTTGACGGTGTGGCGTGTGCCATATTCCGACTTACCAATCGTCACCTCCATTTTTTCAGGGTTTGCAGCCCTCTGCGCTCTGTAGGAGAACGACAACGTGTAGACATCGTCCTTTCCCAAATTGACAGGAGGCGTCACCAGCCAGTCGTCGCATTCGGCTTGGTCGAAGTTTGACATCCGGACGCATCCGCCGGCTTCCCACCACGACCAGCATTCATCGTTGTTGTTCACGTCCTGTACATACCAATCGCCAAGCGTTGAACTGCTTGAAAAGTCCTCGACAAACGGCACATCGTAGGGTGTCGGTGTGTTTGGCGAGGCTTTTTGAGCCGACAGCGTCCGCATTGGCGAAGATGACGCTATACGCTCAGCCTTTCTGACAACAAACGGTGTGGTCCCTCTTGTGTCAGGGCTACTACTATTGCTCCGCATTTGGGCGGCAATTGGGAATACCATTGCCGCAGCCAAAAGCGAGAAAATCTGTTTTCTCATAATCTTGTCACTTAATGATTTTAGATGTTATAATTTGTTTGTCTGTTTTTATTTTCACTACATACGCACCTGCAGGCAAATGCTGCAAGCTGATTTCATTGGTATTGTCGGCGGCAGCGAGCATCAGTCCTGACATAGCGTATATCTGGATGTTGTCGATGTCGATGTCGGAAACAATATGGAGTACATCATTGCTTACATACATTTTCATATCCTCGCCCGAAAGCGTGTGTACGGTTGATGTCACAATAGGCTCTATCTCGATATTGTCAAGATACACATTGGAGTAGTTGCTGATTTCCGTAGCCATAAAACCGAGATAGTAGTTGCCCGCGTCGGAGCTGATGTCGCCCGGCGTCGACGCGTCGGCATTGCCGGCAGTGCTGAATACGATTTCAGGCGACTGAGTGGCAACAATCAGATAGTATGGCTCGCCAATCTGTGTGGTCATCGTTTTATAGTCAGGGCTGGAGCTGACATACACAAAAAGATCGGCGGCTTCTGATTGCATCCAGGCATCGAACGTGAGACGGTAGATGCCCGTCTTCTCCAAGCACAGAGGCATTGAAATCAGCCAGAACTTCTTGTCGCCGTAGGCGATAGGACGCAACTGCATACAGCCCCCCTCTTTATTGTAACTCCAGTTTATGGTGCCATAAGAATAGGTCGAGGCAACCGACCATCCGTCAATGTCTGACTCAGAATCAAATCTGTTTGCGTATGGCGGCTCAATGCCTTTTCCAATCCATCCCGACTCTACTGTAGCGGCAGCGCTGGTGTCACCAAGGGCATCGGCTGTGTCAGGAGTGACAGCCACAACGCTATAGGTGTATTCGCCGGCAGCGTCGACTTCGTCGGTCACTTCCACGCTCTGCTTCGGATCGAGGTCGGCAAGCGTGCTGACCACTGCTCCGTTACGGCTGACAACGGCACTCAGTTTGCCTGTCAGCACGTCGCCCATCGTTGATTCCGCAGGCATTTTGAATGAAACCTTGGCTTTGTTTTCCAAGCCTACGGCTTCAACGCTCAGGTTGTCGACAGTATTCGGCGTTACCGGAGCGATGATTATGTCGAAATCAGAGACGCTCACGGTTTTGGCATCGCCCGACGACATAATGTTGAGTCCGACATAGAAGATGCCGCTTGTTTCCGGACGGAAGTCGAACCCTATCGTTTCAAAATCAGTAGAGACTATTTCTCCCGAGCTGGTGATTGTATGGGCTTTCACTCCATCCACTGTCGGTTCGGAACCATATTTGAGAGCAAACGACTTCTTGCCGGAATCGACCTTAGCACGCAACGACACGCGATATGTATGCCCAGTCTCGACCTTGACAGGAGGCGTTATCAGCCAATCGTTGAAATAGGTTGAAGAAGATTCGGTGGCTGTTGCCTCTCCATTGACAAATTCAAAAGTATTGTTGCCTGACCAACTGTTGTTGACCACTGTCCACAAGTTGGATTTCGCAGCAAAGTCGGATTCGAAAGGCACAGTCTTTGCGGCTCCGATATATGGCGACGCCACTTCCACAGCCTCGCCTTCTCCACCCATAGCACCGGTGGTTACAGCTGCGATTTTGTAGGTGTGGTAGCCTTCTCCGACTTCCATGTCATTGTAGGTCACTTCCTGTCCAGCGACAAGGTCGCCCAATGTTGCGGCCACGTCTCCGTCACGGTAAATGCGGGCATTGAGAGTGGCAGTCAATGCGGCACCAACGGTCGACAATGACGGCATCGTGAATTTCACGACAGCGGTGTTGTCAGTTCCCGTTCCCGCAACCGATGCATTCTCAACCACAGCAGGCAGAGTTTTAGCCTCTTCCACCGTGATGCTTGCCACATCGATAAAGGCTGCATAGCTTGTATAGCTGTAAGGGAGATAGAAGCCGATGAAATACTTGCCGCTTTCATTCACCGAGAATTCATAGGTATAGTCATTGAACGCATTTCCCGACAGTTTAGGGTCGGTTGAAGGAGTGATTTTTGCAGTCAGCCCGTCTTTGTCGTTCTTCAGACCATAGAGCATTCGGAACGGCCGAGAGCTGCCCGACGATGCACCGCAGGCGGCGTTGACTGTCACGCTATAAGTCTTGCCAGCTTCCAAGGCGATTGCCGGAGTGATCAGATAGTCGTCGGGCATAGTGTTTGTCAGCGACTTGTCGGCGTCGGCCTTACCGTTGCACTCGAAGAGCTGAGCATGGCCGTCGACAAATTCAAATTTCTCCGGATTTGTAGTGCCGCTGTCGTCGATTACAGTCCAAAGCTCCTGCTCGTTGACAAAATCAGAAACAAACGGTGTGTGCTTGCATTCGCCAGTCCAGTCGCTGTCGAGGCTAACCGGCTCGCTGTCGCCGCCGAGAGTGTCATCATTGGTCGGAGTGACGGCAATGATGCTGTAGCGGTTGATTCCTGAAGAGGCATTCTCATCGATGAACGAGGCTTCACTGCCTGGTTCAAGGTCGGCTATCGATGCAATCTCCGCATCGTCTTTCAGCACTCGTGCCGTGAGCTTTGTAGTGAGGGCTTTGTCAAGTGTCGACTCTGCCGGCATGGTCCATTTCAATTCCACTTTCATTTCCTCACCAACCGACTTTGCCGAAGCGGCAGTCACAGGTTTGGCGATAGTGGCAATTTCCTCGATTGTCACGGAGTTGACGGTCACTGTCGTGATTTTGTAACCGGCATCGTTGATATGTATGCCAAGGCAGTATGCTCCGTCGGCTTCAACTGCATACTCTTTTCCGAAGTTTTTTGCCTCATTTGACAAAGAGATGGATCCAACAGACGTTGTCATTGTCGCCGATGAATTGCTCTTACCAAGTTTCAGTTCAACCGATACGCTGGAGTAGCTACTGCCATTGTGCATGCCGTTGACTGTCACTCTATACGTCTTGCCGGCTTTCATCAATACAGGAGGCGTTATCAGCCAATCGTTGAAATCACTATTGCTGTTTTCTGTAATCACAGCTTTTCCGTCGGTGAATGTGAACGATTTTTTTGTCGACGTCTTGCTGTTGTCCTCTACCGTCCAAAGAGACGACTCGTTGGCAAAGTCGGAAACGAACGGCACTGTCTCGGGTGCACCTACAAAACCCGACTCTACGGTTTCAGGCTCTGCAGAAGTAGCACCGTTGCCATTTTTAATGACTATGTAATATTTGTGGAAACCTTTGGTCAGGCCGTCGCTCTCGGTGTCGGTAAACGAGCCTTTCGCACCAGCTGCGGCAATGGTTTTCACAAGGGCTCCATCACGATAGATTTCGGCTGAAAGATTTGTCAGCGGAAGTCCGGTCTCGCTTGTTGTCGGGTTGGTCCATTCGAGAGCCACAGAGATGGCGCCATCGGTGGCTGGAGTGGCTTTCACGCCAGTGGCGATGTTTGGCACCACAGGTATTTCCACCACACTGATACCGCTGAGCGATAGGGTGTTATTGTAGTATGACGATGAATACATCGCATTGTCGGCATGCCATCCGATGTAGGCTGTGCCTGTGCTCTTTGGCGAGAATGCCTTTTCTGTCACAACTGTCTTTTTGTCCTTCTCTGCTTTGACGTTGGCAATCTGTTCAGTCATTGCCTCGGCAGAGGCTCCAGAACCCATCATCACGTCAAGGTTGAATTCGTTGGCAGGATTTGAGAAAGCCGACGTGAACGAGAGCTTATAGGCTTTGGCGGCATCGAGCGCGAACGGACGGCTGACAAACCAGTCGTCGTTTGACTTGTTGCCGTCGGCTTTTATCTCGGCATGGTCTGCTTTGATACTCCAATTGTTGGTGTTGTCGCCGTTGATAGTTTTCCAGAATGCCATCTCTTCTGCATCGCTGAAATCAAGTGTGTAGGGAGGAGCAATTGCCGCGAGAGGCCCGACGTAGGCTGTGCGCACGCTTGCCGTGGCACTTTTTTTGCCGTCGGCATCGACAATCTCGACGCCGTATGTGTAGTAGCCAGATGCCGGCACCTCGTCAGTAAGACTTACGGCAGCGCCGGAGGCGGTCGACGCAGCGTCGGTGAGCGATTTCAGCAGCACGTCGTTGCGATAGATGTTGATTTGCTTGATTGAGAGAGATTCGCCGGTGTTGTAGGTCGCTGGATTGGTCCATCCAAGTGCTACGGTCATTGCCTCATTTGCTCCACGCTCTGCGGTAAGACCCGTCACCATGTTTGGCTTTGTTTCAAGAATCGACTTTTCAACTTTGAATGATGTGAAGTCAAGCATATATGCGCTTGAACCATTTGACCAGTCGTATACGCAGAAATAAATCGGACTGCCGTCTGTTGAATCAAAAGAGAAACTGTCGGTGATTGATTGTTTATCCGAATCCAGCTCGTAGTCTTTGGAATACAACTGTTGACTTGTAGACGTTGCGCTTTTCAGAATATAGACTGTGAATTTTTCATTTGGCCACCTTGTACTACCCACCTTAAATGTATATGAGAAAGTGTAGCGGCTGCCACTTTCCGTCTGCAACTCAGGGCTGAACAGGTAAGCTTTGCTGTCACCACTGGTGATTTTTGCTTGCCAATATCCGTTGGATCTGCTCCATGAGCCTTTGCCTGTGGTTGTTTTTGTCCATCCGTCATCACTCTTGAAGTCGGGCGAGTAAGGATAGGTCGTCACAGCAGCGCTGATGCCAGCCGACGAGAACAACGTCAGCAGCAGCATCAGTGCGTTAATTAAATAAAATTTCCTCATAATCTCATTTGTCCTTTTTGTTAATATTTGTTTTTAATTCTGTCCCAAAGCAACAACTATTGTTTCATGTCAACAGCTTTTTCAATGCAAAATTATGCATTGAAAATTTTATATGCAAACAATTTGCCAATAAAAGCGTAAAAAGAATATCAAATTTTTATCGTTTGATTAAAAAATCTAACACAAAGATTACTTAATCACGGATTATATAAGGATTTCACGAATTATTATGTCATATAAAAAAAATAACGCCGGCGCATATTGCCGACGTCCATAAAATGCAAAATAATTCTTAATTCAGTATTTTCCGCTACGGATGCGGTAGATTGTCTCCTTTGTCAGATTGAGAAAAGAGGCAAGCTGTGTGACCGTCACAAGGTCGAGGATGTTGGGATAGCGCTCCAATGCCCACTGGTAGCGCTCACGCGCTGGTTTGTGGAGCATCACCATCTGTTCCTCAAGAAAGTCGGCATAGCTCGACAGTCCGAGGCTGATGTATTTAAACACCTCACCCTGGCGGCTTTTGTCGAGAAGATTGAGGTCGGGCAGCGGCACATAGCACACATCAGACGGCTCCATAAATTTGATGATGATATGATGGTGTCCGGAACGGATAATCGTTTCCGGACGGATAAGAAAATGCGAGGCAAAGGTAAAGGCGAAATTGTGCTCGCGCCCGCGCTCGATATAATAAGTCCGCGCCGAGCCTCTGATGAGGAAAATCATATTTTTCAACAATTCGTTTTGCCCGTCGACAGACTCGCCTTTCTTAAAATGCACGAATTTCAAGCTTTTGATGAGTTTCGACTCTTCTTCTGCCGAAAGGTTCATTTTGTGGCGCAAGTCGTTGAGAAACGACAGCTGGTCGCCGTAGACAATGTCATTTTCTGCCATTGAGCATTTCCTCCACTTTTTGCCGCACATCGGTCATAAGCCACAACGGTGTCGACGTGGCTCCGCAGATGCCTATTGTCTCGACATTGTCAAGCCATGCCGGGTCGATATCGTCGGGAGTATAAATCATGTGGGTGTTGGCGTTCACGTTGCGGCATTCGTTATAAAGAATCATTCCGTTGCTGCTCTTGCGTCCGCTCACGAAAAGCACAAGGCTGTGCTCCTGTGCGAACTGGCGCATCCGCGGCATGCGGTTTGCCACCTGACGGCATATCGTGTCGTGACATTCGAACCGCCCTGAAGGCTTGCGCCGGGCTATCTCCTGCTCAATCTGGCGCAGCCCGTCGAGCGACTTGGTGGTCTGTGAATAAAGTACCACATCGCGGCTGAAATCTATTTTATCGATGTTGTCGACACCCTCCACAACAATCGCCTCCCCGTCGGTCTGCCCGACGAGTCCGTTTACCTCTGCATGCCCCACTTTGCCGTAAATCACAATTTGCGGACGCTCTTTTTCCTCGAAAGAACGGCGGATGCGTTTCTGAAGCATCAGCACCACCGGACAGGTGGCGTCGATTATCTCAATGCCGTTCTCACGGGCGATGCGATATGTTTCAGGCGGCTCGCCATGGGCGCGCAGCAACACCTTCACTCCGTGCAGACGGCGCAGGTCGTCGTGCGTGATGGTCACCAGCCCCTTGCTCTGCAACCGTTCCACCTCGTTTGAGTTGTGCACAATGTCGCCCAGGCAGTAAAGGCTTCCGCTTTTCGCCAGTTCCTCCTCCGCCTTTCGGATTGCCGTCACCACTCCGGGACAGAACCCGGAATTTTTATCGATTTCAACCTTTGCCATCAATTCTTATTCGGCACTTGACAGTTTATTGTAAAGACCGAGCAGCCACTTGTCCTGCTCAGCGATTGTCATGTTGCTGTTGTCGAGCACCACAGCGTCGTCGGCCTTGCGCAGCGGACTCTCGGCACGCGTGGTGTCGATACGGTCGCGCTCGCACACGTTGGCAAGCACGTCCTCATAGGTCACGCTGTCGCCTTTGGCGCGCAACTCCTCGTAACGGCGGCGGGCACGCGTCTCAGGCGACGCATCGACATACACCTTCATCTCGGCGTCGGGAAACACCACCGTGCCTATGTCGCGGCCGTCCATAACGATGCCTTTCTGCTTGCCCATGGCTTGCTGCTGCTTGACAAGAGCGCGGCGCACACTGCCTACTGCGGCAACGATGCTCACCTTTGACGACACCTCCATACGGCGTATCTCCTGCTCCACCACTTCTCCATTGAGCATTGTCTGCGTTTTTCCGTCGGCATCAACTCCAAACGTGATATTGATGTCGGGCAACGCTGCTTCCAGACGTTCGGTGTCGAGGCGGTCGCCGTCAAACAAGCCGTTGCGCAGGCAGTAAAGTGTCACGGCACGGTACATCGCACCAGTGTCGATATAGGCATAACCTATTGTTTTTGCAAGTTTCTTTGCCATTGTGCTTTTGCCCGACGAGGAAAAGCCGTCGATGGCTATTGTAATGAGTCGCTTATTGTCCATATTGTATGTGTGGTTAAAATTCGTAGATGTTTGTCGACAGGTTGACCATAAAAGTAAAACCTCCCGTGTGGGGCTGCGCCATCGCCACGCCAACACGGAATTTCGACGATTTCAATCCGGCACCCATTGAGAATCCCGAAATGAAATTGCGCGCGAAGGTAGCCATGTCTGTCTTCGTCTTATGATTGTAGCCAAGAGCCACATAAAACTTGTCGCTCGGGGCATAGTCAAGTCCGAAAATCAAATGCCGGAACAGATTGCTCATAAATTTATCCTCTTTCACAAGCTCCGAATGCGTGTCGTTGCTGTCCTTGAGCTTATAGTACGGCAAATGCCATTTTGTCAATCCATGAGCTGTTATCGACACACGGAACGGACCGCCTTTGAGCGACTGCGAGTAGCCCAGCTGCACATCCCACGGCAAACGGTCGTAATGATCCTCGAAACGCTTCAACTGACCGCCAAGATTCTTCACAACCGCCGACAGAGAAAGATCCTTGTCAGGATTGTAATAATTTATACCCAAGTCGGCAGCAATGGCAAACGCATTATACTGCTCATAGTTTGAATACAGAAACTTCATATTTATACCGCCCCGCAGGCGGTCGTTGAAATCGTGGGAATACATCCCGCTGAACGCAATGTCGCTCACATTGAACGACCCCGTTTCAGCACCCGTCTGATCCATCCCCCGCATCGAGCCATAGCCGAAATACGTTATTCCCGCCGACCAAGCGGCATGCTCTCCAGCCTCCTTTGCAAAACGCGCCGACATAAAGTTGCTGCTCCCGAGATAGCGCATATAGCCGACACCGGCCTGCATATCCACCTCCGGGCCAAGCAAAGCCGGATTCTGCTCATAGAGATTAATATCGTCATCGACAACGCTGATATTGACACCGCCAAGCGCATATGCGTGCGACGACGTTGGGATGTTGAGATAATTGTAGGCAGTGCCGTCCTGCGCCCTGGCTGTCCAGAACGTGGTCATAACCGCCGTCACAATATATATGATTTTTCTTATGCTCATAAACATTCAGGCAGGAATGCATCTCCCGCTTAAAGAATAACGGCAAGAAGGCAACAATAGTATATCCTCCCACCAAAAATAAAGCGTAAGCCACAAATTCCATCCCTGCCAAAGTGTTCAATTCCGAATGTCCCCGCAATCCACAACGTCTTGTTGGAATTAAAACATTTGCCTATATTTGCACTATCGTTGCCGTTGCCAAAAAGTTGTTGCGCAATACGGCAAGGAAAGTTAATCGCACCAAGAACTAAAACACCGTAGGATAAATCATGATTGGAGCAATAATAGGTGATATTGTTGGATCACGCTTCGAGTTTAACAACACCGACGACCTAAATTTCGAGCTATTTACTGACGAATGCAACTTTACAGACGACAGCATCTGCACTTTGGCTATTGCCTATGCTCTCGTCAGCGGCATCAGTTATGAGGAAAGCCTTAGATTCTGGTGTTCTTCTTATCCGAACCCCATGGGAGCGTATGGCGGCAGCTTCGCACGCTGGCTTGCCTCAAGCAATCCAAAGCCCTACAACAGCTTCGGAAACGGTTCTGCAATGCGCGTGTCTCCAGTAGCTTGGTGGTTTGACAATTTGGACGACGTGCAGCGTGAAGCTGAGCAAACGGCTCTCCCCACACACAACCACCCGGAGGGCATCAAAGGGGCTGTCGCCACCGCATCGGCCATATTCATTGCCCGCAAACACGGCAAAGACGCTATGCTTGAATCGATGAAGGAATTTTACCATCAATGGGTGAATCCTGCTCCCGGAAGCAACAAATTTGACGAGACTTGCCAAGGCACAATGCCTGTTGTGTTCGGAATTATCAATAAGGCAAACTGCTTTGAAGAAGCCATCCGCTATGCCATCGCCGTCGGTGGCGACAGTGATACCATCGGTGCTATAGTAGGTTCTATTGCGGAAGCTATATGGGGAATACCGAAAGCTATCTCGGATGCAGCACTTGGATTTCTGCCAAACCTCATGGCAAGCAATATCGCAAAGTTTTACGAATCATTGGCACAAAGACAAAAATAACAAGACTTGTTCTCAGTCGCTTCGATGAGCAAATGGCGCATGAGGCATAGACGTGCCAACCTCCACTCCTCGGCACATCCACAGAGGGAAATCGCCGAAGTGCGGTTTAATATGTTAGCACGGGGTTGGCTTGCCTACCCCGTGACACCGGCGGCACACGCAACTACCGCCGAAGTGCGGTTGTAGAGAGATGTTGCGTGGAGGAAAACCGCCGAAGAGCGGTTGTATATGTTAACACGGGGTTGGCTCGCCTACCCCGTGACACCGACGGCACACGCAACTACCGCCGAAGAGCGGTTGTAGAAAGATGTTGCGCAAAGGGAAAACCGCCGAAGTGCGGTTTAATATGTTAGCACGGGGTTGGCTCGCCTACCCCG
>OGII01000011.1_pt1 | contig 177283 bp, 140 predicted proteins | sample 1571701 | NCBI WGS metagenome assembly OGII01 (sample SAMEA2581950, study PRJEB24529) | metagenome | biome: Human gut stool | place: China | collected 2011
CGAACCGCAGAGCGCGGGACTAGGATTGACATCCCGCGGTGCCTATGCATTCCCATTCAACGTAGCCCGCCTTTGGGGCGGCCTGAGGCTAGTCAACCAAGGCTTTTATCAAGCCTCGCTCTTTAGAGCGGGGTAGTTGACTTACTTTTCTTTGCGTACGGAAATTTGGCCTTGACCTTTTCAAGCATGCGTCCTGCTGCTTCCTGTTCGGCCGCTCGACGACTCTTACCCTCTCCCACTTCTTCAAGTTCGGCCTTGGGTACGGAACAGGCACAGACAAAATGCTGGCAGTGCGCCGCGCCCGTCACCTTGATGATTCGGTAGGAAGGAACCGGAAGTCGACGCGCCTGCAGAAATTCCTGAAGCAGCGTCTTGTGGTCCTTAGCAAGACGTTCGCCCGACATCGCCTTCGCGGAAAGAATCGGCTCGTACAGACGCAAAATGACGTGCTGAGCCTCTTCGAAGCCGCCGTCAAGAAACACCGCGCCGAAAACCGCTTCGCAGGCGTCGGCAAGAATAGAGGGGCGATCGGCGCCGCCCGTCTTGAGTTCGCCCTCGCCGAGATAGATGAACTGCCCGATCTGAATCTGCGCGGCGATCTCGTCGAGCGCCTTTTCACAAACCAGATTGGAACGCACGCGCGATAGCACGCCTTCGGTGAAGTGACGATCGCGTAGGAAAAGCGCGTGACCGATGACGCAGTTCAAAACCGAGTCGCCCAGAAATTCAAGGCGTTCGTTATGCTCGGAAGCAAAACTGCGGTGTGTGAGTGCTCGCTTTAGTAGCACCTTGTTTTTGAACTGATACCCGATGCGGGATTCGAGTTCTTCGGCCGGCAGAAGCACACGTGTAACCTGAGCTGACATAGTTCTTCTCGCCTTATTTGATCGAACCGACGCGGCTCATGTCGCTGAAGTTGGCCCAGATGAGAACGGCTTTGCCTACGATCATGTCATCGGTCACAAAGCCCCAATAGCGGCTGTCCTCACTATTGTCGCGGTTGTCTCCAAGCACGAAATACTGATCCTGCGGCACCTTGCAGGTAAACCCGTTGCTGAAGTAACGGCAAGCGTTGCCCACGCGCGGATAGGGCTGACCGCGCAGTCCCGCCGGATAGCGGTTGTCAACGGCTAAACGATGTTCGTGTTCGCCGAGCTTTTCCGTACGTTCCTGCAGAGTCACCATCGAGAACGGATCAACCCAATCACCCACAAGCGTCTGCTTGACCACTTCGCCGTTGATGCGCAGTTCCTTGTTGACGTAGGACACGGTATCGCCGGGCAGTCCCACGACACGCTTGATGTAATCCATCGATTCATCCATCGGATAGCGGAACACCATCACGTCGCCTCGCTGCGGGGTGCCGACGTCAATGATCTTTGTGTTGGCAACCGGCAGACGAACGCCGTATGTGTACTTATTCACCAGAATGAAGTCGCCGATGTAAAGGGTCGGCAACATAGATCCCGATGGAATGCGGAAGGGTTCAAAAAGGAAGGAACGCAACAGGAACACGATCAGAATCACCGGGAAGAGTCCTGCCGTGTAATCCAGCCACCAGGGCATGCGTGTGTCACGCGCATACATATCGTTGCGCGCCTTGATGACGCTCGTCTCACCGCGATCGATGGCTTCGCGGTTGGCGGTCTCAAATTCCCGTGCCTTGGCATCGGCCTCAGCTCGGCGGCGCGGACGGAAGTAAAACTTCTCGGCAATCCACATCACGCCGGTAAAGACCGTCAGAAGAAACAAAATCAGTGCAAAGTTCATTTTTTCGAGCTTTCGAAAGCGATCTGCCGCAAGCGGTCACGCAACCCGGCAGAATGATTTGAATTCTGAACAAAAGCCGGCCAACGATGTAAACGCACCGTTGCCGGCCTACCTTTTTATTTGTCGTCGACCTGAAGAATGGCAAGGAAGGCTTCCTGCGGAATTTCCACGCTGCCCACCTGTTTCATGCGCTTCTTACCAGCCTTCTGCTTTTCCAAGAGCTTCTTCTTACGCGTAATGTCGCCACCGTAACACTTGGCAAGCACATTCTTTCTTAAGGCCTTCACATTTTCGCGAGCAATGATGTTTGCGCCGATGGCTGCCTGAATCGCCACGTCGTACATCTGGCGCGGAATGAGACTGCGCAGGCGGCTAACGATCTCGCGGCCGCGAAACTGTGCGTTCGTGCGGTGAATTATGGTGCTCAACGCATCCACGCGATCGCCGTTGATGAGCATATCGACCTTGACGACGTCGCTTGCGCGGTACTCTTTAAACTCGTAGTCCATGGAGGCATAACCGCGGGTTATTGACTTCATACGGTCAAAGAAGTCGAGCACGATTTCAGCCAGCGGCAGTTCGTAGGTCAGGTGAACCTGACGTCCGTGGTAGGCCATGTTGATCTGCACGCCGCGCTTTTCCTGACACAGCTTCATCACCGCGCCCACGTAGTCGTTAGGCACAAAAATCGTCACGGTGTCGATCGGCTCGCGAATCTCGGCAATCTTGTCAACCGGAGGCAGCTTGCTCGGGTTTTCCACGCGCACGACTTCGCCGTTGGTCATCAACACTTCGTAGACCACGCTCGGTGCCGTCGTAATGAGGTCCATGTCGTATTCGCGCTCGAGACGCTCCTGCACAATGTCCATGTGCAACAGCCCGAGGAAGCCCGCGCGGAAACCGAAGCCCAGGGCCTGAGAGACTTCAGGCTCAAACTGAAGCGCCGCATCGTTGAGCTGCAGCTTCAGAAGCGCTTCGCGCAACGCATCGTATTGATTGGACTCCACCGGATACAGACCGGCAAACACCTGGGGCTTGACTTCCTTAAAACCGGGAAGCGGCGCCGAAGCAGGGTTTTGAGCGTGCGTAAACGTATCGCCCACGCGCGCTTCCTTGAGTTCCTTGATGCCTGAAACCACAAAGCCCACTTCGCCGGGCTTGAGGCAGTCGCGCACCTGCGCCTTGGGCGTAAAAACGCCGACCTGCTCGACGAGGTGAGTGGCGCCGGAAGCCATCAGCATCACCTTGTCCTTCGGACGGATGACGCCGTTGACGACTCGAACGAGCGTGACGATGCCCACGTAGTTGTCAAACCAGCTGTCGATGATGAGCGCCTGCAGCGGAGCATTTTCGTCGCCTTTGGGGGGCGGCACGTCGCGCACGATGCGCTCGAGAATATCGTCGATGCCCATGCCGGTCTTGGCCGAGCATTCCACCGCGTCGGTGGCATCAATGCCGATGACGTCCTCGATTTCTTCCTTGGCGGCGTCGGGATTGGCGCTTGCCAAGTCCATCTTGTTGAGAACCGGCACGACTTCAACACCCAGATCGATAGCCGTATAGCAGTTGGCCACCGTCTGCGCTTCCACGCCCTGAGTGGCGTCGACCACCAAAAGTGCTCCTTCGCAGGCCGACAGAGAGCGGCTCACCTCATAGGAGAAGTCGACGTGCCCCGGGGTGTCGATCAAATTGAGTTCGTAAATCTGACCGTCCTTGGCCTTGTACTTAAGACTGGCCGTCTGAGCCTTAATCGTGATGCCGCGTTCGCGCTCGAGATCCATGCTGTCGAGCACCTGTTCGCTCATCTCTCGATCGCTCAGACCACCGCAACGCTGAATCAAACGGTCAGCCAGCGTCGACTTGCCATGGTCGATATGGGCAATGATGGAAAAATTACGGATATTGTCCATTGAAAATTACGTTGGGTTTATCGTGGGATACAGGCCGATCGATCGAGCATTTCCAAGGACTCGTGAGACGATCCTTTCGCGCGCAAAGCCAAAGGCGCACCGTCACACCAAGCCTCGCGACCGACCTTTTGGGAAATGTTGGCGCATTTTATCATGCGGCTTCATACGAAAAAGACGCAAAACCAACGTCCGAAACGCTTGTTACGAGAAGCTTTCGGTTTGTTTCTGAAAAAGATTTTCGAGCACCGGCATCTTTGTTTTTGGGGGCTATTGCGCTAGACTCAGTTTCCTTTTCATTTCCGCTTCTAATTTTTTGACCGTGAGCTCAGAAATCCGTCTCGACAATGTCCGCAACGAACTCATCCGTGTGATGAGCGTGTTGGTGCAGTGCACCTCGCATATGCAGGCGCAACCCCATGAGGCTCGCCTCAGAGAACTGTGTGATGCCGTTCTCACTGAAGGCGAAGACGGCGACATTGAGGCGGCGCTCGCTCACTTCAAGGCCGAAGAGCCCGGCGGATACGGCTATGAGAAGCTTCTTACCATTGCGGAAGACTGCGCGGAAGCCGTTGTCGACGAGCGCGGTAGCGCCCTGCTTTTGCTGATTCCGATCATGGCCTGGAGCCGCTACCGCAACTATCACGGCGTGCTCGACGAAGATGTGCTCGAAAAAATCGCCGATTGTGTGCGCAAGAGCTTTTCCTCACCTAGGGCAAACGTCGTGATGGGTTCGCACATGCTCTCGGCCGATCATCTCCCGGAAGCGTTTCGCGATGTGCGCGGCCTTCTCGAACGGATGCGCCGCCTCAACCACGGCGACGTATACGACATCAGTTCTTTGGTGCGCGAAGTGCCGCCGCCCGACTTTGCCGACAGCCGCTACATCCTTTGCTCCGTCTCAGCTCAGAACACAACTGACCTGTTCCGCAGCACCGACGACGGCCTCGTTGAGGTAGCCCGCGGCATGATGGATTTCTGCCTGCAGGTGCACGAACTGCTCGAGCTCACCATGATCGGTTCTGTCTTCGAAGTGCAGCCCGTCGGCGGTTTTTATCAGAGCTGGCGCGAATCTGAAACCACGATGCGATCCTGGGGCCTGAAGTCGCTCGTTGACTTTGCGGGCAGCATGGGTTACGAACCCAACCAGCTGATCGCTACGCTCGGCCTATTCGTTCCCAATTCGCGCGAACAGGACAAGATGAGCGAATTGCGCATCGGCCTTACCCCCAAAAACGAGCGCGATCACGTCATCTGCGGCGTCGCCTGGCCCGTGATTCCTGAAGAAGTCGATGCATTTTCAGGTACGGCACGCGACATCCTCGAGAGCAAAGGTCTGAAGTACATCGTCGAGCATGAACAAAGTTTCTCGCTTGAGTGGTGCGAAGACTGCGGCTCCCCTCTTTACGCCACCCCCGACGGTCTGGTGGTGCATGTGGAATTGTCCGGAGCAGACACCGTTTCCGAGTTTGCGCCCACGCTCAACTAAACGCCCACGCTCAACTAAAACAACTTCAACCGACAGAAAAAAGCCTGAAGGCGAGGTTTGTCCCGCATTCAGGCTTTTGTGATCGGCCGACAGTCTCGTCGGCCGTCGTTGCAGCGATTTAGGCCTTTTCGACCTTGAACTCGAATCCGTTCTCGCCGTAGTCGCACACCACCTTGTCCTTAGGTGCCGCGCGGCCCTCGAGAAGAAGTCGAGCCACCGGGTTTTCAAGCTTGTCCTGTACGGCGCGCTTGAGCGGTCGAGCACCGTAGACCGGATCAAAACCGGCCTGGGCGATCGCCTCGAGCGCCGCGGGCGTCACTTCGAAGGTGATGTCCTGCGCGGCGATCCGTTCGGCAAGCTTTGCCACCTGAATTTTGGCAATCGACTTGATGGCTTCGTCGTCAAGAGCATTGAAGACCACGATTTCATCAATACGGTTGATGAATTCGGGACGGAAATGCGCCTTGACTTGTTCCATCACGGCATCCTTGATCGCTTCCGGCTGAGCGTTCGCCTGCATCTGCTGGATTTCGCCCGAGCCGAGGTTGGATGTCATCACGATGACCGTGTTCTTGAAGTCCACCGTGCGGCCCTGTCCGTCGGTCATGCGGCCATCGTCAAGAACCTGCAACAAGACGTTGAACACGTCGGGATGCGCCTTTTCGACCTCGTCGAGCAAAATCACGCTGTAGGGCTTGCGGCGCACGGCTTCCGTCAGGTAGCCGCCCTCTTCATAACCCACATATCCGGGAGGCGCACCGATCAGACGAGCCACCGAGTGCTTTTCCATGAATTCGCTCATGTCAATTCGCACCATCGCCTCATCGCTATCAAAGAGGAAGTTGGCTAGCGCCTTCGTGAGTTCTGTCTTGCCCACGCCCGTAGGCCCGAGGAACAGGAACGAACCGTAGGGACGGTTGGGATCCGAAAGTCCGGCACGACTCCTGAGAATCGTATCGGTCACGCAACGCACGGCCTGGGACTGTCCCACGACACGCTTGGAGAGAGCCTCGTCCATGTGCAAAAGCTTCTGACGTTCGCCCTGCATCATCTTGCTCACCGGAATGCCGGTGGCGCGACTCACGACTTCGGCAATCTCTTCGGCGCCCACGCTCGTGCGCAACAGCTTGGGCTGCGTCTCAAGCGTCTTTTTCTCGGTGCTTTCGGCTTTCTTGAGCTTTTCCTCGAGCTTGGGCAGAACGGCGTACTGCAGTTCGGCCAGACGTTCGTAACGGGCCTCGCGGCGGCAGGCGTCCATTTCACGGCGCACGCGGTCAATCTCGTCGCGCACGTCCTTTTCGCCGAGAGCCTGGCTCTTTTCAGCCTTCCAGATTTCTTCGAGATCGGAATACTTGCGCGAAAGCTCTTCGATTTCCTTTTCAATGGCGCTCAGGCGCTGACGGCTCGCGTCGTCGGTTTCCTTTTTCATCGCCTCGCGTTCGATCTTGAGCTGTATCAAGCGGCGTTCGAGCTTATCAAGCGCTTCGGGCTTGGAGTCGATTTCCATCTTGACACGGCTGGCAGCCTCGTCAATCAAGTCGATGGCCTTATCGGGCAGGTAGCGATCCGTGATGTAACGGTGCGAGAGCTCGGCGGCCGCCACAATGGCCGGGTCGGTGATTTCAACGCCGTGGTGCGCTTCGTACTTTTCCTGCAGGCCGCGCAAAATGGCAATCGTATCTTCCACGCTCGGCTCGTCGACGAGCACTTTCTGGAAACGGCGTTCGAGAGCCGCGTCCTTTTCGACGTACTTACGGTACTCGTCGAGCGTCGTTGCTCCGATTACGTGCAGTTCGCCGCGCGCCAGAGCGGGCTTGAGCATATTGCCTGCGTCCATGGAGCCTTCAGTCTTGCCCGCACCCACCATTGTGTGCAGCTCGTCGATGAAGAGAATGATGCGGCCTTCGGCAGCTGTGATTTCCTTCAGAAGCTTCTTTAGGCGCTCTTCGAACTCGCCGCGGTACTTGGCGCCGGCAATAAGGCCCGCCATGTCAAGCGAGAGCACAGCCTTACCCTTCAGACCATCGGGCACTTCGCCGTTGACGATACGCTGCGCCAAACCTTCAACCACAGCCGTCTTGCCGACGCCGGGCTCGCCGATCAGCACCGGGTTATTTTTCGTGCGGCGCTGAAGAATCTGCATCGTGCGGCGGATCTCGTCGTCGCGTCCGATAACGGGATCGAGCTTGCCCAAACGAGCGCGCTCAGTGAGGTCAACCGTATATTTCTTGATGGCATCGCGCCCGGTTTCACCTTCGGCGTCCGTGACGCTCTCGCCGCCGCGCACGGCTTCAATGGCTGCTTCGAGAAGCTTTTTGGTGACACCGGCCGAAGCCAGAATGCGAGAAGCTTCCATATCGGCGCCGGCCAAAGCAAGCAGGAACATTTCCGTCGAAATGAACTGGTCGCCGCGCTGCATCGCCTCCTTTTCCGTGAGATTCAAGGCGCGGATCAAGTCGCGGCTGACCTGTACGTCGCCCGACGTGCCCGTCACCTTCGGAAGGCGCTCCACCGCAGCTTGGGCCTCATCGCGCACACGCTTGGCGTTGCCGCCCGAGCGCTCGATCAAGCTCGAGGCACTGCCTTCCTGATCGTTCATCACGGCCAGCAGCAAATGCACCGGCTCGATGTACTGGTTGTCGTGAGCAAGCGCCAAGGACTGAGCTTCACCCAGGGCCTGCTGAAATTTCGTTGTCAGTTTGTCTTGTCTCATCTAATCCAATTCCTTACTTCTGTCGAGACTTCATCACCTCGACGTTAATGGCTATGTGGGGTTGGTTTTTCCTCATTTCAAGGAATGCAATTCCGAAAAAGTTTCTGAATTTTTCTCGGTTTCTTACCCTAATACTGTGCACAGGCCTTTGGCGGGGCTACAATGGATGGCAGTTTTTCCAATTTGTATAAAAAGATCGGCCAATCGCGCGTCACTGCGAGGGGCTGTTCGCTCATTACGAAAGGAAGATGAAGTGACTGTCAATCGTCGTACTTTGATCGGCACCGTCTGTGCCATCTCCGTTTTCGGTGTTCCGCTGATTTCCTCGGCCCAGACCGGAACCCGCTCCAATCCCATCAAGATCGTCGTTCCCTACCCGCCCGGAGGCCCTCTGGACGTTTCGGCACGCGCCATTGCCGAAGCAGTGCACGCTGACCTGGGCAACGTCATCGTCGACAACCGCCCGGGCGCCGGCGGCAACCGCGGCGTGACCTATCTCGCGCAGCAAAAGCCCGACGGCATGACGTTGTGCGTCGGAGCCGTTGCCACACACGCCGTCAACCCGAACTTGTTCAAGAAGCTTCCTTACGACCCGATCAAAGACTTTGAGCCGGTTACGCTCATCGCTCACGTTCCCAATGTGCTTGTCGTCACACCGGAATTTCAGCAACGTACCGGCATCAAATCCGTCAAAGATTTGATTGCCTACTGCAAGGCAAATCCCGACAAGCTCAACTACGCCTCCGGCGGAAACGGTTCGGCCGGTCACATGGCAGGCGAACTTCTCAAAGCCAAAGCCGGCATCAAGATGGTGCACGTGCCCTATGCCGGTGCCTCGGCCGCTCAACTTTCCGTTCTTGCCGGCCAAACCGACCTCATTTTCGACAACCTCTCGTCGGCCTCCGCCAACATTCAAGCCGGCAAACTGGTTCCGCTTGCCGTCACCACCACCAAACGCGCAGAAGCACTTCCCGATGTGCCCACTATGGTCGAAGCCGGCGTGGCAGGATTTGACATCTCGACTTGGTACGGTTTGTTCGTGCCAGCCAAGACGCCTCGCGACATTGTCATGCACCTCAATAGCGTAATTACCAAGGCGCTTGCGAGCGACGACATGAAGAAACGTCTGGCACGTCTGGGGGGCGAATCTGCACCGTGCAAACCCGAAGAGTTTGCCGCTTTGATCAAGACGGAATTGGCGAAATACGCCGAAATCGTCAAAGCCTCCGGAGCTCGCGTCGACTGATCAAAAGTTCACGGAGCATCCCGGCCGGCGTTTGATTGTCGTCGGCCGGGCATATGTGCGCGGGCGCCGTACGTCATAGAAAAACAAAACGGCGCCTTTCCTCGGTCACTTCAAGCACTTTTATGGTTGTAGGGAATCGCAAAGACTTCTGGTCGGGCATCCTTTTTGCTCTACTCGGCGTCTTTTTCATCGTATTTGCCCAAGAGCACGAACTCGGTCAAGCATCCCGCATGGGGCCCGCCTACTTTCCGACGGTTTTGGGCATTCTGCTGGCAGCTATCGGACTTATCGTCGCTCTTCTCGGTTATTTTCGTAAAGCCCCCATCACGGAAACCGGCGAAGACACCGGCGAGATCATGCCGTTTCGTTGGAATGTTCTGTTTTTGATTCTGGGCTCCATTCTGGTCTTTGGGCTAGCTTTGAATACTTTCGGACTGATGCTCTCATTGGCGGCCATGATTTTGATCGCCGGACTTGCATCACCCGACTTTCGTTTCAAAGAAACACTCGCCATCATCCTTGTAATGGATCTGTTGGCATGGCTTATTTTCGTCTACGGCGTCGGGATGCTTGTGCCCGTCTGGCCCGTCTTCATGTAAGTAGGAGCCGGAAATGGATCTGGGACTCATCTCGAATCTGATGTTGGGCTTTGACACCGCCCTTTCACTTCAGAACATCCTCTATTGCACGATCGGCGTGACCATCGGCACGTTGATCGGAGTGCTGCCCGGCATGGGACCGGTTGCAACGGTAGCCATGCTGCTTCCGGCAACGTACGCTCTCCCGCCAACTTCAGCATTGATCATGCTCGCCGGCATTTATTACGGTGCTTCCTATGGCGGGTCAACCACCGCTATTCTGGTCAACATTCCCGGCGAAGCATCTGCCGTCGTCACCTGCCTGGACGGACATATGATGGCCAAACGGGGACGCGCAGGTTCTGCGCTTGGCATCGCTGCACTCGGCAGCTTCTTTGCCGGGTGCGTGGCCACGCTTCTGATTGCCGCTTTTGCGCCCCCTCTGACCGAGCTCGCCTTTCAGTTCGGACCGGCCGAATACTTCAGTCTGATGGTTCTCGGTCTCGTAAGTGCTACGGTACTTGCCACAGGTTCGCTGCTCAAGGCCATCTGTATGGTGTTGCTGGGCTTGCTTTTAGGGTTAATTGGCACAGACGTCAATTCCGGAGCTTTCCGTTTCACCTTCGGTCTGGATGAACTGCAAGACGGCATTGATTTCGTACCATTGAGCATGGGCTTGTTCGGCTTTGCTGAAATCATGCGCAATTTGGAAAGCGATATGAGCAGATCGCTCGTACCGAACAAAGTGAAGAATATCCTTCCGTCCTGGCAAGAAATCAAAGTATCCGTGGGTCCCATTGTTCGCGGTACCGCTCTGGGGTCCATTCTGGGAGTACTGCCGGGAGGCGGCGCTCTTCTGAGCTCTTTTGCAAGTTACACGGCAGAAAAGAAACTCGCTGGCGACAAAGCCGATCCTCCGTTCGGCTACGGCAACATCCGCGGCGTTGCCGGTCCCGAATCAGCCAACAATGCTGGTGCACAAACGTCGTTTGTCCCCATGCTCACGCTCGGCATCCCTTCCAACGCCGTAATGGCTCTGATGATCGGCGCCATGATGATTCACGACATTGTGCCCGGACCTCAGGTCATGCAGTCTGACCCGGGGCTTTTTTGGGGCTTGATCATTTCCATGTGGATCGGCAATCTGATCCTCGTGGTTCTAAACCTTCCGATGATCGGAGTGTGGGTACAGTTGCTGCGTGTGCCTTACCGCTGGCTCTTTCCTGCAATTCTGGTCTTCTGCTGCATCGGCGTGTATTCCATTAACAACAACGTATGGGATGTTTGGATCGCCATCTTCTTCGGTTTCGCGGGTTACGTTTTCGGTAAGCTCGGCTGTGAAACCGCGCCATTGGTTCTGGGCTTTATTTTGGGACCGATGATGGAAGAAAATCTCCGCCGCGCCATGCTTTTGTCTCGCGGAGATCCCTCTGTGTTTGTATCCAGTCCGATTTCGTGCGGACTGCTCATCGCTGCTGTCCTAATGGTCTTTTTGGTTGCCGCCCCGGCCTTCAGAAAGACCCGTGAAGTCGCATTTAAAGAAGACTGACGGCACAACCGCTGTATCAGACTTGAAGGTTGGAAAAGTTCTTCGCTTTTCCGACCTTTTCTTTTTTAGCGGAAGCAAAGGCTAGAATCCGCCTGCGTTCGATTTTTTTATCTTTTACTTCAATGTCTCCGCATTCTGCCTGCGTCTTCGAAATCACCTGCTCCCTACCCCTTGCGAGCGAATCCCTGCCCGATGCTTTTACACAGGCTCCCTGCGCACGCATGAAAGTCGCCAGACAATTCGTGGTGCAAAAGGGCATGATCCGCCAAGGCTTCAAGGGGCGTGCCGGCCTCGGCATTTTCGAAGAAAACGGTCGCACCTGGGGAATGCTGGTGTTGGAGCCAGCTGCGCCGCTTTTGTTTGCGCCTCCCGCTAAGCTGTCAGCCAAACGCCTGTGGCCCGGCATGCAAGAAGAAGATGTTCCCAATATCGAATTGATCAACGGCAAGGGCGAAGCTAAAACTCTCAAGACACGACTGGACGAGATTTTCGAGCCGTTTCCGCAGCGAGACTATTTCAGGGGCGGACGCGAGCAGGCCGAACGTCGTGCGTTGTGGCGCCGTGTTTTGACCGATGCTCTCACGAGTCCCGTTGTGCGTATTGTCCAAGAACTCAACATTCGTCACCGCGACGCTCGGCTGACGGAACTCAACGAATGGTGGTGCGGCAAAAGCCCTACGTTTGAATGCCGTTGGGATCAAACGTTCTACGCGCCGCGCTCAGGAGCTCGATTTCTGCTCGAGTGGATGCTGATCGGTCGCCCTCATTGCAAAAGCTCTCCAATGCAGACTGATGAGTCCGCGCCGCGCCCCGTCGTTCTCTACAGCGACGACGACATTTTGGTAATCAACAAACCTGCACGTTTGAGTTCCGTTCCAGGCGTCCGCGAGAAAGTCTGCGCCAAGACCATGCTAGAACGCCAATACGGCGAACTGCACGTCGTGCATCGACTGGACCTAGACACCTCGGGCCTGCTCGTTTTCGCTCGTAACAAGCGATCGCTTGAACATCTCAACAAGTCGTTTCGCGAGCGTGACACGCACAAGATCTACGAGGCACGCCTCGAAGGAGTCATCAGCGAACAGCAGGGCCGCATCGAACTCCCTCTGGCACTCAATTGGCTCGATCGTCCGCGGCAATGCTCTCTGACTGAAGATGGCGGCGGAAAGGCGTCGGCCACAGAATTTGTCGTGATCGGCACGCAGCAGACTGCGGGAGGACTGAAAACTCTCGTGCGCTTGAGCCCTGTCACGGGCCGCACGCACCAGCTGCGTGTGCATTGCGCCAAAGGGCTCGGTTGCCCCATTGACGGCGACCCCTTTTACGGTCATCCGGGACTTGAAGGCGAAACCGATGCCACACGCCTGTGTCTGCACGCCGCAGAGCTCACCTTCGTACATCCGACTTCCGGCGAACCGGTTACTTTCAAGGCGCCTGCCGATTTTCCGGATTTCTGACAGCCAAAAAAGATGTGTTGCGCAAACAGATTCCCGCATCGAAAATTTTTGCTATCCGAGCGCCTGCGCTATGATTAGAAAATCGCCTGTCGGTCGAGCCTGTCAGTAACACGCTCACGCCGTCAGTCCTATCCTTTTTTGTAAGACAAGAATGTCAGATCAACCACATCCTGGACCGGAAACTTTTCTTTCCCGCAAGGAGCACATCTGATGCGCGCCGCTGTTGAACGTGTGCTGCACGATGTGTGGTCGCACCGCGGCATTGCCGCCTCTCTACTCTACCCTTTTTCGCTTGTCTACCTTGCCATCGCACGACGCCGGGCAGCTAGGACTACACCTGTTGAACTGCCGGTGCCCGTTGTCGTTGTTGGCAACATCTACGTCGGCGGCACGGGCAAGACTCCCATCACGATCGAGCTCGTCCGCGAACTGAAGGCCGCGGGCTTTACGCCCGGAGTCATCAGCCGCGGATACGGGCGCGCCAGCAAAGAGCAACACCTTGTCGAAGACGACTCTCCGGCAAGCACCGTCGGCGACGAACCGCTTTTGATTCGCCGCGCCACCGGGGTTCCTGTAGCCGTGGGACGCGACCGCGTGGCCGCAGGGCGTCTGCTGATCCGGAGCAATCCGAGCGTTAATGTGATTGTCAGCGACGACGGTCTGCAGCATCGGCGCCTTGCGCGCGACGTTGAACTTGCCGTCGTCGGTGCTCGAGGGCTGGGCAACAGCTGGGCGCTTCCCGCAGGCCCCCTGCGCGAACTCCCCTCGCGTCTGGACTCTGTTGATGCCATCGTTCTGAGCGCTACCGAAGATACTATTGAAAGTCGTACGCCTCGCTTTGCCGCCACTTCCCAGCTCGGGGATGTCGTGCGTCTGTGCGACGGCCGCCGCCGCTCAATCGAGGACATTTCGCACCGCATCGCCGAAAAAGAAGCCAAGGTACTTGCTGCGGCCGGCATTGCCGCGCCCGATCGCTTCTTCAATATGCTTGCCGCTCACGACATCGTCGGCAAGAACTTGGGATTGGGCGATCACTTTGCCTTTGATACGAATCCGTTTGCGCAGTCCGACGCACGCTACATCTTCATCACCGGCAAGGACGCGGTCAAAGCCATGCAGAACCCGGATATCAAGAACGACCGCCGCATTTGGGTCGTCGAGTACCAAACACAACTTGACCCCTACCTCATCCAGTTCGTAGTGGAAAAGCTCACGGATGCGGCCGAACGCAAACACATTGATATCGTACCGCCCACGGAAGAAATCACGCACTGAAATAAAATGAATCGCGCTTGCTTGAGTATCAGTCTTGCCGCCTGCTGCCTTCTGGCCGGCTGCTCCACGCAGTCAGTCCGGGCACCCGCGTACAACATCAAACCCGGCAACGTCTGCGTCATTCAAGATTCAAGCAACCGAAAGGTCGCCTACAACTCCGTCATCAAAGGTCTCAAGCGCAAGGGTTTTTCCGTGAAGCGCGTCGGCGCGGGACAAACGAAAAACTGTTCCCGCGTCTTTTCCTGTCAGTCGATTTCCCGCTGGCAGATCGCCAACTACACCTCCAACATTCATCTGCAATACTGGGAGCACGGCAAGCTTGTAAGCGAAGCCAAGTACGATGCGCCGACAAACGAAATCAACATCTCGAAATTCATCAGTACGGAAGATAAGATCTTTCAACTGCTCAATGAGATGCTTCCCGGCACACGCACTCTTCCGAGCAAATACAACTCCCGCTGACGAACGCTTCGTCAGCCGAACATTGAAACGACAATAGTATGGACAGCCGCCTTACCGAAGTTTTGGTCTGCCCCGTCTGCAAGGGGCCTCTTCATTTTGATCAGCAGAAGTCTGAAATGCAGTGCGCCAAGTGCGCGCTCGGCTTCCCGCTTGACGGAGAAATCCCGGTGATGCTCACCAAGGAAGCGCGAGAACTCACGCCCGAGGAACAAGAAGCCGCTCGTATCAAACCCGCCAACTAACGAAGGACTTGCCATGGGCTTTGTAGTAATCGTGCCGGCGCGCATGTCGTCTTCGCGCCTGAAGGAAAAGCCGCTTGCCGACATCTGCGGCAAGCCGATGGTTGTGCGTACCGCCGAGCGCGCTCTCGGGTGCGGTGCCGATGCGGTTTTCGTCGCCTGCGACTCACCGGCCATCGTCAAGGCCTGCGAAGAACACGACATCAAGGCGCTTCTGACGGATCCGAACTGTCCGACCGGCACCGATCGTCTCGCCGAAGCCGCCGCGGCTCTGGGCCTAACCGACGACACGATCGTCGTCAATGTCCAGGGCGATGAACCTCTGATTCCCATCAATGTCATACGCGCCGTTGCCGAAGACCTTGAAAAGCACGACGATTGCGCCATTGCCACCGCTGCGCACCCGATATCCGACGCCGAGCACTTCTTCAATCCGAACGTAGTCAAGGTCGAAATCGACGCCAAGGGTCGAGCGCTTACCTTCTCCCGCGCGCCGCTTCCCTGGCCGCGCGACGCATTTCGTAACGACAAGTCTGTGCTGCCCGAAGGTTTGCCCGCCTATCACCACATCGGGCTTTATGCCTACCGAGCAGGCTTTTTGAAGGCGTTTCCTAAGTTAGCTCCCGCCCCCATCGAAAAGTTCGAGTCGCTGGAACAGTTGCGAGCCCTCTGGCACGGGTACCGTATCAGCGTACTGATTCTCGACGAGAACCTGCCTTCGGGCGTGGACACCGCCGAAGATCTGGAGCGCGTACGTTCGGTGTACGCCGAATCTCTCAAAAACTAGTTTTTTTGGTTCCGAAAAGCCGCGTTTTGCCTCGTCCGAAAGATGTAACAAGGATTTCGCTATTGTTTTGCAGAATGTTTCAATTACAATTTCCGCAGTGCAAGAAAAATTGTGAGCTTGTCGCGATGCGGCGGGCAAAACGGCGCGACCTTCGGGACTCGCCGAATTTTTCTTGAAAGAGTTTCCGACGTAAATCTGTCTTTTACTGGTTTTACGTTGAATTAATTGGAGATTTTTCATGCGTTTGATCCTGATCGGACCCCCCGGCGCCGGTAAAGGCACCCAGGCCAACTACATCAAAGAACACTTCGGCATTCCGCAGATCTCGACGGGCGACATGCTTCGCGCCGCCGTCAAGGCCGGTACCGAACTCGGCAAAGCTGCCAAGGTGATCATGGATCAGGGCGGCCTCGTGAGCGATGACATCATCATCGGGCTTGTCAAGGAACGTCTGCTTGCCGACGACTGCAAGAACGGCTTTCTTTTCGACGGCTTCCCGCGCACCATCCCGCAGGCTCAGGCTCTGCAGGACGCCGGCGTGCCGATTGACTTCGTGCTCGAAATCGCCGTGCCCGACTCCGAAATTGTCGAACGTATGTCCGGCCGCCGCGTGCACCCCGCTTCGGGCCGCAGCTACCACGTCAAGTACAACCCGCCCAAGGTTGCCGGCAAGGACGACGTGACGGGCGAAGACCTCGTACAGCGTGACGATGACCGCGAAGAAGTCGTGATGAAGCGTCTGTCTGTCTACCATGCTCAGACCGAAGCACTCGTCGACTTCTACAGCAAGCTCGCAGCGTCCGGCGAACCCAACGTGCCGCAGTACCGTAAGGTCAACGGCGTCGGTTCGATTACGGACATCCGCGATGCGATCTTCGAGGCGCTGAAGTAAAAAATTAAAAGGGAACACGATGTGTGAAATCACCGTGTTCCCTTCTTTTTTTGTTTTTTCTTTAACACTTTTGGCGTCGGCTTGATCCTCCTCGGACGTTGAGTCGACACCCGGAGCTTTCAACATCATGACTACAGCTTTGTGGCTCGCCATTGCCGCGGGCATCATCGCCGTGATTTTCGGTCTTGTCTCCCGTAGCTGGATTCTGGCCCGCGATCCCGGCAATCCCCGCATGCAGGAAATCTCGCACGCCATTCAGCAGGGTGCAACGGCCTATCTGACCAAGCAGTACACGACCATCGCCATCGTCGGCGTGGTTCTTTTCCTTATCATCGCCTTCGTTCCCGCACTGGGCTTTAAGACGGCAGGCGGCTTTGCCGTCGGCGCCATCCTTTCCGGGGCTTGCGGCTTCATCGGCATGAACGTTTCCGTCAAGGCCAACGTTCGCACCGCTCAGGCAGCCAGCCAGGGCATCGCCGAAGCTCTTAACGTCGCCTTCAAGGGCGGCGCCATCACGGGCATGCTCGTGGTCGGTCTGGGCCTTCTCGGCGTGGCCGGCTACATGGCTGTGCTGATCGGCACGGCTGCTCCCGACGCCAACCTCTACGACACGATCAAGCCGTTGATCGGTCTGGCTTTCGGTTCGAGCCTGATTTCCATCTTCGCTCGTCTGGGCGGCGGCATCTTCACCAAGGGCGCTGACGTCGGTGCCGACCTTGTGGGTAAGGTTGAAGCCGGCATTCCCGAAGACGACCCCCGCAACCCCGCCGTGATCGCCGACAACGTGGGCGACAACGTGGGCGACTGCGCCGGTATGGCTGCCGACTTGTTCGAAACCTACGCCGTGACCATCGTGGCCACCATGATGATCGGCGCGCTTTCGGCAACGGGCGACACCATGCGCATGGTTGAATACCCGCTCGTCTTGGGTGCTGTCTCGATCGTCGCTTCCATCATCGGTACGTTCTTCGTGAAGTACCTGCCCGGCAAGAAGATCATGACGGCACTGTACCGCGGCCTTATCGTCGCCGGCGTCATCGCCGCCGTTGCCTTCTGGTTCGTCGGCGACTTCGTCTTCTCCGATCCCAAGATGCTGCCCGAAGGCGTGACGACCACGCACCTGTTCGGTTCCGCTCTGATCGGCCTCGTTCTGACTGCCTTGATGGTCGTGATCACCGAGTACTACACCGGTACGGAATACAAGCCCGTGCAGACGGTTGCCGAAGCTTCCACCACCGGTCACGGCACCAACATCATCGCCGGTCTGGCCGTCTCCATGAAGGCCACCGCTCTTCCGGTTCTCGCCGTGGTTATCGCCATTCTCGTGAGCTTCTCGCTTGCCGGTCTTTACGGTGTTGCCATCGCCGCAACCTCGATGCTGACTATGGCCGGCATCATCGTTGCTCTCGACGCCTATGGCCCGATCACGGACAACGCCGGCGGTATTGCCGAAATGTCCGAACTCGATGAAAAGGTCCGCAACGTGACCGACCCGCTTGACGCAGTCGGCAACACGACCAAGGCCGTCACCAAGGGCTACGCCATCGGTTCGGCCGGTCTGGCCGCTCTGGTGCTCTTTGCCGACTACACGCACGCTCTGAAGCAGCAGTTCAACATTGACTTCCAGTTTGACCTTTCCGACCCGTACGTGATTGCCGGTCTGATCATCGGCGGTCTGATTCCCTACCTCTTCGGCGCAATGGCTATGGAAGCCGTCGGCCGCGCTGCCGGCTCCGTGGTGATTGAAGTCCGTCGCCAGTTCAAGGAAATCAAGGGCATCATGGAAGGCAAGGCCAAGCCCGATTATTCCAAGGCCGTCGGCATGCTCACCGGCGCTGCCATTAAGGAAATGATCATCCCGTCCGTTCTCCCGGTCATCGTCCCGATCCTCGTCGGCCTCATCCTCGGCCCGAAGGCTCTCGGCGGCGTGCTGATGGGTACGATCGTCACCGGTATCTTCGTGGCCATCTCCATGACCACGGGCGGCGGCGCTTGGGATAACGCCAAGAAGTACATCGAAGACGGTCACTTCGGCGGCAAGGGCAGCGAATCTCACAAGGCTGCCGTGACGGGCGACACCGTCGGCGACCCCTACAAGGACACCGCCGGCCCCGCCGTCAACCCGCTCATCAAGATCATCAACATCGTGGCTCTGCTCATCGTGCCGCTGCTGACGATCTAATCTCCGTCTTCTGACGTCGATTCACAGGCGCTCCTTTCTTCGAAGGAGCGCCTGTTTTGTTTGTACGTATTTCTCAAGACAAACGTACGGTCGGCGCCGCGTAAACTATGTCTCGTTTCGATTTCTCGGAAAAAACATGGCTTCGCTTCTGTCCGACCTTCAGGCGTGTCTCGGCTCCGATCGCGTTCTCACCGACGCAATGGCCCTAGCTCCGCTTTTGCTTGATAATCGCGGCCGCTGGCAGGGCCGCGCGCTGTGTGCCGTCTTCCCCTCCACAACCGAAGAAGTCTCGGAAATCATGCGCGTCGCCTGCCGACACAATGCGCTCGTGTTTGCTCAAGGCGGCAACACGGGCAACGCCGCGGCGGCTACCCCCGTCGTGAACGACACGGATATCTCGCGAACCGTTTTGCTCTCGACAACCCGTCTGCGCCGCATCGAGAAAATCGACACCGTCAACAACTCGGTCGTCGTACAAGCAGGTGTTCCGGTCGCAGCCGTCAGAGAAACGGCCGCTCTGCAAAAGCGCCTTTTTGCACTCAGCCTTGCCAGCGACGGAACGGCTACGGTGGGAGGCGTTCTTGCGACCAACGCTGGCGGCGTACATGTTCTGCGATACGGCAACGCCAGAGACCTATGTCTGGGACTTGAAGTCGTTCTTTGCGATGGACGCGTGCTCGACCTGATGCGAGGCCTGCGCAAGGACAACACCGGCTACGACTTAAAGTCGCTTTTCATCGGAAGCGAAGGAACGCTTGGCATCATCACAAAGGCAGTACTGAAACTGCATCCGCTTCCGGCTTCGCGCAAGGTGCTTTGGCTGTCGCTGGATTCTCTGCGCAAAATCGAACCGCTTTTCTGCGCCTTTCAAAAACAGGCAGGTCATGCCCTGAGCGCCTTTGAAATCGTTCATCAAACGCCGCTGCAGCGTGTTGCGCAGGTCTTTCCCGAGAAAATCAAAAAAATCGATACACACTCGCCCTGGTCGGTTCTCGTTGAACTTTCCTATTCCGACACCCAAGATGAAACTCAAAGTGCCGACCTTCTCGAGTCGCTGCTTGAAGGACTTCTCGAACAAGGAATCATCACCGACACCGTTCTCTCGCAAAGCGAGATCCAATGCGAGGCGCTTTGGGCAGTGCGCGAAGCAGTCCCTGAAGCGCACAAGAAGACCGGAGGCAACGTCAAGCACGACATCAGCGTGCCGCGAAGCCGCCTTGCGGCGTTCGTCGAACAAACCAATGCAGCGCTCGCAAAGCGTTTTTCCTGGATCGAACCGAGTGTTTTCGGTCATTTCGGAGACGGCAATCTCCACTACAATATGGGCGTCGTTCCGGGGCAGGATCCCCGGCTTTGTTTTGCCTTTGAAAAGGAAATCAACGCCATCGTCTACGAACATGTAGCGCGATTTAACGGCTCGGTTGCCGCCGAGCACGGCGTCGGGCGCATGAAACGCGACCTTATTGAGCAAACAAAACCGGCAGATGAACTGCAGTTGATGCGCAAATTGAAGCGCATTTTCGACCCCGACAACCGACTCAATCCGGGCGCCGTTGTGTCGCCCTAAAACTGATCTTGCTACGGAGCGCGAAGAAAAATGAAGACGTCTCGCCTTTTTCTGAAAGCCACTTCCGCTGCATTTGCCGCAGCCGTCCTGTTGAGCGGTTGCGCGACGCATACTGTTGACTACCAGCCCAAAGCCAACTACAAGGAATTCACCGACGCAACGTGGCGCCCCGAATCGAACATTCGTCCGCCCTTCCGCAGCACGGAAATTCCCGTTGACTCCGTTGCAGCCCTGCAGGAAGGCATCTACGCCTTCTACGACACGCACCGCAGTTTCTTTCAACTGCAACCCGCTCAAACGGGCAGCTGGACCATCAGTGAAACCGTAACGCAGGCCGGGGAACGCTGCTTTACCTGGGGCCAGGGCGCCGTGCAGCTCATCCGTAACTCCAGAGTGCTCAACAACGAAGGACCAATGGTTGCCTCCCGTCTGCCCGACGGCCGCATCCTTCTGCAGAATTCCGGTCAGGCGGTCTTTAACCTTGCCGTTGAACTTCGCGCCTACAACATCTCAGGCAAACCCATCCGTCACTTCCTTCGCAACGGCAACAACCAACCTGATTCGCTCGCCTGGTTTGTGCCGGCCGACGCCAAGTTCCCGCAGGGCTCCGTAGCGTATCTCGCCACCTACTGGCTCGGCGACGATGAAATCGTGCAGCCGTCGCGCTCGGCCTTTACGGGCGCCCGCAATCTCGAAAGCATGATTGCGCGCTACACGGCCAAGACTACGCCCTACTGCATGAGCTACGTGAGCCATTTGGAAGCAACGCCCTACGGTCTGTCCTTTGAGCGTCCCGTGCGCGAGCGCGGCAAGAACCGTGCGTCGGCTCCTCAAGGACGCTTCATTCTTTCACAGGTTCAGCGCAGCAATATGTTCTGCGAACAACTGCCCAACGGCGTACAAAAGGGCGGCTCCTGGAAGATAAGCCGCATTCAGGGAACGCGTGTTCTTGAACTCACCGAAGACGCCGACGTGCCAAGTTCCGACATCGGCATTCAGCCGATCAACAACGACGGCATTGACGTGGGCTTTGCCGAAATCGTGCGCGGCAACAAAGGCCAGTCACGCATGCAGGTGGTTCCTGTTCGCATCGTGCGCAACAACCAACCGGTCACCGACTTCCGCCTGAAATTCAACGCCGCAGCCGCTCAGGCGATCGCTGAGGTACTGCCCGAAGCCGATGCTTCCCGCCGCGCTCATGATGAGAGGAACAAGCTTACCGGCAAACGCTAACCGAATCTCAACATCGGGCGGTCGCAAGACCGCTCGCTTTTTTAGGAAATTTCGTCCATGTCAGCACAAATCCTCGACGGCAAGGCTCTTGCCGCTGAAATCCGCTCCGAAGTGAAAACACAGGTCGCCGCGCTTGCCGAAAAGGGCGTTTCCACGGCGCTGGCCGTGATTCTCGTCGGCGACGATTCCGCCAGCCAGGTTTATGTGCGCAACAAAATCAAGGCTTGCGCGGATACGGGCATCCGTTCGCTTGAATTTCGAATGCCTGCCGAAACGACGCAGCAGCAGCTTCTGGCAAAGATTGCCGAGCTCAACGCCGAGGAGAGCGTCGACGGCATCCTGGTTCAGCTGCCGCTGCCCAAGCAGATCAATGCCGACGCCGTGATCTCGGCAATTGACCCTGCCAAAGATGTCGACGGCTTTCACGTGGCCAATGCGGGTGCTCTCGTCACCGGCAAACAGGGCTTTGTCCCGTGCACGCCGTTCGGTGTGATGCGTTTGATTGAAAAATCGGGCGTCAATCCCCGCGGCAAATCCGCCGTCATCGTCGGACGCAGCAACATCGTGGGCAAACCCATGGCCTTGCTGCTTCTGGCTGCCGACGCCACCGTCACTGTCGCGCACAGCTGCACGCCCGATCTGAGCGCCGTCACGCGCAACGCCGACATTCTGGTGGCCGCCGTAGGCCGCGCCAAGCTCATCAAGGCCGATATGGTCAAGCCCGGCGCCGTCGTGATTGACGTCGGCATGAACCGCGATGAAAACGGAAAGCTATGCGGGGACGTGGATTTTGCTGAAGTAAAAGAAATCGCCGGCAGCATCACCCCCGTACCGGGCGGCGTCGGTCCCATGACGATTGCCATGCTGATGCAAAACACGGTGCTCGCCGCTCAGATGCGCCGCGGCATTTCTTTGTCTTGATGTTCCTTTAGTTTTTTTAAGTTGTCATGACCAATCCCTTGATCGATCAGGGCTCTCTTTTAAACTGGCCCGCCATCAAAACCGAACACATAACGCCGGCTTTGGACGAGCTGCTCGCCAAGGCAAACGAAGCCGTTGCCAAGGTCACGGCACCCGAGACGCCCGCCACCTGGAGCGACGTCGTCGATCCGCTCGAACAGGCGCTTGAAAAGCTCTCGCGCGCCTGGTCGGCCGTGGGCCACCTCTCGGGCGTCATGGACAGTGAAGCGTTGCGCGAGGCATATAACGCCAACCTGCCGCGCATGACGCAGTTTTATATCGAGCTCTCTCAAAACGAAGCTCTCTTTGCCAAATACAAAGCGATTGAGAGCTCGGAAGGCTTTGCAGCCTTGAGTGAAGGATGTCAGCGCATCATCAAGCGTGAAATCCGTGACTTCCGTCTTTCGGGTGCGGAACTTGCCCCCGAACCTAAGGCTCGCCTCAAAGCTCTCGGCCAACAGGACGCGGCCGACAGCCAGAAGTTCAGCGAAAACCTCCTTGACGCCACCAACGCCTTTGCGCTGGACATAGAGGATGTTTCCGAACTCGATGGCATTCCGTCGGATGTCGTCGACATGTACGCCGCCTCAGCCAAAGCCGCGGGACTTGAAGGCAAGTGGCGCATTTCGCTGCATATGCCCAGTTATTTGCCCGCCATGCAGTACGCCAACAACGCCGCACTGCGTGAAAAGCTTCACCGCGCCTATTCGACTCGCGCCTCTGAATACGGCCCGGCTGAGCGCGACAACACGCCTCTTATCCGATCCCTACTCAAAAACCGCCGCGAAGAAGCGCTGTTGCTGGGATTTAAGAACTACGCCGAAGTCTCGCTCGTTCCCAAGATGGCTGATTCTCCGGCCGCAGTTGAGGCGTTCTTGACGGAACTCGCTCAGAAGGCCCGCGCCAAGGGCGAGGCCGACTGGGAAGAAGTCAAAACGTTTGCCAAAGAAAAGCTGGGGCTCAACGAAGTGCATCCGTGGGACGCCGCTTGGGTGTCCGAGTCACTTCGCCGAGCCAAATACGCCTACAGCGATCACGAAGTGAAGCGCTATTTCACGCTGCCGGCCGTCTTCAGCGGCATGTTCCGTTTGGTCGAAAAGCTCTTTGACGTGCGCATCAGCGAAGACAAGGCTCCGGTTTGGCACGACGACGTCAAGCTGTGGCGGATTTCAGACGCTTCCGGCAATCTCATCGCACGTTTTTACACCGACCTCTACGCTCGCGCCAGCAAACGCGGCGGCGCCTGGATGGACAGCGACACCACCTATTGCTTGCTACCCGACGGGACAGTGAGAACGCCGGTTGCTTACCTCGTATGCAACTTCTCGCAGCCCGTCGGCGACAAGCCGGCGCTTCTCACGCACGACGACGTCACGACGCTCTTTCACGAATTCGGCCACGGTCTGCATCACATGCTCTCGCGCGTACCGCAGGCGCAACTTTCAGGCATTAACGGCGTGGAATGGGATGCCGTAGAAATGCCGAGCCAGTTCATGGAAAACTGGGCATGGAACTACGACACCTTAAAGACGCTTTCCGCGCACGTTGATACGGGCGAGGTACTGCCCAAGGAACTTTTTGACAAGATGCTGGCGGCCAAGAATTTCCAAAGCGGCATGTTCTGCCTGCGTCAGCTTGAGTTTGCTCTCTTTGATCTGCGCATTCACGATGATGACTCCACGGATCACGCCGATGACTTCCAAGCCGTTTTGGATAACGTGCGCAAGGAAGTCGCCGTGGTGCCGGCTGCCGAATATTCCCGCTTCGCACAGAGCTTTGCCCACATCTTTGCGGGCGGCTACAGTGCAGGCTACTACAGCTACAAGTGGGCCGAAGTACTCTCAGCCGACGCCTTCAGTGCGTTTGAGGAGGAAGGGCTCTTTAATCCGGCCACCGGCAAGCGCTGGGTCGAAGAGGTGTTAAGCCGCGGCTCTTCGCGCGACGCAATCGAAAACTTCCGTGCTTTCCGCGGACGCGATCCGTCAATCGAACCGCTGCTGCGTCACAGCGGCATTGTCTGAGCGTCTGAAAAAAACGGCGGCAACCTCCCGGGATGCCGCTGTTTTGCTTGATCAAGGCTGCGGAGCGTCGGTTCCGAACACGTCCTGCCAGAGCTTAAGAACCGCTCGGCGTTCATCGGCCACACTTTCCGGATCCACACGGCAGCGGACGTCTTCGCCGTGGGCAAGACGGATTTCGCGTTGGATGTTGCGGTAGTGACGATAAGCCTTGACGGCTTGCTCCGCCGTTGCTTCATCAAGCAGTCCCAGTCGCGCGGCCATTTCCGTGAGATGAATCGTACCGAAGTTGTTGACGAGTTCCGGGAAGACGGAGCTCTTGGCAAGCACCAGGTACTGCACGATGAATTCCAGATCCACCATGCCTCCGCGGTCGTGCTTCACGTCAAAGAGATCGGTGCGGTTCGGGTGCCCGTCGAGCATTTTGCCGCGCATCTCGATGACGTCCTTTGCCACCTGTGCGGCATCGCGCTCAAGCGTGAGGATGTAGCGGCGTTCGTCCTCAAACTGCTGCCCCACCTGCGGATCGCCCGCACAGAAACGGGCGCGCGTGAGCGCCTGATGCTCCCAAGGCCAGGCTCCGTGTCCGTCGGCGTTGCGCTGATACTTGCGGAACATTTCAATATTGGAAGCAATCAGCCCGTCCTGTCCGTTGGGACGAAGGCGCATATCAACATCAAACAGAATGCCCGAACTCGTCTGCAGCGTGAGCCAGCTCAGCATGCGCTTGACGAGCTTCACGTAGTTGCTCTCCGACTCCGGCGCATCGTCGTCGTATAGGAAAATCAAGTCGAGGTCGGACGCGTAGCCGAGCTCCTTGCCGCCCAACTTGCCGTAGCCGATCACGGCAAACTTGGGATACTCGCGGTGCCGCGTCGCAATGGAGTCCCAGGCAAGTTCAATCACCACCGCAAGCACGGCATCGGCCAGCGCCGAGAGATGGTCTGCGAGACGCTCCACCGTAAGACGGCCTTCCAGATCAGCAGTGAGCAGCTGAAACAGCGCACTGTGGTGAGCGTCGCGCAGATGATTGAGCTGGCGCTCCCGATCGCCGTCTGCCGAGCGCATTTGCGCACGCAATTCTTCCAACCACCGGCTGCGATCCACCGGTGTGTAATCGTCGATCACTCGATTGCGCGCATCGACCAGTTCGTCGAGTACCAAAGGATGCGCGGCGATGTAGTCGGCCGCCCAACGGGACACGGCAAGCATCCGTCCGACACGTTCGGCCGCGTCCGGATACTGGTTGAGCAGCGCGATATAGGTTGCGCGCCCGAGCACCATCTCCAAGATGGTCAGGTAGCGCTCCATCACCTCATCGGCCGAAACGCAGCTTTCGCGCAGCTGCGCCCAACCGGCCGCCTTTTGCGCAACCTTGGGCACAAAACGCGCCAACTGTTCGCGCGTCTGTTGCGTACGCGCGTTCAAATAGCGCGAACGCATCATCTTGAGAATGCGGCCGGCGAGCTTGTTGGCCTCAATAAAGCCGATGCCGGCAAGCGCATCGGTGAGTTCACTTTCAAGAGCCGGATCGCCCGTCGACCACCCGACAGGCCAGTTGCTCACGCGATCGGTGGGCGCCTTGGTATGGAAAACACCGTCAAAGGTCGTCGTCACAAACGCTCTGATCTCGGCGACTTCGGCATCGAGCTCGGCAAGCGTCATTCCCATCATCTTGGCAACGCGTGCGCGCTCTGCATCATCCTTAGGCAAGACCTGCGTCTGCTTGTCATCGACATACTGCAGGCAATGTTCAAGATTGCGCAAGAACACATAGTTGCGATTGAGCCGTTCGGCCGTCTGCTCATCAATGCAGCCGCTTGCGGCACAGGCAGCAAGCATGGGATCCGTGGTCTTGCCTCGAAGTTCAGCTTCGCGGCCTCCGCGGATGATTTGGAAAGTCTGGCAAATGAATTCGATTTCCCGAATGCCGCCGCTTCCGAGCTTAATGTTGGTACCGCGGTCCTTGACGGCTTCCTTGCGGGCCGTTTCCGCACGGATCATCTCGTGAATCTTCGCAAGAGCACTGATGGCGCCGAAGTCAACGTACTTGCGGAACACGAACGGCCGCACCAGAGAATTGAGGTTGCGAACGGCCTGCGCAAAGTTCTCTTCACCCGCAAAAACGCTGCGGTTGACAACGCGTCCTTTGAGCCAGGCAAAGCGCTCCCAGTCGCGACCTTCGCTGTAGAGATACTCTTCGAGCATTGCCGAGGAAATCACCAATGGACCGCTGTCGCCGAAAGGACGCAGACGCATGTCGACGCGAAACACAAAACCGGTACCGTCGATTTCGTTAATAGAAGCAATCACACGTCGAGCCAGACGGTCAAAGAACTCGTGGTTCGTCACCTGACGGCGTGCCGAAGCGAACTCTCCGATTGCCTGCGTTTCGCCGCCTTCGTCGTAGACGAAGACCAGATCAATGTCGGAACTGACGTTAAGTTCCTCCCCGCCGAGTTTGCCCATGCCGACGACAAGCAGATCCTGCGGTTCACCCGAGACCCCCACCGGCACGCCGAAGCGCTGCGCAAGCTTTCGGGAGTGCACCCGCACGGCCGCCGAAACGGTTTCTTCGGCCAACGCTGTCACCGTGCCCACGACTTCATGAAAATCAGCATGAGCGGTCAGGTCACGTACGATCAGCGTCGTCATCACTTCCCGGCGCAACTGACGCATGACCATGTCGAGCATTTCCGGATCATCGATTTTTTCGAGACGGCTTCGCATCGCCTCGCGCGTCACAGGTTCCTTCTGAAACCGCTCGATTAAATCCTGAACGGTGGTCCCGCTCTGCAGCGCCATGGCATTGAGCGAGCGCGCGGCATATTGTGAAAATTGAGGAACTTCCTGCGGAGTCAAACGCGGCTTGGTTGAATTCAGTTCGCCCATGACATAAAAACTGCGTAAAAAAGTTGTTTCAAATCGAGACCAATTTGCGGCGAGATACAAAATCGCCCGAGTTGTCCGCAACGAGCTTTGCTATATTGCCTTGTGTGAATTTTTCGTTTCATTTGCGTGACAGCTCGACCGGTTTTCGGCGCTTGCCTGTTCGGCTCATTTTAGCTGTGTGAGCAATCGCGCTGAGTCGTTTTTTCCTCCTAGGTCCGTGATCTTCGCAATTCCTGCGGCATGAGTTCGACGTTTTCCATACTCCCGGTCAGATTCAGAGCCTACCTGCGCCACCCTAAAGTACGCGCGGCGTGGATCTCTTTCTTTTGGGGCGTCGTTCTCTTCTACTTCCTCTTTTGTGCTCTTGTGCTCACAACGCGCTGGGTTCTGCTGCCGCAGGTCGACAAGTACAAGGACGACATAGCGCATTTTCTGAGCGAGTCGCTGCACGCCGAAGTCAGCATCGGGCGTGTCTCGCCGCGGTGGGATACGTTCTGGCCGCAGCTTTCCCTGCGCGATGTCGTGATTCAACGTCCCGACCCACGTTCACGCGATGCCAACATCCTGCATTTGCCGCAGGTTGAGGCAAGTTTTTACTGGCGCTCCGTCTTCGGACAACCCCTTTTCAGAAAGCTTGAAGTTCCCAACGCCGAAATCACCGTTCGACGCGTTGATCACGGCGTCTTTGACATTGCGGGCTTTATCATCAATTTCAACGATACGGCCCGACGCGATGCGCAAAGCGGTTCGGCCGTCACAGACTGGCTCCTGCGCCAGGGCCGCATTGACGTTACGTCCTGCAAGCTTCGCTTTCAGGATCTGATTGCCAAGCCTCGCGCCCGCACGACCACGATCGAAAACATCAACTTTACGTTTGAAAAGAACGTGAGCGACTATCGAGCGGGCATTCAGGGCGAACTCGCAGGGCGGCATGAAAACCGCATCGACATCCGCACGCGGTTCACCGCTCCGCTTTTCGGTGACCGCAGCTGGAAGACATGGTCGGGCGAACTTTATCTCGGCGCCGACAATCTTGACGTCGCCCGCCTGACGCGTCCCATTCCGGACGCCCGCAAACTTTTGAAGTCGGGGCGCGGCAGCACGCGGACCTGGCTCAAATTCCAAGACGGAACTCCGAGTGAACTGACCAGTTACCTCGGCCTGTCGGACGTGTTGCTCACTTTCTCGCCCGATTCCGAACCGCTGCAGGTAAAGACGCTGTCGACGCGTCTGACGGAAACCTTTACCGAAGGCGAACTGCACGCCAAAGCTGAAAATCTCGATTTCGAATTGAGCGATGGCACCGAAGCTCACGACCTGCTTTTGCAGACCGTCGTGCACACGGCTGCAACACCGGATGCCGAAACGCATCGCTCCGGCTTCAGCATCGCACGGCTTGACGTTGAAACGCTCAAAAAACTCCTTCCGTCCGTGCCCTTCCCAAAGTCGGCAGCCGATCTGATTCACCAGCATGAAGCCTCCGGCACCATCTCCAACTTCGAGGTTTCCTGGCTGGGCTCTCCCGGCAAGACACAGGACTGGCGCATCAAGACCGATTTCTCCGGCCTGACGGTTGCCCATAACTCGCCCGAAAACGAAAAGGTTTTCTTCTCCGGCGTTGAGAACCTTTCCGGTTCTTTGGAAGTCGCCGCCAAGCGCGGGCGCGTGGCTTTCGCCACCCAAAAAGGCGCCGTGTCAATTCCCGGCGTTTTTGAAAATCCCCGCCTGCCTCTTGATTCACTCACGGGCGCCGTGAGCTGGCAGCTTTCCCGAGCTTCCAAAACTGACAACGAAAAGGTTGCGATAACCTTTGACAACGTGGCCGTTTCCAACGAAGACCTGTCTGTGTCCGCGCAGGGCTCCTGGCAGCAAAACGACACGGCGGCCGGTCACATCAATCTCACGGGCCGCATCGAGCACCTGCAAGCCAACCGCGCTTGGCGCTATATGCCGCTGGCGGTCGCAGAAAACGTGCGCAACTGGCTGCAGGGCGGCCTCGTTTCCGGACAGGCGCAAAACGGCACGTTCGAGCTGCGCGGCGACCTCGTGAAATACCCCTGGGTCGGACCGAACAAGGACAAAGGGCACTTTATCGTTTCGGCAGAACTCAAGGATGCCGCCATTGACTATGTCCCTTCCATGAAGGTGCTCGAAGACGGCAATTTTGAGCGCGCCGCCTCGTGGCCGCTTCTCACCGACATTCAGGGGCGCCTCATCTTTGAAGGCGCCTCCATGACGGTGCTTGCCGATTCGGCCAAGACCAACGGCGCCACGGTGACGAAAACGCGCGCCGACATCCCGAATCTGAGCGCCGGAGACAACACTCGCCTAATCATCAACGGCAACGCCGACGCCGAACTTCAAAAGTTCTTCGACTACGTGCAAGCAAGCCCCGTCACGGAGTTTGTCTCGGGCGCGTTCACAGGCACCAAGGCAAAAGGTCAGGGGCATCTGGATTTGTACCTCGACATTCCACTCATGGAACCCTCCGGAACAAAGGTAAAAGGAGCCATCTCCATGCAGAAGGCCGACATTGCCATGGGCTGGCCCAAGCCGCCGCTCAACGATGTCGAAGGCACCGTGCACTTCTCTGAAAAAGGAGCAACGGCAAGCAACGTGCACGCACGTCCATTCGGATCGGGCGACGCGTCCGTGTCGGTTCACACCACGGCTGACGGTGCGATCGTGATCAGTGCTTCGGGTTCCACCGACGTTTCACACCTGACCTGGTTTGCGCAGAACCCCTATTTCGATCCGGTCGCCAAACGCATGTCCGGCATGTTGCCCTTTGTTTCCACGGTAGTCGTGAAAAAAAACCAAGGGGTCACCGTCTCGGCGCGCTCTTCGCTTCAGGGCGTAGCTATCGACCTGCCGGCACCGTTAAAGAAAACCCCGACGGAAACCTGGGATACTGCCTTTAGCTTCACACCCGTTACCATCAACCGTCAACCGGGCTACATGATCAAGGTGGGCTCCGGCAGTCGCTTCGACGTCCTGCTGCAGCTGCCCACGGAAGGATCCAAACTTGCGGCTCTGGGCAACATCGCCGTAGGACACCGCGCGGGTCTTCCCGCCCGCGGCATCGCCGTAACGATTCAGGCCAAAGAACTGAACCTCGTCGACTGGCAGCCCTTCGTGCGCACCATGACCGATACGGCCTCCGCGCAGATTCCGAAAAAGAACGCCGAGAACAACCCGCTTCCGGTGTCGGGTGCCGCGCGAGCAGGACTCTCTCGCGTAGAAGTGACCGCCGATCAGCTGTTGCTCGGCAGCGGCCCGATCCACAAGACGCATTCGATTCTGGAATTCGACGACGCCAACAATGTCTCGATTGATCTGTCTTCCGACGAAATTCGCGGCAAGCTGCGCTACGAGCCGGCCGGCCGAGGCAATGTCACCGGCAGCTTTGATCGCCTGAAGATTGCCGCCAAGGACGTGACGACAATTCGCCGCTTCCTCGAAGGTGAACAGGTCGATGTCGTGCTCACGCCGCGCCCGACCATCCTGCCGAGCCTGGATCTCGTCGTCGACGAACTCTCATACGCTGACAAGAAAATCGGCCGCATGGTGCTGCAGGCCGAGGCTTCCGGAACGGCCGATGAAGAAACGCTTCGCATCACCAACTTCGCCGTATTCTCCGACGTTTCGGCTCTGACCGGAACCGGCTTCTGGACACAGGGTAAAAAGCTCACGCAGCAACATCCGGGCGAAACGCAGTTCACGCTGAAATTCTCAACGAAAGATCTCGGACAGACGCTCTCGGATCTGGGATACCCCGGTGTGATCGAAAACTCGACCGGCACGGCCGAAGGACACTTCAAATTCGACGGTATTCCCTGGTCGCCCAAACTCGATACGCTTGCGGGTACTTATGCAATCGATTTCCGCAAGGGCACCATCGCCAAGGTCGATACCGGTGCGGGCGGTCTGCTTTTGTCCTTTGTCTCGATGCAGTCGCTCTTCAAGCGTCTGATGCTTGACTTCTCCGACTTCAAGAGCGGCTTCTCATTTGACACTTTCTCCGGAAGTTCGATTGTGACAAACGGCGTGTTTTCAACCGACAACACGAAGATTGTCGGCACGCACGGCACGATTCTGCTATCGGGCAACGTGAATGTGGCCGAGGGCAGCGTTGACAGTCGCGCCATTGTATTGCCGGAAATCAATGCCGGAAACGCCAGCCTTGCTCTGGCATTCGTCAACCCGGCTGTGGGCATTGGCTCGTTCCTCGCGCAGCTTCTGCTGCGCACGCCCTTGAGTCACCTCTTTAAGGTCGAATATTCCATCAAGGGACCGTGGGAGAACCCCGTCATCACGAAGGTGTCATCGGGGACGGAAGAAAAGCCGACGCAAGAGAATTGATGCGGCTCAGGTGCGAGCGCCGCTGCGGGCGCCCTGTCGCACCTCCGCCGATTAATTGCGCCTCTGATCGTGCTGTTGCAGATGCGGCCAGGCGGCAGACATATAGACGCACATCGAGTAGATGGTCAGAATCGCCGCAATGTAGATGAGAACGGTCCCGATCCAAGCAATCGGCAGACCGAAGATCGGATCGAAATAAAGAAGCATCGGGATGGCGGTCATCTGCGCGATGGTCTTGATCTTGCCGAACCAGTTGACCTTGACGCTGGCTGCCGCACCGATCTTTGCCATCCATTCGCGCAATGCCGTCACCGCGATCTCGCGACCGACGATGATGAGCGCGACCAGCATGTCTACGCGGTCAAACGCAAGCAGCACGACGATGGCCGAGCACACCACCAGCTTGTCGGCCACGCTGTCGAGGAATGCCCCCATATTGGTCATCATGTTGTAGCGACGTGCGATGTATCCGTCAAGGGCGTCGGTAATGGCGGCCACAACGAACATCACGCACGCCAAAAGATTCTTGACATGCGGGCTCAGTATGACGTCGGGCACATAAAAGACGCCGACGATCAGCGGAATAAAGGCAATGCGCGCCCACGTGAGCGCCATCGGAATGTTGAAGCGTTTGTCAGGCACAATCTGACCCATGGAGTTGTGAATAGATCTGTTCGGCAAGTTTGCGCGAAATGCCGTCAATTTTAGCGATATCTTCCACGCTCGCATTCTTCAGCGCCTTCATGCCGCCGAAATGCGTGAGCAATCTGCGACGCCTCACTGGACCGATTCCCTCAATATCCTCGAGTCGGCTTGTCTGCCGAGTCTTGCTGCGCTTGGCGCGCATACCCGTGATGGCAAAGCGGTGCGCTTCGTCTCGGATCATCGCAATGAGCATCAGTGCGGGGCTTGCCGCTCCGAGCACCAACGGTTCTCGGCCGTCAGCAAAGACGAGCGTTTCCAAGCCCGTCTTGCGTCCCTCGCCTTTGGCCACGCCGACGATCACGGAAATATCCAGTCCGAGTTCGTGAAAGACGTCCTTGGCCATATGCACCTGACCGCGCCCGCCGTCAACGAGCACGAGCGTCGGAAGCTTGGCTTCGCCGCGGGCCACGGGCGCATAGCGGCGCTCGAGCACCTGCCGCATGGCCGCGTAGTCGTCGCCGCCTGTGACGCCTTCGATGTTAAAGCGCCGATAGAGCGCGCTGTTCATGCGCGTTCCCTCAAAGACCACGCAGGAGGCCTGCGTAGCTTCGCCAGCGGTGTGCGAAATGTCAAAGCACTCGATGCGCAATTCAGAGCGCTCCTGCTCTGTGAGTTCGAGCGAAAGAACGTTGATGAGATCGTCAATGCGCTTGGATTCGCCGGCGCTTTCTGCAATGTGCCGATCCAAGGCGATCATGGCATTGGTAACCGCCATTTCGTACCACTTGCGACGCGTGAGCTGCGGCTCGTGCACGAAGACAATCTTGCGGCCGGCCAAGGCCGAAAGCAGCTGACCGGTTGCCGTCGGATCGTCCGCGGCCTGAGAAATCACCGCATCCGGGACGGGAACGTTGCAGTAGTGATGCGAGATGAAAGCTTCAAACACTTCACTTTCGGTGAGATCGTCACCCAAACTGCGCGCAAAATCCGGGAAATAGGCGTGATCTCCAAGATGACGCCCTCCTCGCACCACGGCCAGGTTGACACAGACGGCACCGTTTTTGATCAGCACCGCAATGATGTCCGCATCGGTGTCTCCGCCCGTCGTTTCGACGGCCTGCTGGTGCATGACGTCGCGCAACAAGCTGATGCGGTCGCGCAAGACGGCCGCCTCTTCGTAGCGGCGATCCTCCGCAGCGTTCATCATGGCGTCAGTCAGCCCCTGCATGATTTCTTCGGTCTTGCCATGCAAAAAAGCGCAGGCGTCCTCCACATCGCGCGCGTACTCCTCGGCGGTCACTTTGCCGATGCAGGGCGACGAGCAGCGCCCCATCTGCCCCATCAGGCAGGGACGGGTACGGTAACGAAACACGGCCTCCTCGCAGGTCCTCAAATGAAAGACCTTCTGCAGCACGCCGATTGCCTCGCGTACGGCCGAGCCGTTTGGATACGGCCCGAAGAAACGGCTTTTGCGATCGACCGCTCCTCGGTAGTAGCTCACGCGGGCAAAAGGACCCGCGGAAATTTTCAAATACGGGTAGCTTTTGTCGTCCCGAAAGAGAATGTTGTATTTCGGGTTGAGCGTCTTGATGAGGTTGTTTTCCAGAAGAAGCGCTTCGGCTTCGGTGCGCACGACGGTTGTTTCGAGCCTCGCAATTTTCTGCACCATCAAGGCGATGCGCGGACTCTGCCCGGTTTTGCGGAAATAGCTTGAGACGCGGCGCTTGAGGTCGCGCGCCTTGCCGACGTACAAACACGTACCGGCTTCATCAAAATAGCGGTACACGCCGGGCAAACTTGGCAGGCCGGCAAGAACTTCCTTATTGTTGTCGGCGCTGATAGCTGACATCATCTGTCTTTTTCAACCGTTGTGAATTTTTCTCGTTCAAGGAGAGTTTCGACATGCGCACCTGCGACATGTTCTGCCGCGTCATCGACAACTACGGCGACGCCGGGGTGTCCTGGCGTCTGGCTCAAATGCTGGCCAAGGAGTACGACTGGGCGGTGCGCCTAATCATAGACGATGCGGCCGTGCTCTCGGCAATCGTTCCGACCGTAATAGCAGAAGTCGCTCCTGTCAAAGCAGGATCGGTCACGGTTTGTGACTGGATCGAAGACGGCTCCGACGTTCCTTTCAGACCATGGGACGGACAGGCGGCCGACGTGGTGATCGAGCTTTTCTCCTGCCGTCTGCCCGACGCTTACGAAGCGGCGATTGCCCGACGTTTCGAAACGTCGCCTTGCGCCGTCTTCGCGCTCGACTACCTCACGGCGGAAAAATATGCCGAAGAAGGCAACGGTCTACCGAGTCCTCACCCTCGCTACGGTTACGACAAAACCTTCTTGTTCCCGGGCTTTTCGGAAAAAACCTGCGGCATCAACCGCGAGCGCAATTTGCAGCAGATCTTCAACCCCGCACGCAAAGAAAGCGTACGCAAGCGTCTGTTTGCAGAATTCGGAGCCGACCCGGAGCATCCCTTTACGCTCTATTTCTTCACCTATCCGGAAATGCCAGTCGAAGGGTTTGCTCAGTGTCTCGCGCAAGACCCGCGCCCCGTGCAAGTGCTCGCCGCTCCCGGAGCGGCCTCCGCACGCCTGAAGCGCGCGCTGGAATCCTTAGAGGCGCCGCATATTCGTTTCGTACAGGCTTCGATGGTGGCGCAGGACGTCTTTGACGATGTGCTTCTGAGTTGCGACGCCGCACTCATTCGCGGTGAAGACAGCGTGCTGCGCGCGCAGCTTGCAGGCATTCCGATGATTTGGACGCTTTACCCGCAGCAAGAGGACACGCATCTCACCAAACTTGCCGCCTTCGCTTCGCTCTACACGCAGGCGTTGCCGCAGACGGCCCGGCAGGCGTGGCTCGAAATCGAAGACTACGTCAACAACGGCCCCGTGCATGAACACGTCTGGAAAAACTGGCGCGACCACATCGAAGAGCTGCAAGCGGGCGCAACCGTCTGGCAGAAAACCCTTTTTTCGCTTCCGACTTTGGCCGAGAGCATTTCCAAATTAGCTGAAAAAAAGCTAAAATTTTGAGTTCACAAAAATTTGAAAGCCCGGCGCGCTGAATTTTTATGCGTTCTTTTCGGGCGTGCGTCAAAACTTTTTATCAAGGAAAACACACATTATGAAGACCGCGCAAGAGCTGCGTTCCGGCAACGTGTTCATGGTCGGCAAGGATCCGATGGTTGTCCTGAAGTCCGAATACTCCAAGGGTGGCCGCGGTGCCTCCACCGTCAAGATGAAGATGAAGAATCTTCTCAACGGTGCCGTGACCGAAACGGTTTACCGTGCCGACGACAAGTTCGAAGACATCATCCTCGAACGCAAGGAAGTGACCTACTCCTACTTCGCAGACCCGCACTACGTCTGGATGGACGAAGAATACAACCAGTACGAAGTCGACGAAGACACGATGGAAGACGCCAAGAAGTACCTGCAGGACGACCTGACTGCTGAAGCCGTCTTCTACGAAGGCCGCGTGATCGGTATCGAACTGCCGACCATGCTCGTTCGCGAAGTCGTCTACACCGAACCCGCCGTCAAGGGCGACACGTCCGGCAAGGTGATGAAGCCCGCCCGTCTGGCCACCGGCTTCACCCTCGACGTTCCCGCCTTCGTGAACACGGGCGACAAGATCGAAATCGATACCCGTACGAACGAATACCGCAGCCGCATCAAGTAATTTGTACTTGACTCGGTTCGGGTCTCGGGACTCGAAACAAGGCGCCGCAAGGTCTTTCGGACCGCGGCGCTTTTTCTTTGTCGAAATTTCGACCTACACTTTCGGTATCTTTCGATTTTTTCCGGAGACACCCATGCCTCAGAGCACGCAACGCGCCATGCGCCGCAAGGACCGAGAACTCTCGCGAGAAGAAACGCTCACCGTCATCAGGCACACGCCGCACTGCGTCATTGCGACAGTCGACGAATCCGGCACGCCCTATGCCACGCCGATCACGGCTGTGCTCTTTGAAGGCGCCGTTTACTTCCACAGCTCAAGTGATGTCAACGGTCGGCGCTACCAGAACGCGCTGCAAAATGACAAAGTCTCGATTGTCTGGATCGGCCGCGGAGAAACAGCCGCCGATGAACTGCCGAAAGACTTTTCGGTGAACTATGCTTCGGCCATCGTCGAAGGGCGCATTTCTCTTGTCACCGATGAAGGGGAGAAAAAGCGCGTTGCCAAGGCATTCTGCCTGCGACACGTACCTCAGGCAGGAGAAGAAGCAATTGACAAGTATTACGCCGCCGGTGGCAAATATGTCGTGTTCTGGAAAGTAACGATCGATTCACTGAGCGGCAAGGCACGCAACAAGCAGGGCTACTTCAACCGCATTTTGGCCGCATAGCAAAAAGCGCTCCGTTTCGGGTGATTGTCGCCGGAACAAAGCGCTTTTGCATCCTTTTGCGAGGCTCGATTTTTAGCCGATCTTCTTGAGCTTTTCCTGCACAAACATCAGCTTCAGGCTCTTTGTCTTTTCCGAACCGTTGAAAGCAATTTCGAGGTTCGTTTCGGCAGGCTTTTCCGGATAGTGAATGGCCACGATCTTTCCTTGACCGAGCGTCGGATGACTTACCGTGTCCCCCACGGAAAAGCCGCCGGCCGTCACCGTCTTCTTCTTGGCGAGCAATTCGCTTGCCTTCATCAAACCGGCCTTCTTCCAGGAGTCGGAGTGAAGATTGCGAGCTGCGCTGCCGCTCGGCGCGCGGCTAAACGACGTCGAAGATCCTGAAGATCTCGCGCCGCTTGCATAAGAAGAGACGTTACGCGAACCCCAACCATTGTTGCGACCGTATCCGCCAGAGCTCGACTGGCGAGAATATCCGCCGCCGAAACTGCGCGAGCCCCAACGCTGATCGGCATCGTCCCAATCGTCGTCGGCATCCTCTTCGCTGTATAGCTTTTGCACGTGCTCGGAGGGAATTTCGTCGATGAACTGCGAAGCCTGCTGCATGCGGGTTTCGCCCCACATCATGCGCTGACGCGACCAGCTGATCCAGAGATTGCGGCGGGCGCGTGTCATGGCCACGTACATCAGACGACGCTCTTCGGACAACTGAAATTCCGGATTTTCGTCTTCGCGGATGTAGTGCGGAAAAAGATCCTGCTCCAAGCCCGTCAGATATACGTACGGAAACTCAAGGCCCTTGGAGGCGTGCACGGTCATCAGGCGCACGGCGTCGGGATCTTCTTCGGCATTCTTGTCATCGGGCTCAAGCGCGGCCTGCGACAGGAATCCGTCCAGAGGCGACATGGTGCCGCCGGGCACAGGCTCAAGCGCCGGAGCGTCTTCATCGATGCCGTTTTCTTCGCAGTAGCCCACGGCGGCATTGACGAGTTCACCGAGGTTTTCAAGGCGCACATCGGCGTCCTGCTGCTTCTGATAGAACGCTTCCAGCCCCGACTTCTGCGACACCAGCGTGATGAGTTCGGGCAGACTCTTGCCTTCGGCTTCGGCGCTGATTTCTTCAAGCAGCGTCACAAATGCATGCGCTCGCCGAATTTCAGGAACCGAGTCCGCTTCAGCCAGAATTTCCCAAATCGTTACTCCGGCGTCGCTAGCCATCGTCGTCGCACGTTCAACCGTCGTTGCGCCGATTCCGCGCGGCGGCTGATTGATGATGCGAAGAAGGCTCGTGTCGTCGGCATTGGCAAGCACGCGCAGATAGGCCACCACGTCCTTGACTTCCTGGCGATCGAAAAAGCGCAGGCCGCCGTAGACGCGGTAAGGAATGCTGTTGGCCGAAAGCATGCGTTCGAAATTGCGCGACAAGTTGTTGTTGCGGTACAGAATCGCAAAGTCGCTGTACTTTTTGCCGCGGCGCTTCTCAACCATAATGTCCTGTACGACCGCTCGAGCTTCCTGCATGTCGGCCTCGGCGCGATAAAGACGAATCGGTTCTCCCGCCCCCGCATCCGTCCACAGGTTCTTGCCCATGCGATCCTTGTTGTTGGCGATGACCGCATTGGCCCCATCGAGAATGTGCGAGGTCGAACGGTAGTTCTGTTCGAGCTTGATGATCTTCTCGACCTTGTAGTCCTTGACGAAGTCGGACATATTGCCCACCTTGGCGCCGCGGAAGGCATAGATTGACTGGTCGTCGTCGCCCACGCAGAACACGCAGGCGTTGGATTGCTTGGGAGGGCACAGCGCCTTGATCAGGCGAAACTGCAGTGAGTCCGTATCCTGGAATTCGTCGACGAGAACATACTTGAAGCGATCGTTGTAGTGCTCGCGCACAAGCTGATTGCCCTCAAGAAGCTCGACGCAGCGCAGCATCAGTTCTGCAAAATCCACAAGCCCTTCGCGCTGACAGCGTGCTTCATAGGTCTCATAGAGCGTCACGCGCGTCTTGTCTTCCTCTCTGGCAGACACGGCTCCGGCACGCAGCCCCTGTTCCTTGTAGCTGTTGATCGCCCACTGCACTGTCTTGGGATCGCGCAGTTTGGGATCAATGCCCGCCTCCTTCATGATGCGGCGGATGAGCGAGAGCTGATCGGACGTATCGATGATTTGGAACGTGGGCGGCAGATTAGCTTCCTGAGCGTGCGCGCGAAGGATGCGATGAGCCGTACCGTGGAAGGTTCCCATCCACAAATGACGCAGGTCGCAGGAGACCATGGCCGACAGTCGGTCGCGCATTTCGCGCGCGGCCTTGTTCGTGAAGGTCACGGCAAGAATCTGCGAGGGGCGCGCCATTGCACGCGACAGCAGCAGGGCGATGCGCGTCGTGAGCACCTTGGTCTTGCCGGAACCTGCGCCGGCAAGCACCAGCGCGTTTTCACAGCCGAGTTCGGCAGCCTTGCGCTGCATGGGATTGAGAGAATTCAGAAAGTCATCAAGCATCGGTACGGTCTCGTGGCAAATCTCAAAATCGCGATACGCCGCGCGTAGCCCTTTCCTCGGGCAACGCCGGCACTCCATATGCAAACAAAAAAAGCGAGCGGCGATTGTAGCCTGAAAGCCACCCTAACACACGGACGATCCTCAGACGACGATGCCCTCGGAATTCGCTCCGAAAGCGCGCCGTTATTGACTTTTCGACTCTCAAACAAGGGGCAAAAGGCCTTATACTTGTGGGTCGAATTTTTCCTTCAAACACAACAACAAAAGGCGCCCCATGCGCGAAACCTACAATCCTCAGGAAATCGAATCTCAGGTCCAGGAACAGTGGCGACAAAACGACGTCTACCGCGCCGTCGAACACGCCCTCGGCCCTGACGGCAAGGAAAAGCCCAAGTTCTATGTGTGCTCCATGTTGCCCTACCCCTCCGGCAAGCTGCACATGGGCCATGTCCGCAACTACACCCTCAACGACGTGCTTTACCGCTATCGCCGCATGAAGGGCTACAACGTGATGACGCCGATGGGCTGGGACAGCTTCGGTCTGCCCGCAGAAAACGCCGCTTTGACCAAGAAGGTGGCTCCGGCCGAATGGACCTACCGCAACATCGCCGACATGAAGGAGCAGATGCTCCCGCTCGGCCTGGCTTTCGACTGGTCGCGAGAAGTGGCCACATGCAAGCCCGAGTACTACCGCTGGAATCAGTGGATGTTCTTGAAGATGCTCGAACGCGGCATCTGCTACCGCAAGACCCAGATCGTGAATTGGGACCCGGTCGACAAGACGGTTCTGGCCAACGAACAGGTCATCGACGGCCGCGGCTGGCGTTCCGGCGCTCTCGTTGAAAAGCGCGAAATCCCGGGTTACTACTTCGGCATCACGCAGTACGCCGAAGAACTGCTCGAAGACCTTAAGAAGCTCGACGGCTGGCCCGAACAGGTGCGCCGCATGCAGGAACACTGGATCGGCAAGTCTATCGGCGTCAACTTCGGTTTCCCGTATGAAATCGACGGCGAAAAGAAGCTTCTGAAGGTTTACACGACGCGCGCCGACACCATCATGGGCGTGACCTTCGTGGCAATCGCTGCCGAACATCCGCTTGCCAAGCGTCTGGCTAAGGACAAGCCCGAACTGCAGGCCTTCATCGAAGAATGCGCCAAGGGCTCCGTTACCGAAGCTGACATGGCCACGATGGAAAAGAAGGGCATCTTTACGGGCTTTTACGTCACGCATCCTTTGAACGGCCGTCAGGTTCAGGTGTGGATCGGCAACTACGTTCTGATGAACTACGGCGAAGGCGCCGTGATGGCCGTGCCCGCTCACGACGAACGCGACTTTGCCTTTGCCAAGAAGTACGGCATCGACATCATTCAGTCCGTGGCCGTCGAAGGCAAAACCTTCTCGACGGACGCCTGGCAGGAATGGTACGGCGACAAGACGCTCAATCCCTATTGCGTCAACTCCGGCAAGTACGACGGTCTGCACATCCACGAGGCGATCGAAGCCGTTGCCAAGGATCTCAAGGAAATGAGCCTGGGCGATCGCCAGACGATGTTCCGCCTGCGCGACTGGGGCATTTCCCGTCAGCGCTACTGGGGCACACCGATTCCGATCATCAACTGCCCGAAGTGCGGTCCCGTTCCGGTTCCGGAAAAGGATCTGCCCGTGCTGCTGCCCGAAAACCTGATTCCGGACGGCACCGGCAATCCGCTCAACAAGTGCGAAGAATTCCTCGCCTGCAAGTGTCCGAAGTGCGGTGCCGATGCGCGCCGTGAAACGGACACGATGGACACATTCGTCGACAGTTCCTGGTACTACATGCGCTATTGCTCGCCGGACTCCGACAAGGCCATGGTTGACGAGCGCAATGACTATTGGAGCCCGATGGATCAGTACATCGGCGGCATCGAACACGCCGTACTGCATCTGCTCTACGCCCGCTTCTGGACTAAGGTCATGCGCGACCTCGGCCTGGTGAAGTTCGACGAACCCTTCAAGCGGCTCTTTACCCAGGGCATGCTCACGGCCGAATGCTTCTACCGCGAACAGCCCGACGGCAGCAAGCGTTGGTACTACCCATATGAAATCAACATCGAATACGATGAAAAGGGTCGTCCGTGCCGTGTGACCGCCAAGGACGACGGTCTGCCCGTTGTCTCCGGCGGCATCGAAAAGATGAGCAAGAGCAAGAACAACGTGGTGGAACCGCGCGACATCATCAAGCAGTTCGGCGCCGACACGGCCCGTACCTTCGTGATGTTTGCCGGTCCCCCCGATCAGTCCGCCGCCTGGTCCAACTCCGGCGCCGAAGGCTGCTACCGCTTCCTGCGTCGTCTTTGGAACTGGTGCTACGCCCGCCACGACGAAATCCACGCCAGCGCCTGCAAGGTTGATATTTCCACCGCGCCCAAGCACGTCAAGGACATGCTGCGCGAGGTCTATCAGACTCTGCAGCAGGCCGAAAGCGACTTCGATCGCATGCAGTTCAACACAGTCGTGTCGGCTGCCATGAAGATGATGAATGCGCTCGACGGCTTTGAAGGCACTGACGAAGTGTCGGCCTGCGCCCGCAAGCTCGCTCTGTCGCTGCTGCTGCGCGTGCTCTATCCGCTCGCACCGCACATCACGACCGCGCTCTGGCAGGAACTCGGCTTTGTGAAGGACTTCGGCGTCGAAATCATCGATGCACCGTGGCCCGAAGTCTGCAAGGAAGCTCTCGTCGCAGACGAAATCAAGCTGATGATCCAGGTCAACGGCAAGCTGCGCGGCCAGATCATGGTGCCCGCTCAGGCCAGCCGCGAAGAAATCGAGCAAGCCGTGCTCGCTCACCCCGATACGATTCGCTTCGTCGGTGAAGCTACGGTCCGCAAAGTCATTGTGGTGCCCGGCAAACTCGTTAACGTCGTCGCGAAATAATTCGCTTTTTGCGGCTTAACAAAAACCGCCGGATTGAAATGGTCTATCTCACGAAGCCATTTCAGTCCGGCGGTCTCTTTTTGCCGTCAGGATCGGCTAAAGCACCATTGGGTTGTTCGAATCGCCTCAGTTCGAGCGGCTCAGGAACTGGGCGTCAAGCGATCCCGCGCGCATCTTCATCAGATTGATACGGCAGGCAAGAATAGCGTCACCCGAACCGGTACCGGCACCGTAACTTGCCTCCACCCACTTGCATTCGGCGTCCAGATAACGGGCAAATGCCTTGTTGGATTCCTCAAATGCCTTGGCCGCGCCCTTGCGCTTCTGGATGCGGTCCAGATCGCGGGCGTTGGCAAGCACACGATCGACGATGTCGTCATAGAACTTTTCCGTTTCGGCCAGTTCCTTCTTCAGGCATGCCTGCACTTCCAGGCGGTTGTCAGCCGTGCGGTAACATTCAGACAATGCGTCGGCCGCCACCGCAGATGTGCTCACGGCAGCCGTCGCCAGAATCAACATACTTGCCACGCTTTTGCGCATACCTCTCTCCTCAAAAACTTCCGTCGTCAGGCCGTCAGTTGCCGAACCAGCGCAAAACCGACCGCAGTTGCGGCAAACGAACCGAACAAATGCAGGCAGCTGTGCGCCAATGCGCGCATCCAGTCGCCGGCCATCATCATCTGCACGCCCTCGGCCGAAAAGGTTGAAAAGGTCGTCAGACCTCCCAAAAGGCCCGTCACGAGAAAGAGCCTCCACATGGGAGAAACCTGCAGATGCGTTGAAAACCAAGCCGTGAGCGCTCCGATCAACAGGCCGCCCAACAGATTGCACAGCAATGTCCCGAGCGGCAGCAGCGCAATACGGCTATTGAAGACGTAACTCAACGCCCAACGGCCGCAGGCGCCCAGTGCTGCCCCGGTACCAACGGCAAGCAACACGGCCCACAGGGCTCCGTCACGCGTCACCATCGTCACTCACCCCAGCGATTCTTAGCGAGTTCATCGCTTTCGCGGGCATCCACCCAACGGCCGCCTTGCGAGGTGACTTCCTTTTTCCAGAAGGGCGCTTCAGTCTTGAGCCAATCCATGATGAACTCGCTGGCTTCAAATGCTTCGCGGCGGTGTGCGGATGTCACGACCGTCAGAACAATGCGGTCACCCGCCTTGAGTTCACCTACGCGATGAATGACCACCGCGTCTTCGATGTCCCAACGCTCACGCGCTTTTTCGACAATGCGCGCAAGACTCTTTTCGGTCATCTCCGGATAGTGCTCAAGGTGCATTGCCGTCACACCGTCGTCGCTGCGCACAACGCCGGTGAAAGTCACCACGGCGCCCGCATTGCGTCCCTCTCGCTCGAGGGCAGCGATTTCCTCGGACACGTCGAAATCATCGTGACTGACACGAATCTTCGTAATGGGAGCCATGGCGTTAGCCTCCGGTAACGGGCGGGAAAAAAGCCACGACGTCGCCATCCTTGACTTCAGCCGTCATCGGCGCCATTTCACCGTTGACGGCAGCGCGGATGCGTTTGACGGTTTCAAAGGCCGTACGGTGAGAAGGATCTTCGCAGAGCTTTTCGCGCACGTCGTTGACGGTCGCTGCGGCAGCTTCCAGCTCGATCGTTTCGCTGTCAACTGCCACGGCTTCGCGCAACAGCGCAAAGTATTTCACTTCAATTTTCACTTTTTATTCTTTACTTAAAGAGGTCCCCAAACGGGTAATAGAGCACCACGTCGCCCTTCTTCACGGTCGAGCCGGCGGGAATATCCACCAGACCGTCAGCCCAGGCGCAACTCGTGAGCACCTGGCTGTTTTGCGTGTGGTAGAGATCGAGGCCGCCCTTGTCGTTGCGACGTACACGAACGAACTCTTCACGGGCGCCGGGTTTGGTCCAATCGAAATCCGCCCGAATCTGAGCAGGCATCGCCTGCACGTCCTTGCGTCCCTGAAGCTTCAGAAGGTACGGACGCGCCAGGAGCAGGAACGTCACAAAACTCGACACAGGGTTGCCGGGAAGACCGATAAAAGGCTTGCCCAGCACTTCACCCAAGGCAACGGGTTTGCCGGGCTTCAACGCCACTCGCCACATGTCGATGCGACCGAGCGACTCCACGGCAGGCTTAATATGATCTTCCTCACCCACGCTCATGCCGCCGGAGCTGATGATGACGTCAGCCGTCTTGGCGGCGCGCTCAAACGCTTCGCGCGTGGCCTGCAGCGTATCGGGAATGCTGCCGAGGTCATAGACTTCGCAGTCAAGGCGCTTCAAAAGAGCGCGGATCGTATAGCGGTTGGAGTTGTAGATGCCGCCTTCGGGCAGAGGTTCACCCGGCGCCACCAGTTCGGAACCTGAAAAGAACACGCCGACGCGCAGATGACGGTAAACCTTGACGTAACCGCATCCGACGCTTGCCACAAGACCGAGCACGGCCGGCTCCAGCACACGGCCGGCTTCTGCAACCACACTTCCCGAAGCTATGTCGCATGCGCGTCGGCGCACCCACGTGCCGGGCACCACGGGCTTTGTGAAACGAATGGAGCCGTCTTCGTTGACGGTCACGTCTTCCTGAGCCACCACCGCATCAGCCTGAGCGGGAATCGGCGCACCGGTAAAAATACGAGCCGTCGTACCGCGACAGAGCGCCTGACCGGACGTGCCGGCAGGAATACGCTGCGAGACGGGCAGATCAACAGGCGTCTCGGACGAAGCTTTGGCAAGATCGTCGCTAAAGACCGCGTAGCCGTCCATCTGCGAATTGTCCCAAGCGGGAACATCAATGGAACTCACTACGTCTTCGGCAAGAACACGGCCTTCGGCGTAGAGCGTCGGCACCGTTTCCGTGCCAACTGCCACACGAGCGTGGTTTAAAAAGAGTTGGAGCGCTTCGTTATAGGTGATCACGATTAGCCTTCAGAGAAACGACAAAATTGGCAACGGCAACGGGGTTGTTCACATCAAGTTTGGCGATGCCTTCAGGCAGAGCAAGCGAATCATCATCGGTAGCAACCGCCACAACGCTTGATGTCAAGACGGGCGCTTGCAAACCGGCGTCCTTGCGGTGCACCAGAATGTGCGGAATGTTTTCTTCGCTCTTATAACCTTCGACGAGAACGATGTCGACCGGAGACAAACGCGAAAGAATTTCCTTGAGCGACACCGGCTCTTCGGTCTCTCGCATCAGAGCCCAGCGTTGATCACTCACCAGAACCACTTCCTGAGCGCCGGCTTGGCGAAAGCGATAACTGTCTTTGCCCGGTACGTCAATATCGGTGCCGTGATGGCTGCTTTTGATCGCCGACACTTTGCGATCGCGCGAGATCAATGCTTCAAGCACTTTCTCAATCAGTGTGGTTTTGCCCGACCCTGAATGGCCGGTAAATCCGACAACCAACATGATTCTCCCCCATGTTTACCGGCCGGCCTATGAACAGGCGACCATTGATATGCACTGCGATTGTAGCGAAGCAAGCCGCATCTACGGCCTCTCGGGACGGTTCTGATGAGAAATTTTTCGTTTTTTTGCAGATGCAAAAAAGCCCCGCAAAGCAAATCACTTCACGAGGCTTTCCAAAGGCGGACGAGGCCGCCTTCATTTCGTGTGTCCGGCTGAAATTATTCAGCAGCAGCCTGCACGTTTTCCTTGCGGACGAGGAGTTCGCGGATGCGAGCAGCCTTGCCGGAACGTTCGCGCAGGTAGTAGAGCTTGGCACGACGCACGTCGCCGCGGCGCTTGACTTCGATGGAAGCAATCGTCGGCGAGTAGAGCTGGAACGTACGTTCAACACCTTCGCCGCTCGAAATCTTACGAACGATGAAGGAGCTGTTGAGACCACGGTTGCGCTTAGCGATAACCACGCCTTCGTAGGCCTGAGTACGCTTGCGGGAACCTTCGATCACGTTCACGAGAACGTTGACGGTGTCGCCTGCGCGGAATTCAGGGATGGTCTTGCCAGCGGACAGGCGAGCGATCTCTTCCTGTTCCAGGGTGTGAATGATGTTCATTTTTAACTCCGTGACCATCATGCGGCGGCATCTTTTCAGTTGTTTCTGCAGCCGTCCAGAGGATGGAACCTTTATATGTCTCAAACGAGACGATTGACCAAAAAAGCGTTCCAAGGTGAGCAGAAAGCACCAAGGAACGCGTGATTATATTGAATTGATTAGGAAAATTCCACTCTTGCCAAAATTCATTTCTCAGCAAAGCCTCACTTCTCACCGAGGTGCTTGAGCTCAAGCATTGCTTCACGGATAGCCTCCGAAGAGGCCTCGTCGATCTGCCAGATCAGGCTTTTGCGAATCGTCGTCGACACCAGTTCGAGCCAACGCTCTAACTCTGTTCGATCACAACTTCTTTTTCTCAGACGAACGTTTGCGAAATAGATCTCTGCACACCATCGGTTGTGACGGTACTTGCCGCCTTTGGAGGATTTGTCGTAGTAGATGTAACCCTTTGGCATCCTGCGTCCCTGTGACACTTGCGCCAAAACCGACACCTCCTTTGAAAAAAAAGCGGGACACACGCTCAAGCTAGTCTCTCGCGTATGCTCCCGCCCAAAGTTTCAAGCTTTGCCGCAAGGCTCATGCACGAGGCATGAACCCTGCGATGGCCCAAATGCTCTTCCGATTAGAAGAGATAGGAAGCCTTCAGGTTGAACGTGTTGTTCGAACGACCGTCGTTGCCAAAGCCATACTTGTAGCTCAGGCCGAAGCGAACGGCGTCCGTACCGGCGTTCACACCGATCGACGCGTTGTAGACGTTGTCGATGACGTCCACGTCGCCGATGATCGTTTCAACTTCGGTGTCGCCGATCTGCGGAGCAGCCGTGAAGTCGATTTCCGGAGCAACCTGCCAACCGGAAGCCGTTTCAAAGACGCCCTTGACCGTCACGCCGATCGGCATTTCGATCACGTTCATCTTGTCCATGCTCATACCGCGGTAGTCATCCACGTCAATGGATGCCCAACGGACACCGGCGTGCGGAACAACCTGCAGAACCTTGCCTTCGTACGCCTTCCAGTCGGCGCGAACGCCGAGCGAGAAGACCGTGGAATCGAGCGACTCGGAAGCAGAAGCACCTGCAACAGAACCGCCGATGTCGTTGTCAAGCCACAGGTAGGACATATCGCCCGTGAAGGTCAAACCGCCAAAGTCCTTGCCGGCGTACACGGACAGACCCCAGAAGTCGGAATCGGTCGAGTACTTGGAAACAGAGCCTTCGCTGTCGCCGTCGCCGCTACCGATCGAGAGAGCAGCACCGACGCGAGCGCCTTCACCGAAGCCGAAGTCCACGCCGAGCATGCCGCCGTAGATATCGGAGCTGTAGCCGGAGTCGCCATAGAGCGAATCGGTTTCGTTAGAGCCGTAGAAGACGTCAGCCCAAACACCGAGGCCCTTCTTGGCATCAAGATTACGCTGGATCAATGCGTTGGAAACCAATTCCATCGAGTCGTAGGCCATGTTGTAGGTACCGGCTGTAACGGGCGCAGCCAGATATTCCTTGGCAGCCTGGATACCAGATGCTGTGAACTTGTTGTCGGAACCAACAAAACCGTTGTTCTTATTTGCGAGGGCGTTCAGAACGTTCATGTTCTTCACATCGGTACCGTTGGTTACAAGTCCTTCAACAACACTATCGATGTCGCCTGCAACACCTTTGTTGTACGCAATATCAATCAGCTTGTTGTCTTCCTCGTTAACCTGGGCGTCAAATAGCGCCGAGGCAGTACGGATCTCGCTTTCATATTCATTGCTAACCGTTCCCCCCTCAAGCAAAGTCAACGTTCCGAGTCCTGTGACATTGTCCAGAACGATCGTTGCAGCACTCTTCAGTTCTGTGGCTGCGAATACCGTTTTTCCAGCCAACTCGCCAACATTGATAACGGCAAACGTATCCTCAGCCAGTATTACGGAGCCGTTTCCACTGACAGGGGAGGCAGTTCCTACAAGCAACGTACCGGTTGATTCCACCCCAATCGTATCGTCAATATAGAGACCAGCCTGTTTGGTGGAATCGAATCCGGCGGCAACCAGAGCTGCCGCTCCGTTGGCATTGGTAGTCGTCACTGAACCCACAGCGCCATGAACCACGTCCTGAATCTGGCCTACCATCTCGGAAGGTTGGGTCGGAGCAGCAGGTTCATCTCCCGTACGAACACTAGCCAACATTAATTGTTGGGTTGCTTCGGAACCAGCTTGTTCTCCGCCTTCTTCAACAGAAGATTCTTTCGCCTGACGTTCACCAATCACAAGAACGCCACCATTCTCAACCGTTGTTTCGGTAGCAATGACGTTCGCACTCAGGCCACCCTCAATACTGGCAGGTCCGTTACCCGTCAATTTATTGAGCGTCAGGAAAGCACCTTGGTCAACATCCAGAGAGCTGATTTCCAAATCATTCAAGCGGAAATTGCCAAGAACTGTAACATCATCTGCTTTGACCAAGTTGGCATTCACAACGCCCTGCGAACCAGCATTGAGACCCAACTGAATCGCGCCGGTAGTCGTAAGTTTCTCAACGCTGTCAACACCGGTAATCACATTGCCACCATTGGGCATTCCGCTGATAAGCAATGCACCGGCAGTTGCGTTGTCACTGTCAGAAATGGAAATGACAGTCGTATCAGCATCTACGCGGATCGCACCAACGCCCACATTCTTTTCAGAACCAAGCTGCAGAGTCGTCGTACCGTTTTTGGAAGCACCTGCGGTAACTTCCTTATTGGCAGTTGTCAGTCCGTTGTTTTCATCGAAAGTGATTTCTTCGTCTGTCAACGTCACGTTGCTGAAGTACAGCGTTGTGCCGTCAAGTAATTTCTGTGCTTCACGAAGTTTGTCCAGAGAAGTCGTGAAGCCATCAGTGATTTCGAGAATACCTTCGTCATCGCCGCCATCTTGTTCAAAGTTTGCTTGAGCAAACTCAGACAGTCCCCAAGAAGCGCCTTCACCTTCGCCGCTCTGAATAAAGATATTCTTGCCAGAAGTACGAAGCGTACCGCCATCGCTCAGCTTAACCGTGCCATTACCGCCAGCCGTGTATTCGATGTTTTCAGAGGCAAGTACACCACCGCCGGACACAGTAGTTTTGCCATTACTGGCGTCAAATTCGCGAACAGTCAAAGTGCCGTCAGCAATAGTCAAAGCATTGTCAGCATGCGAACCAAACTCCATCTTGTCTAATTCGTATGCTCCTGCAACGACATTCATCTCACCAGCTATGCTTGATGTACCGAGCTTGAGATGTCCCTTAAACACCTTTGCGTCTTCACCCAAAAGCACAGTACCGCCAGCAAGATTCAGAGTTGTACCAGCAATCAACAGACGATTTTTCGGACCTTCTTCATCATTGTCAGCATTCGAATTAAGTCCTGCAACATGGAATATGCCACCTTCGTTGAGGGTTACCGTCTTAGCCAAGAAACTATCTGAAGACAAAGCTGTTTCTACGCGACCACCACTACCGATGACAAGATCTGTTTTTCCGAGATCCATGTCACCATTATTGACAACAGTCGCATTCTGAATTGACCATTGTTTCGCATCAACGTCAACCGAACCATTGTTGGTCAATTTACCGCCAGTCATAACGAAGTTCTGACTGGGGGCTTGATCATATTCAGAACCCCACTCAAGGCCATCTTTGTTATAGGTGGAAATCTGAAGAGAAGTCTTTTCAGCAACATTGATTTCGCCGGCACTCATCTCAATGTTCAAGCTGTTGATCACATTATGTTGACCACCATTCACATTGATATTCGAACCGGAAAGGCGAATTGTGGTGCCAACAGGCTGTTCGTCGACTTTACTCGACATGCCGGTAATCCCACCGTTATCGAGATTTATCGTACCTCCCGACAAAACCATTTCATTGAAGTTAGTTTTGCCTGTTGTACTGGATGTCCAAGAACCCACCCAAGCACGAGCATTTGTGAGATTCAGCGTACCGCCAGACATCTTGAAGTTGTCATAGCCGCCGATAGTCGCTGCAGCTTTTGTAATGTTGCCAGACTGTTTCTGACCACCTTCTTCAGTGCCCGTAACAGACACTTCGCCGCCATTTATATTGAAATCACCACCAACGAACAGCCCCATGTCGGCCTTATCGCTGCCAACAGTCAGAACTGCGCCATCGTTGATCGTGATATTTGACTCTCTGTCTTTGTTGGCAACCTCAGATTCAACAATTACCTGAGCTCCAGAATCTAAAACAACATCTCCCTTGAGGACAGTGCCTTCTCCCCAGGTCTGCTGATCTGAGACCTGCCCCGTGACGTCTGCTGCCATAACACCGCAGGACAGAGCAGAAGCGACTACCGTAGTTACAAGTAGCTTCGCGCCCTTCTTCTGCACCGAGGAAGTTGCTTCGTTAGCAACCATCAAAGCTCCACGGGCTTTGTTAAACACAACTTTAAATGTCCGATTCATCAAAAACTCCTTGTTTCGGTTGGACTAAAGTTGTGCAACAGGCTACCCCCCCCGTTTGTCGTTTGTCAAGATATTCTCAGGAAAACGCCAACTGTGGCATCCATCCCACAATCAGGACAATTTCAATTAATTAGCTGATTTTTAAAGAGATTTTGATTTGTTTGGAAATAAACACCCGTGTCGCTGATGCTTTTTTACAACGCAAAAAAACAGCTTCCCGACTATTTTTCTGACGTCAGCGACAAGAGGATTTTTTCGTCGTTCTTGGTCAAAAGCCCTTGCGACCTAGCTTTCCCAATGAGCTCCGGTCTGTTTTTAACCGTTGCTTCCAGACTCTTTTCACGACGCCACTTTTCGATGTTGGCATGGTGTCCCGTGAGCAACACATCAGGCACGCGCATGCCGTGCCATTCTTCGGGACGGGTGTAGTGTGGAGCGTCAAGCAATCCCGTCGAAAACGATTCGTCGGATGCGGATAAATCTTTGATGGCACCGGGCAACTGCCGCACGATCGCATCAATGAGAGCGCAGGCGGCCAGTTCTGCTCCTGAAAGCACAAAGTCGCCTAGACTGATGAGTTCATCCACACACGTACTCAGGAAACGCTCGTCAATGCCCTCGTAACGACCGCAAATCAGCACCAGCTGCAAATCGTCACACGAGGAAAACTCGCGCACGCGTGCGTCCGTCAGATGCGCTGCCGACGGGGCAAAAGCGATCACACGGCCGTTGTTGCCCGACGAGCGAATGCACTGCAGCGTTTGGTACAGCGGTTCGGCCATCATCACCATGCCGGGACCGCCCCCGAAAGGACGATCGTCAACGGTGCGATGCACGTCGGTCGTCACATCGCGCGGATTCCAGAAATGCACGTTCCAGAGTCCCCGTTTCATGGCTCGGGACGTGATGCCGAAATCTTTCACCGCCGTGAAGATTTCCGGAAAAAGCGTAATGACGTCAAAGCGCGCTGCCACGATTCAATTTCCTCGTTAAATCCAGGACGGATCCCAATCGACACGCACGATGCCTTCATCGAGATCCACTTCAAGCACGTATTGTTCGACGTCGGGAATCAGGTATACGGCATCCTTGCCGTTCACCTTCGGACCACCTTCGACCTTGAAGATGTCCTGCACGGTGTTGGTACCGATTTCGGTCACGCGTCCGAGTTCAACGCCCTGCTGATTGACGACAGGAAGCCCGATCACGTCGGCAGCCCATACTTCGCCTTCGCCGGCTTCCGGGAAGTCTTCACGCAGCACGCCGATGCGACCGCGCAAAGCATCGGCGTCTTCCTTGTTGAAAACGCCTGTAATGCGGGCAATGAGCATCTGGCCGTGAACCTTGAGTTCTTCGACTTCGAGCGTCTTGGTGTTGCCGCGGATGTCAGTCAGAAACCAGCGCTTGGTCGCGGCAAGAATTTCCGGTTCTTCAAAAGGCACCACGCGAACCCAGCCGCGTACGCCGTAAGCGCCGTTGGTACGGCCCACTGTTAGGATTTTGTTGTCGGACATAAAACCAAAATCGGAAATTAAAAAAGCGGCCTCTCCGTTTTCCGGAAAGACCGCCTTCGGCGTTGGTGAGACGTCACTATTCTTGATCAGGAAACCGCCGGGTACTGCGAGTTAGATACCGAACCCATCTCAAAGAGGATAGCCGTCGGCGCATTCGGGTGTGCTTGGACACGAGAGGCACGGCACCGAAGCAGCGAGGTTCGCAGGCAGTCCGTCTGACGGTCGGGTTAATTTTCCTTCGTTTGAAAGTTCCGTCTTACGTCGTCTTGTCGCTGATTAGGCGGCAGCCTTCTTGGCACCCTTGAGGATGCGGGCGACGGTGTCGCTCATCTGAGCGCCGTTCTTGACCCAGTGAGCCACGCGTTCTTCGTTGAACGTCAGACGCTGCGGGCCTTCGGCGATCATCGGGTTGTAGAAGCCCAGACGTTCGTTGAAGCGGCCGTCACGACGATTGCGGGAATCGGTCACGACGATGTTGTAGAAGGGACGCTTCTTGGAGCCCGAGCGGGACAGACGAATGATAACCATTGTATTTTTCCTCTTTTAAATCAATGCGCCCGTACCAGGCGCTTTCAAAATTTGCCGTCTTGCCAACCGGCAAGTACAGGACGCAAAACCGCCGCACGCAGCCGCTTTGCGAAAGGCGCAATTTTACGCGCAAATTTCCTAAAAAATCAAGCCTTAGAAGAGAGATCCGGTCTCTCCGATCGCCAATTCCCGCGCGGTCTCGGTTTCGGTCGTTTTTTCTTTTGCATCAGACACTTGCTCAGATTGCCCGACAACCGGTCCGATCATCTTCATGAAGCGCGCTTCGTCGATCACAGTCACTCCGAGCGCCTGCGCTTTTTCCAACTTGCTTCCGGCAGCCTCTCCGGCCAAAACGTAATCGGTTTTCTTGGAAACGGATCCCGAAACCTTGCCGCCCAACGACAGGATCATGTCTTTGGCCTTGTCTCGCGAAAGCGTCGGAAGCGTTCCGGTGAGCACGAACGTTTTTCCGGCGACCTCGGGATTGACCTGCACTTCCTCCTGTTTCCAGTGAACCCCCTCGGCAATGAGTTCGTCCACCACGGCGTTGTTGTGCGGTTCGTCGAAAAAAGCGCGAATTGACTCCGCGAGAACCTCGCCCACATCATGCACCTGCATGAGGTCTTCGACCGAGGCGCTGCGCAAAGCGTCGAGCGTTCTGAAAAAGAGCGCCAAATCGCGGGCGCTTGCTTCGCCCACGTGACGAATGCCAAGCGCAAACACAAAGCGCGCAAGCGTCGTTTCCTTGCTCTTTTCGATTGCTTCGATGAGATTGGCGGCACTCTTTTGCCCCATGCGTTCGAGTTCCGTCAGCTGCTCCACCGTCAATCGATAAATGTCGGCCGGCGTCTTGAGGAGCTCTTTTTCAACGAGCATGTCGACCATCTTTTCGCCCAGCCCATCGATACCCATGGCACGACGCTGCGCAAAGTGCACCAAAGAGAGCTTTCGCTGCGCGGGACAAACCAGTCCGCCCGTGCACCGCGAATCCTTCTCTTCTTCGTCACGCACCACGGCAGAGCCGCAGATTGGGCAGACGGACGGCATGACGAAGGGCTGTGCGTTTTCAGGGCGCTTGTCGGTCACCACACGCACAATTTCCGGAATCACATCTCCGGCGCGGCGCACCACAACCGTATCCCCGATCAAAAGCCCCAATTCCTTGATGTGGTCTTCATTGTGCAGCGTGGCGTTACTCACGGTCACGCCGCCCACAAAGACGGGAACAAGACGCGCCACCGGCGTCACGCGTCCCGTGCGTCCGACCTGAACATCAATGGCCTGCACAACCGACAACGCTTCTTCAGGAGGATATTTGTGCGCGCAGGCCCAACGCGGTTCACGGGCCACGAATCCGAGTGCTCGCTGCTGGCTGTACGAGTCGACCTTGTAGACGACGCCGTCGATTTCAAACGGCAGTTCAGCGCGGTGCGCCAACACGTCGCGATGAAACTCGGCAAGCGCCTGCGCGCCGCGAACCGTGCGGCGCTGTTCGGCTACCGGAAAGCCCAGCTCTGTGAGCTTTGCGAAAAGTTCGGTCATGGACTGAGCGAATTCTGCGTCGCTCACTTCCCCCGTACCGTAGGCGTAGAAATGAAGCGGACGCTGCGCCGTGATGCGGCTGTCGAGCTGACGCAAGGCACCGGCTGCGGCATTGCGGGGATTGACGAACGTTTTTTCTCCAAGTTCCTTTTGCTTTTCGTTGAGCTTTTCAAAGTCATCTTTGTGCATGATGACTTCGCCTCGCACCTCGAGCACTGCGGGCGCAAGCTTCGGATCGATTCGCAGCGGAATGGAACGAATCGTGCGGGCATTGGCCGTCACATCTTCGCCAAAGGTTCCGTCACCACGCGTCTGCGCGCCCACGAGAACGCCGTTTTCGTATCGAAGATTGACGGCAAGCCCGTCAAACTTGAGTTCCGCGTCGTAGACAATCGCCGCGTCCGTTTCGTTGAGCCCCAATTCCTTGCGCACACGCTCGTCAAAGGCCAGAGCGCCCTCATCGGTGAAATCCGTTTCGGTTCGGATGGAAAGCATGGGTACTGCGTGACGCACCTTGGTGAGATCGCTGCGTACCTCTCCGCCCACACGCAAGGTCGGGGACGTAGCCGACTTCAACTGCGGATAGCGTTCTTCGAGCTCGCTCAAAGCCCGGAAAACTCGGTCGTACTCGGCGTCCGGCACGGACGGGTTGTCCAAAACGTAATACTCGTAATTCCACCGATCCAACAGCTCGGCGTACTGTTGCATGCGTGTGCGCACTTCTGCGTCGGGCCCATCAAAACGGTCGTCCGTCACGGTCTTGTTTCCTTTTTTTCAACTTGAAAAAGCCTCCGGAGCAAGCGGCGCCGGAGGCTCTTTGTACCGCAAAATCCTCGGCCGTCAGTCAGCCGAGAAAATCAGGCAGGCACGGCGGGAACCGGCGGGAACGCCATGCTCGGCCATGGTGTTGTGCATGCCCTTGAGAGCCGACTCGATGCGGCTTGCAGCGCGCGAGCCAATCGGATTGCCCGAAGCATCCGTCATCACGGCGTCGATTCGGCAGCAAAGATCGTTGGCAATCGCAAAGAACTGGCTCAGGGGATCGGAAGCGGGCGCCATCAGCGGCACTTCGAACGAAAGCTCGATTTCGTTGCCGAGTGCCTGCGGGGGCAGGATATGGAAGACGGCCGTCGAAATACCGGGCACGTACCTCTGATATCGATCGCTTTCCTTCACGAAGCCGCAAGCCTTGGCCGCAGCGTCGAGCTCTTCCTCTCCGATGTCCTTGGCGGCCACGAGCTTAACGCACAGGCGCTTGTCAAAGGCCTGAATGATGCGCTGGATGCGCTCGGCGCCCTGAATCATTTCGTTGGAGTCGGGCGTTTCGGATTCGCCCTTGAGTTCGATTGCGAACTGCTCGGCATGAATCATGAATTTCGAAGCCGTCGGCTGATCGACGCAGCGCGAACGATTGGCAAGCAGCATCGAAAGATAAATCTGCGTGCACTCGGTCACGCGATCGGCGCCGTCGTACCACAGGCCGCTGACCTTGTCGAAGCACTGAACGCGCACGAGATCCTTCAGAAGAGGTTCAGCCTCAATATCGGCAATGCGCTGCTTGAGCAGGCGAATATCGAAAGAACCGTCAAGCGGCGTGATGTTGATCAGGGCTTCTACCGCCGGATCCACTTCCGGCTTGCGGCGCTGAACGGTCGGCGCGCGCAGGGCATCCTGGGACACAACCGGTTGCGCAACGGGTTCAGCCGGCTGCTGAACCGGCACCGAAACGGTTTCTTCGAGCGGCTGAGTGGAAACCGCGGCAGCAGCTCCTGCCGCAGCCTCAGGGTCTTCATCGGCAGCCGTAAGTACCGGCACCGACTCCTCGTCAACGGATGCATTGTCGGAAAGAGCGCCTGCATTGCGTTTGTCGCCCGCGGCTTTCTTGAGCAGATTGTCGCCAACTTCCTGTGCGTGCTTGTCTTTCTTATGCTGGAAGTACCAGACGACACCAATGACAATCGCAATGAAAATAGCTATGTACAGGGGTTCAATATTAGGCATGCGCCTGACTCCGTTAACGTTTGAACAATCGGAAATTGTAGTGCAAGAGACCGTTTTATTGGGCTGCCATCTCGGAGGCCTGCTCCACATCCACTGATACGACACGAGAAACGCCGGGCTCTTTCATGGTAACGCCGACCAGGGTTCGCAAATGCTCCATCGTGACTCGGTGATGCGTAATCATCATGAACTGCGTGTTGCTGCTCATCTGCAGGATGCGACGGGCCAGTCGATCCTGATTGGCTTCATCGAGCGGTGCGTCGACTTCGTCAAGCAAACAGAAGGGAGCCGGGTTGAGTTTGAAGATGGCAAAGACGAGCGCCGTGGCCGTCATTGCCTGCTCTCCGCCCGAAAGCAGTTTGACGCTGGCGTTTTTCTTGCCCGGCGGCTGAGCCGACACCTCGACGCCCGCTTCCAGAATCTCTTCGCCGCTCATCCGCAGTTCGGCACTGCCGCCGCCGAAAAGCCCCGTAAACATCTCCCGGAAGTTCTTGTTGACCTCCGTAAATGTGGTGCGCAACAGCTCTCGGGTTTCGGCATCGATCTTGCGAATCGTTGCTTCCAGGTTGGCGATGGCTTCTTCCAAGTCCGCCACCTGTCGTTCGGTTTCTTCCATCGCGCGGCGACTTTCCTGAAGGTTCTCAAGCGCGGCATGGTTGACCGCTCCCAGCGCGGCAATGGCTTCGTTTAGGCGCGAAACGCGGCTCTTGAGCGTGGACGCGCGCAACCCCTCTTCCTGCACCTGCAACGCCAGCGCCTGACGATCGGCCTGAGCGGCATCCAAGTGCTCGGTAAAGACCGCGCTTTGCGTAATCCAGCTTTCTCGGCGCACCTTGAGGTCCGCGATTTCCTGCAGCAACGGCGTCTGGGCGGCGTTCAAATCCGCATTGCGGGTGCGTGCGGCTTCAAGTTCCTCTTCGGCTCGGGCGCACTCAGCCTCGGCCGCCTTGTGCGCTTCGTTTTTGCCGTTGAGTTCCTCAAGCACGCGCGACAGCCCCTCGCGTTGGGCAGTCTCGTCCAGGCTTTCGCGGCGAGCGGCCAGTTCTTCCATATGCGCCGTCAGATTTTCAATTTCCTCGTCGGCTCCGCTCTGTCGCTCCTTCGCATCGCGCACGCGTTCCTGATTGGTCTGCAACTGCACGCGCATGAGTTCGATCTGACTTTCCAGACTTCTGACTTTTTCCGTCAGAGCCGACGAAGCGTGTTCAGCCTCTTCAAGCGCCACCTTGGCGTCAAGCGTCTTTTGTTGAACCTCTGCAAGCGTCTGATCAGCTTGCTCGAACGCCGCATCCGTCTCTTCCTGCTGCGCCATGAGTTCTTCGTGACGCATTTTCAGTTCGGCTTCCTGATCGGCCGTTCGACGGCTCTTTTCACGCCAGGCATCAATGGCGGCGGACAGTGCCGAATATTCGACCTGCAGCATGTGCAGCTCGTTGCGGCTTGCATCGGCCGCGCGGCTCGTTTCGGCAGCCTGCGCTTGAGCCACTTTCAGGGCCCCCTGCTGAGCCACCAGTTTTTCGTCAATCGCATCGAGCTCATCGCGCTCGCGTGTGGACTGTTCCGAAAGCGTGCGAATTTCGGCCGCCCGAGACATGACGCCGGCACTTTCGCTCTCCTCAGCCCAGAAGCTGATCGAAATCGCGTCAACAATATGGCCCTTTGGCGTGACAAAACGCTCGCCACGGGCAAGTTCCGAGCGTCGAGCCACCGCCTCATCGAGCGTATCGGTGACATAAACGCCGGCAAGCCATTCCTCGAGCGCCCCTTTTACCTTAGGGTCGTCCGAGGCGACTTTTTCGGCAAGCGGTTTGGCAAGCTTAGGCAGAGATGCCGTCTGCCCCTTGGGCTCACCGTAAAACACGAGGCGCGCGGGAGGCGGATCGTATTCAAAACCGGCCGCTCGTTCGAGAACGCTCATGTTGAGCGCCCCTGCTTTGGCGCTTAACACCGCTTCGAGCGCCACGGCCCAACCGTCTTCAACCGTAATCTTTTCGAAAAGACGCGCGGCTTGGGAGAGTCCCATTTTGCCGAGCCATGCCGGAAGCTTGCCTTCGGCCTGAGACTTTTGCTGCAGCGCTTCAAGCGCCTGCAGTCGAGCTACGGTACGGGCGTGAATCGCACTCAGGCGTTCCTTTTGAGCACGGGTCTCATCGTTGGCGTTGCGAGACAACTCAAGCTCGGTCTTTTTTTCCTCAACCGTTGCCGTCAGTTCTTCAAACTGCGCCTGCGTCTCTTCAATCAGCGCCGAAAGCTCAGCAAAGCGCTCTTCATCGGGCGCCTGCCCCGAGCGGCGCTCGGCTTCGATCGCTTCCAGCCGCGCTTCAACGTCGTTTAATTCACGCGTCAAAGCCTGCATCTGGACGTTTAGAACTTCCATTCGCTTTTCATGTGCGGCAGCATCCTGTCGGGCCTTTTCGTAAGCCTCTTTTTTCTCCTCGCAGTCCTGCTGAAGTTCCAGAGCGCTTTCCTGAGCGGCCGCACACTCTTCGGTCATGGCCTCAGCGTTTTCGCGCAGTTCCTGCTCCTTGGCGGCGAGTTCGGCCAACCGACTCAAAGCGGTATCCCGTTCGTTGCGGCGTCGTGCAATGCTCTCTGCCGCATTGGCGATTTCGCGGGCAAGCGAATCCTTTTCCGTAATGATGCGTGCAATCGCCCCTTCGAGTTCAGTGACGCGGGCATTGGCCTGCCAAGCCGCTTCGCGGGCCTTGTCAGCCGCTTCGCGCCTAACGCGAGCCTCTTCCTTTAAAGCATCAATCTGCGTTGTAAGTTTTTGCAGTTCACCTCTTCCCTGCAGCAAATCGGCTTCACGCGCCGCAATCTGCGCGTTGACCTTATTGACCGCCGCTCCCGCATCTTGCTCCTGCAGGAAGTACCACAAGAGTTCCGCCGTATCCCTTTGGCCGGTGAGTTCCTTCCATCGAGCGGCCACTTCGGCTTCGGCCGTCAGGCGCTCGATTTCGGTGCGCTTCGTCTCCTGCAGGTAGCTGACCTTCTCAAGATTGTTGCGCGTACCGGCCAGCGCCGTTTCGGTTTCACGGCGACGATCCTTGTACTTGCTCACGCCGGCGGCTTCTTCCAGATACACGCGCAGCTCCTCAGGCTTGGCCTTGATGAAGTTGCTGATCATGCCCTGGCTGATGATCGCGTAGGAGCGGGGCCCCAGGCCGGTGCCCATGAAGATGTCCTGCACGTCGCGGCGGCGCACCTGCTGATTGTTGATGAGGTACGCATTGCTGCCGTCGCGCGTGACGACGCGCTTGACGGAAAGCTCCGTATAGCGCCCCCAGGCCCCCTTGATCGTGCCGTCGGAGTTGTCGAGCACCAGTTCGACCGAAGCGCGGGAAGATGCCGGACGATTCACCGAACCCGAAAAAATGAGTTCGCTCATGGACGTCGAGCCGCGCAATTCGGAGACGCGCGCTTCGCCCAGCACCCAGCGGATGGCGTCAATCACATTGGATTTGCCGCAGCCATTGGGGCCGACAATACCGGCCACCGCCCCCGGAAATTCGATGACGGTGGTATCGGCAAAGCTCTTGAAGCCGGAAATGCGAAGCTGTTTTAGACGCACGGTTTGTTAAGTGAAAAAGGATGCCAACAAAAAAGAAAGCGCCTGAAAAAGAAACATGCGGCGCTTGTGTTCGGATTGTACCGTCACCGCGCATTTTCAAGGCAAAAGCCACCTTATAATTTTTTGGATGTGCCCGCGCCGTTTTTCACTTAGGCCGCTTTTTTACAAAGGATTCTCCCGTGCCCAATCCCGGACTTTCTCGCACCCGCCCCTACCCTTTTGCCCGACTGCGCAAACTCTTCGAGGGAATTGTTCCGGCCGAAGGCAAACTCAAGCCGATTTCGCTCGGCATCGGCGAACCCTGTCATCCGATTCCTCAGTGCATTGGCGAAGCGATTGCTCAGAACATTTCGCTCATGAGCTCCTACCCGGGCACGGCAGGCAACCCTGCCCTGCGTGAAGCCATCAGCGCCTGGTGCGAACGCCGCTACGGGCTGGCCCCGGATCCCGCGACCGAAATCCTGCCGGTGCTCGGCACCCGCGAAGCCCTTTTCAGTCTGGTCCAATGTCTTGTCGACCCGACCGTCAAAGGCGGCGCCAAAGTCGTGATGCCCGTTCCCTTCTATCAGATCTACGAAGGCGCAACGTTTCTGGCCGGAGCCGATCCCGTGTACTTGCCGCTGACGCGCGAAAACGGCTACAAACTCGATTTGTCCGTATTGAGTCCCGAAACACTTTCTCAAACTCAGCTTGTCTACATATGCTCTCCGGGCAACCCGACGGGATCCGTCTTTGATTTGGACGACTGGAAAAAACTCTTTGCTCTTTCGGATCAATACGGTTTTGTCATCGCAAGCGACGAGTGCTACAGCGAAATTTATTTCGAAGAAGGCAACGCTCCGATCGGCGCCATGACGGCGGCCAAAGCCTGCGGCCGAACCGATCTGAAAAACATCATCGTATTAAACAGCCTTTCCAAGCGCAGCAATGCGCCGGGTCTGCGCAGCGGCTTTGTGGCCGGTGACCGCTCGCTCATCGCCTCTTACCTTCTTTACCGCACCTATCACGGCTCGGCCATGAACCCGATGATTCAGGCCGCTTCAATTGCTGCCTGGAACGACGAGGCGCACGTCGTGGAAAACCGCCGTCTGTATCGTGAAAAATTTGCCGTCGCGCAACCCATTCTGAACTCTGTGATTGACGCGCCCATGCCGCAGGCTAGCTTCTACCTCTGGGCCAACGTCGGTGAAGACGATGAAGTCTTTGCTCGCGAACTCTATCGTCAGACGGGTGTCACGGTGCTGCCGGGCTCCTACCTGTCGCGTAACGTGACACTTGCCGACGGCTCGACCATGAACCCGGGCGCAGGCTACGTGCGCATCGCACTGGTTGCCGAGCCCGAGCGCATCGGCGAAGCGGCAGAGCGCATCCGCAACTTTGCTCTATCGCGCAAGTGACCTATCATCCGTAAAACCGATTTTTTAACAAACGGCGCGCAGGGAGGCTCGGTACGCGAGCAAGTGCGCCAACCTTTGAAAGGAACACAAGAAATGACTCAGGAACTTACCTCCATCATCGAATCCGCATGGGACAGCCGCGATCAGTGGAATGCCGAAACGATCGCTGCCGATCAGCGCGAAGCCATCATGAGCGTGCTCGCGGGCCTGAACAACGGCTCGATGCGCGTGGCAGAAAAGACCGCCGAAGGGTGGCTCACGCACCAGTGGATCAAGAAGGCAGTTCTTCTGAGTTTCCGTCTGATGCCCAACGAAGTGATGAAGGCCGGTCCCTTTACCTGGTACGACAAGCTGCCCGTGAAGTTCCACGACAACGACGGCCAGAAGATTTCCGAGTCCGGCATCCGCGCCATCCCCGGCGCCATCGCCCGCTACGGCTCCTTCATTGAACCGGGCGCCGTGCTGATGCCCTCCTTCGTAAACGTCGGCGCACGCGTGGGCTCTGGCACGATGGTCGATACGTGGGCCACCGTGGGCTCCTGCGCTCAGGTCGGCAAAAACTGCCACCTCTCGGGCGGCGTTGGCATCGGCGGCGTTCTCGAACCCGTGCAGGCCGGCCCCACGATCATTGAGGACAACTGCTTCATCGGCGCACGCAGCGAAATCGTCGAAGGCGTGGTCGTCGAAGAAAACTCCGTGATTTCCATGGGCGTCTTCATCGGTCAGTCAACCAAGATCTACGACCGCACAACGGGCGAAATCCTGCGCGGCCGTGTGCCGGCCGGTTCCGTGGTCGTCCCGGGCTCGTTGCCGAGCAAGGACGGCACTTACAACCTCAACTGCGCCGTCATCGTCAAGCGCGTCGATGCCAAGACCCGCTCCAAGACCTCCATCAACGATCTGCTGCGCGACTGATCGGTCATGCCCGTCATTGATCTAGCCAAAAAGCTGCTTGCCCGCCCCTCGGTCACGCCCGATGAAGCAGGATGCATGGCCGTTTTGCAAGCAGCGCTTGAGCCCTCGGGTTTTGCGTTTGAAATCGAACGCACGCCCAACGGCACCACCAACGCCTGGATCACGCACGGCAACGGCGCGCCCCTTTTCGTCTTTGCCGGACACGTCGATGTGGTTCCGGCAGGCGATCCTGCCCTATGGACAACGCCTCCTTTTGAGCCGACCGTGCGAGATGGCAAGCTCTACGCCCGCGGCGCAGCCGACATGAAAGGATCTGTTGCGGCAGCCGCCGTTGCCTTTGCGCGTCTGGTTCAGGAAAAACCGGATCATCCGGGAACGCTTGCTTTTCTGATCACTTCTGACGAAGAAGGCGACGGATATGAAGGTACCAAACGTGTGGTACAAAAGCTCAAAGATGAAGGTGTGACGATTGACGCCTGCATCGTTGGCGAACCCTCTTGCTCGAGGTTTTTCGGTGACACGATCAAAAACGGTCGTCGGGGTTCTCTAAACGGAAAAATCACGATTCGGGGCAAGGCCGGACACGTCGCCTACCCGCATCTGGCGCGCAACCCCATTCACGAAGCTGCACCGTTTTTTGCCGAACTCGCTGCTAAGCAATGGGATCAGGGCAACGACTACTTCGGTCCGACCACCTTCCAGATTTCCAACATTCAGGCCGGCGTTGGCGCCGTCAATGTGGTCCCCGGAGAACTCACGGCGCTCTTTAACATTCGATTCAACACCGAGTGGACGGCTGAGCGCCTCATCAAGACCATCGAGGATCTTGCCGCCAAATACACACTTGACGCGCGCTTTGAATGGAAGCGCAGCGCCGAACCGTTTGTAACGAATCCGGGCAGCATGACGCAAAAGCTGACACAGGCCATTGCCGACGTCACGGGGGTGAGGCCCGAACTTTCAACCGGCGGCGGTACCTCGGACGCGCGCTTTATCAGCAGCATCAGCCGCGAAACCGTAGAATTCGGGCCTATCAACGCAACGATTCACAGCGTCAACGAATGTGCGGGCATCGACGAACTCGAAGCGCTCGCCGAAATCTACTACCGCACCGCTAAAGCGTATTTGGAGAACTTCTGATGTCTCATCATCAATATCCGACCGAACTGCACACCGTCTGCGACGTGGTTCGCTGGGCCATGAGCGAGATGGAGCGCTTTGACGTGAGTCTCGGGCACGGCACGGCCGACTACTGGGAAGAAGCCACTTTTCTTGTGCTGCGCACCCTCAAGCTTCCGTTTGACCGCCTCGAAGCCTTCTGGAATGCGCACCTCACGCAGGACGAGCTCTGGGAAGTTCTGAAAAACATTGAGTCTCGCGTGCACAACAAGGTCCCCGCGCCGTATCTCGTGCACGAGGCCTGGCTCACCGAACACCCCTTCTATGTGGACGAGCGCGTGCTGATTCCGCGCAGTTACATTGCCGAACTTCTTGAAGAAGGGCTTGATCCTTGGGTTGAGTCTGAAAACGTACACACGGTGTTGGATATGTGCACCGGCAGCGGTTGCCTTGCGATCCTCGCGCAGATGGCATTTCCCGAAGCGCAGGTCACGGGCGCCGACATCAGTGCCGATGCACTCGAAGTCGCCAAAATCAACCGCTCGAAGTACGGCCTTGACGACACGCTGGAACTTGTCCAGACCGACATCTTCTCGCATCTGGGCAAGCGCAAGTTCGACCTCATCATCTCCAATCCTCCATACGTGACGCAACAAGCCATGGAAGAGCTCCCTGCCGAATACCGTCACGAACCGGCGCTGGCTCTAGAAGCCGGAGACGACGGAATGGACTTCATGCGCCGCTTCATGCCCGCGCTCAAAGAACACCTGACGGAAAACGGCGTAGCCATCGTTGAAATCGGAGACGGCCGCGAAGCGTTCGAGGCCATCTGGCCCGAACTGCCCGTCACGTGGCTTTCGACCGAAGAAGAAGAAGACATGGTCTTTGCTGTGCGCGCCGAAGACCTTCAGCACCTGTAAGCCGACACTTTTGCCAATGTTTGTCAGGGCGCGGCTTTCTCGCGCCCTGAAATTGTTTCCATGCTCAGACTCCAACACCTTTCGATTGTGCGCGGCACGCGTACGCTGTACGACAACGTCAATCTGGTCGCTTCCGACGGCGAGCGCATTGCGCTCGTCGGTGAGAACGGAAGCGGCAAATCGTCGCTTTTTGCCGCCATTCTGGGCGAACTGAGTCCTGAATCGGGCACCATCGACGTGCCGGAACTGGTTTCCAAAGTCGCGCAGAGCGTGGAAGAGACCGATCGCGAAGCATCGCAGTACGTGCTTGAAGGCCACGCTCCGCTCGTGGCGGCCCAAGCTGAGCAATTCGCCGCACACGAAAGCGGCGACGACATGCGCATTGCTGCGGCCGCCGCACATCTGGCGGAAATCAACGAAGGCGCTGTAAAGGCGCAGGCGCTCACGATCATGAACGGTCTGGGCTTTCTGCCAGGGGATGAAAACCGTACCGTGCGTGAATTCTCGGGCGGCTGGCGCAATCGCCTGGCTTTGGCTCGTTGTCTCATTAACCCGGCACAGCTGCTGCTTTTGGACGAACCCACCAACCACCTGGACATCGACAGTCTCATCTGGCTTGAAGCCTGGCTCAAGCGTCTGACCTGCACTGTCATCATCATCAGCCACGACCGAGAGTTTCTCGATCGTGCCGTGCAGACGACTTGGGCTGTTGAAGACGGTACCATCACGCGCTACGGCGGCAACTATTCGTTCTACGAAATGCAGCGCGTCCAGAACCTGCGCCTGCAGGAGGCCAACCGCAAAGCCTATGAGCGTACGGCCGCTCACCTCAAAAGCTACATCGAGCGCTTCCGCTACAAGGCCACGAAGGCGCGTCAGGCACAGTCGCGCATCAAGATGCTCGAGCGTCTCGAAGTCGTCGAACCCGTGCGCAGCGCCACCAGCTGGCGCTTTGCGTTCGAACAGCCCGAACGCATGCCCACGCAGCTGGTAACCCTTGAAGATGTTGCGGCCGGCTATGGTGAGAACCGCGTTCTAAGCGGCGTCAATCTCTGTATCCGCTCGGGCGAACGCATCGGTGTGCTCGGCGTCAACGGCGCGGGCAAGTCCACGCTCATCAAGACGCTCGTCGGAAAGCTCGAACCTCTGCACGGCACGGTGCGCGACGGCCAGGGACTTCAGATCGGCTACTTTGCTCAGCATCAGCTCGAAGCACTCGATCCCGACGAAACGCCTCTTGACGTCATGAAGCGAAAAGCCCCCTTGGTTCGTGAACAGCAGCTAAGAGATCATCTCGGAAAATTCCGCTTTTCGGGCGACAAGGTCGACACTTTGATCGGCGTTCTTTCGGGCGGCGAAAAAGCTCGCCTGGCTCTTGCTCTGATTGTCTGGGACAAGCCCAATCTGATCGTCTTGGACGAACCGACCAACCATTTGGACATGGCCACCCGCGAAGCGCTCACCGTGGCGCTTTCTTCCTTTGAAGGCACCTTGCTGCTCGTCTCACACGACCGCCATCTTCTGCGCAGCGTCTGCGACAAGCTCATTTTGGTGCACGACGGCGCCGTGACCGAATACGACGGTGACCTCGACGACTACGCGGCTTTTGTTCTGCAGCACCGAAAGCTGTCGCAGACAGCCGACAAGCCCGTGACTCCGCAGCAAGCTTCTGCAGGAATCAATCGCAAAGAGCAACGCAAACTCGAAGCTCTTGAGCGCAACCGCATTGCGGCACTCAAAAAGCCGCTTCTCGCGAAGCTCGCCAAGGTGGAAAAGGAAATGGGCAAGGTCAGCGAAGAGCTTGCCTCGCTAGACGCACAGCTTGCTGACACCGCATGGTACGAAAAGACGCCTGCTGAAACCGTGGCCGACGTCACGCGCCGGCGCGGTGAAGCAGCCGGCGTTCTCGAAGAGCTTGAAGCTCAGTGGCTCGAGGTTTCCGAACAAATCGAAGCCTGCGTCTGACGCTAATCTCTCGTTTTTTGGAAAAAAACGAGCAGATCGCCCGACAAGCGCTGCTCGTTTTCTTTGTGTCAGACTTGTTTAGAAGCGCCAGTTGACGCCGCCGCCAAAGCCCAGACGCACGCTGTCTTCAACCATCGGGCTGTCCTTGACTTCGCTGCCGAGGTGACGTACGGAGCCTTCCAGCCAGATCGAGAGGTGATCGTTGAAGCTGTAGTCAAACACCATGCGGGCGTAGGGTGTCACGGAGCTGTCGGCTTCGTATTCTTCCAGACCGCTTCTGGCGGATTCGGCTGCGGAAATACCGTAGTAGTAGTCGTTGAAGTTGGCGCTCGACCAGGTCACACCGATCATCGGCGTAATGCCCAAGCGCTGGATCTGAAAGCGCTTGGCGGCATTCACGTCAACGAGAATGCCGTTGCTCTCGCCCAGAATGTCGCCGGAAATCTTGGCGCCGAAACTGGCCCAATCACCGGTGTAGCGGTAGCTCAGATTAAGAAAGGCGCTCGCATCGCGATCGTCCAACTGCTTCATCTGACGGTCGTCACTGTCGCCGGCATCAAATTCAAGCGGCATATACGACACGCCGAGCATGACGGCATGCTTGGGACTCTTCAAAAGATAGCCGCCCGCTTCCAGGCCGTGCAGATAGAAGTATTCCGTCTCGGCGTTCATGATCGGAGCCGGAACAACTTCGATATCCACGCCTTTGTATTCGCTGGCGTTCATGTGGATACCCGCACCGAGCGCGTATTCCGCAGCGAAAGAGCTGCCGGCGCACAGGGCGCATGTTGCGGCGACCGCCAGAGTGATTGTTTTGTTCATGGTGGTAATGATCAAAAAAGTTCGGCAAAAATTCTCTTGCCGGTAAAAAAAGTTTTCTGGATTTTGACATTGGCGCCACCGGCGCAGGGGCCAAAAAATTCAAATTGCGCCGGCGCTTTTGAGAATATTTTTAAGATGTTCCGGACTGGCTGCCGAAAGCTTCTTCATTGCGTGTGAGCGATGCAGTTCAGCCGTACGCGGCGAAATGCCGAGTCGCTCACCGACGATACGGCTCACAAGCCCCTGCGCCACCAGCTTGGCCACCTCGAGCTCGCGCTCCGTGAGCCTTTCAACCAACGCGGCCGCAGCCTCGTCGCTCACCTTGCCTTCGGCCTTCATGACGCTGTCGCCGGCGGCCCGCATCACCGAACGCACGAGGCGCTCCTCATCAACCGGCTTTTGCAGGAAGTCGTAGGCACCGTCCAGAATCGTCCGTACGGCCATGTCAATGTCGCCGTGTCCGGAAATAAACACGATCGGGATATTTGATTGCCGCTCGTTGAGTAGGCGTTGGCACTCCAAGCCCGTCAGTTCGGGCATACGCACGTCAAGCACGAGACAGCCGGGCACAGACGGACGATCTTCGGCAAAAAAGCGGCGAGCCGAGGTGTAAGCCGCTACCTGCCAGCCGTCAAGCTCAAGATAGAGCTTTAAAGCCGCGCCGAGCGCTTCGTCGTCGTCAAGAATTCGAATCAGGGCCTTTTGCTTGATGTAATCGGGTTCCATGCTTGATTCCTAAGCCGTTCGGTCGTTTTCGGTTTGTTGTTTGTCGGCTTTCTGCTTCTTGGATCCGCGCAGATTGATATCAATGACAGCCGTCAAACCGCGCGTTCTGTTGCGCACAAAATGTAGCCGAGCGCCGTGCGACTCGGCAATGCCGCGCACAATCTGCAGCCCAAGTCCGAGCCCCTCTTCCTTGACGCTCATCAGAGGTTGCGTCAGGCGCTCAAAGTCCGCCTCGCTGAGCGTCTCGCCGTTGTCCGAAACAGTCAGACGCACCTTGTCGATGGCAAGATGTTCGAGCCCCACGCGCACTGTCGGGCGTTCCGTATTTTGACAGGCCTCGCAGGCATTTTTCACAAGATTGTGCGTCACCAGTTCCCACTCCAGCGGATTGGCTTCAAAAATGACGCCCGGATCGGTTTCCACAAAAATGTCGACCTTCGGGTAACGCCCTGTGCTTAGAAAGGCGGCAATCGACTGATCAATAATGACTTTCAAGTCGACTTTTTGTCGTGATTTGCGAATGCCCTTGGCATACGAGCGTACATTGTCGATGATGCTGTTGGCTCTTTCAATCTGAGACTCAATATTGCCGAGCACCTCGGTAAGAAGCCGCGTGTTGGGCTCCTCGCGAGAGAGAATCTTTCTGGCGCTCTTGCTAAAGAGCAATGCAGCGCTCATCGGTTGCCGCAGCTCGTGCGCAATCATCGACGAGAGCTGACCGACAATACCGCTTTTTTGCAGACGCTCGATGCGCTCGTGCGTTTCGTTGGCCTGGGCTTTGAGTTCCTTTTCGCGCTCCAAAGCGTCACGAAGTTCCTTGGTACGGATAGCCACGAGCCTTGTGACGCGTACCGAGTGAGCAATCCATGCCAGCAGAAAAACAAAAAACGCGATGATAAGGTTGCCGTATTCGTCCCATATGCGACTAAAGGTCCAATTGCGCATCCACTCATAAGGTCCCAAACGCAGTGAGCGGTATAGCTCGTCGACGGCACGGTAGTCGGTGCCGACCGTCCAGTAGTGACCGTCGCCAGTGGGCGCCATTGAAAAGGCTGCGTACACCACGGCTTTAGTAATTTCGGGAGGAGCGGCGGGAGCCGATGCGAGCACCCAACTCGGATACAGTTCAGTCGAGCGTTGACACACGCCGTTTTTCACCTGCGCGGGCGTTCTGTCACGCGGCTCAATGACGCGATACGAACCCCTTTCCTGCGGGTGCTTTTGCAGGTAATGTTCAAGCCAGCATTGACGCAGAATTGCCACGTCAACCTTACCTTCTCGCATCAGATCAAAACCCGCTTTGAGCCGGTCGTCGGGACCGACGAAAGCCACTGAACTGAAAAACTTTTCAAACGGATAACCGCGGCGGACGACCTCTCCCATCGGAATCAAATAACCTGTAAAGCCGCCTGCACTTGATGCTGCCGCCTTTTTCCCCTTCATGTCGACAAAGCTTTGAATTGTCGAATCCGAACGGACCACAAAAGCAGAACCTTCCCCATGATTGGGATCCGGATAGGCTTTGCTTGCCAGAGAAGCAACCGCCACCGCTCCGCTTTGCATCAGGCGCCAGTAGAAACCCGCGCTTGAAAGAAAAATATCGACCTCTTCATCACGAATGGCTTGCGCGAGTTCCGTCATCGTATATTCGCGCACGCGCACGTTCTCTTCGCCGAACGATCGACGAAGGGAGTGAATCGTGGCGTTTACCACCGCTTCGTTGGGAGACGGCCGCGTGTAGGCAACGATGCCGAAATTGATCGGACGCGGCAATTGCACCGAGGTGGCATATGCGCCGAAATCATCCAGCCGCGAAACCAAATTGAGAACAATGCCGTCCTGCGCCGGCACAACAGTCTCGGCTCGGACTGTCACACAAAAAAAAGCGCAGCTTAAGACCGTCAGAAATCTTTGGAAGCGGGTCATCTCAAAAAAAAACACCGTCGGTTGCAGTAGGTTCGAATTTTGCCGAAATTTGAGGACGCCCGAAACGCAAAACCTCGCCGAAGCGAGGTTTTGCAGTTTCTTCAAAGCTAGGGAAGCGAAGACTTATTCTTCAACGACTTCCTTCACTTCAACGCCGTACTGATCGCGCGTGATGGTCTTCATGTTGATGAGAACCATCCAACGACGCAGCGTGCCGAAGATCACGAACGCCATCAGCAGCATCACAACGCAGGAGAGCGTAGCGAGCAGATGCTGGCCATTGGGCAGATATTGGTTGACAACCAACCAGATGCCGGCCCAGATCGTGATAACGGTCATCAGCAAGCCGGGCACGCCGGTCATCCAAGCATACTTGCCCTTGTTCATGCGCAGCAACACGGTCGTGCCGATCAAAAGCGTCACAGAGGCTAGCAACTGGTTGCAGATACCGAAGAGCGGCCAAATGCTGGAAATATCACCCGAATACACAAGGTAGCCCCAGGAACCGGTAAAGAGCACGCTGGTGATGATGATGCCCGGCACCCAATCCTTCTGGTTGAACTTCGGCGAGATGTAGCGGCCGATCATTTCCTGCAGGAAGAAACGGCCGACGCGGGTGCCGGCGTCAACAGCAGTCAGAATGAAGACTGCTTCAAACATGATCGCGAAGTGGTACCAATAGGCCATCAGATCTTCCATCCAGGGAATACGGGAGAAGATGTAGGCCATGCCGACGGCGAGCGATACGGAGCCGCCCGGACGAGCAGCCAGAGTTTCCTGCACTTCAGCTTCAAGCATCGGCAGGTTCTGAACCTGCATGCCGAGTTCGGCAAACTTGGCAGCCGGCGCATTGATAGCGAAGTAGTCGGCAGGCACGAGCACGCAAGCCGCCACCAGAGCCATCACAGCCACGAAGCCTTCAGTAAGCATCGCACCGTAACCAACGAAAAGCACGTCCTTTTCGTTGCCGATCATCTTGGGCGTCGTACCCGTACCGATCGTGGCGTGGAAACCGGACAAAGCACCGCAGGCGATGGTAATGAAGATGAACGGAATCACAGGACCGCCCACAATCGGGCCGCCGCCGTGGATGAATTCGGTGATGGCGGGCATCTTGAACTCGGGCATCACAAAAAGAATGCCAAGAGCAAGAGCCAGAATCGTCCCAACCTTCAGGAAGGTCGACAGATAGTCACGCGGCAACAGCAACAGCCAGACCGGAAGCACCGAAGCAAAGAAGCCGTAGACCGGGATCAACACCGACATCGTCTTGCGGTCAATGTCAAGGAATCCGAAGTATTCGGGGTGCGAAGCAACCCACGGGCCGGAAAGGATGCACAGGAACAGCAGCACCACGCCCAGAAGCGTTGCGCCGAGAACGTCGCCCTTACGCCAAATCTGCAGGTACAGACCCATAATGATGGCGATCGGAATCGTTGCGACAACCGTGTAGGTCGACCACAGCGAGTCATGCATGGCGTTCACGCAAGCAATCGACAGACCGGCAAGCGTCAGGATCAGAATTGCGAGCACGGCCCAAGATGCCACAAAACCCGTAGTGGGATCGATTTCGCGCGTGGCGATGTAGGCAAGCGAACGCCCCTTGTGACGCACCGAGCAAAACAGCACGACCATGTCATGCACTCCGCCGGCGAGCACACAGCCGATCAAAATCCACAACAAACCGGGCAGATAACCGAACTGAGCAGCAAGCACAGGACCGAGCAGCGGACCGGCAGCGGCAATGGCGGCAAAGTGATGCCCGAACAGCACGAACTTATCGGTCTTGACATAGTCCTGACCGTCAGCGTACTTCACAGCGGGGGTCACGCGGTTGGCATCCACGTTGAGCACCTTGGCTGCAATAAACAGGCCGTAGAAACGATATCCAATTGCAAAAACGCAGAGCGCTGCAAAGATGATCGTTACGGCATTGACTCCGTCGAACGACGACATGAGAGCTCCTTTCTCTTGAAAAATGTCTTTTTTGTTATCAACGGTCCCCGAGAGAGGCCGCAAAAAAATCTGCCTTGGAAACTATGGCAAGATTTTGAAACAGTTTATGCAGACAACATGTGAAATAAAAACCTTTGATTAGGTACTTACCCTAGCTAACGCATAAAAAAAAGACGGTTTTAAAAGAACCGCCTTCTTTTTGCCTAATTTTGGGCTTTTCGGTGCTTACACAAGCTCGAATTCGATCATGCCGATGCCGTTGCAGCCCGCGCGCACAATGTCACCGCGATGCAGTGTGGAAACGCCCGAAGGACTGCCGGTAAAGACCAGATCGCCAGCCTTGAGTTCCCAATACGAGGAGATCTCGGCAAGCACTTCGGCAACCGACCAGATCATGTCGCGGGTGCTCCCCTTCTGCTTGCACTCGTTATTGACATAAAGCCACAATTCAGTGTCGCTCGGATCAAGCACGTTTTCCTTGCGCACAATGTGCGAAACAGGCCCCGAATAGTCAAAGCTCTTGGCAGTGGTCCAGGGACGGCCCTTGGCTTTGGCTTCGGCCTGCAGGTCGCGGCGAGTCAAGTCCACGCCCACGGCCCAACCCCAGATGCACTCGGCCGCCTGCTCGACCGTTAGATCCTTGCCGGACTTGCCGACGGCAACCACGAGTTCGACTTCATGCTGCAGGTTTTCGGTGTGCTGAGGAAACGGCACCTGAGCCGTTTTGCCTGCATCAATCGGGAATATCGCATCGGCGGGCTTAGCAAAAAAGCACGGCGTCGTCTTGCCAGTACCGCCCATTTCCTTGTCGTGATCAGCGTAATTGCGGCCGACGCAGTAGACACGGTTGACTGGGAAGAACACATTCTTTTCGCCGGAAACGGGCACAACGGCCTGCGGCGCGGGTGCAAACACAAACATGAAAACTCTCTTTGATGAAACAAAAATTTTCCCGCCCCAAAAACACCGTCTTGAAGCGGGACTTTGTAAATAGTATCAAGGCTTCACTGAAGGACTGGACTCGCTCTGTCGAGCACTCGGGTCAGTCTTCGTTTCGGCCGGTTCTTCTTCGGGGAAGTCAGGGCCCGCTTCAGCAACAGACTCGGGTTCAGACGAGCCAAAATCAACCGTGTATTCGCCAGGCAGCACGGGATTGGGCTTGTCGCTGATGAAAAGCCACAGCTGATAGGCGTAGCCGCTCAAGGCATACACGCAGAAGATCGTGAAGATTGCCAGCGGCGGATTGCTTGAAATCAGGATAAAGGCCAAAGCGCCCGCCACCATGACGATAAAGGGAGCGTTTTTGAGTGAAACGCCCGACTTGCCGGAATAAAACGGCGCGTTGCAGACCATGGTGAGACCCGCGTAGATCGTCAGCACGAAAGCTAACCAGGGCAACGATTCACCCAGGAAAGTCGGCATCTTGTTTTCAACGGCAAGCCACACGAAACCGGCCAGAAGCGCTGCGGCGGCCGGACTCGGCAGACCCTGGAAGAAGCGTTTGTCAACAACGCCGACGTTGCAGTTAAACCGCGCCAAGCGCACACCCGCGCACAGACAGTACACGAAAGCCGCAGCCCAGCCCAAGCCGCCGAGCGTATACAGGCAGAACTTGTACATCACAAGGGCGGGAGCCACACCGAAAGCCGTCATGTCGGCAATCGAGTCGAACTGCACGCCGAACTCGCTTTGCGTGTGCGTCAGACGAGCCACGCGTCCGTCCATGCCGTCAAAGAGCATGCTGAGCATGATCATCAGTGCGGCCAGACCGAAGTTTTGCTCCATTGCCTGCACGATCGAAATGAACGCGCAGAAAAGCGAAGCCGTGGTGAACAGATTGGGCAACACAAAAAGACCGCGCGAGCGAACCTTCACAACCTTCTTGCGGCCAACTTCAATGATGCGTTGCCGTACCGGACGGCGACGGCGAATTCTTTCAACAGCCATACGATTTCTTGCCTGAGTGTTTTATCGGCGAGTGTTCAAAAAACAACGAGCCCGCGACCTACAGGGAATTCTTCCACTGGAAATTCTTTTTCGGTGCGGGCTCGCCTCTTTTTGGTAACCGAAGCTTTCAGTGTTTACTGAGCCTTGTCTTCGGGCTTGGCATCAACAGCGCTTGACTGCGCGGCAGCTTCGGGCGCTGCTTGTTCCTCGGCCGTGCCAACGGTTTCGGTCGTTTCTTCTTCATGTGCAACAGGCGGCTGCACGGGTTCGCCCAAGCGAGCAATCACGGTTTCCACACCGGTCGTCTTTTCACCAATTGATACAAGCACCTGAGCGCTCATCGGCAGATAGACGTCCACACGAGAACCGAAGCGAATGAAGCCGTAGCGTTCACCCTTCTTAACCACGTCGCCTACCATGCGATAGCACAGAATGCGGCGTGCGACGAGGCCGGCGATCTGCACGAAGCACACGCGCTGGCCGTCTTCGGTCACGACCGTCATCGCGTTACGTTCGTTCTGTTCGCTTGCCTTGTCAAGCGAAGCGTTGAGGTAGCGACCGTGGAAGTATTCGATCTTTTCGATCTTGCCCGCAACCGGCGTCTTCTGGCTGTGAACATTGAAGACGTTCATGAAGATCGACACGAGCTTGGTCTGTTCACCCGTATAGGGGCAAACAGCCTCCTCAACCTTGATGACGCGGCCGTCAACGGGAGCCACCACGGCCTTTTCGTCATCGGTCATCTCACGAGCCGGATCACGGAAAAACTGCGCCACAAACAGAAACAGCAGCCAGAAAATACCGGCAATGAAGCCACCGACAAAAATCTGCACGAGCAGGGCAAGCACAAAAGCGATGCCCATGATGGCCCAGCCTTCACGAGCAAAGAACGGATGCGGATAAATGCGTTCCAAGATAAAAGCTCCGTAGAGTTAGATCGGGTGTCGACGCCTTACATGCGGCGTTCAAGATGATGACGAATCGTCTCCAGCGCTTCGATGAGCACCGTGTCTTCAGCATGGTTCTTCTTGACGTATTCCAGCGACCAGCACGTCTTTTCCCATGCGCGGCGATTTGCTTCGAGCTCTCCGCGCAGCACCTGCGCCGCATGCTCCAAATCGGCCGGTTTAATGTCGAGGAAGTTAACGTCGGTTTCGTCTTGTCGCATGGTCATGGATGGTAACCCCGTCTTGTAATAACAAAGTGAAAATAGTTGAAATTTCAATTCACTGAGTATCGGACGCAAAGCCTGGCCTTGCGTTGCCCATCAGCAAATTATAAACGTCAGGCTTAATCGGTCTCGTCGTCGATGATTTTCTCGGCAAAACCCAGAAAGCCCGGCACCACCACCTCGTCGTTGCCGGTGACTTCGCCCTCGGGCTTGCTCACGGAAAGCACCTTGACTTCAAACTTCAGAGACCAACCGGCCAAAGGGTGGTTGGCGTCAAGCACGGCCATGCCTTCGGCAACGTCCGTCACTCGCCAGTTTCTGCCGTCGGGCGTTTCGCCCGGGACGCTGGAAAACACCAGACCGGGAACGATCAGTTCCGGGTCGCCCAAGGACTCGACCGGTACAAGACGAATGGCCTCATCGTCAAAATCGCCGAAAGCCTCGTCGGGCTCAAGCTGAACGACCACCGTTTCACCCGCCTTCTTGCCTTCGAGCGCCTGCTCGAGCTTAGGAAAAATGTCACCGTGGCCGTGCAGATATGTCACTCCCTGCGGTTCGGTTTCTTCCAGAAGATTTTTTTGCAGATCAAACATGCGCACGTGGATGCCCACGACGCAATCCTTTTCAATAAGCATTCTTTACTCCGATTGCCTCGTTTCTACGAAACGGTCGTGAGAGCGTTGAGATTGTTTCGGGTGGCGTATGGATCAGGACCGTAACGGTTTTCGTGCTGCTCTCCGACAAGGCAGCCGAGCACAAACCAGAAAATAGCTCCCAGTACGGGAACGAGAACGATCGGCAGAACCCACAGGCCGTTGCGGCCGACGTCGTGCAGTCGACGCACGGAAATGGAAACGGAAATGAGTGCAAGCCAGATTTGGAAAGCTCCGACGGCCACCGTCACGAAGTCCCAGGTGATTTCCGTCATAGTGGTCATGTAAAGCGTCGCGTAAAGCCAGCCGACAAGCCAGCCCAACACCGAGCACAACAATGCGGACACCCAGAAGACACGCCGCGGCACTCGCCCCGAAAAGCGCACGCTCAAGGCTTCGCCGATCACCGAACCAGAACTCACTTCTTTTTTCCTTGATAACACAAGCGGGACACACGCTCTTTGGACGCTGTCCCGCTTTTAGGCACATTCAAAATGTGCGTTGAACCGACGTTGCGATTAGCGCGTTTGTTCGCCGATCAGCGTGAGGATGCGCGGTGCGACACCCGTGGTATCGGCACGGCCGTCTTCACCGGTCACCGTCACGCGTGTCGTTTCGCCGTCCGGCGTCAGACGAATGCGGTAGGGAACCGGGTCAACCGCTTCGGCATTGGAGAAGAGGTTTGCAAAGAAGCCCTGTTCGCTCTTTTTCTGCTGTTCGTAGTCAGGATCCAGGTAGTTGATCATGAAGAGCCCCTGCGTACGGTCGCGGTCGGTCACCTCGAAACCGCCGCGATCGAGCGCAACACCGACGCGACGCCACGCACGATCGAACGGCTCGTCGATCACAACTGCAACGGGCTTGCCGTCTCCGCCTTCTTCAATACGGCTCATCGGCGAGTACTTCACGGCAGCCAGTTGCTCGAGAGCCTTCTGCTCTTCAGGCTTGGCCTTCGGATTGAACTCGGTCTCAAGCATCTGAGCCAGGCGCGTAAGCATCACGGCTTCGAGCTCGGGATCGCTCGGACCGGGCTGCCAAATCGTGCTCTCTTCCTGACGGCCCTTGAGCACTTCCACCATCTGGCGGTGCGTGATGAAAATGTTCGTCGTGCCGTCTTCAGCGCGTTCCATGCGGGCGCGGTACTGATCACGCGTGCCGGTGTCGTAAACGACGTCCAGCGCTTTACCGATGGTGGCACGAATGATGTCCTTCGGGAGATTGGCCTTGTTTTCGGCCCATTCCGTCTGGATGATGCCGGTCTTGGCATCCTGGTACTTCACAGCGAGGCCGACGCTTGCCCAGAAGTCCTGCAGCAAGGGCCAGACTCGATCAGGCGAGACCGCCACGTGAACATAACGGAACTGACCGTCGCGCACAACCTTGGCGTAATCGGTTTCAGGCAGAACCTGGGAGGGTTGATCGCCGCGAGCTTCCGCATCCATGCGAGCCTTGGCCGCTTCGGCATTGGCACTCACAATCTGGGGACGGGAAGGAACCGCAAAACGATCGTTGTTCGTCACGGTGTTGAGATCCGGCGGCACTTCCAGCGGAGCACGCGACGTAGAGGTTTCATACTGAACCTTTTCGTCGCCGAAGTTAACCCCGAGCGCATTACATCCGGTCAAAGCTGCAATTGCAGAAACAACAGCCGCAGCCCTCAAAGCACGATTCACCATAAAAGTGTTCTTTCCTTGAATAACGCCCGCTCAAGCAGCCTGACCTGATTGCGGGCGAAGAAACTGAATTTTGAGAAGTTTAGCAAAGGATGGCTTTTGCGACAGCCGCCGAACACAACTCGATACGAGTTACAGTCGGATCCAAGCCCGCAACCGGAGAGGGTCGCGGGCTTGATTGAGTTGAAAATTCAACGATTCAGAACTCGACGCCGGCTTCGCGCATCGCCTTTTCGACCACCGGTCGATTGGCTTCAGAAAGCGGCGTGAGCGGCAGACGAATCCCCGAACCAATGCGTCCCATGCGGTAAAGCGCCCACTTCGGCGCCACAGGATTGGGTTCGCAGAAAAGCTTCTGGTGCAAAGGCATGAGTCGGTTGTTGATGGCTCGAGCCACGGCAACGTTGCCTGCCACGGCGGCCGAAGCCATTTCGTGCATTTCGCGCGGCATGAGGTTGGCCGTCACCGAGATCACGCCCGTGCCGCCCACGAGCATCAAGGCCAAAGCCGAATCATCGTTGCCGGAATAGACGGCAAACTCCTTGTCGCCCACAACCTCCGGCAGGCGACGCAGCAGATCAATCGCACGGGCGATGTCGCCGGTAGCATCCTTCAGACCAACGATATTGGGAATCTGAGCCAGTCGCAGCACGGTGTCGTTCTTGAGATCCGCAACCGTCCGACCGGGAACGTTGTAGAGCCACATCGGCATATTGACCGCTTCGGCAATCGCCTTGAAGTGCTGGTAGAGGCCTTCCTGCGTGGGTTTGTTGTAGTAGGGAACCACCTGCAGCGAAACGTCAGCTCCGACATCTCGGGCATGCTGCGTCAGTTCGATTGCTTCGGCCGTGGAGTTGCCGCCGGTACCGGCGATAACAGGCACGCGGCCGGCGACCTTCTTCACCGTAAAGGCCACAACTTCGTTGTGCTCGGCAATATCGAGCGTGGGCGACTCGCCCGTCGTACCCATCGTGACGATACCGTCCGTACCGCTGGCGATATGCCATTCAATCAAGCGTTCGTACGCATCCCAATCCACGGCGCCTTCGGGCGTCATCGGGGTGACCAAAGCCACCAAAGAACCCTGAATCAACATCATCTGCTCCCTGTTTTCATTGTTGAACTTTACCGTTGCGCCCGACGCAGTCCGTTATACCGAGGGGGTCGGCTTGTTCGACAGCAGCGCAATCAATTCGGAAACTACCTGACGCATGTCGCGACGATCGACAATCATGTCGATGGCTCCCTTTTCAAGCAGCATCTGCGAGCGCTGAAAGCCGGCAGGCAGCTTTTCGCGAACCGTCTGCTCGATGACGCGCGGACCGGCAAAACCGATCAGCGCCTGCGGTTCTGCAATTACCACGTCGCCCATGAAAGCAAAAGAGGCCGACACACCGCCCATCGTCGGGTCGGTCAAAACGGACACGTACGGAATGCGTGCTTTTTCAAGCAGCGTCACGGCCGCATTGGTCTTGGCCATCTGCATGAGTGACAACAGGCCTTCCTGCATGCGGGCGCCGCCCGTACTCGTGAAGGTCACAAACGGAATGTTTTCACGCAAAGCTCGTTCCACACCCAAAGCGAAGCGTTCGCCGACCACGCTGCCCATGGAGCCGCCCATGAACGCGAAGTCGAAAGCGGCCGCCACGACAGGGCGACGGCGCAGTTCGCCTCGCATGACAACCAGAGCGTCTGTTTCCTTCGTGGCGCCCTGAGAGGCTTCCAAGCGGGTCGGATAAGACTTGGAGTCAACAAAACCGAGCGTATCAACGGGACGAACGTCCGCGCCGATTTCTTCGTGCACGCCCTTCCAATCGAGGAAGGCATCCAAACGCTTGCGACCGCTCAAGCGCAAATGATGGCCGCATTTCGGGCAGACCTGCAGAGAATCATCAAGCTCTTCCTTGTAGAGCACCTGATCGCATTTGGGACACTTCGTCCACAAGCCCGCAGGGATGGGACTTTTCTTTTTGTTTTCGGCATCGGCGGGTTTCGAAGCGATTTTTGGAAGGATGCGGGTGAGCCAGCTCATGGTTACTGAATAAATCGTCTGAAATGACACGCACGCACACGTCCCGTGCCTCCATTGAGACCGGCATCAAATGCGCACGCTAAAACCTTGGAACAAAACAAACTCCTGTTCCAATCTCGAATTCAAACGATTATACGGCACGCGTTTTGCGCTCATGGTCATCTTTTCGGCTAGGTTCGTCTCGGCGATTGCCCGAAAATACCACTCGGGACCGTTAAGATTGTTCTGTTTTTTTTAACTTGAATTTCCACCTGTTCTCTTTGCCGCATGCCTGATTTTTCGTTCTTCACCGATCTGATTCAGTCCGGTCCGCTTGCCGCCGTACTTTTGGGCACAGGCTTGTCTTTTGCCGCCACTGCATTGGGCGCTGCCGTGGTTTTCGTGCCGATGTCGCAGCAAAAAGCCCGGACGTTTCAGCCGCTTGCCATGGGTTTTGCTGCCGGAATCATGATTGCCGCCAGCGTCTGGTCGCTTTTGATACCTGCCATGGAGCACGCGCAGGAAAACGGCGTGAGCGGCTGGCTTCCGACAACCGGCGGATTCCTTTTGGGTGTCGCCTTTGTAGCGCTTCTGGACAAAATCACGCCGCACATGCACCCGGACTCAGAGACACCCGAAGGTCCCGGCGTTAAGCTTGACCGCACGACGCTGCTGGTGAGCGCCGTGACGTTACACAATATCCCGGAAGGCATGAGTCTGGGGCTCGCCTTTTCCATCGCGGCACTCTCGCAGGACCCGGCCGCTCTTTCGGGCGCCTTTGCACTGGCGCTCGGCATGAGCATTCAGAACATCCCGGAAGGCGCGGCCGTATCGCTTCCTTTGGCCTGCGGCACCACGAGCCGCGCCAAGGCCTTTGCCGTGGGCGTTTTCAGCGGAGCCATGGAGCCGCTTTTTGGCGTTTTGACCGTTCTTGCGTTAAGCCTTGTCGTTCCCTATCTGCCATGGCTGTTGGCCTTCGCCGCCGGCGCCATGATGTACGTCGTTGTTGAAGAGCTGATTCCGGCTGCGCACTTAACCGAGCACAGCGATCTGGGCACCTTGTCCGTCATGGCTGGCTTTGTTGTAATGATGCTTCTGGACACAACGCTGGGCTAAAAAAAGCACCGCCGGAGAAATCTCCAACAGTGCTTTGCGAATCTTTCGGAGACGCTTACCGCGTCTCGTCAACTTTTAGTGGTGGCAATTGCAGGACTGTTCTTCACCGCCGCAGCAGCAATCCTTTTGCATCGCCTTGAGGAACCACACGCGCTTGGCGTAGCTTTCAAGATAGCCGTCAAACTGAGCCGTGAGCAGGTAGTCGCCCATCTTGTCGGCGCCTTCGCGGATTTCCTTGGCCAAAGCCTGCATCTTGAGCACATCTTCGGTCACAATCTGCAGCACTTCAGACACCGAGAAGTCGCGGGCGTCGAGTTCTTCGACCGTGGCGATCTTCAGGAATTCGCTGAGACGAACCGGCGGGAAGCCACCGCGCATCTTCATAGCTTCGGCCACGGCGTCAAACTGTTCGAACAGTTCGTCGTAGAGACCCTCGGTGTATTCATGCACCTGGATGAAGGCGCGGCCAACGACGTTCCAGTGCAGGTTGTGCAGCTTGGCGTTCAGGACAGCGAGATTGGCGAGATAAACCTTGACGGGGCAGACGGCAGAGGTTTCGCAAGCCTGGTTGTTAGCATGAGGGCAGGTCATTTTCATTTCTCCTATCAAATCTGTGCGGCGATTCGTTCGCCGTGTTGAGTGCATTATGGGATACCGTTTCGTCCGCGTCCAATACTATTTGAGACCTCTTTTGATAGCTTTTCTCTATAACACTCAAAAAGCCTTGTTTCGTCTGGAAAATCTCGAAAAAAACGGCAGCCGAAATTGCTTCCGACTGCCGTCAAGTCAATTGTAACCAATTGATTTACTGGACAATTTCCTCGTCTTTATTGCGAGGCCAGCACTGTACGCCGCGCATATTGCCCAGACATTTCGGATCGAATTCCGGATTCTCAATGCCGGCTTTCTTCTGCTTGATGTAATCGTCCAACGCCCTGTAGGCATAGCGTCCGATTATCGCAATGGACGCCAGGTTGACCAAAGCCATCAGTGCCATGAAGAGATCGGCGAGATTCCACACCAAACCCAGTTCGGTCACGCTGCCGATGAAAGCCATCAGCACCACCAGAGCACGGAAAATCCACAGCGCCGCCGGATGCTTGCTGATAAAGCCCATGTTCATTTCACCGTAAAAGTAGTTGCCGATGATGGAGCTAAACGCAAAGAAAAGCACCACGACCGTGATGAAATGGTTCATCCAGGAACCGATCTCGGAGGAAAGCATGTGCTGGATGAGTTCGATGCCGGTGAGCCCTGATTCCTTCCAGCCCGGCACGATCAGAACGATCATGGCCGAGGCCGTACAGACAACCATGGTGTCGAAGTATACGCCGAGCGCCTGAACCAGCCCCTGCTTGACCGGATGTGTAGCATCGGCCGCAGCGGCAGCGTTCGGAACGGCACCCATACCGGCTTCGTTCGAGAAGAGACCACGCTTGATGCCGGTCATCACGATCATGCCGAACGTCGCACCGTAGGCGGCGTCGAAGTCGAACGCGTTCGTGACGATTTCATAGAGCACGCGCGGGTACTGATCGATGTGCATGCAGGTAAAGAAGATCGCGACCATCAGGTAGGCGCCAGCCATGAAAGGCACCATCACGCCCACGACGCGGGCGATGCGAGTCAGACCACCGAAGATGATGAGTGCCGTGAGAACTGCAACCGTAAGCCCCGTGGCAAAGGTCGAAACACCCCAGCTCGTCTGCACGGACAAGGCCATCGTGTTTGCCTGAACCGAATTGAAGATCAGGCCGTAGGTCACCGAGATCAAGACCGCAAAGAGGCCCGCAAAGAAGGGAGAGCCAATCACGTTGCGGATGTAGTAGGCCGGACCACCCGCAAAACCGCCTTGAGGACGCTTGACCTTGTAGATCTGAGCAAGCGTCGATTCCACAAAGCCCGAAGCCGCGCCGATCGTTGCGATCACCCACATCCAGAACACGGCGCCCGGACCACCGAGAACCACCGCGATGGCAATGCCCGCGATGTTGCCCACGCCCACGCGCGAAGCGGTTGACACGCAGAAGGCCTGGAACGTCGAGATGTGCCCCTCGCGCGGCAGACTGCCGACGCCTTCGCCAATAAGGCGAAACATTTCGGGAATGCAGCGAATCTGAACGAACTTCGTTTTGTAGGTAAACCACAGCCCCAGCAGAATCAGGGCGGCGATGAGAATGTACGTCCAGAGAAAATTGTTGACCGTGCCGACAAGTTCTCCAAGGATATGCGCAAATTGATTTACTCCGTCAGTCAATGTTGTCGATCCCCCGTTGTATCTTCTTGTTTTTACTGTCGAAAAGAAAGGCCGCTATTTTACAGAAGCTTCGGAGCAATCTGAAAGCAGTAACTTTGGCGTATACCAACTTCTCGTTTGAGAGTCTAAGACTGTATCGATACAATGCCGCTCTCGCTTTTTTCGCCGATTCCCATTCATGCCGCTCTCCACTTTGCCCGAACTCACCGTTGCGCCCATGGAAGGTCTCACGACCGTTGTCTATCGCCGTCTGCACGCGCAGTTTTTCGGCGCAGCCGACCGCTACTACCTTCCGTTCGTCACGCCCACGCGTGAGCCGAAGTTCACCGATCGGCAGATGCGAGAACTTGCTCCGCAGGCCAATGAAGTAATCTGCGCCATTCCTCAGCTGCTCACGAGAAACGCCGACGATTTCATCTGGGCGGCCAAAGCTCTCGCCGATCTCGGGTACAAAGAAGTCAATCTCAATTTGGGCTGCCCCGCGGGCACCGTTACCGCCAAAGGCAAAGGCTCGGGCTTTCTGCAGTATCCGACGGAGCTGCACGCCTTTTTGTCCCGCATTTTTGAAGCGGACTTGCCGATAGCCGTTTCACTCAAGACGCGAGTGGGCTATCGCTCACCCGACGAATTTGAAAACCTCGTCGACATATACTCGCGTTTCCCCATGACGCGGCTCATTGTGCATCCGCGCCTAAAAACGGATCTCTACCGCGGAGACGTGCGTCTGGAGGTTCTCGACAAGGTTCTGTCCTCTTTGCCGATGCCGCTGGGCTACAACGGCGACCTGATCACTCCCGGGGACATCGAAAAGGTCTCCTTGCGCTACTCGGGCGCTCCGGGCGGTCTGGCCGAAATCATGGTTGGCCGGGCACTGATGGCCGATCCCGCCCTCTTTCGCAAATCCAAGGGCGGAAATGCGGCGAGCCTTTCGGAAATCCTTTCCTTTCACGAGGCGCTCTTTGAGGCCTACACGACGCTCTTCGAAAGTCAGAAAAACGCCATGATGCGCATGAAGGAATATTGGTTCTTTCAGCTATGTCTTTTCGGCGAAGACGGCGACGAAGCGCGCCTCCAGAAAGCCGCTTCAAAGATCTTCCGCTGCAAACAGATTCCCGACTTTGAAGCTGCGGTCCGAGAGGCGGCCGAAGGCTTCCCACTGCGCCGCGACGCTCGCTACGGCTGGCACAAACCGCTCTGAATTTCGTTATTCCCGCACAACGGTCACGTCAACCCAACCGAGTGCGTGCGAGGCTTCAAACAGTTCCTGCGGCGTAAAACGCACCGCACTTTGATCGTCTCCGCAGGCCGGGTAAACCGTCTCGAAGCGCTGTAGGCTTACATCGCAATAAATCTGCACGCCTTCGTTGACGCCAAAGGGGCAAACACCGCCCGGAGCATGTCCCACGAGCGCTTCCACCTCTTCACCGCGGATCATCTGCGCTTTGAAGCCGAAGTGCTCCCTAAACTTGGTGTTTGACAATTTCACGTCGCCCGCAGCCAGCACCAGAACGGCGCCGTCGGGCGAGCGCAGCGCCAACGTCTTGGCAATGTGCGCGGGCTCGCAGCCCAAAGCCTGGGCGGCCAGCGCCACCGTTGCCGTGTTGGCTTCAAAAAAGCGTACGCGATCGCCCCACCCTTCGGTCTGCAATTGAGCCAGAGCTCGTTCTCTCGACATAGTTATCTCCTTGTTTTCTGCATTCTGTCCTTGGCTTCGACAATACGTCGAATCAAACCGCCCTGACGCTGAACCGGCGTGCGCAGCGCCTTTTTCACCACGGTAAGATTTCCGAAGACGTCCAGCGATCCATAGGTCGTCTGCTTACCGTTGCGCTCATCGCGCACGCGGGTGACGGCGGTGTAGAAAAGCTCTCGCGTAGCCAGCCCCGAGTTAGGATCCTGGGGCATGAGTACGGCAACGTGATGGTATTCCGAGCCTTGCGATTGATGAATCGTAATGGCAAAAGCAGGCTCAATGTGACCGATCAGGCCGAATCGCACCAGGCGTGCGCTGTCCGGAAAATAGACGTTGGCCTGCGTTGCGTCGAATTCAGCTCCTTCAAACCAGCTCTGCCCCGGCATCACCACGCCAATGTCGCCGTTGTAGACCTCAAGCATCGAGTCGTTGCGGCGGACAATCATCGGACGAAACGCCGGATAAGGAATACCCTCTTTGACAAAAATCGATTCGGCAAACGCGTTGACGGCCTGCGCGCTCATCGGACCCTCGCGGTTAGAGGCAAGTACGCCAACGGAAAAGTAGAGCCGCGCAAGCTCATGCGCTGCATCGTGAAGCGACTTTTCTGTGCGATTGCACCGCAGTTCCGCAATTACCTTGAGCGGCGAGGACAATTCGTTTTCAAACCATTTCTTAAAGCTCGCCGACAGATCGCCCTTGGGGGCATCCTCGTGCAGTCGCAGCGGGTTGTCGACTCGCGGATCGTTGTCGCTGTTTTCGACAAAAGCGTCCGCCACAATCAGTTCCTCACCTTCGCGGCTTGCCTCTGCAATTTTTCCGAGCGCCTTGCTTGCATCAAAACGCCAGCTCTTTGTGAGATAGCTGATGTTATCGGCCAGCGGCCCCTTCAGGTCGCTCACGTCCGCAAAAAACGAACCGGGACCGACGGCGGCAAGCTGGAAGCGATCGCCGAGCAGAATCACTTTGGTTCTGTCGGCATCAATGCACTTGAACAAATTGCTTGCCAGGCGGATATCGATCATGGACGACTCGTCAACCACAACGATGTCAGCTTGAAGAGGATTGTTCTTGCTCGGCGTTCTGCCGTCGGCTCCGGGCGTGTAGAGCAAACGGTGCAGCGTCTTGGCTTCCAGCCCCATAAGCTTTTCCTGAATGCCTTTTTCCTCGATACGGCTGACGTTGTTTGCCACAGCCTCCTTCATGCGCGAGGCAGCTTTACCGGTCGGCGCGGCAAGCTGAATGATCGCTTCGGGATCGTTCTCGATAAGACACTTGAGAATGTTGACCACGGCGGTGGTTTTGCCGGTTCCGGGACCTCCGCTGATCACAGTGAGACGGTTCGCCAAAGCAATGGTGGCGGCACGTTGCGCTTCATGCAGAGCGTCAACTTTGGCTACGGCCACAGAATCAAAGCCAAGTCTTGCCAGGTACTCGCCGAGCGTCTGTTCCTGCGCGTAAGACTTCTGCGTATAGACAAGCGTCTCGGCATCGGTCGTTTCGCTCACCAGCAAAGCCGGACCGCCATCAAAGACGCCTACGCCGGCCGTCATGCCGGGAAGTCCCACCAGACCGAAATTGCAGAGTTCATTGACCAGCGCTTCAAACGTCAGCGTTTGCGCCAGAGGCTCAAATGCCTTTCCGGCCGAAGAAGCGCGCCGCTGCATCGTGTCGTTGTAGAGTTCCAGGTGACGCTTGAACTTTTCTTTCCCGACGCACAGACTGCCGTTTTTGAGCGCATCGAAAACGCAGAACATCAAAAGCGACAACTTGTCTTCAATATCGGGACCTATACCGCTTTCGCCATGCCGCTGCAGCATGCTGACGGCGGCACGCGCACGCATGCGCGCCGCGTCCAGATCGGCGTCCGTGGCTGTCGCGTTCGAGCCCAGGAGCCGGAGCGTTTTCGTCACAGTCTGCTGCTCGCGTACCTGCGCGGCATAAAGCACAGGACCGAAATCCAGACTCTGCTGTCGGCTGTCGTTTTGTGCGCGTCGATTTCTAGTCATTGCTGTCACCCAAAAGCGCATCGAGCGCATCCACCGCCTCTCGCGGACAATCAAAATACACGCCGGTTCGTCTTCCCTTTTCGTCCAATGCGCACTGTGCGTTCACCCCGCGCACAAAAACGTAAAAGGCGCCACCGATAGCGTTCCATACCGTTTCCTGCGTCAACCCCGCTGTTGCCATCAGATGCCGCTTAAGCGCCGTCAAATAAATCACGTACTGCAGCGCGTAATGCTTGCGCTCAATTTCCCCGCGCAGCGCCTCTTGCGAATAATCCTCTGGCGAGGCTCCCAACCAGTTGCTCTTCCAGTCGAGGATGTAATACTTGCCGTCGGCAACGAACACCATGTCGATCGCACCGGTCAGATACCCTTGCAAAACATTGTCCCGGAGGCTTTGCATCGGGAAACCGTGCGAGGCCATGCACTCGGCTACATCCTTGGAGCGAAGCTTCGAATTGGGAACCGAAAGCAGGAACGGCATTTCGCACTGACGCTCGCCGAACGTGAGTCGATCGAGCACAAAGGGAGGTGTCGCTTCGTTCGAACCGATCGTCTTTGCGTTAAAAAGCTCACATGAAACGGTGTTTCTAACGTAACTGGCAATGAGTTCAGCGCCGGCCTCGAGCACGGCCTCACGCTGCTGCGGGTCCGCCCGCCTTAGCAATGCGGAAGCAGCCAGCAACGGCCGAATGTTTTCAAGAACGGCTTCACGGTTTTCCGGTTTGGCGTTCATCACGCGCTCAAGTAGCTTGTGAATCCAGTCGCCGGCCGCCGCACCGCGTAGTAACAACTGCGCCTGCAAAAGGTGTTCGTCCTGTCCTTCTTCAATGTCAACGGTCACATCCTGCTTGACTGTGGGAGCAGCAAAGGCGCGTTGATTTTCTTCATCGACTTCTAAAACGGCATCGGCGCCTTCGAATTCCTCGGCTTCGAACTCTTCACCAACACTTGCGCCCAAACCGGAGGCGATTGCCGTAAAGCTGGATCGATGCCAGGCCGAATGAACGCTCACCGGATCGGCAGCCTGTACGCGTAGGGCCTGCACACTCATGACGGGAGCGGCAGGGGGAACGCTCGAGCGGATTTCAAAAAGATCCTCCCCCGAACAGGTTTCCGACGGCACAAGGTTTTGCTGCAAATCTCGACAAAGCGCCTCGCAGACGACCCGAACGTCGGGCAACTGTCCTGATTGCTTGATCGATGCAAGATAGCGCCGGCGGGTTTCTTCGGCGGCATTACGCACAATTCCCAAAACGTCAACATACTCCTTCATCGTTTGGGCAACCGGAGAAACCTCGCCGGTCATCGCCTGTACATAGGCGTTGTTCGCACTGTCCCTGGAGTATTGCCTGCTGTTGGCTGCGATAAAAAGCGGCAACACCAGACGGGACGACGCACGCGTCATGGCCACGTAGGCCTGACGCAAAAGCTCGAGCTGCCTACCCTCGAATACTTTGCCGCTTGCGTCTTCCCTTTCATTGGGATTGACACTAACCTCATCGCTGTCGGCGCCGCCGGACATCCAGAAAGTTTCGGCGTCCCGCCTTTGTGACCTCATAGACTCGGTTTGCACCAGATATACGACCGGGTATTCGAGCCCTTTGCTGGCGTGAACGGTCACCACCCGAACCACGTTTTCATCATTGGGCTTTCTCACGCAATGGTTTTCATTGGGCCGACTAGGGTGCGCCAAGCGCGTCATGGCGCGCAAAACGGCTCCGGGCGAACCCACTTGCCGATAAATTTCCTGAAGAAGCTCACCGAGCTGTTCGTGGTTCATCAGCATCGCAACGCCGCCTTGAATAGGCAGCAGCCGTTCCTGCAGGCGGCGTTCGCGAGCTATGTAAGACAAAGCCGCTGCAGGGCCACTCGCCTCGAATCGCTCAAGAGCGTTTTGAAGGAGCTGCCGATCGGCACCCGCCGCCGACAAATCCTCGCGAATGTCACTGAGCGTTCGTCCGATCAGCCGTGTGGCTCGGGCCGTCGCAAACTTTTTTGTATCCGTCGGCGAAAGCATCGCTTCAAAAACAGCTCTCACGTCGTCGGCTTCAGACGTCGTAAACACGTTCGTCTGATCGTCAAGCAGCGTGCGTACGCCGCGCGCGAGCAGTTCGCGCTGAACGTGCTGTGAGGCGGAACGCTTTTTAACCAGAATCGCGATGTCACCGGGACGCAGCACGCGCCATTGTCCGTGTCGATAGATATAAACCGTTCCGTCCAGCAAAGAGGCGATGTCATCGGCCATGTATTTGGCTTCGGCCTGTCTTACGGCCTCGATTTTGGAGCCTGACAGCGTTTCGTCGTCCACCCAAAGACTCATGACCGGCACAAATTCCGGTTTGCCATCGCGAATCCTCACCAATGGCATGGCCGAAGCACCGGTCTTGAGATCCGAATAGCGAATGTCGGCAGACAGAAAACTGCCTGAGGAACCGTTAGCGGAGAAAAATGCATTGACGGCCGTCACCAGTGCCGGGGTCGAACGGTAGTTGGTCTCGAGCGTACGAAGCCCCGCCGATTCGCTTTGGCCGCCCATTTGCTCGATGTCGTTTCTCGCTTGCAGATAGACATCGAGCTCTGCGCCGCGAAAGGCATAGATCGCCTGCTTGGGATCGCCCACAAAAAAGACGCTCTTGGGAGCCTCGGGCACATCGGCCAAAAACAACGCTTTAAAAATTCGGTACTGGATGCGGTCGGTATCCTGAAACTCATCGATCAGGACGGCATCGTAACGATTGCGGATGCGCTCAAGGGCCGAATCGCCGCTTTGAACAAGCGAATACATCTCGGTCAGAAGCGCGGAAAAACTCTTGACGCCGTGCAGCCGCTCAAGTTCGCGTACGCGCCGCGGACCTTCCTGCAGAAAGCGCTCGAAAAGCTCCTTAAGCGCCGGATCGCTCAAATCGTCACTGTCAATCCGAGCCTGAGGCTTAACGCTGCTGCCATGTTCTCCGAGCTTGGAAAGTAACTGCGGCAACGATCCCCACTCAAGCACTTTGGCTCTTTGCTCGGGCGTCAGCGCCGGCAATTCACGCCGCAAAAAGGCTTGAGTGACTTCGGCTTCAAAACCGGTATCACTCACGAACTCAACGTCGTAGGCACCGGCACGCGTAAAGATGAATTCACTCAGCATCTTCTGGCAAAAGCCGTGAATCGTCAGAATGCTCGCCTCGTCAAAATGTTCGAGAGCACTTTCGATCAGCGCTGCCGGATCATGCTCACGCAAACGGGAGCGCTCGAAAAAAGTTTCGAATTCGGATTGCTCGTCGCCGTTTTTGAGCACTGCGGACGCTTTGAAGAAAAGCGCACGCACGCGCTCGCGCAGCTCGGCCGTCGCCGCATTGGTAAAGGTCACGACAAGGATTCTGTCAATGGACACCGCCTCTTCAATCACCAAACGCAACACGATGCGTTCAAGGGCAAACGTTTTTCCCGTGCCGGCGCTTGCTTCCACGAGCCAGCGCCCGCTTAGGTCAGCCGTCTGAACATCAAAGCCGGACGTCAATTCTTTTCTCTCGGTTTCGTTCATCTCTCAATTCCTTGCGTCCGTCTCAATTCCAATGTCCTCGAAGCTGGCCACTGCTGCGTTAAAGATTTCTTCGGGACTTCCCTTCGGTTTCTTTGATTTTTTCGAGGTTGTCGGCTTTTCGGCAATATCGAACATACCGGCTATGGCCACCAACGCTTCCTTGAGCTTTTTGCAGCTTGCAGCCGCCAGATCGCCGTCTTTGAGCCCCCGCCAGATCAGGGAAGTTCCATCGCAGGCCGAATCGTCTGCCAGAATCGGTCGGGCCTCAGCATGACAGTTGACAAGAGCAAGCATGCTTGTCACCACATCCTGCAGCAACCGTGTCGTATTGCTCGCCCCTTCATCGTCACTGACATGCCAGCGGTAATGAAATGTCCCCTTCGACTCATCCCCGCCGAAGAATACGAAATCGATCGGCTTGTACCCCTTTTTTAAGGTCATCAGATTAACCGCGGCAAACTGCAGAAAAGTCCTCAGCAGATCGTTTTCGGAAATGCCGATCGCTCCGACAACGATTTCGTCCTTGTTGTTTTTAAAGCCGTCGTGGTCAGGCACCGCAAGCGTACTGAACGGTCGATTTCGCATTTCCTCAAACACAAGCCGTCCGCCTTCAACACGCACGGGCACCCCTGCGTCAGAAAGCATCTCTTCGGTCAGCTTTTCGTGCATCTGACCGAGCACATCCACGAACTTCTCGACCAACAGCCGGCGTACGCTCTGCTCGCCAATTGTCGGGTCGCAGGAAGTAACCTCCAGGATTTCATCCTCCGTCATCCCTTCGGCAAACGCCCTGTCCATACGGCGACGAACTTTGCTCCTGAATAAGAAGTCCCTGCCGCCGTATCGCCGGATCGGCGTCGTCTCCGCCTGCTCGTACGAAGCTGAGGTCAAACCGATCAGCTTGAGCGAGTTGCTTTCGGCGTAAGTAAAGAACTTGACAAGGCTGTCGACCGACAAAGTTGCTCGTCGACTGACGGAAATCGGAGCGTCGGCAAAAGGCTCCTCTTGAGCCAAATAGCCGCTCTCAATAGCCTTATTGACGGCTGCGGCAAGCGAAGCACTGCGGCAGCGAAGCAGTCCCATCTGCGGCAAGAAGCTTTCGGGCGAAGCAGCCAGTGCCGGCACAGTCTTGGTGAGTTTGCGTTCGATTTCCGTAGGATCGTCGAGCCCCTCGGCCAGAGCTTGCTTCAAATCCTGCAAAACGACCGAAGGATTGGCAGGCACCGAACCCGAACCGATCGAATACGACACATAGAAATGGCGTTGCGCTGCAAGCAGTAGATCCAAAAAGACGCCGCGGTTGCTCTCGCGCGAGTCCCTGTCGCCGCGACGCGCCACGTGAAGTTCCTTGCCGTCGACAACAAGCTTGGCGGCCGTGAGATCAAACTCTTCGCGTCGCGAACTGCCCGGGAAAGATTCACCGTCGTTGAGTCCGATGACGGCGACACACTTAAACGGCATGCCGACGAAGTCTCCCGTGCGTGCAAACGTGACTCGCCCCGTGGCGCGCGCCGTCGTCTTGTTCGTACGCATCGTCTTTTCCAGCGCCGAACACCAGGTCTCAAACGTAATTTCCTGAGCGCCGAGCACTTCGGTTGCGCTTTGCGCCAGCGACGCGGCTCGCAGCACAAAAGCAATCATCTCGGGCGACTTGGCGTATCCCGCAAAGAGCGTGTCGGCAAAGCGACGCGTGGTTTCAAGCCACGCCTCAGCCGTTTGCCGCTCAGGCATTTGGCCGATGTCAAGAAACGCACGCGCCAAGGCCAGCAAGAAGTCAAAGGTCTCGCCATCTTCTTCAGTCCCATCGAATCCCCCAAGCTCACAGCCGCTCACGGCAAACACATCGTGAGCGACAAGTCCGTCCGACTGTCCCACAAGATTGCCCGCGACCAGACGCTCGAGCGCACGTTCAAGCGTGCCTTCATACGCATCGCCCCCTTCGGGCCAAGCCGCAGAACGCGCGATCGCACTTTTGGCGTGCGCCTCGTTAAGTCCCCAGCGGTATCCGGCTGCCGCAAGCCAGTTGGAGATCAGAGAAACATTGGCGTTGCCCTGAGAACGTGCAGCGGCAAAGGCTGGCATCTCCAACAGTTCGATGAATTCCGATGCGGTGGCCGCACCGCCCACAAAACGCATGGCGGCAAGTATGGCGCGCGCGGCGCTGTTGACGTCAAGCTCCGACTGACCGGCTATGTGGTAACTCAGGTATTCTTCCTCGCTTCTGGCTCCCATCACCGCCGCAATGACGCCAGCCATCGCATCGATGTCCGGCGTCACCACCAAAAAGTCGGACGCCTTGAGCGGTTCGTCCGTCTTTGCCGAAGCCTCAATCATGGAAGCGATCCAGTCGCACAGCGTCTGCACTTCGCGAACAGCGTTGGGTGCCCGAACGATCAGGAAAGAATCGTCGTCACCGGCCACCGTTTGGGGTAGTGCATTCGGATCGTCTTCAAGCACCGCCTGCTGCAGCGAACCCAAAACATTGTTTTCGCGAGGACGCAGGTAAATATCAGCGGACTGCTCGGCTTTAGCTTTGAGTTGGAGCATATCGGCGAGCGCCTCCGCACCCACCGTTTGATTGTGCGGCTCGGTGCGCGGAACCTCAGGCAAGTCGTCCTCCAAAAAGACGGCATCTTCGCCCGTGTCCTGAGTTACGAAACAACGTAGACGATCGATCAGGGCGCGGCGCACGGCCGCGTTGCGGTGAAACCAGGTAAAGCCGTCTTCTCCCTTGACCGTCGGATCGAACCAAAACGCCGACGAGGGGTTCTGGACATAAAGATAGACGCAACGGCGACGGGATTCAGCCAACAACTGCGGCAGAGCCAGAGGAGGCAATTCCCTCGGTATGAAGACGTAAAGCGGATCGATGTTTTTTTCGGATTCGCGCATGCGCTCGAGCCACGTCTCGGGAATTTTCAAAAAAGTATCGGCCGTGGGCCACAGCTTGGTACCGTCGGCCTTGGTACGGGAACAAAGTTCCAGCCAGAGCGCCTTTTGCCAGGCAAAGTCCGGGTGTTGCATCAAAACGGTGGCTTCGCGCGTGGTCCGTTCGACATTGTTGTTTGTCAGACTTTTGCCCGCCCAGTTCCAGAGCCAATCGGCGCGATAGGAAAAATAAGTCGAAAAAAGACCGGCGATGCGGCTTACCAACGGCCATAAAGCCGCAGAGGCGTTGTCCTCAATGTATTTTTTAAGGCGCGCGCATTCGGGCCGTGCAAGGAACGCCTGATCGGTGACGACGGCGTAAATTCCCCACTCGAGCGCTCTCGCACGTCCGCTCACATCGGGAGAGCCGTGGTTCATCCGATCGAGCCATGCCTGCGTCGTCACAAAGCGAATACCGCTTGCAATGCCCTGGGCATCGGCCAAAGAACGATTGAGCTCGTCCTTGACGGCTTCGTCCGGCACCACCACTTCGGCAGAGAAAAAGACCGAACGCAAACTTGCTGCCGACTGTCGCCTCAAGATGAGGGCATTCATGAAAAGCGCCCTGAGAACGTCGTAAGAATTGCTGAAATACGGATAGATCACTGCTCTCACCAATCGGGCCTTTGGGCACCACGCTCAAAAAGAGTCGATGCCGCGGCTTTTTTGTTGCAAATCGGCAATACGACTGCCGTCGGTTCTCGAATTTTATGCGCGGCCGGTCGCGCGTTGAGCAAGCCGGCCGCAGACGTGCGAAAATACGGCCTCAATAAAAATTGGATATACCGCTTGTGTGCCGCGGCATGTTCCACCTGACGGACTGCGCGCGGGTTTTGTTGTGCGTGGAAAACCGATCGGACCCTCGCCTGCGGCGCGACGAGCAAATGAATTTTGCAAAGTCTTCTTTTCTAAACGCGTCATGAGCAATACGAAAGAACTCGCCAAGAGCTTTGAACCCGCCGGCATTGAAGAACGCTGGTATCCCGTCTGGGAACAGCGCGGTTATTTCGACGCGGGGCTTGATCCTTCCAAGCCCTCGTTCAGCATCCAGTTGCCCCCGCCCAACATCACGGGCATTCTTCACATGGGGCACGCCTTCAACCAGACCGTCATGGATTCGCTCACGCGCTACTACCGAATGTCGGGCTACAACACGATGTGGCTGCCCGGTACCGACCACGCAGGCATCGCCACGCAGATCGTGGTGGAACGTCTGTTGCAGAAGGAAGGCAAAGACAAGCGCGACATCGGCCGCGACGCATTCGTCGAACGTATCTGGGAGTGGCAGAAGTTCTCCGGCGGCACGATTCTCAATCAGATGCGCCGCCTGGGCGACAGTCTCGACTGGAAGCGTCTGTACTTCACGATGAACGACAAGCTTTCGGCCGTCGTTCGCGAAACGTTCGTCCAACTCTACAACGAAGGTCTCATCTACAAGGGCCTTCGTCTGGTCAACTGGGACCCGAAACTGCAGTCGGCTGTCTCCGATCTTGAAGTCGAAAGCGAAGAAGAAAACGGCCACATGTGGGAAATCCGCTACCCGGCCGTGGATGGTTCCGAAGGCGTCGTGGTTGCCACTACCCGTCCGGAAACACTCTTCGGCGATCAGGCCGTTGCTGTTCACCCCGACGACGAACGCTACAAGCACCTGGTGGGCAAGATGCTCAAGCTGCCGCTCACCGACCGCGAAATTCCCGTCATCGCCGACGAGTATGTCGACAAGGATTTCGGTTCGGGCTGCGTGAAGATCACGCCGGCTCACGACTTTAACGACTTTGAAGTCGGCAAGCGTCACAACCTCGAAATGCTGAGCGTTCTCGACAAGACCGCTCACATGAATGAAAACTGCCCGGCCAAGTACCGCGGCATGGATCGCTACGAATGCCGCAAGGCCGCCGTGGAAGACCTCAAAGCGCTCGGCCTTCTGGTCAACATCAAGGCGCACAAGCACATGGTGCCGCGCGTGTCCCGCACGGGCGAAATCGTCGAACCGATGCTCTCGGAACAGTGGTACATGGCCATGAGTAAGCCGGCCGGCGAAGGCACCCGCTATCCGGGCAAGTCCATCGCCGAGGTCGGTCTCGAAGCCGTTGAATCGGGCGAAGTCAACATTTTCCCGAAAGAATGGCAGGGTGTTTACCGTCAGTGGCTGGAAAACATCCAGGATTGGTGCATTTCGCGTCAGCTCTGGTGGGGCCACCGCATCCCGGCCTGGTACGACGAAGCGGGCAACGTCTATGTCGCCCGCAACGAAGAGGAAGCTCAACAGCAGGCAGGCGAAGGCGTCAAGCTCACGCAGGACGACGATGTGCTCGATACGTGGTTCTCGTCTGCCATGGTGCCCTTCTCCACGATCGGCTGGCCCAACCCGCAAGGCGATGAAAAGACGGCGTTTGACCTTTATCTGCCCTCTTCCGTACTGGTGACCGGCTACGACATCATCTTCTTCTGGGTCGCCCGCATGGTCATGATGACCAAGCACTTCACCGGCCGCGTCCCCTTCAAGAACGTGTACATCCACGGTCTGGTGCGCGACGCCGAAGGCAAGAAGATGAGCAAGAGCGAAGGCAACACGCTCGATCCGCTCGACATCATCGAAGGCATTGATCTCGAATCACTCGTGGCAAAGAACACTCGCGGTCTGCGTCAGCCCGAAAAGGCCCCGATGGTGGAAGCCAAGACACGCAAGAACTATCCCGACGGCATCGCCGCGCACGGCGCCGACGCACTGCGCTTTACGATGGCCGCCTACGCCACGCTCGGCCGCAACGTCAACTTCGACATCAAACGCTGCGAAGGCTACCGCAATTTCTGCAACAAGCTCTGGAACGCCACGCGCTTCGTGCTGATGAACATTGAAGGCAAGGACTGCGGTCTGGGTGCCGACGCCGGCAAGCCGATGAATCTTTCGATCGTCGACCGCTGGATTCTCGACGAATACAACCGCACGGTCGATGCGGTGCACAAGGGTTTTGCCGAGTACCGTCTCGACAACGTCGCCAACGCCATTTACAGCTTCGTCTGGAACGAGTTCTGCGACTGGTATCTGGAACTTGCCAAGGTTCAGATCAACGGCAGCGACGAGGCCGCGGCACGCGCCACGCGTCATACTCTGGCCACGGTGCTCGAAAGCGTTCTGCGTCTGGCTCACCCGATCATTCCGTTCATCACCGAAGAACTTTGGCAGAAGGTGTCGGTGGCGGCCGGCGTGCGCGGCGAAGACGAAGAAACGAGCGTCATGATCGCCCCGTACCCGCAGTTTGACGCGGCTCAGCTCGACGAAGAAGCCCGAGCCAAGACCGCGCTCGTCAAGCAGATGATCGACGCCGTGCGCAATCTCCGCGGAGAAATGAAGCTTGCTCCGTCCGTTCGCGTGCCGCTTCTCGTCGAAGGCGACGAACAGACCATTGAGGCTATCGGTCCCTACATTGCCTTCCTCGGTCGTCTGTCGGGTGTCGAACACGTCGCCTCGATCGACAAGGCCAACGAAGGCTCGATCGCTCCGGTGGCCATCGTGCGCGACTTCAAGTTGATGCTCAAGGTTGAAATTGATGTGGCCGCTGAACGCGTCCGCCTCACCAAGGAAATCGAACGCGTCGACGGCGAAATCGCCAAGTGCAACGCCAAGCTCGGCAACGAACGCTTTGTTGCGCGCGCACCGGCTGCCGTTGTGGAACAGGAACGCACGCGTCTGGCCAACTTCACCGATTTGGCCTCGAAGCTGCGCGAACAGCTCGCCAAGCTGCCGACGGCCTAACGCCAGACCGACACGCACTGTGACCACTCGTCTTCCCGTCCCGGAGGTCGTCCGAACCCAGGAAAACACCCTGGGCGGGATTCTGGTGGTCACTCAGCCCGGGTACGGACCTGAGGAATACTCGTCCGCGCGCCGGGCTTTTTTGTTTGACAAAAGCGTGGATCGAGGCCCTGTTTTAAACCGATTCGGCGACTGGTTTGAACTGTGGGGCATTGATGTCAAACGCGTTCGCGGCACCGAAGGCGCCTTCGAGCGAAGTTTCTTTACGCTCGAATGGCCCGAGGTTCCCGTTTCCGGTCACGGTCCTCAAACCGTCCCCCGCATTGCTGAGCACGTCTTTGCGCTGCGCGATGTCATTTTGCAGCGACGCCCGCGCCTTGTGATCTTTCTTTCCTGCTACCTGTGGCAGGCAGTCAACCAGCCCTCGAGTCTCGCGGCTCTCTCGGACGCGTGCGGCTCTCCGCTCGATCATGGCCGACGCATCACCACCGAACGGTTGGGCGCCTACGTGCAGAAGTGGTCGAAGTTGCAGATGCTCGCGTTGCCGCAGCCATCGAAAAACACCACGGAGAAATGCGTGCGCGCCATGGCTCAGGGCGTGCGCCAGGCGCTCGAAGCCTGCGCCTTGCAGCCCGAGAGCGTACAAGATCCCTTAATGCAGTCGGCGCTTGATTTTCTCTACCTTGATCGCGACAAAACCATTCGTCTGATGGCCGCCGGCCTGCACATTCAAAAGGAACGCGCCGCCGCAATTTTCGAAGCGCTGGAAAACCGCGTCTGGATTCAGGACGGCGTCTCGGGCCCCAAACTCAAGCGTTAATTTTTTCTATCGCCGAGCCTTCAATTCGGCAAATCGGGCTGAGAATTCCATGTCCTCATAACGCACGAAACGATCTTTGGGATGCGTAAGCCGATAGCCGAGCCAGATGCCGACAAAGATCAGAATTCCGATGTAGGTGGCAAGAACTCCGAGCCAATCACCGTTGAATACGGCTTCGGTGTTTTGCCCCAGCGCTACGACCAAGCACACCGCAAATGCATAGAGCGTGCCCAGCGGAAACACAGGCGATCGGTATGGCAGCAGACTCAGATCGTAGCCTTGTTTTTGCATGCCGCGACGAAAGCGCCAGTGACTCAAGCCGATACCCAGCCAGCACATGAAGCCGCCCATGCCCGTGGTGTTGAGCAGCCACACGTAGACGCTCTGCGTCTGCAGGAAGGTCGTAAGAAAACACAGGGCCGAAAGAGCCGTTACTGCATAGAGCGCATTGCGCGGCACGCCGGAGGCGGAAACCTTGGCAAACGTGCTCGGCAGGCGTCCTTCCTGAGCAAGCGTGTGCACCAGACGCGTAGCGGCGTACATGCCGGAGTTTCCTGCGGAAAGCACCGTCGTGAGCACCACCACGTTCATCAGCGCTGCAGCCCATGGAAAGCCCGCGTTTTCAAAAACAAGCGTAAAAGGACTGAGTGCGATGTCGGCAAGATCATTTTCGAGCAAACGCGGATCGTTGTGCGGAATCAGCAGACCTATCACAACGATGCTCAACACGTAGAAGAGAATGATGCGCCAGAAGATCGTACGAATGGCGGCCGGAATCGTTCGGTCCGGATCCTTCGATTCGCCTGCGGCCACCCCTACGAGCTCAGTACCCTGAAAGGAATAGCCGACTACCATCGCCACCCCCAGAAATGCGGCAAATCCGCCGACAAAACTTCCTTCGCCGTTCAGGTTCCAGTTTTTAAGCCCCACGGCGTCATGGCCGGGCAGAACGCCGGCAGCCAACATAAAGCCCGTGATAATGAAGGCGATGACGGCGCAAACCTTTACAGAAGCAAACCAAAACTCCGCCTCGCCGAAGCTTTTGGCAGAGAAGAAGTTGATGCAGAACATCACGCCCAGAAACAAAGCGCTCCAGATCCATCCGGGGACATCGGCAAACCAGTACTGCATGATGATCTGCGCGGCCACCAGATCCACAGCCACTGCGATCGCCCAGTTGTAGCTGTAGTTGATGCCCATCGCCAGACCGAAGCCCTTGTCGACGTACTTTTCTCCGTAAACAGCAAAGGAACCCGAAACCGGCTCAAAAGCCGATAGTTCCGCCAAGGCAGTCATCAGGAAGTAGACCATCACGCCGATCAGAGCATAAGCGAGCAGTGCTCCGGAGGGACCGGCCTGAGACACGGGGGCGCCGGAGGCCAGAAAAAGTCCCGTTCCGATGGAACCGCCGAGCGAAAGCATGACGAGGTGCCGAATCGAAAGCGTTCGCTTTAATCCGGTTTGAGTGTGTGCTTGGCGGCTCGACTGCATGAACGGAAACTCCTTGGGTATTTTTCCCGCCCAAAGGATACACGGTCAGCTGAGGTATTTAACTCGCTTCCATGCCTGTTTTGCGGCAATCACAGTCGGAATATTCTGCAAACCATCACAGCCGTCCGCAATCTAACCGTCTGCTGAGAGATGCCGGCAGGTTGGCAGATCGGCGATAGCAGCTTCGTTTTTTGGGGACGCAAAAAAGGCGTCCGGGGACAATCCAAGACGCCTTTTGCTGTTCAACGGTCCGCCGCAGCGAACTGCTTGAGGAAAGATATCAGCGGCCGTTGCGCAGAGCTGCGATGCGATCCTCGATGGAAGGATGCGAGGCAAAGAGGCTGCCGATGCCGCCCGAGATACCGAAGCCCTTGACGGCTGCAGGCAGTTCTGCAGGCTGCATGGTGCCCAGTCGCTGCAGAGCGCTGATCATGGGTTCGGGGCTGTTCATCACCTGAGCAGCGCCAGCATCGGCACGGAATTCACGGTAGCGGCTGAAAGCAGCCACGATGATGCCGGCCAGCAGACCGAAGGCAATGTCGAGCACGATGCTCGTCACGTAGTAGCCGATGCCGGGGGCGTCGTCTTCGTTGCGCAGAATCTGACGGTCAACAACCCAGCCAATCAGGCGGGACAGGAAGACCACAAACGTATTGGTCACACCCTGAACCAATGTCATGGTGACCATGTCACCATTGGCAACGTGGCTCATTTCGTGGGCCAGAACGGCTTCCACTTCCTTCTGATTCATCATGCTCAGAAGCCCGGTGGAGACAGCCACCAGAGAACTGTTCTTGGAGGCGCCCGTCGCAAAAGCGTTGGGTTCACCTTCGTAGATGCCGACTTCAGGCATCTGCAGACCAAGCTTGTCGGCCTGAGAGCGAACCACACCGACGAGCCACTGTTCCAGACCGGGAGAAGGATTATCCGTATTGATCAGTTGCACTCCCATGGTCATCTTGGCCATGGACTTGCTCATGAAAAGCGAAATGATCGAACCGGCAAAGCCCACCACCAGGGCGAACACAAAAAGTGCGCCCACATTAAGACTCTTTCCGGCCATTTGACCGAAATTGATGCCCGTGAGCATGCTCACGACGGTAAGAACGATGCCGAGCATCACCACCACGGCGATGTTCGTGAGAATCAAAAGCGCAATTCGCTTCATATGCTTTCTAGTTGACCTTGAATTTTGACGTATTGTTCACACGGACAACGAAGGTTGTCGCGGCTTTACTTGCCCCGAAAGTGTAATAAGGAATGCGAATTTCCTTCGCTTGCAAATGCTGTTTTTATTAACAAATTGTTTTTGACGCGGTAGTAGTTACCATTAGCTTGGAAAGTCTGTCCGAGCATCTGAGGCCTTGCGGTACAATCCTCGAGATTTTGACAAAAGCGCAGCGTCCGAAGTAGCCGCGTTTTTCTTCTGAACTAGCTTTTTTTACACATGAACATTGACGACCGTCTGCAGGACGAGGAATCCGACGACATCTACGAAGGCCCGTCCAAATCGCAAAAGAAACGAGAAGCCGAAGCATTGCAGAAACTTGGCGGCGAACTCGCCAAGCTCGCTCCCGACGCCTTTGAGCGCGTCACCGGTCTGCCCGAAGACATCCGCGACGCGATTTTGGAATACCGTCGCCTAAAGTCCTTCGGTGCCCTGCGCCGTCAAATGCAGCTGATCGGCAAACTGATGCGTCGCCTCGATTACGATGCCGTGCGCGAGGCCATTGACCGCGCCACAGGCGCAAGTCGTGCCGCCGCTGCCGCTCACCAGCGCGCTGAAAAACTGCGCGATGCGCTTCTTTCCGACAACGACAAACTAACCGAATACGTCTCTTCGCACCCGGATGTCGACGTTCAGCAGCTGCGCACGCTGATTCGTCTGGCACGCAAAGAAAAGGAAGCTGCCAAGCCGCCTAAGTATTTCCGCGAACTCTATCGCTTCCTGCATGCGGCCGAACTCCCGGCTCTGACGCTCGAAAAGGCAGACGACGAAGAAGTCGCATAATCTCACGCGGCTTTCAGGCCTTTCTCCTGTCCTCCTTTTGCACGACCTGTTTTGAGGAACGATTTACATGTTGGCACAACGCAATTCGGAAAATGAACTGATCTGCGGTCTGATTTCCATCTCGGACCGCGCTAGCCGCGGCGAGTACGTCGATGAAGGCATTCCCGCGCTCGAAGCCTGGCTTCACGATGCCATCATCACGCCGGTGCAGTTTCATACCCGTCTAATCGCCGACGATCGCTACACGATTGAAGAAACCATCCGCGAGCTCGTCGACCGCGTCGGTTGCGATCTGGTCTTTACCACTGGCGGCACAGGTCCGTCCCGCCGAGACGTAACGCCGGAAGCCACGCTTGCCGTGGGCACCCGCGAACTTCCCGGTTTTGCCGAACAGATGCGCCGCATTTCGCTCAATTTTGTGCCAACCGCCATTTTGTCGCGTCAGGTGGCCGTATTGCGCGAAACGCCCACGCACGCTGCGCTGATCGTAAATCTTCCTGGTCGTCCCAAGTCCATCTCGGAGACGCTCGGCGGCTTTCGAAGCGACGACGGCGAAGTAATCGATGCCGGTATTTTTGCCTCCATCCCCTACTGCATCGACCTGATCGGCGGTCCGTACATCGAAACCAACCCTGAAATCATCGCCGCGTTCCGTCCTAAAAACGCCGTGCGCAAACACGTGTCCGAACAGCCTGCCAAACCGCAGGAACCGGCTTCTGCCCCCTCACAGGAGCAGGCTCAGCCCGCGCAGCGCATTCTGCGACAGGCACCCACGCGCATTGTCACGCCCGAAACGCATGCCAATCCGAACAATGCCGCCAGTTTTGCCGCTGCGTTTGCTCAACCTCAGCAGCAGCCGCAACAAGTCCAGCAACCCCGCGTGCAAAAGATTCTTCGCCCGCACTCAACGGATACCAACGCCAAACCCGCGATGAGCCCCGAAATGATCGCCCGCCGGTCGGTGCAGCACGGCATTCCCCTCTTTGCCACCCGCACCCGCACCGCGCCTGAACCACTCGAAGTCATCGTGCGCGATCCCGAAGACGGCTCCACGCCCGAATGCACCGTCATCTGGTTGCACGGGCTCGGTGCCGACGCTCAGGATTTCCTCACCCTGCCGCAACAATTGAGAGAATTCGGCGCTCCTGCCGCCCGTTTCATCTTCCCCAACGCCCCGGAACGCGAACTGACGGTGCGTCCGGGCTACAAGACGCGCGCATGGTACGACCTGCTCTCAAATGACTTCGGCTCTCAAAACGAAGATCGACAGGGACTGGCAAAGATGCACCAGCGCATCTCGCAGATCATCAATGAAATCGTTACGAGTGGCCTTCGTGCCGAACGCATCTTCCTGGGCGGGTTTTCGATGGGGGCGGCCATGTCGCTTTACAGCTCGGTACGACAAGTCCGTACGCTTGCAGGCTGCATCGCGCTTTCAGGCTACTTTCCTGCTGCCGATCTGATCGAAAAGGACATCACGCCGGCCGGTCGCGGTACACCTGTCTTCATGGCCCACGGTGCCTTTGACAGCGTGATTCCGTCGGTGCTTGCAGAACACGGTGCCGATCTGCTCGAAAACACGCTCGACACCCTCATCTGGCGTGAATACAACATCGATCACGAAATCTGCCCGGACGAACTAATGAACGTCGCTCAGTTTATGAGCACGGCTCTGCAACGTTAACCGACTTCGACAGCGCGAGAACATCGCGCTGTTTTTTTTCGGCGCCTTCTTCGGCGGCTCGAAAAGTAACCAGCGAATCCTTTCGGTTTCAACTCTCGTGAGTAAGCGCGTCAGTAGCCTCCAACGGACTGATGCGCTTTTTCTTGCTCCCAGCAAGAAAAAGCGGCTCTTCATTGTCTCGCATTTGCGAGGCGAAGAGCCGCGGTATCAGCGAAGTGATTGATCGTTAAGCCGCCTTGTACTCGCACAGAATGCGAAGCATACGGCGCAACGGTTCGGCGGCGCCCCAGAGCAACTGGTCGCCGACCGTAAAGGCGCTGATATATTCCGGTCCCATGGCAAGCTTGCGAATACGACCGATCGGAATACGGCGCGTACCGGAAATCTTGGCCGGAGACAGTTCCTCAATGGACTCCTCCTTACGGTTGGGAACCACATAGGCCCATTCGTTGGCATTGTCGAGAAGGTTTTCGATCTCTTCAACAGAAACGTCTTTCTTGAGCTTAACCGTCAGAGCCTGGCTGTGGCAGCGCATGGCGCCCACGCGCACGCACAGTCCTTCGACAATGAGCGAACCGGGTTCGCCGTGAGCAGGCAGACCGAGAATCTTGTTGGCTTCGGATCCGCCCTTCCATTCTTCACGGGACTGTCCGTTACCCAGATCCTTGTCGATCCAGGGAATCAGGGAGCCCGCAAGCGGAGCGCCGAAAGCCGTCTTCGGGAAGTCGGCTGCGGAAAAAGCCTGCGTCACCTTGCGGTCAATGTCGAGAATGGCAGAACGCGGATCGGCAAGCTCTTCACGAACGCTGTTGGCAAGATATCCCATCTGAGAGAGCAGCTCGCGCATATTTTGTGCGCCGGCACCTGATGCGGCCTGATAAGTCATGGAGCTCACCCATTCGACGAGATCGGCCTTAATCAGACCGTCCAGAGCCATCAGCATGAGCGAAACGGTGCAGTTGCCGCCGATATAGTCCTTGATGCCAGCGGCCAGACTCTTATCGATCACCGGGCGATTGACGGGATCAAGCACGATGACGGCGTTATCCTGCATGCGCAGCGTGGAAGCCGCATCAATCCAGTAGCCATCCCAACCGGACTCGCGCAATTTCGGGTGCACTTCTTTGGTGTAGTCCCCACCCTGACACGAAATGATCACATCGCACTGCGAAAGCGCCGCCACATCCTTGGCATCCTGCAAGTCTTCGGCTGCGCCTTTGACATTGGGCGCCTTGGCGCCTGCCGCCGACGTAGAAAAGAAAATGGTCTTTTCCACATGCGCAAAATCGTTTTCTTCCAGCATACGGCCCATGAGCACACTGCCCACCATGCCGCGCCAGCCCACCATACCTAAAATCATGGCAATGTCTCCCTATCGTTTCAGTGCCGTTGTCGGGAACCGGATGCGCACATCGAGGGTTGTGCGCGGTATTTTGGAACGCAGGCAGCGCGTTCCCGTACGCCGCCCGTTCCTTTTGTTTTAGTGAATGGCTGCGGCGATGGCGTCGCCCATTTCGGAGCACGACACCTTGCGGCAACCTTCGCTCATGATGTCCCCGGTGCGTACACCGTCGGCAAGCACCTTTTCCACCGCCCTTTCGATGGCGTCGGCTTCGGCGTTCATGTCGAAGCTGTAGCGCAGCATCATGGCCGCGGAAAGCACAGTAGCGATCGGATTGGCAATGTTCTTGCCGGCGATGTCGGGAGCCGAACCGTGCGAGGGTTCAAACAGGCCCTGCTTTTTGTCATTGAGGCTAGCCGAGGCGAGCATGCCGATGGAGCCCGTGAGCATGGAAGCTTCGTCCGAGAGAATGTCGCCGAAGATATTGCCCGTGAGAACCACGTCAAGCGCCTTGGGGGCACGCACAAGCTGCATGGCGGCGTTGTCGACGTACATGTGTTCGAGTGTCACGTCCGGATATTGCTTGGCGACTTCAATCACCGTATCACGCCAGAGCTGACTCGTTTCCAGGACGTTGGCCTTGTCCACGCTCGTCACCTTGCCGCGGCGCTTGCGGGCGGCTTCAAATGCCACGCGTGCAATGCGTTCGACTTCGGGCACCGTGTAGCGCATCGTGTCAAACGCTTCAGGGGCTCCCGGGAAGTTGCCGTCCGGAGCCGTACGGCGGCCGCGCGGCGTCCCGAAGTAGATATCGCCCGTGAGTTCGCGCACGATCACCAGGTCAAGACCGGAGACCACTTCTTCGCGAAGGGTCGAAGCCGACGTCAGTTCCTTGAAGCACTTGGCCGGACGAAGGTTCGCAAAAAGCCCCAGGGCCTTGCGCAATCCCAAAATCGCCTGTTCCGGACGCAGATGGCGTTCGAGATGATCGTACTTGAAGTCGCCCACGGCTCCAAACAGAATCGCGTCGGACTCCTTGGCAAGCTTCAGCGTGGCTTCGGGAAGCGGATGACCGTGATTGGCGTAGGCAACGCCGCCAACATCGGCGTATTCCATTTCAAAGTCGCAACCGAGCGCCTTGAGTACCTTGACGGCCTGTTCGACGATTTCCGGACCAATCCCGTCGCCGGGAAGCACTGCAATTTTCTTACTCATTTTTGTTTTGCCGTTGTTTGGTTTCTTGTGAAAAAGGTTCAGGCTTCGGTTTGCTGAAGCGTCGGAGCCAGCCAGGGCTTTTCAGCCAAACGCTTGGCTTCATATTCTTCAATCGCCTGCTTGTTGCGTGAAAGCGTAATGCCGATGTCGTCAAAGCCGTTCATCATGGCCCAGCGGCGGAAAGGTGCAACGTCAAAGTGCGTGGACGCTCCGCTCGGTTCAATCACCAGCTGTTGATCCAGATCGACCGTGAGCTTGTAGCCGGGCGTCGCCTTGCAGTCTTCGAACAGACGATCGAGAACCAGCTCGGGAATCATCACGGGCAGCAGACCGTTTTTAAGCGAATTGGAATAGAAAATGTCGGCAAAGGACGGCGCGATGACGCAGCGGAAACCGTACTGCATCAGAGCCCAGGGCGCATGTTCGCGACTTGAGCCGCAGCCGAAGTTCTTGCGGGCAAGCAGAATGCTCGCGCCCTGATAGCGAGGTTCGTTCAACACGAAGTCGGGATTGAGAGGACGCTTGGTGCAGTCCATCCCCGGCTCTCCCTTGTCGAGATAGCGCCATTCGTCAAAGCAGTTGGGACCGTAGCCGGTACGGTAGATTGACTTCAGAAACTGCTTCGGAATGATAGCATCAGTATCGACATTGCTGCGGTCAAGCGGAGCGACAAGGCCGTTGAGCACAGTGAATTTTTCCATTTTTGTTTTCCTTATGCGTTTGCCTTGTGAGCGTTAAAAGAGTTTGGAGACGTCGACGAAGTGACCTTCCACGGCCGCTGCGGCAGCCATGGCGGGACTCACCAGATGCGTGCGCCCGCCTTTACCCTGACGGCCTTCGAAATTGCGGTTGGAGGTGGAGGCGCAACGATCGCCCGGACTCAGACGATCAGCGTTCATCGCCAGACACATCGAGCAGCCAGGTTCACGCCACTCAAAGCCTGCTTCAATGAAGATCTTGTCCAGACCTTCTTTTTCGGCCTGCATCTTCACGAGGCCGGAGCCCGGCACAATCAGAGCCTGCACGACATTGGGAGCCACCTTCTTGCCAAGCTTCTTGACGACGTATGCCGCCGCACGTATGTCCTCGATGCGGGAGTTCGTGCAGGAACCGACGAAGACGTGATCGGGCTTGATGTCGGTGATCTTGGTGCCGGGCACGAGATCCATGTACTTGAGCGCGCGCATCTGACCTTCGCGCTTTACCGGATCCATTTCCTTTTCGGGATCGGGCACGACGCCGTCGATTGACGTCACCATTTCGGGCGACGTTCCCCACGTCACCATCGGACGAATTTCTTCGGCGCGCAGTTCGACCACGACATCAAAATGGGCGTCCGGATCAGACACGAGTGTCTTCCAATAGGCAACCGCCTTGTCCCAGTTTTCTCCCTTGGGCGCCAGCGGTCGGCCACGCATGTATTCGATCGTCTTTTCGTCGACGGCAACAAGGCCGGAGCGTGCGCCCGCTTCAATGGCCATATTGCACAGGGTCATGCGGCCTTCCATCGAAAGCGAACGGATCGCAGAGCCCGCGAATTCAATCGTGCAGCCCGTTCCGCCGGCCGTACCGATCTTGCCGATGACTGCCAGAGCGATATCCTTGCCGGTGATGCCGGGGCCAAGCTTGCCTTCGACACGCACGAGCATATTCTTGTTCTTCTTGGTGATGAGCGTCTGCGTAGCAAGCACGTGCTCCACTTCAGAGGTGCCGATGCCGAAAGCCAGAGCCGCGCAGGCGCCGTGCGTCGACGTGTGGCTGTCGCCGCACACGACCGTCATGCCGGGCAGCGTGGCCCCCTCTTCCGGGCCCATAACATGGATGACGCCCTGCCCCTTGTCCATAAACGGGAAATAAGCGGCCGGACAGATGCTCTTCATGTTCTTGTCGAGGGTTTCGACCTGCAGCAATGCGATCGGATCGGTAATTCCGGCGAGTCCCTTCTCCCAACCCGTCGTCGGCGTATTGTGATCGGCCGTCGCCACAATGGAGGATTCGCGCCAGGGCTTGCGTCCGGCAAGCCGCAATCCTTCAAAGGCCTGCGGGCTGGTGACTTCGTGCATCAAATGGCGGTCAATGTAGATGGTGGCAGTACCGTCGCCTTCGGCGGTTACCACATGTTCATCCCAGAGCTTGTCGTAAAGAGTTTTTGACATGGGGCAATGTCCGAGAGTTTTAAGTTTTGATTTTGTTCTGAAATAGGCACTCATTACCTTGAGATAAAGGAAACAGAGCCGATTTTTGTAGTATGCCACGAGCGTCATAAATCGACATAAGCACTTCTGCTCAGAAAACGGAGGCTTTTGAAGTAACCTTTCAAATGACCTCAATTTCAGCCACGAAACTTTTAGAATTGAACATTCGGTAGCACCCTATGAACGTCCTTTTCATATGAACTTTCTTCTCGTCGACGACCATTCTCTGATTGTTCAGGCCCTTTCGGTTTTGCTCAAGGCAAAGTTTGAAGGAGCTCAAGTCTTGACCGGCAGCACGGCCGAAGATGCGCGAGCTCTTGTGCGCGAACACAGCGAAGATACGGATTTGCTGATTCTTGACCTGAATCTGCCGGGCGTGCAGACGCCGACGAGTCTTCTCGAAGAGTTGGTTCAGACCAACCCGGCACTCAAAATTCTGGTGCTCTCGGGCATCGTCGATCAGGCCAACATCATGCGCGTGCTGCAGCTCGGTGCCGCCGGATTCGTACCCAAGTCGCTCGATACAAATATGCTGAGCGATGCCATCACCTTCGTGCTTCAAGGCGGCGTCTATATTCCGACCCAACTTTTGAGTCAGAGTCAAAAGGAAGGATTCTTTACGGAAGCTGCCGTCGAGATGCAGCAGTCCACGCCTCAGGTCCGTCTTACGCAGCGCCAGCAGGAGGTGCTGCACACGCTCGCACGCGGTCTTCCCGTCAAGCGCATTTGCCGCGAATTGAATTTGTCGGAAGGCACAGTAAAAACGCACATCTCGGCCATCTACCGCGCCTTCGGTGCCCGCAACCGCACGGAAGCGCTTATCGCGGCTCGTCGTGCGGGCTTTGACGTCGTTCTCTAGTCCGTTGTCTTGCGGTTTTCCGCCACCGCTCGGCGCAGGGCGGAGGCAAGCGCTTCAGCGCCTGCCGGCTTTTGCAAAATCACGGGCATGGCTTGTCCTTCGTTGTCGGGATTGAGAACAAGCGTTCGGTAGGCTCGTGCAATCACGTCTTCGCTTACGGCCGTAAGCAGCACGCAGGGGAAGTTGCGCGCCGCGCCAATACGCACGGCGAAAATCGCCTCCAACCCCGTCATCACGCCTTCACCCAAGTTGTAGTCCGACAATAATGCGGCCAGATTACCGTCCTGGGCTTCGGTCACCATGCGACTGATGAATTCCTGAGAAGGCTCACGAGATGAAACGACTGTTGCGCCCCAGCTGTGAATGATGGCGCTCACGGCATTTCGCACAATGTCGTTGTCTTCCAGAATGCCCACCACACCGCGCATGTCAAGGTCGGTGGTAAGCGGCAAACCGTCGGCGGCATGATCCGCCGCGGCGTTCTTGACGCTAGTAAATTCCAGACGAAACACCGAACCCCGACCCAGTCGGCTGCCGACGGTAATCGGAATACCCAGGCGCTTGGCTAGCCCGCTCACAATCGAGAGTCCAAGGCCATAACCGGTTTCGGAGTGTTTACCGGCCTCACCGCGATAGAAGGCCTCGAAAATGCGATGTCGGTCTTCTTCCGAAATACCCGGCCCCTGGTCGTACACGCCGATCGTAATGCGGCCGTTTCGCAGACGGCGCGCCGCCAGCACAATCTTGGAGCCGGGCTTCCTGCTGTAGCGAATGGCATTGGTAATAAGGTTCGTCAGAATGCGCTTGACGAACAAGGGGTCCGTATGGACGGTAAGCGGCAGCGGACGAGTCAGGAAGAAAAATCCTTTGGAGGCGGCAACCGGAGCAAATTCGGCGGCAAGCTCGGCAAAAAGCTCCGCAACGCTCACATTTTCCATCTTGACGTCCAGGTGTCCGGTCTCAATGCGGCTGACTTCCAAAAGCTGCTCAACCAACGTCGAAATGTTTTGCGCGGTTGCACCAAGCTGCGCGATGACATCCTTGGTTTCGGGCGTTGATTGCATCTGCAGGATCTGCAGATAGATTCCCATGGCCTGCAAAGGCTGACGCAAATCGTGATTGGCGCCAGCAAAGAACTTCGCGCGTCGTTCGCTAGCCGCCGCAACAGCCCGCCGTTCGCTTTCGGCTCGCGACTTCTCACTTTTGAGTCGAGCCACCAAGCGTTCATTTTGAGCGTCGCGCGTCACCGCCATCACGACGACTTCACTTAAACGTCGGCCGCTGTAGAGAACAAAACAGATGAGTACGATGACGATCACGGTAAGTGCCGTCTGACCGATCTCCAGGGCACTCGTCAAGCCCAGCGTCAGGGGCCCCAGAGAGAGCAGCATCACGGCAAAGAGGCTGGGAATCCAGCAGGAATAAGCCGGCCACGACGCAAAAACGACGGCCACCATCACCGACACCAGCACGACGATGTCCATTGTGTCCTGTGTGATGAGAAAAGCAACGCCCGCAAAGCCCCAGACGATGCCGGTTGCCACCGACTGAATCATCCACTGCCTAAGCCATTCGCGAATGTGCGCCTCGCGCCTCGTATCGGCCAAAAAGCGCCGACGCAGACGCGCCCACAGCCAGACGGTGATCGTCAGAGCAACAAGCCAGGAGACCAGCATCACGTGATTGACAAGCGGCCAAAAACGCGCCGCAATACCCAAAGCTCCGATGATCTGCCCGGCAAGCGACACGGGAAGCAGTCGAAGCGACACATGAATCTGCTCGGAAAGAATGCGTGCGGTGGGGCGCTGCTGAGCGTCCATCCCCGTAAAAAGTCGCTTAATTGACTGCAGCCACTTCACTTTCGTTACTCTTCAAAATTGTCGTCAGACCCACCACAGCGGGGCATTTGCCTGTTGAGCACCGGGAAATTCGGTCGGCACCGGACAGTTGTCGGCTCGGATCACGAGCGTTTCATCGCGTAGGGTCACACGGCCCGACACGCCAAACGGCAGACACATCGTCGAATTGATGTGGCCATAGGGCAACCCGTACACCACAGGCAATCCGCATTCCGACATCGCATCCCTGAGCGTGTAGCGCCCCGCTCCTGATCCGGCATTGCGATCGGTTCCGGTAAAGTCTCCCGCGAGAATCAGCTTCTGGCGCTGCAACACGCCCGAGAGTTTCAACTGAGAAAGCATTCTCGAGACGCGCCAGGCCGGCTCATTGATGTCCTCGAGATACAGAATCCCGCCATCGATTTGAGGGAAATACGGCGTACCGATTAGTGACGTAAGCACCGACAGATTGCCGCCCCACAAAACACCTTCTGCTTCGATCGCTTCGCCTTGCGCTACAAGCTTTTCCTCAAACAGCGGACGACTCATCGCCCTCATGAAAAATTCAACCCTCGTCTCATCGGGAATGGAAAAGGCTGCCGCAACCGGCCCCTGCCAGCTCGCCTTGCCGCACTTGGCATAAAGCCCAAGATTGATTGCCGTGAGATCCGACAATCCCATAAAGACTGCGTGCGAAGCCCCCACGCGATCCCAATTGATCCGATCCAAAATACGCGCCGTACCGCTGCCGCCGCGCAATGCCAAAACCAGATCGGCCTGCGGAGCACACATCGCCTCTTCAAAACCTGCCGCACGCTGCGCATCGGTGCCGGCAAAACTCTTGTCCACTTGTCGGACATTAGCGGCCTCTTTCACCGACCACCCCAACGCACGCAAGGCGCCGCTGGCCGCATCGATACGTTCGTGATCAATTCTTTCATCGCCGGGCACAACAGTGAGAGCACGCGAAGGCGCGCAAATCCACAATTCCGGCGCAATGACTGTTTCGGAAGAAGGAGTCTCGCAGATCATGTGCAGCACCTCCATCCTCAAGCCTGCGCTTTCTTACGTTTGGCCTTGAAGAAGTCCTGAAGAATCTTTTCGCACTCGGCGCGGCGTACGCCGGGCGTCATCTCCGGACGGTGATTCAAATGCGCTTTGGCGGCCACATCAATGGCGCCGCGCATGCCGCCGCAGTCGGGATCATCGGCGCCCCACACCACACGAGCCAGGCGCGCCAGACTGCAGGCAGCGGCACACATCGGACAGGGTTCCAGCGTCACGTAAAGCGTCGCGCCGTTGAGACGTTCATTGCCAAGCATCGCCGCGGCTTTGCGAATCACGAGCACTTCGGCATGTGCGGTCGGATCGTGACGAGTAACCACTTCGTTCATGGCTGCCGCTACGATATTGCCATCCATCGCAATGACGGCACCGACCGGCACTTCATCGTTGTCATAGGCGAGTTTGGCCATGCGCAACGCCTCCTGCATCAGGCGGCGATCCAACTCCGGATCGGTGCTCATCGGCTTTGGTGCATTGACCTCCCGGTTTTTGGCCTGAAGCTGAGCGCGCACCCGATGTCTGCGCCTGACGCGTTCTCCTTCAAGCTCCCGCCAGTACTCGACCACCGCATCGGTCGTCTCAAATTCATCCGAGACGGGCGCTGTAAAGCGCACGCCGTCGTCGGTCAGCACCACAAGTCCGCACCCCTGCATCCACTCGTAGATTTCCTCGGTGGTACCGGCAAGCCAGGCTGCGTGATGGCTGCGGAAAAACTCCAACCTCGCCAGGAACGTTTCCTGGTCAAGGAAATCGTCCTTGCCGGCTTGCGAGATAAAAAACAGCGCCGCCTGAAAGAAAATTTCCAGATCCAGCGGATTGCGAGTGAGACCGTTTAAAGAGACGCCGTTGCGTAGGCTCAGACGGTTGTAGTGTCCTGCGCTTTTGTTCGTAAAGCGGCCGGCTTGTGCAACATCGTTTTGAGACACGTGACGTCTCCTTATCGTCGGTTTGCAAAGTTGATTAGGCGGCAAGCATCAGAATCTTTTCGATGTCGCCCTGCGTGAGAGGCTTGAAGTGGCCGAGCGTACCGCCGGCAGCAGCTGCCGCGGCAATTTCCTTGACCGGCACTTCCTTGTCGGTGAGCTCATGCAGACGCGTCGGCAGATTCATCACCATCAGGAACGACGTGAGTTTGGCAACGGCAAGCTTAACCACTTGCTCGGGATCGGTACCTTCCGGAGCGTTAACGCCGAGTACTTCGTGGGCAAAGCGCAAAACGCGCTGCGGATTGGCGCTCCAAACGTAACTAAGCCAAGCCGGCGTCACAACGGCAAGGCCTGCGCCGTGCGTAATTTCGGCGTCCCAACCGGAGATCGCGTGCTCGATGCCATGGCAGGCCCAGTCTTCCTCAAAACCGAGCCCGAAGTAACCGTTGTGCGCAAAGCTTCCGGCCAGACCGATCTGAGCCCAGGCGTCGTAATCCTGGCTGTCGGCCATCAGCTTGGGGCCTTGCTCCATGATCACGCGCAGCGCGGCTTCGGCCTGCGCCGTCGTGTAATCGACAGCTGGCGTATTGGTAAAGTAGCGCTCCATGATATGGCTCATCATGTCGAAGACGCCCGCCGAAATCTGGTTCTGAGGCAGGGTAAAGAAAAGTTCGGGATTGATGGCCGAGACCTTCGGACGCACGAATTCGTTGCCGCAGCCGGCCTTAACGTTGCCGTTGGAAATCACCATACGAATCGACTGTTCGCTGCCCGCTGCCGGAATCGTAAGCACCGTCGCCACCGGCATAGCCGCCTTCGGCACGGCCTTACCGCAGAAGAAGTCCCAGACGTCGCCGTCGTAAACGGCACCTGCCGCCGCAGCCTTGGCCGTATCAATGACGCTGCCGCCGCCGACAGCAAGCACCGCCTCAATGTTTTCTGCCTTGATCACCTCGATCATCTCACGCACCAGATCAATGGTGGGATTGGGCCGAACGCCACCCTTGGCGATCACAGTCATGCCTTCTTTTTCAAAACTTTCCGTCACGCGACCAATCAGACCTGAACGAACGGCACTTCCGCCGCCGTAGACCAAAAGCACGCGGCCGGAGTCGCCTGCAAACGGCCGGAAGCTAGCCGCCACTTTCGTTTCGGACCCGCGGCCGAAAATGAGACGCGTCGGGTTGTAGTATGAAAAATCAAGCATTGTTATTGTCCATCTAGTTGATTTTCTGCCTGCGCAAGCGCAGCTCCGCGGGCAACCTTAACAGGAATCAGCGCAATGAGCCCGGCCACAAAGAATAATCCCGTCACCACAATAGCGAGCCTTTGATTGTTCCCCGTCATCCAAGTCACAGCACCGTACGTGATGGGCCCGATGACCGCCGAGAGCCACAACGCCATATTCCATATCCCGTAAAAACGGGCAAGTTTCTTTTCGGGCGCAAACACGGCCACCAGCGCGCGTCCGGCGGACTGGCTCGACCCCATCGCAAGACCGGCCAGATTTGCCGCCACCCAAAACACGGCGCTCGTCTGCGCACTTGCCGCTGTAGCCACCATCGCGATCCATAGCAACAAGGTCAGCGCAAGCGCCAATTTGTGTCCGATTCTATCCTGTATGTAGCCAAAGCCAAAAGCGCCGACGGCAGCCGTGATGTTCACCAAAAGCACCATCACGAGCGTTTCAGTCAGACCGAAACCCATCACGGCCGACGCGTACACCGCAGCCAACGTGATGACAGTTGCCACTCCGCACTGGTAGAAAAAGCCGCAGACGACGAGATAGCGAAAGTCGACAAACTTCATGAGTATCTCGGCCGTCTTACCCTTGTCTACGTCCTGCGCCATGGCGGTCTTAAGCTGAGCGATTCCGTGCACCTGCGGCACGGCGCGCTCCTTAAGCCACATGAATACCGGAAGGCTCACCACGAGAAAGACGGCAGCGGTGATGATGTTGGTTGCCGCCACCAGAGAATCCATTCCGAGCCCCTGCGATTGCCCCGCAGTGACCACCGCAAGACAAAGTCCAAGCGTAATCAAGCCTCCGACGTAGCCGAGCGACCATCCCCAGCCCGAGACCTTGCCCACGGCCTCGGGGTGGGATATTTCGGGCAAGAAGGCAGAATTGAGCGATTCGCCCACGTTGTAACCGATGTAGCTCACGATAAGCATCGCCACTGAAAGTATGTACGTGCCGGGGCCGGACAAAGCAAGCAAGGCGGTGGCCGAAACACACAGAATCGTTGCGGCAATCAGCCACTTCTTTTTGGTGGCCGTCAGATCGGCCACGCGCCCGATCGCAGGCATCAGAAGCATGGAGATGGCATTGGCCGCGCCTACGGCGCAACTCCAGAGAAACGTCGCCCAGGAAGCGTCGCCGCAAACCGTGGATACAAAGTAGGCGTTGAAAACGGCTGTGAGCACAACCGTGCTGTAGCCGGAATTGGCGGCGTCAAAAAGAGCCCAACCGAAAGCTTCTCTGGGACTCACGCCCTCCTTAAGGGCGCTGCGCTGAAATAAAGGCATGTCGATCAGTCATCGGCAAAAGGGCAGCCCGTGAGCAGGCATGACCAATAGTTGACAAAAGACAGCACGCTGTCGTTTTGCTCCAGCCCCGAGAGGTTGCCGTTGCCCATCAGACCGATTTGCTCCAAAAGCACATAAGCATTGTTCAGAAAGAGACGCGCACCGATTTCGATCATCTCGTAATCACCGTCGGGCAGCTTTCCGCCCAAAACGTCGCGCACCCGCTCTCCCATGCCTTCTCGCAGATACTGAGCCAGCCCCGTCGGATTCCAACCTTCGGCAGTTTCAAAATGACGGTTGCGGCCGGCAAAGGTGTCCGTGAGCCACGTCACAAGCTTCAGATCTGCATCAACCAAATCCTGGCGAGACAACTTTCCCTCAGAAGCGTCAACCGAACGCTGCGCCGTGTTTTTGACGGCCTGAAGCAAAATGCGCTCGACAACGTCAATGGCGGCCAAACTCGGCAGACCGACCGCCTTGGAAGAAAAATCACCGCATCGGCCCGAACGGCAAGATCCGCAACTACTCATCGAACTTATCCTTTGTTTCTTCAGCAAAATCGGGAAGCGGCGTTTCGTCGCCGCTCAGAATCAGAGACCAGCGTGCGCAAAAGGACAGAATCTTGCCTCCGATGGCCTGCGCTTCGTCCATCGTTTTGTCTTCCTGCAGCTGCTCGGCAAACAGACCGTGAAGCTCAACGGCCATTTTGCTCACCGCAAACGCCACGAGGTACGCATCGTCCTTCCAGGCAAAGCAGTCGCGGTCCTGCTCTGTGAGATCTTCGACCATACGCGCCCGAAGCCAGGAGGTAAAAGGTTTGCCACTCCAGCCCTCGTCTTCGCCATATCCCCGAAGAACTTCGGGATAACGCCCCTGAAAGAGCCCCGTCACCTCCCGCAGAAACGCAGCCAGGCTGAGATTTTCGGCGTTTCCCCCGAATCCGGCCATCTGGTGCTCTGCATAGGACTGCACAACGAGGTTCAAAAGTAGAAACACGCTTACGCGGTCGCGGTTGAAGCCCTCACCCTCGGCAAGCTCAAAGCCCAGATGCTCGGCGCCTCTCTTGCCTGCCGTCTTGTCTTGCGTCGTGTCGGTCATAGCGCAACCTTTCGCTCAGGACTTCGGAAGCACCTGGGTTGCACCACCGTTGGCGCCGACGCCCTTGACCATCGTCATCGCGGAGGTAATCAGTGTCGACAGATCACCCAGGTTGGCAGGGACCACCAACGTATTGCCTTCCTTGGCAAGCTTGGAGAACGCTTCAACGTATTTCTCGGCGACCTGCAGATTGACGGCGTTCATGCCTCCGGGAGCGTTAGTCGCTTCAGCCACCATGCGAAGTGCTTCGGCGGTTGCCTGCGCAATAGCAAGCGTCGCCGCAGCCTGACCTTGAGCTTTGTTGATTTCGGCCTGTTTTTCGCCCTCGGACTGAGCAATGGCCGCTTCCTTAGCGCCGGTCGCCAGATTGATCTGTTCGAGCTTGCGACCTTCGGAAGCCGCTACCACGGCGCGCTTTTCGCGCTCGGCGGTGATCTGCTGCTGCATGGCCTGCAAGATGACCGCGGGCGGAGTCAGATCCTTGATCTCGTAGCGAAGAACCTTCACGCCCCAGTTGAGAGCGGCTTCGTCAATGGCCGTCACCACGGACTTGTTGATGAGATCGCGTTCCTCGAAGGTCTTATCGAGCTCCATACGGCCCACGACGCTGCGAAGCGTGGTTTGCGCAAGCTGCGTGATGGCGATGATGTAGTTGCTCGTACCGTAACTTGCTCGCTGCGGATCCGTCACCTGGAAAAAGAGCACGCCGTCGACAGTAAGCTGCGTATTGTCCTTCGTGATGCAAACCTGGCTAGGCGTGTCCAGAGGCACTTCCTTGAGGCTGTGCTTATAAGCGACGCGGTCGATGAAGGGAATGATGATATTGAGCCCCGGCGTGAGCACGCTGTGGAATTTACCGAGACGCTCAACCACCCATGCGTTTTGCTGCGGCACCACCTTGATGCATTGCGTGACGAACACAACGGCGAGCAAAACGAAGAAAACCGAGAAAATCAAAAAGTTGGATATGGCCATATTCGATCCTGCTACAAGAATGTTCAGTGCGAAGCCGGTTCAATCAGCAACCGCGTGCCCTCGACTCGCACAATACGCCAAACGCCGACCGAAAGCTCGGATTGTTGCGCGGTGTATGCGGTCCACAGAGCGCCTCGGTAGGAAACCTGCGTCGTACCGTCGTCGTTCCATTTCTTAACCGTGACGTTCTGCCCGACATCGGGCTGCTGCAAAGCGTCGCTCTCGGTGGGTTTGGCGCTACGAAAACGCTGCACGATCAGACTGCCCACGATGGTAGCGACAGCAAAGACGGAAAACTGCCAGCCGACCGACAAGCCGCCCCAAGCTGCCAGCGCACCGCATCCGGCCGCAAGCCCCATCACCAAAAGATAGAAGGTGCCGAGCAACATATCGACGCCAACCAGAAGAAGTCCGGCCACAAGCCAGCAAACAACCGGAGAAATTTCCATTTCGCTGTCTTCCTCTTACTCAATGAGCAGATTGGGACTGAACCGCCCCCTGCTCGCCTTGTTCCTCGTCTTTCTTATAGTAATCGAGAATGTTGCCGGTGAGCACTTCCGAAATGCTCTCGGAATCGAGATACACCTTCGCAATACCCTCGGACTTGAGATGTTCGACCTCGTCGTGCGAACCCGCGCGAGCCATGATATTGAGATCAGGATTGAGCTGCTTGGCCATTTCAACGATCTTGAGCGTCTTTACCGGATCAATGTCAATCACCATCAGCTGCGCGGCCGTCACGATATGCCCCTGAACAAGAACCATCGGATCGGCAGCATCGCCGCTGATCACTGCGTGCTTCTGGCTGCGCAGTTCTTCGGCAAAGGACTTGTCCTCGGATATGCACACAAACGGAACGTCATCGTCTGACAGACGCTTGGCAACGGCGCGAGTCACCGAGCCGGTACCTACCAAAATGGTCTGCCCCATGAGCATGCGGCGCGAGGTCTCCTTGGGCAGCACCGAGTATGGATCGGTGAGCATCGCCGCAGCACGCGCCCAAGCAAAGTAGCGCACCGAGAAGCGGCGCACATAGGGAATCATCGCAAACATCACCGGATTGAGAGCAATCGACAAAATGGCTGAAGCCACCACCATCGAAAGCATCTTCTGATCGGTCATGCCAAGCGCAATGCCTTGCGCGGCCAAAATGAACGAAAATTCGCCGATCTGCGCGAGCGCCGCGCCGACGTTCAGAGACGTATGCAGCGGGTAGCGCAAAAAATGCACCAAGCAGAAGGCAGTAAGCGACTTGCCGATCATGATAATGGCAAGCATCGTGAGAATCGACCAGGGCTCTTCGATGATGACGCGCCAATCGAGCATCATCCCGACGCCCACGAAAAAGAGCACCGAGAAAGCGTCCTGCAGCGGCAGCGAATCGGATGCGGCGCGGTGCGCGTACTTACTTTCACGCATCACCATACCGGCAAAGAAGGCCCCTAGGGCAAAACTCACGTCAAAGACCGCCGCCGCGCCGTATGCGATTCCCACCGAAGCAGTGAGAATCGACAGCGTGAAAAGTTCGCGCGACCCTGTCTTGGCAATCTGCCAAAGCACCCAGGGGATGAACTTGCGGCCGACCACCATCATGATGGCCACGAAGGCCACAACGTGCAGCAGCGTCGAGGCAATCACGTATGCAATGCCGCTTGCCGTCATCGGTTCAGCCGCTTCGCTGCCGCCCGGCGCAACGCCCATGATCTGGGCTATCGGCGGCAACAACACAAGAATCAGTACCGTCGCAATGTCTTCCACAACCAGCCAGCCGACGGAAATCTGTCCGTCAACCGTGTTCAGATGCCCGTGCATTTCCAGAGCTTTAAGCAGCACCACGGTCGATGCGCAGGACAGGCACAGGCCGAAGATAAGCCCCGAAGCAAGGCTCCACTCCCAGACATAAACGGCAAACAGCAACCCCAACAAGGTCGCTATCGTCATTTGTAAGACCGCCCCCGGAACCGCAATGCCCTTGACTTTTAAGAGATCGGAAATCGAGAAATGAAGCCCCACTCCGAACATCAACAGGATGACGCCGACTTCTGAGAGCTGCATGGCGATTTCCATGTCGGCCGTCGGTCCCGGCGTATTACTGCTGCAAAGGATGCCCGCACACAAAAAGCCGACCAAAGCCGGACACTTCAGCTTTTCGGCAATGCAGCCGAAGATAAGCGCCAAGACGAAGGCCAGTGCCAAAGTAAAAAGAAGCGGAAGGGAGTGATCCATTGGGCGGTGCGACAGATAGAGGGTTCAAACAACATGCGGCATGCGCGACAAAAAGATTGTTGTCACGCTGCAGCCTAAGGAATAAGTTTAACGACTGAATAGAGCGCATTCGTGGAAATTTCACTAATTTTTGCCGCTTTTTCAGCAAAAATCGGAGCGGTTAAAGACAAATTTGTCAGACTGTCCACAGGCGCAAAAAAAGGCGGCACCGAATTCGGAAACCGCCTTCTTCGAATCAGCTTTGGGCCGATGCGATTAGTCGAGAGAATTGGCTACCTGCAGGTAGTCGCGCAAGCGTTCCTGGAAGTCAGGACTGCGCAGCTTGCGAATGGCTGCACTTTCAATCTGGCGGACGCGTTCACGCGTCAGCCCCATGGCCTGTCCCACTTCTTCAAGAGTGTGGTCATGGTTGGTGCCGATGCCGTAACGCAGGCGCAGAACCTGGGCTTCGCGCGGCATCAGTTCATTGAGCGAACGCTTGATTTCTTCTTCCATCGCCATGCGAAGGAACTTGCGCTGCGGATCGTCCGATTCGTCACCCTTCACAAAGTCCAAACGGCTTGCATCCTCGTCATCGCCGATCGGAGCATCGATCGATTCCACGCCTCGCATGGCCTGCGTAAGCAGCTGCACCTTGGCAAGCGGCACGCCGGACAATTCCGATAGCTCGGCATCGGTCGGGTTGCGGCCACGTTCCTGTAGGATGCGCTGACGCACGCGACGAATCTTGTTGTAGGACTCGGTCATGTGCACCGGGATACGGATGGTGTTGCCGTAGTCAGCCACGGCACGCGTAACGGACTGGCGCACCCACCAGGTGGCATAGGTCGAGAACTTGTAGCCACGACGGTATTCGAACTTGTCGACGGCCTTCATCAGCCCCAGATTGCCTTCCTGAATCAGGTCGGTCATCGCCAAGCCGCGGTTAACATACCCCTTGGCAATGGAGATCACCAGACGCAGGTTGGCTTCGATCATCTTGGCCTTGGCATTGGCCAGATTGGTTTGGGCCAGACGCACTTGACGAGCCAGATCGCGCTGATCGGCAATCGAGAGCAGAGCCGTCTGTTCGGCTACGCGCAACTGATCCTGCAGGTGTGCAAGCAACGGACGGTTTTCTTCAATGCGAACGCTGTAGGGCTGACCGGCCTTCTGCGCTTCATCGATCCAGGCCGGATCGGTAATGCGCGTGTTGACTTCCTCAAGGAAGGCCTTGAGGGGATAGCCGCAGCGATCAACCATCAGGGCGCGCAGCTGACGGATGTTTTCGTTGACGGCATCCATGTGCTGCGTGATGTGTTCAGTAAGAACGGTGACGGCCTTGACGGCAAAGCGAACCGGAGCGAGTTCGAATGCGATGGCGGCACGAGCATCTTTGTATGCCTGCAAGCGCTTGGGGTCGCCGAAGCTGTCGCGAATAGCCTGCAGATAGTGGCTGCAGGATTCGAACATTTCGATGGCGCGCTGTTTCATCTCTTCGAGCTGTTCGGTCGTCATGGCTGCCGCGCCGATGTCGGTAGCCACTTCGTCGCTGCCGACCTCTTCGTTTTCGTCCATTTCGGCCAAGGCCTGGTTGTCGGTGAAGCCGTCAATCACCGTATCGATATCAGCGTTGTCTTCCTTGAGGCCTTGGGCGATTTCAACCAGTTTCTCAACGGCCATCGGATGCTGAATGATGGCCGACAGGAGCTTGGCTGTGTACATTTCGATCTGCTTGGCGACTTCAATTTCACCGGCGCGCGTGAGCAACTTGTGAGAACCCACGCCGCGCAGGTAGGCGCGCAGCGGATCCTTGGACAAGCCCGCGCTTTCTTCCGGCGTGAGCATGGCGGCAGCGTCTTCTTCGCTGATGTCTTCGTCGTCGCTCACCGGCTCGTTCATCAGGATGTCGTCTTCGCTCGGCGGCGCTTCAAACACCTGAATCGACAAACGCAACAGCTGTTCGGTGATTTCGCTCAACGACTCTTCGTTGCGCACGACGTTGTCAGGCAGATGGTCGTTGATTTCGGCCACGGTCACCCAACCGCGCTGGCGGCCGAGGCGAACCAGAGAGCTGTAGCCGTTGGGCACATGGTCTTCGGAATCGCTCGATGCGTCGACACCGTCGGACACACGATCGAGTTCTTCAAGTTCCGAAAGATCTTCACCGCCCTCTTCATCGGCGTCCATATCGAGATCGATCATCTCGTCGTCACCGATGTCGTCCATGTCGTCTTTCTTTGCAGCTGCCTTGCGGCCGGGCTTACGACCAGGTTTGGCCTTGGGCTTGTCTTCGCCGGCGACCTCGGTCTTCTTGGAGCTCTTACGGGGCTTCTTGGCAGGCGCAGCAGACACCTCTTCAACCAGATCATCGCTCACGATGACCACATCGCCGCCCACCTTGATTGCAGGCGCGTGCGCAATCCATTCAATGGCGGCAAGATCGGGAAAAACGATGTCAGCGACAGTGTTTTCGGTTTTTTTTGTCATAACTAAGTAAAACTTCAGCTCAGTCAGAAAAAAGAAAGAATCGGCAGTTTCAATGTCTTTATCGGCAACCTCGAATCGGCCTCATTCACCCAAAACGTGCACACACGACAAAGCCCGCAACACCTTCGAGTTCGAATGCGGGCGGTGAATTGAAAATGCTGGAAAACGATGAAACTGCTCAGAACCTTCTTATCAAGTCGACTATTTTTTCTCCAAAGCACACCCCTCAGGCACGCTTTGCCTTTACCGGCTCCATTGTTTTTCTGGTTTGATCAGGCAGAAAAACGCGTTTCCGTTCCTGCATCAAAACATGCGTCCCTTGAGTTCTCTACGAGCTGAATCGCGCACGCCGTCGGCCGGGTACACTCCCCCTTTGCCGAATCGGCCAGTTGATTGCGGGTACGCCTCTATTCTGAATCGTGTCGCTCGCCTCCGATGGATTGCTCTCATCTCCTGGGCGGTCTTTTACCGGTATCAAAAGACTCCTACACGAATTTCGCATTTTAGTCTTTTCACGGTCAAGATTCTAGTTTTTTCCTATTGTTTTACCCGGAGCAAACTCCGCCCAGAAGATTTCCTATCATGCGCGGCTTACTCGACTCGCTCACCATGCAATGCCAGGTCAAGCCCCTGACGCTCGGCTTCTGTGTCAACACGAAGACCAAACAGCAGATCAACGAGCTTGAACAGAACGAAACTCGCCAAGCCGCCGTATACAAGCGTTGCCGCCACGCTGGCCGCCTGGATGCCAACCTGTTCAAGAACCGGTAGTGTCGCCGCTCCGGTCACAGCGCTTGAAGCAAAGACACCCGTGAGAATTGCGCCCAGGATGCCGCCGACACCGTGCACGCCGAAAGCGTCAAGCGAATCGTCCCAACCCATGCGGCGCTTGAGCCCCGTGGCGCCCCAGAAGCACACGACGCCGCCGAGAAGCCCCATCAATAAAGCCGGAAGCGGCTCGACAAAACCCGAGGCCGGCGTAATCACCACGAGTCCGGCCACGGCACCGGAGACCATGCCGAGCAAAGAAGGCTTTCCGCGCAAAATCCATTCGCAGGCCATCCAGCTGCAGCCGGCCGCAGCCGCCGCAATCTGGCTCACAAGAATCGCCAGCACCGCCCGCTCATTGGCCGCAAACCCCGAACCGCCGTTAAATCCGAACCAACCGATCCACAACACGCAGGCGCCGATCATGGTGAACGTTAAGTTGTGCGGACTCATCGCTTCTCGACCATACCCCAAACGTTTGCCGATCACCAGACAACCGACCAAACCGGCAATGCCCGCATTGATGTGAACAACGGTGCCTCCGGCGTAGTCAAGCGCTCCCATCTCAAAGAAGATGCCGCCCTCGGCCCAAACCCAATGGCAAATGGGCGCGTACACAAAAGCCGACCACAACAGCATAAAGACCAGCATGGCAGAAAACTTCATGCGGCCGGCAAACGAGCCGATCATGAGCGCCGCCGTCAGCACGGCAAACGTCATCTGGAAGATGACGAAAAGATACGTGGGAATACTGCCCGTCGTCGACTTGATGTCAATGCCCCGCAAAAACACGTGATCCAGGCCGCCGACGAAAGCGTTACCCGGGGCAAATGCGAGCGAATAGCCCGCGACAAACCACAGCAAAGTAAGAGCACAACAAATTACCGTTGTCTGCGCCAGCACGGAGAGCACGTTTTTCTTTCGGCTCATTCCGCCGTAAAAAAGCGCGATCCCCGGAATTGTCATGAAAAGCACCAGCGTCGTTGCCACCAGCATCCAGGCAACATCAGCCTTGTCAATCGCGCTTTCGACCGTGTCGGCAGCTGCGCACCCCGAAATTGTCAGAAGTGCCGACAATACGGCCCCCTTGGTTGAAGTATTCATCGATGGTCTCCCTGTTTGTTTCTTATTTTGGTTTTATGTGGCTGTAGGACTTAAAGTGCCACGTCGTCTCTTTCGCCCGTGCGAATGCGCACGGCTGCAGCCAGATCAAAGACAAAAAGTTTTCCGTCTCCGATTTTTCCCGTGTATGCCGTTTTTTGAATCGTTTCAACGGCAACTTCAGCCATATCGTCCGATACGGCGATTTCGAGCTTTACCTTGGGCAGAAAATCCACCACGTATTCGGCACCTCGGTAGAGTTCCGTGTGCCCTTTCTGCCTGCCAAAACCCTTGGCTTCGGTCACCGTAAGCCCGTTGATGCCGGCTTCGGACAGCGCTTCGCGCACCTCGTCGAGCTTGAAAGGTTTGATGACAGCAACTACGAATTTCATGCGCGGCCTCCTTTTTTTGTTGCAAAAATTCCATATGCCACACAAGCAATCGCTGTGCCAGATTGCAAGAAAGCACTGTTGAATCGCATGAGTTCGCCCAAAAACACGACGAACTCTCACACGAACCAACTCACTTTGGGCTAAAGTGCTCCTCCGTCGATTCCCTCGTGTGCAACATCGACTGCTCCGAAGCGGATCAGCACATTGCTTTAGCCTCAACCGTTTCTGGTGCATTTCCTTCGCGCACCGAACTTGATTTGCCACATGCTTGCCACGTTTCTTTCCGGTCTGGGAACCGGTGCCGGTCTCATCATTGCCATCGGAGCGCAAAATGCCTTTGTCCTCCGACAGGGCCTGCTCCGTCAGCACGTGCTGCCGGTTGTTCTCGTGTGCATCGGAGGTGACATCCTATGCATTTGCGCTGGCGTAGCGGGGATGGGTGCGCTGATACGAACCAACGAGTGGCTTCTGGAGTTTTTCCGCTGGGGCGGCGCGCTTTTTCTGACGGTCTACGGGATCTCAGCCGCAAGGCGAGCGGCTTCGGGCAACGGGTCAATGGAGATTTCGGAGGTCGGTGCGGGCTCACTCATGAAGGCAATCACATCGTGTCTGGCCTTCACATTTCTAAATCCGCACGTTTATCTGGATACGGTCGTGCTGCTCGGCTCCATTGCCGCTCAGTACGGAAAGGATTTGAAGTGGACATTTGCCTCGGGGGCCCTAACGGCAAGCGTACTGTGGTTCACCGGCCTCGGTTTCGGAGCGCGACTCCTGCTTCCAATCTTTCAAAACCCGAAGGCATGGCGCATTCTTGACACGCTGATCGCCCTTGTGATGTGGGCGATCGCGCTCACGCTCGTGCTCAATCCGATCGGCTAGATGTCCGCACCATGGTGAAGCGCAAACTGCTTTTGCACTTCATCGATGCGGGCCTTGAGAACTTTGCGCTTGGCGTCAAGTCCCATGACGCGCCGGATGTCGGGCTTGGCTTCGAGCGTAGCCTGCATAAGATTGGCTTCGATGCGCTGAAGCTCAAGCCGGTCAAACGTGAGCTCCACCTCGACGCGAGCGGCATTTTCCGGTGTTTGCAGCACCATCTCTCGCGCCACCAGATCACAGTAGTGTGCGTAGTGCCGACTTGACTGCAATCGCTCCAAAATCAATTGACTCTGCAACAGCGGCTCCTCTTCTCCGGTCACGGTGCGCCAGACTTCAAGAATTTCGCGGGCGGCTTCCACCTCGCTGCCGACGAATTCCTCTTCGATGCGGGAGGAAAATTCCACGGCCAGCGCCGGGTAGTTGAGGATGTTTTGCAGCAAGCGCTCGCGAATATCTCCTGTGGGAGCTAGCGACACGGGTTCGGCGCCAGTGCCGAAAAAGGGCTTTCGTAACGCACCGCCGCCGTAGCTTCGATTGCGCCTCGCGTCAAAGCGCATCCCCGTTGCGGGGTTGGCTGCAGGGAGCTTTCTTACTGTGGCAATACCGCATAAGCGCTCAACTTCATCAGGGCTCATGCGAGCGTGCATGGCGAGTTCGCCCACCAACTGCTTGCGCAAAATGGGCGCCGAGCGCATCGACACAATCAGGGGCTTACTTTCTGCCACAAACTGGCTGCGGCCTTCGGCCGTGCCCAAATCCTTGCCTTCGGACACCGAACGCACGAAATACTGCGTAAGCGTCAGGCTCTTTTTCAATTCGTCTTCAAAGGCCTGAGCTCCCTTTTCCTTGATGAGGCTATCGGGGTCATGCTCGGGCGGTAGAACGACAAAACGGATTTCCTGATCGTCTTCCACAACGGGCAGAGCCGCCTCCAGAGCGCGACGCAGCGCGTGCTGACCGGCGCTGTCGCCGTCGAAACTGAAGTAAACCGCATCAACCGAACGCAAGAGTTTTTGCACATGCTCGGCGGTCACAGCCGTACCGAGTGCCGCACACGCTTCGGTAAAACCCGCCTGCGAAAGCTGTATCACGTCCATGTAGCCCTCGCAGACAATGGCGCGATGCTTTTCGCGGATGCTGGCTGAGGCCTCATAGAGACCGTAGATTTCACGACTCTTGTGATAAAGCGCCGTCTCGGGACTATTGAGATACTTCGGGTGCTCGTCACCGTTGAGAGTTCGGGCGCCAAATGCGATCACCTGGCCGCGTGGATTGCGGATCGGAAACATAAGACGCCCACGGAAACGATCGTAACGTTTGTCTCCGTTGTGAATCACAAGTCCGCAGCCTTCTTCTTCTTCGAGATCCTTGCTGGCGTACTGCTCGCCGAACACGTCCTTGAGCGGTTGCCATGAATCAGGCGAATAGCCCAGCGCAAAGCGAGCGGCTGTCTCTCCCGTGATGCCGCGACGTTTGAGATACTCAATCGTGCGGGTATTGGTTCTCAGACTGGCGCAATAGTAGTCGGAAGCCGCCTTCATCATGTCGGTCAGCGAGCGCACACGCGTGCGTTGTTCACGCTCACGCGGGGCTTCGGGCACCGTCATACCGATCGATTCGGCAAGTTTTCGGATGGCTTCCGGATACGAGAGCCCCTCATAGCGCATGAGAAAGCCGATGACATTGCCGGATGCTCCGCAGCCGAAGCACTTGAAGAACTGCTTTTGCTGGCTCACGGAAAAAGACGGCGTCTTTTCCTTGTGAAACGGACAGCAGCACATGAAATTCTTCCCGGTGCGCTTCAAGGGCGAGACCTTGTTGATCACTTCAACAATGTCAATGCGGCTCAAAAGCTCTTGAATGAAACTCTCTGGGATCATTTGCTGCCAGAAAAAAGAGTGAAAAAACAAAAACTGCGGTGCGCCGAACCGAGACGATTGCTCGCCGGCCTGGTGCTCACCGCAGCTTCCTTCAGCGCTACAGCCCGAATCGGACTGCAGCTCATTGCGCCTGAAACGCCTGTTAGGCCGACAGAGCTGCCTTCACAAGCGCTGACACGCGACCCATATCAGCCTTGCCGGCACACTTGGCCTTGACGATGCCCATGACCTTGCCCATGGCAGCCATGCCGCTGGCGCCGGTTTCTTCGATAGCTGCCGCCACGATTGCCTTGATGTCGTCGTCGGACATCTGGGCGGGCATGTACACCGACAACGTATCGATTTCGTCCTGTTCCTTCTGCGCGAGGTCAGCGCGGCCGGCATCCGTATACTGCTTCACGGAGTCGCGGCGCTGCTTGATAAGCTTGCCAATGACGCCGGTCACGAGTTCGTCGGTGGCCTCAACGCGGTCATCCACTTCGCGCTGCTTAATAGCGGCCAGCAGCAAGCGCAGAGCCGACAGGCGTGCCGTATCGTGTGCACGCATGGCGCTCTTCATGTCTTCGGTAATGCGTTCCTTGATCGTCATTCTTTTTCTCCAACTGCAAGAAAAAACGGCCAACTCACTGTCGAGACGGCCGTCTTTCTCTGGCTTATCAAGCTAATTCCGGCGTCTTAATCAATGCCGGCTTCAGTCTGTACTGCGCGAGCGATTAGTACAGCTTCTTGGGCAGCATCATGCTGCGAAGACGCTTGTAGTGACGCTTGATGGCAGCAGCCTTCTTGCGCTTACGTTCTGCCGTGGGCTTTTCGTAGAACTCACGGGCACGAAGCTCGGTCAGCAGGCCGGACTTTTCGATGGTGCGCTTGAAACGACGAAGCGCAACCTCAAAGGGTTCGTTTTCCTTAACGCGAATGGTGGGCATTGATAAGCACCTGATCCTAGGATGTTAGTTGTTGATACATCGCACGGGATTGCCGGCGCCGTCGTATCTCGATCGGTCGCGGGCGCAAATCCGGTGCGCCAAAAAAATTAGAGAGTCCGCATTCTGACACAAAACCGACATAAAGTAAACACAGAGACCCAATATTTTTTTGCGAATTCAGGCTTTTGTCACATCCGCGAGGCTAAACTTAGCCACCATGGAAACAGTCATTCTTCACAGTTGCTGCGCGCCGTGTTCCGCGGCCGTGCTCGAGTGGATGCTCGCTCACGACATCCGTCCCGTCGTCTTCTATTTCAACCCTAACATCTTCCCTCAGGCCGAGTACGAGAAGAGAAAAAACGAACTCACGGCACACTGTCAAAAACTCGGCGTGGAGGTCGTCGACGGCGACTGGGACCACAACGCATGGCTTGATGCCGTCAAGGGACTCGAAAATGAACCCGAACGCGGCCGCCGATGCACGGTCTGTTTCTCAGTTCGCCTGCGTGCAGCGGCCAAGCTGGCCCACGACCGTGGCATTGCCCGTTTTACCACCACCCTGGCCTCAAGCCGCTGGAAAAATCTTGACCAGGTCAATGCTGCAGGCAAAGAAGCGGCTGCTCAGTACGATGACGTTCAATACTGGGACAAGAACTGGAGAAAAGACGGTCTGCAGGACCGCCGCAATGCGCTTTTGAAGTTCTACGGTTTTTACAACCAAACATGGTGCGGCTGCGAATTTTCATATCGCGACGCCCAAAAGCGTGCTGCCGAGATAGCATCACGCATCTCGGCACAATCGAACAAAACTTCGATTTAACCTATCGACGCGCCAAAGCAAGCAGGCAGATATTGGCAAGCACCAGCACCACGCCTACTGCCTGCCAAAGTCCGAGCACATCCCCCAAAAGCACCATCGAGAAAACGATGGCAGAGAGCGGCTCGAGACACACCACCAAACCGGAGACCACCGGGGAAATGTATTTCAACCCGGTAAGATAAAGCCAGAATGCCGCCACCGTGCCAAAAACCACGATAAAGGCAAAATCGGCCGTCACCACCCAGTTCCAGTTTACATTAAGCGTCCAGGGCGGACAGAAGAAAGAAGCAATCACTCCGCCGAAGAGAAATGCCCATGCCACAACAACCGTAACACCGGCCTTTGCCGAAGGCTTCTGCGGTTGAATGCTGAAGGCCGTTGCAAACACTGCCGAACAGAGTCCCCAAACGACGGCCATCGGCGAGAACTTCAGACCGGAGAAGTCGCCATCGGTCACCATCAGCGCTACGCCGGCAGCGGCCAATACGGCACAAATGCACTCCACGGACGACATCTTCGTACCTCTTACCAGCGTCAGCCACAGACCGGCCAGCATGGGATTGAGCGTCAGAAAAATCGCAGCGGTGCCGGCATTGGAGTAGGAAATCGATTGAAAAAAGCAGAAGTGGGCCAAAAACACCAGCGCACCACTCGTGAGGATTTCCAATAAAAGCTTGCGGTCATTGAAAATCGACCACATCTTTCGAGGCATGATCAGCGTGCCGATAGCCACAAACAGCACCCCGGCTGACAACTGACGCAACGTCACAAGACCCAGAGCAAAAAAGCCGCTTTTGATCTGAAACAGATGCTGCACGGCCGTACCCATGGCGCCCCAAAAGACGGAGGCAATGACGGTAAAGAGAAAACCCAGAAAGAAAAGTCGGTTCATTTGGCTCGGACAAAATTCGTTGAGCGGATTTTAGTTGGCCTCAGGCAGCTGCGAATGTTTGATGCCGATTTTTGTAATGGCGTTTTTGCAATCATCCGAACTTTTCTGTAATATTCAGCGCTCACCGCAATTGCTTTTCCATGTATGGTGGAATTTGCGCGGTCGGAGAAGTGGCCGAGTGGCTGAAGGCACACCCCTGCTAAGGGTGCAGATCAAAAATAACTGGTCTCGAGGGTTCGAATCCCTCCTTCTCCGCCAACTATTCAAACCGGACGATCCTAGGTCGTCCGGTTTTTCTTTATCAATCGCCATTTTTCCCTTTATTTACAAGGGTTTACAGTGTTTTTGCGTTCGAGTGAGTTCGTCTTGGTTCTGTACAGACCGAGCAATTATTGATGGGTAGATTGATGGGTAGAATGGCCGAAAAGCAAGTTTTTTCTCGCTCTACCCATCAATCTACCCATCATTCGATATGGCTCGCTACGCTAAGGTCGTCCCTGTCTCGGTGCTCAAAAATCTGTCAAGCGTCCTTTGAATTGACCCCCCGAAAACGTCGTTTAAACCTGAACTCCGCTTTACATGCTCCCCACGCGGAAGACGCGAGGGGGCTCGCGGAGTCCGAGGAGCTCAAACAAACGCCGACGCTTGGCGGGGATAGTATTTCTCACCCAAGCGTTGGCGTTTTTCCTTTTATCCGCACGAACAAGTTCCAGATTTTTGATCAACGAATCGATGGAGTTGTTCGGAATCTTGAGCTGCAAATTGCCGCTTTCCACTCGCTTAGCCGTAGACATCATGATCATGCGCAGTCCAGTAGCCAACGCAGTCACAAATACCTTCCCCTGCAAAGATCTAGCCCCGACACGCAGTCGATCTCCATCCACCCAATTTTTAAGCTGATTGAAATCCTGCTCAACCAACCCTCTGGCTCGATAAATCCTCAGAGCTTCAAACGGATCATTGATGCAATTCGACCGCAACACAAAGTGCGAAGCACGCTCGGCCGTTTGATCCATCTTTGTCGTGTCCAATGCCCAGAGTTTTCGTCCTTGTTCGTCGACTCTTTCCTTGATAAATCGGCGATAGGCATCCCATAGATCGGAAGGCACTCTGCGAGCAGATTTCAACAAAGTAATGATTTCCGAGGCCTTCTTCCAAATTAAAGCTCTTTGCTCGTCAAAGACCTTGTCCATCCGATACAGGTGTACTTTCACTTTGGCGTTGAGTCTGCCGCAGGAGCAGTTTTGCTGCCAATCTTCGGCATACGTATAGGCGCAAACTCCCAGATCTCCGTCGTAAAAGGCCCCGTTCTTCAACGCTTCCATTTGTTTGTCGAAGGCCAGCTCAACGGCGTCTTCGTTTATCCTCACGCCTTGCAGAAACGACAACTCCAGATTGAGCATCTTCTGCACATTCATCAGTGTCGAGTAACCGCGATCCGTGACAAAAATGTTGCGGCTCAGATCAAACCGAGCTTCCTGCATCAACATCAGAACATCAAGCAGTGAAGAGCTGTCATTGACGGCACCATCGTACAGATGTGCAAAAACAATGTCACCTGTGCGTTGGTCACACACCACGGTGAAGTTAACCTGCTTGAGATCGGGATCGCGTTTAGCGTGTCCGTACTGAGCTTCGGCAATGGATTCCGAATAAGTCGATATGGATGTGCTGTCCAGAGCGTATTCGATTTTCTGCCCCTTCAGTTCCGGCTTCTTTTCGAAAATCTTTTCCCAAATTTCTCCCTGACGTCTATGGCGGCGTTCGAAATAGTCGAGGACTTGTTCTTTTTTGACGGCAGCCAGAATCTCTGAAATTTTTTGTCCTGAAAGAGGCGCATCCTCAGGCAACCAATTTTGTTGCCGCCAAAGATCAAAGGTCATCATGGACGTGCCGCCGGCCAATTTGTAGATGGCCAGATAAAGAAGCTTTTTGCCCAGCTGCTTGCCGAATACTTCCACAAGATGCTCAAGGATGCCATGCGATTTGGCAATTTCGACAGCGGCCCACGTCAAACCGACATTGAGAGTCGGCAATAAAGCGTTTTCCTCTTCATCGACTTCCAGCCCCGGCTTGCGAGGGAAATCGTTGAGGTACTCCTCAAGCAAGACGGGACGTTTGTTAGCGCCCCAGAACCACTGCTTTCCGGCGTACTGGGGGTGATCGATCAGAAACTTCTCGGACATGGCGATGCTGTCATCGGGCATGAGACGACCGACATGACGGCGCATGGCACGTTTGGGCTTTTTAGCCACTTTGTCCCAGCACATTTTGTAGGCCTTGATGTATGTGCGACCTTGGGCGTTGGTTTCGGCGGTGAAATTCCAGTTGACGGGGGAATTTGCGGACAACTCAGGCATTTCAAATCCCTATATATAACGTAGGGAGTATTTTAACATGAAAAGAAAACTCCCTGAAAAGTTTTTTGAACAAAATCAGAGAGCTAAAACGAGAAAATGGAAATTTTTTAACCTGAATCAAGCTCTATGGGGAGCAGGTAACAGGGAGTTCAGGGATAAGGCGTCAGCGTGGGAACGATGGAGCCTCTTCCGCATTCTTGAGGGATCAAGAAGCGTGTACGCACCGCACTCTATCGGATTGAGCTCACAAAATTTCCCGTTTGAGTCCTTAGTGCGCCAACGCCAGACGTTTTGCTTCACGGCGGACTGTTCATCACCGCTGGGAAGCACTCTGCATTCTCAAAAGATTCATCCCCTCGGTTTCTGTCGGGAGCACCCCTTCTCAACAACCTAGAAAAACAGCCATCAAAACGGAGCAACCGAACCAATAACATATAATCATTGCGGGTGATCTTCTTTCGACTGTCAGATACGATCTGAATTTCGTTGCGGAGATGCATATGAAAAAAGAGTATGTCATACCTGCAGTCTGTCTTTTGTGCGCATGTCAGATGACTGTGGCAAAAGCCGAAGGTTTTTCCCTGACGCAATGGAGTGCAAGAGGCCTGTCACTGGCAGGAGGCATGGTGGGACGTGCGGACGATCCTTCAGCCATCGCCTACAACGCTGCAGGCATTACCCGTTTGCCCGGTACGCACGTCATGGTCGGTTATGCCGCCGTTACCCCCGAGAGCACGTTTGATTTATATGAAAAAGACGGCAGCTTCTCGTCTACGACCACGGGAGCTCATATTCTGTCCGCACCGTACGCCTATCTAACCCATCAGCTTAACGAGCATTTGTGGCTGGGCCTGGGGCTCTTCTCGCGCTTCGGCCTTGACAATGAGTTTCCTGACAACTGGGCGGGGCGTTACGATCTAACCGACATCAAATTCCAGACGTTTTCCTTCGTGCCCACGCTGGCCGTGAAGGTCAACGACGCCCTGTCTCTTTCCGCCGGCGTGGAAATCATGCACGCCAGCTTGACCATGGGAAAGCAAATTCAATGCTTCCAGCGCTCAAGTGCCGGCTCCAAGAAGGCAGAAGACATCAAGATGACGCTTGACGGCTCGCATTGGGGAGTTGGGGTGCACTTGGGCGTTCATGTCCGCATGACGGACAAGCTCTCTCTGGGCCTTGCCTACAAGAGTCCAGTTACACTCCGTATTGATGGCTCGGCCGACTTTTCCCGCAATGATGCGAATCTGTTGGCTGAAATGGATCAAGTGCCTCACGCTATTGATACCGGCGTACACGGCAGAGTGCGTCTACCTGACTCCCTTGCCGTGGGCCTGACCTACTATCCTTTGGACAATCTCAGCATCGAACTAGGAACCGTTTTTACTCGTTGGTCAACTTATGATTCCCTGAACATCAGATTTGATTCCGACTTTGAGTCAAGCTCCGCCAAAAAATGGCGCAACGGATGGAACTTCAATGCCAGTGTGGAATACGAACCCATGGACTGGCTTGCCCTGCGCGCAGGCGTCTGGCACGAAACGTCGGTCACCAACGAAGCCCACGCAGACTTCATGGTGCCGGGACACGGCCGCACGGGCGTCAGTTTGGGCACTGGCTTGCGATGGGAAAACTGGAATGTCGATATAGGCTATGCCCATCTATGGATGCGCGGGCAGGACTATTCAAGTTTTGAGAGCAGCGACTTGGACAGCGGTAAGAGTCACGACCTGTCGGCCAATATTTATTCCGTCTCCATCGGCTATGCATTCTGACATCCGGACGGAATTGAGCAAAAAGTGAAGCAACTGTCGTCTATTGGCTACAAGTGCTTCACTTTGTCTTTGGTGTAAATTCTTTGCGCACCTGTGCCTCCCTTGCTCGAATGATTTGATCTCATTGGCTTGAGCTCCGAGATTCGTATCGATCGCATTTATGGCGCACTGAATACTCGCAACCACCTGAACGCGAAGACCCGTAGGGTGGACAACATTGAAGTACGAAATGTCTATACGAGGCTTTATGCTGTTTGCGATCAGCATTGACGCATTTCAAATCCAACTCATACTCCTGCATCTGTTTTTGCGACAAAAAACAATCACTGCTTGAAGAGAAATCCTCTTCGATTGATTGGTTTCTTATTGACGGACTAAATGGTTGCTTATTGTCGCGAACTCGCCAGCATGCCGAGCACCTGATTGACTTCCTGAAGTCGTTTTTCCAAAGCCGCTGACTCTTCCCTCACGAAAAAATCGACAAATTTTTCGATGCGCGTGCGCTGCGGGTGCGTCGCCAAAAAGACGATTGACGGCAGCCATTGCGGTCGATGCCAGCCTCGCAGCACCGGCACAAGATTGCCTGCCTCCACATCCGACTTCACCACGGCGTAGGCTAAATCCAATGCGATGCCCGCGCCGCTCAATACGGCCTGTCGGCAGGTCAAGGCGTCTCCGACATGCGCGCGTTTAGAGACGAGCGGCGCGCGCTCGAGCTCTCGTTCAAGGTACTGGGTTTGCGGATACCAACGGCCGCCGCGCAGAAAAATCACGTGTCCAGCCAGATCGGCAGGCTCCTGCGGCACACCGTGGCGTGCCAGGTACGCGGGGGCGACAACGGGCACGTTCAGAATTGAACCCAAAGTGCGAATACAGAGGTCCGACGAGGGTCTGGGTGTATACGGCAGATAGACAATGTCCACGCTCCCCGGGTGAAGATCTTCGTGATCCTTGTCCGTGATGATCGAGAGGTGCAGATGGGGATCGACGGCTTCGTAGGCGCACATGCTCGCAAAGCTGCTTTCCCGCGGCGTATTGGCCGGAATTGCGATAAATAGATTCAAACTGCCGCAGCAGACGTCGTCAATCATTTGCCGAAGACGTGAATGGCTCTCGACCATCTGCTCGACTAGCGGCAGGACACGCCGCCCGAGCGCAGTGAGTCCAACCGGTCTGACGTCGTGATCCGTGAGCACTGCGCCCAACTGCGCCTCCAGATTTTGGATCAACCGCGTGCACTGGGATTGGTCGAGCCCCAGCGCAATAGAGGCTCGCTTGACGCCGCCCCCGTGCCCGATGCAGGAAATCACCTTCCAAGCCAAAAGATTATTGTCCGGTGTCATAAGTACCCACGCCTAGATTGCTGTTTTTGCAATCTAATTGAAATTGTAGCAATTTCCCCTCTTCTTTCGTGCATACACTCTTTGAACAACAAAGGGACAAGAACCCTTTGACTACCACATCAGAAGGAGAGAGATATGACAATTTCCCGCAGATCGCTGTTGAAGTCTTCTCTTGGCGGAATCGGCCTTTTTGCTGGCGCACAGAGCGTCATGGCCGCAACACCGCAATGGGATGAAACGGTCGACGTAATCGTTGTCGGCTCCGGATTTGCCGGGCTGATGGCCGCCTATATGGCAAAAAAAGCTGGCTGCGAAGTCGTCATTTTGGAAAAAATGCCTTCTGCCGGCGGCAACTCGATCATCAACGGCGGCATCATGGGCGTGCCGGGCACGGAAATACAAAAGGTCAAGGGCATCAAAGACTCCCCTGAGCAGATGGCGCAGGACATGCTCAAAGCCGGCCTTTACATGAACTATCCCGAAAAGGTCAAGGCCCTCACCGAAGAAGCCCTTCCGGCCTACAACGTGCTGGTGAACGAACTCGGCGTTGAATTCTCCGACACGATTCTCAAGCACGAAGGCGGCCACTCGGTTCCGAGAAGCTGCTACCTCAAAAACGGCAGCGGCTCGGGCATCGTCACCAAGCAGCTCGAAGCGCTCAAGAAGTTGGGCGTCAAGCCCCGCGTGCGCTGCCGCATGGAAAAAATCATTCTCAACGACAAGGGCGAAGTCGAGGGCCTCGAGGTGCGCGAAGGCTACCGCTTCCCGCGTGAGAACTCGGGCAGAGTCAAGATGATCCGCGCCAAGAAGGGCGTCGTGCTCGCCTACGGCGGCTTTGGCGCCGACGCGCAGTACCGCTCGATCTTCGATCCGAAGTTGGGCGAGAAGTTCCAGTCGACGAACCAGCCCGGCGCAACCGGGCAGGCGTGGCGCGTTGCCGCGCAAGCCGGCGTGCAGATGACGCAGGAGGACTGGATTCAGTGCCTGCCCTACACGAGCCCCGACGAAAAGGGTTTCGGCCTCGGCTGGGCCTGGGCCGGCCACACGCAGGCCTACGGCTTCTGGATTGATGCTGCGACGGGCGAGCGCTTTGTGAACGAACTCGCCGACCGCAAGATCCGCTCCGACGCCATAATGGTCCGCGCCAATCAGGGTCATGAGTGCCTCTCCGTGGGCGACAAGAAGTGCGAGGAGCTTTTCCAGGTCATTCGTCCGGGCTGGACGCAGCGCATTCTGAAGAACAAGGTCTGCATGCGCTACGACACGCTCGAAGAGATGGCGAAGGCCCACAACATTCCGCTTGAAAAGCTCAAGAAGACGGTGGCCGAGGTCAACAAGTCCGTTGAAACGAAGGTCGACCCTCTGGGCCGCCGCGTCAACGCCGACTTGAAGCCCCAGACCGAAGGCCCCTGGTACGTCACGCGACTGCTGCCGAAGGTGCACCACTGCATGGGCGGCATTCTCACCACGCCCAAGGCCGAGGTCATGTCCGTCACGGGCAAGGTCATCCCCGGTCTCTATGCGGCCGGTGAAGCAACGGGCGGCGTGCACGGCGCCGTGCGTCTGGGTTCGTGCGCCATTACCGACTGCATCACCAACGGCATGATTGCCGGCCGCGAAGTGGCAAAGCGCTAATCCGGTGAGCATATAAAGCGCTGAATGCCGGAGTTTTTCCGAGCTCCGGCTGTCATCGCGAGAAGCCTCACAGGGGAGAAGGTTCTTAAAAAAAACTTTCTCCCTTTTTTCTTCCCTGTTTTGCCCCTTCACGCAGGAGCCGGCTGATCGGGACAAAAGGCTTTATATAGCCCGAATATGGCCCACAGTCCATCAATCCTTCTTGACGGCGGGCCTGACGAAGAAGTTGATCCTGTCCTTTTCAAGCACCATCGGGGGCGTCTTCTTTCCGTCTTCGATCTTGCGGATGCCGGCAAAGATGATCATGTTCTCGGGCAGGTATCTGACGGATGCGCTCAGAACGTTCGTCCAGTTGACGGCGTTCTTCTGCCCCGAGAGCGTGTCGATCTCTGCGCCGGGAATGCGGTAGGAGAGCTCCTTGACGCTGCGCTCGCCAAAGTAGGCAGGCGGCACCGTCACCACTTCCTTGGCCTTTCTCATGTTGAGCGAGATCGTGCAGTGATCCTCGCGCGGGCGCTTGACGTCGTAGTCGAAGCACCCCATCGATTCGTCCACCACCGCCACTGCCTCGACGTGCAGGCCGTCGATCAGCATCACGTTCTTGTAGTCGGCGTTTTCGACCTTGATCGTTGCCTTGGGAAAGAGGTCCTTCAAGGTGGACTCCATCGCCTGCGACCACGCTTTGCCAAAGACAAGGCGGGCCTCACCGAACGTGGGAGCCGAGGTCTGCGGCACATAACCCATCGCAAAGGTTCTTTCGATCACGGGAGCCGGACCAAGGGCGCTGGAAAGAAGCGAAACGCCAAGTCCAAGACCAAGAGCGCTGCCCCAGTTTCCCGTTCCGGGGAGAAAGCCGCTGCCCGCGGCGGCGTGAAAGCTCGAGGCCCAGCCCGCGGCATCAAACAGCAGCGACCCGTCATCGGCAAGCGGTGCGTCCTCAGGAGCCTTGACGTCTCTGACGCTCGTGATTCCCCAGGGAGCGACAAGATTCTTTGCACGGCTCATTTTGTCGTTGTAGACGCGAGCGCCGTCGTCGACGCTCGAAACGGAGGCGCAGCCGGCGACAAACGTAGATGCGAGGGCAACAACTGAAAGCAAAAGCGTTTTGCGCATGAATTGCGGTTCCTTTTTTTCTTTTGTAAAAGCGTTTTGTGAGGGGCCACAAAAACGGCGCGGACAGCCTACTGTCTGCGCCGGATTTTCGCCAACCTTCATTGGCCGGGTCTTCATTGGCCGAGCCGCCCCGAAAGAGCGGGTGCAGCCGACGGAATTCACCGCGGGATCAGTCGATCCACTTCACCTGCAGCTGCTTCAGCTCGCCTCTGCGGTCAAGCAGATCCCAAGCGTAGTTCATCGCTCTTGCGTAGTCGGCGTCATCGGTCGGCAGCATGAATCCCATGTAGTTGACCGGGGTGAGCGGCTTGTCAATGTAGGCCGCGTAGAGCTCCTTGTACTTCTTGGCGTACTGAAGCGCCTCAGCCGTTTCCGTAATCATCACGTCGCCCTTGCCGGCGGCAATTAAACCGGGGATTTCGAAGTTCTTATCGTGGGTAGAGACCTGAGCTTTCATGAGGTGCGTGAGCACGTACTGCTCGTTGGTGCCGCCGGGGTTCTTGATGACGCGCACGTCGGGCTGATTGAGATCCTCAGGCGTTTTGAAGCGATCCTTGTTCTTGATGTTGACGAGCGCCACCTTGCCGAAGGGCGCGTATGCCGGCAAAAAGTCCGCAAAGAGAATGCGTGCCGGCGTACGCGTGATGCCGCCGACGACAACGTCGAATTTGTTGTTGCCGAGGTCGTCAGCCATCGTTTTCCAGCTTGTCTGAACAAATTCGACCTCCCAGCCGAACACTGCGGCGATTTCTTCAACAAGTTCAATGTCGTGGCCAACGAACTGTCCGTCCTTCTTCAACGAAAACGGCCAATAGTCCCCGGGGGTTCCGACGCGAAGCGTATTCGTCCCGACGATGTTATCAAGACGATCGCCGGCAAATACCGGCGCGGCAAGTCCAGCCGAAAGCACGGCGCCGCACAGCGCGGCGAGGAAGGTTTTGCGCATACATACTCCTTGCTTGTTTCAAAGCGCCTGTCTGCAGCAACAGGCACGTCACTGAAATCTAGCAAGAGCAGGAACGCCGTGCTTAAGACTCAACACAATGAGGACACGACAAAGGCAAAAACGCAACACACCGGCTGTCTAGAACTGTCAATGCGACAGATGCCTAGTCTTTTTCGGAAATCACAACCGCTTGTATCCGCAGCCTGCGTGCGGCGCCCTTTCTCTTCAAACTTTTTGCAAGCAAACCTCTCCACGTAGGCCGAGCCTGTGGCAATTGCGACGAAGTATGACGCAGCCTCAACCACAATGTCAGCACATGCCAACGCAAACGCCAGCGTTTCACCCTGCAGGCTGTCAGCGACTGATTGCCTTGGGAATGAAAAACGGCATTGGATTGTGACCGCTTTCTTTTGGGCAAATTTCGATGAATCGTTCAAATTCCGCAACTCCCAACACGCCAACCGCTCTCGAAAAGGCTCGGCGCCTGACGACAGTACTGCTTGCGGCGACAAGCTCAAGCTTTGAAATAATCTCTTCGGCCACGGCCCTGGAGGCCGCACAAAAACTTCAGAAGGAAAATCATGCGCAGGATGAGCAGCTTGCATCACTGCTTTGGCTGTTTCCCATCGAGCAGAGACATCAGCTTGCTCCCTCCTACTTGCTGCCTGTCATTGATATGCTGCCGGCGCTTTGGAAGGACTGTCTCTTGCAGCTCGACCGAAAGCCAAACGAGGAGACGCCGGCGCTTGATTTAACCCGGGTGCCGCAGCTGGCCCGCACGATTGTCGCCACCTACCTGTGCGTTCTCAGCAAACACGGGATCAGGCAGGTTTACGACACCTCCGCCGGCACGAACACTGCACCATCGCTAAAGCAATTTCTGAGCAATTTCCACAACCTCGCTCTGGCTTTCACTCAAAATTGCGCGGACATGACGGCCGATTACCTGCTCAGTTCCGTCTGCGCCGCCATTGAGCGTGCCGATCTTTCATTTGATCTGCTTCCCGAATCCACCTGGGTCTGGGAGATTTCCGAAGCAGAACACGAACCTCAGGAATATCCTGGCGACAACCTCGCGCACTTGCAAACCTTTCTCCGAAAGTTCTGGCTCACGACGGGATCGTATTCCGAACCGCACCCGCTGGCCCGGCAGGTGTTCTACGTGCGCGACGAAGCCGATCACTCGGGCATGCAGGGAGCCATCGACCGACTGATGGCCTCGATCGCCGTGCGCTTCCCGTCGCTTTTTGTCATTCGCAAGGAACGCTTTACGCAAAAGCACCGGCAGGCCTGCTGGAGCCGCTGCGCCATCCTCTCGTGGCACGGAGGATTGGCGTTTGACAGCAGACACAAATGTCTTCTCGAATCCCAATCGGCCGATCCGCTCACGGAGTTCTTCCGTTTCGCAGACATTCCGTCATTGGATGATCAACGCCGACAGCTCACCCAATTGACGGTACGCAAGGATTGAAAAGCGCCTGTCTTCGTTTTCGTGCCGACGGCAAAACGCCTGCACCAAACAAAATGCCTTTCCTCATCCTATGAAAAGAACGCTGGCTTTTGAGATCCTTACGTCAATGCAGGCGTCGTTACGATGCACGGATCTGCACGGAAGGAATGAACCAACCTAAAATGCATTTTGACTCCCGCTGAGAATTAGCTTGATGCGGAGCCTGTTTGTCGCCAGTCTTCCGACAAGGAGAATCGAAATGAGTCAACGCCGTCCGAGATTTCCTCTGCTGAAGGCGATCAGTCTTTGTCTTACCTTCGGAGCGAGTCTTGTTGCTCCCGCACTGGCCTGCACGGGCATCACGCTGACTTCGAGCGACAACGCCCGCCTCGTTGCCCGATCCATCGAGTGGGGTGAGAGCAAGCTCGACAGCAGACTTGTCGTAAACGGCCGAGGACTTACCGTTCAAACACGAACGGTCAACGGCCCTGCCATGAAGTACGTCGGAAAATTCGGCTATGTCGGCGTACGCATTTTTGATGACAGCTTCATCGTCGAAGGCTTAAACGAAAAAGGGCTTTCGGCCGGTCTCTTCTTCTTTCCCGGCTACGGCCGCTATCCCGACTATCAGGAAAAATTGCGCGGCAGTACGGTGTCGGACATGCAGTTCGTCGCCTGGATGCTTGCCAACTTCGAATCGGTCAAGGACTTGAAGAAAGCGCTGCCCAACATACGTATATCGGCCATCATTCCTCAGGCTGGAACCCTTCACTACAGGGCCGCCGATGCCAGCGGCGAGCAGATCGTCATTGAGATCATCGACGGCATCATGCAGGTTCATGACAACAAGCTCGGCGTTCTCACGAATTCCCCGGACTTCCGCTGGCAGATGACGAATCTCAACAACTACGTAAACCTCCGCACGGGCCCCGCCGCACCGGTCGACTGGGGCAACATCAAGCTGTCAGCCTTCGGCGTAGGAGCCGGCATGATGGGACTGCCGGGCGATATTTCACCGGCTTCGCGCTTCGTGCGCGCAGCCTTCATGCAGGCGAGCGCCCCGGCACTGGCCACGGCCCGGGACGCCGCCGTCTACAGCTTCACCATTCTCAACAGCTTTGAGATTCCCATCGGGCTCGAGCTGCATGACCGGACGCAGCGCACTGACCTTGTCAGCGCCACGCAGTGGACAAGCTCCAGCGACATGACCAACGGCATCTTTTATTACAAGACCGACGTCAACGCACGCATCCGCAGCATCGACCTCAAGAAAATCGACTTTTCCAAGGCGCAGAGCCGCGTCATGCCGCTTGAAACCGTCACTGAGCAGCCGATTGAAGCAGTGGACATTCGTTAAACGTCAGACGCCCCACACGAACTTTTCGGATTTTCAACTGTTTTGGTGGTTCCCTTTGTCAGGGATCGGCTTACGGCTTGCCTGCGACGTTGACACAAACGTCTGCGAGGCAAGCCGATTTTTTTCATGTCGTTAATGAAATAATTCTCATTTATTATTTCCCCGACTTTCATTTCAAGGGCACGGACGTAAAAAGCGTCAGCAGTTATTTCAAATCTTACGGATCGTGCATGTTTCAGAAACACCGTTACAAACCCGCGCATCTGCACCGGGAGAGTTCATAGAATGACCTTTTGCGCCATGCCGCACCAGGCTTGCCCTGTTCAACCGTGACAAGCGCTTCGGAATGCGGCATTCGAACCACCTCTTAGAAAGGTCTCTATGTCCTCACAAGCCGTACCCACCAATTCAAGAGTGTCCTGGCTCGATCTGGGTCGCGTCATCGCCATGTTTGCCGTCATCGGCATCCACTATGCGAGTCCCGACTTTCACGCCGTTGACAACACCGCCTCCTCCCAATGGCTTCTAGGCACGTTCTGGATGTCGTTTTTGAAGGGAGAAGCCTCCACGCTTTTCTTCATGATCTCGGGCGCCCTGCTGCTGCCGCGCAGCAGCACGTCCGATCCGAGACGAACGTTCGGTCGCGTAGCGAACCTTCTGTTTCCGCTGCTCGTCTGGAGTCTTCTGATACTCGGATACCCCGCACTGACATCCGGCGCCGAGTTCAGACCGCAGGATCTTTTGTTCAAACCCGCCTACTACCACCTGTGGTTTCTGTACGCCATGATCGGCGTCTACATCTTCCTGCCGTTGATCAAGGCGCTCTATGACAAGATCGTCTCCGACATCAGCTTCAAGGTGTACTTTCTGGTCCTGAGCTTCATCGTCTTCGCGCTCAATTCCTACGGCGCCGACAAAACCATCCCTGTCTTCGGACTTGAGGTCTTCTTCGGCTACGGCATGCTCTTTCTGCTGGGCGGCCTGACGCACGATCTCATCCGAACGCTCTGGAGCAACCCGGCCGACACGCGCAAGGTGCGGCTGACATCCGGCATCCTCTTTGTGGTGCTCAAGGCAATTACGTTCGCACTTTTGTTTCAGGAAAACGTCCATGCACTGAAAGCCACGGAACACTGGATCAACAACTTCCAGCTGCACATCGTGGTTACCTCCATGTGCTTCCTGGTGTTTCTGTCGACCTTCAGAATCACATCGCCCCGCATCGTTTCGGCACTGAGCTGGCTGAGCAACAAAATCTTCGTGATCTACTTCCTTCACGCGCTCATCCTGCATTGGGTCAAGGGGCTGGTGAGCTTTCCAACGGCCGCCGCCATCCCGCTTTACACCGTCCTGAACTTCGCGATCTGCCTGACCTTTGCGGTAGTAGTACGGCGCACGCTGCCCACGCGGCGCGTGCTTGGCTAATTGACGACGGTACACCTTGATGCGTACACAGTTGGCGAGACGACCTCTGTGACCCAAGCAGCATTTCGACGCTGAGCTCGAAATGCTGCTTTTTTTCATGTAAGCCCCAAAATAAGAGTGCAAAAAAGGAGGGTCCTGAGCAAGTCAGGTTCCTTTTGGCTACTTTTCAATAAAAGCTACGGATCAAAAACCGCAGGCATTTCGCAGATGATCACCCCCGTGTCTCTTTCGATCATCTCATTGCCGCACATGACCAGCGGCGTCTGTCTGCGTAGATTTTTGAGGTTGCTCTTAAGTCGTTGAACCAAGACGTTCGAGGTTGTCCCCCTCATTGACACTCTTAAACATCCGACCGTTCACCAACACCGAATAAATGATCCTGCACAGCAAATGGCCAATTGCCACAACGGCACGCTTTTTGCCTCGACGTAACTTAAAAGCCTCAAAACGACTGCGTAAGCACAGATGGCTCAATCCGATGCCCTGTGAGCATTCGGTGATCGTACGGCGTAGCCATTTGTTGCCCTTGGGAGATCTTCCGGAATGGCTTTTGTTGGCTGAAATATTGTTTCCCGGGCAAATTCCCAACCAAGAGCAAAACTTCTCAGAATTGGGGAACTGTTGTTTGAGATCGGAACAAAGTTCAGCAAATATCAGACGAGCAGAATCTTCTTTGATCCCGGGAATGCTCATTAACAACTTGATCTGTTTGGCGTAGGGTTTCTGCAACTGACGCAACCGATTCATGGCGGCATCAGCATGCGTTTGTGTCCTTTCGATCAGAAGTTTTTCGTCCAGAAGTTGTGCTCGCATCGTGTCGGAAATTTCAAAGTCCAGTGCATCGATAATTTTTTCAGGCGGAGCTTTTAAACGAGCCGATCTTTCAATGACAGTTTCAGCAAAATCCGGCGCGTCATTGAGTTTGGATTCGAGAATGGCTGTTGCGGCCAGTCCTCGTACATCGCTGAAAACCGATGAAGCCCTCAATCCGGCAGCATTAAGCAACTTCTGATAGACATTGGTTAGATTGGCTGTCGTTTTCTTTAACGTTTGATAGCGTCGGGCGATGAGCCTCATTTCCCGAAAAATGCGGGGAGGCACAAAGGAAGCTTTGATGATCCCCATACGGGCAATCTGGGCAAGCCTGACCGCATCTTCTCTGTCGGTTTTTCGGCCGATGATGCCTTTGACGTCACGTGCATTAACCAACATCAACTCTTGAGTTGTAAATCCAACGTCCTCAAGTGCTTCATAAGGACTCGTCCGTGAACCGGACGATTCTTCCTGCATCACCATTTGCAAGAGCAACAGGGGCTTGGCCAGAACAACCGACAAGGCAGGTGGCGATCACAAAACCGCAGATGAGAGTTTTCATATCAGTAGGAGTCAACAAAGGCCTCCGCATGGAGGCCCGGAATCATTAGGCACGGGGAATCATCAACAATTGAACTGATGGAAGACCTTGGCAATTGCCTGCCAGCGGCCATCAAGTTTGATAAACGTCAGGTAGTCGTTGTAGTCGGCACCGATGGCATCCTTTTCCATATCGATTCTCACCACAGCGGTCGTAGGCGTGATGGCAAGCACGTCCAGATGGGTCTTGATGTCGGGAGCGCTGCCGTTCTGACGCACAAAGTCATAGAGGTTGCCGATGGGGCCGCCCAGCAGAGTTTTGCCTCCGGCAAGCCCGTACATGATGGCTTCCTTATGAAATGCCTTGGCGACCGTATCCGCGTCACCCGTACGCAGACCTTCGACATAGTAACGGGCGGCTTCGAGCACGGCATCGTACTCCTCGACCGAGACCATCTTGTTGTTAGCACAGCTGCAGTCAGTCATTTGATGCTCCTAAAACAAATCTGTAGCACTTGCTACGGAAATAATTCTATATCATTCACTAAGTAAGTCAAGAACGATTTGTCTAAGCATCACAACATCAAATGACCGAAAGAAATCCCTCCTCCATATCGTTTGCCAGATCCAAGGGACGCCCCCGTTCGTTTGACATAAATCAGGCGCTGATGACTGCGCTGCGCATTTTCTGGAAACTGGGCTATGAGCCGGCGTCTGTGGCCGTTCTCTGTAAGGCAATGGGCGTCAAGCCGCCGAGTTTTTATGCCGCGTTCAAAAGCAAGGAAGCGCTTTTTCTGGAAGCGGTGAATTTTTATGAAGCGCAGTACTGGACCGATGTCCTCAAGCGATTTGAGGAATCGCCAAAGCCCATTGATGTTGCGTTGGCAGAGTTCTTTCAGGAAGCTGCGTCAATTCTTTTGAATCCAGACAATCCGAGCGGCTGCATGGTGGTGCTGGCTGCTGTCAATATCGCTCCAAAGGAAAAGCGCATTGCCGAAACAGTCAAAAAGATTCGATCTCAAACACGTGATTTTTTTGAGAGACGCTTAAAGAAATCGCAAGATGCTGGCGAAATTGCAGTCGAAGCTGACGTATCTGCATTAGCTGATGCGCTCAACATCATGCTCGAAGGCATGTCCATTCAGGCTAAAGATGCCATGCCGTTGCAAACACTGCGGCAAGCGGTTCAGTACGTTCCGAATTTGTTGCGTCCCTACCTGAAACAACATCAATAGTCGACGAATATGTAACCCCTGTCAGATTTCGGCAAGAAACGGAGAAGCATTGCAGCAGTGGGTTAGAAGATGGTACAAATTGGGGCGGATGACCCGCCCCGTCTCATATTGAGATATAGAAGACTTCCCTTTCAAAAGAGTTTCTCCGGGAAACTTTCCAAGCAACTCTACCTGTTACCCTCAAAAGATTGCTGGGCCGTCGGCCCATCCGTAGCGCACTCCTTCTCCGCCAAAAATTACAAAAACTGCGCGTTAGTGATTAGTGATAATCACCTTGAAGTGCAAAGGAAAAAGGGCTTGAGAAAATTTGTTCGCAGGCCTTTTTTCTTTTCTGTTGTCTTCGGCACCAAAAAACCACATCCCCCAAGAAGGCGGATGCCGCTTGCCGTGAACCAGTGTGACTAAGAGAAAAGTCATCTCCGGCAGCAACAAGGAAGCTTGTGACGCCGGCAAGAAAATTCACTAGCATCGGTGACTGTAACCGTTTATCAAAAAGCGTCAAATATGACTCTTTTGCTATAATATCGCAAATTCTTTCTGTTTTAACTGCAATGGACCTTGCTACTCACACCTCCGCCATGGTCTTTTACAGAAAGGAACGTGGCCTGTCGCAAACCGAAGTTGCCCGAGCAATGGCCACGACTCAATCGGCGGTTGCGCGTCTCGAAAAACGTCTGCTTACAGGAGCCGACGTCACCTTATCTGCTCTCCAGCGGTATGCGGAAGCAATCGGATTGAGCATTGAATTGACACTTAAGCCGGTCAAGCAACGATACGGAATTTTTCCCAGTGCTGAATCTGCAATTGCGGCCGCTGTCCATACATCGGCATGCGAAGGCCGAACGGTTCCTGCTAATGAAGTTGAAGATCTATGGAAAATGGTTCGAGGCGAAATTTCCAGACAAGATCTGATCAAGAAATATGTCGCCGAAGCTCTCGCAAAGCAGGAGGCGCGCGACCGTGTCTGATGAGTACGATTACAAATACGATTCTCTGGAGGATCCTTATGTCTATCCTGGCACCCAGATATTGCGAAACAAATTCGGGATCAAACATCAGGACCTGCTATTCGAATTAGAGAGTCAAATCACAAACTCTAAGTTTGTTAAATCGAAGCGAAGTGACGACGATATTCCGACTGGGAACTTCGATCTTAAGCACCTTCAAGCTGTCCATAAGTATCTTTTCGGCGAGCTTTACGATTGGGCTGGAGAGATTCGCAAACAAGGATTCATCAGCAAGGGGCAATCCGTCTTCTGCTTTGCTCCTATGATCGAGTCGTATGCCCGCGGAATCTTTAGCAAAATGCAGCGAGAGAATTTCTCCGAAATGGAGGTTAAGCAGTGCGCCTGTAGATTGGCCTACTACCTGTCGGAAGTTAACGCACTGCACCCATTTCGTGAAGGAAACGGACGATCTACACGCCTGTTCTTCCAGATCTTTGCCGACAAACACGGATGGACCTTGTCTTTTGAAAAGATTTCCCATGTTACGTTGGTCGAAGCGATGATTGAAAGCATGAACGGATCCTTGGTTCCGTTAAGCGAGCTACTGGAGAAATGTCTATCGCGACAAACAAGTACATAACTATCGGCGACTTTGCGATGTCACTGGGGTAACCTGAACCGGTGATAGCTCCTTCTTCGGGCTATCACGTTTGTGAATCGCAATAGATAAAATCCGCACAACTTTTCCAAAAGTGCATCGACCGCTGCAAATATTTCAGATCAAGGCGGTTTTATTGTTGCGCCTGCTCGATTAACTTGCGAGCTTCCAATTTTTTTCGTCAGCCTGACCAATGCTTCTACTACAAGTCCTCGGTATCTCCGTCGCACTTTCCATCGACGCCATGGTGGTCGCTCTATGCTGGAGCGCTACCTGCAAACACGTTACGACCAAACACATTTTTCAGTTTGCCGCCGCGTTTGGCTTCTTCCAGTTTCTGATGCCGCTCGCAGGCGGACTTGCCGGAAATACCGTTGCGGATTTGGTCAGCTCCTGGGATCACTGGATTGCTTTTACACTGCTTGCCTGGGTTTCGGTCTCGATGGTCCGCGAAGCATTCTCCGAAGAGGAAGAAGAATCTGACTTGTGCCAAGTCTGCGGTACCATCCCCTGGGGAACGCTCCTGACGCTGTCGGTTGCCACAAGCCTTGACGCACTGGCCGTCGGCTTTTCGTTTGCCATGGCTAAATTCCCGATCCTCTGGCCCTCGGTCGTCATTGGCTCCGTCTGCTTTGTGCTGACAGCTATTGCCGTTATGCTCGGCAGCAAACTTTCAAGCAAAGCAGCTCGCCACAGCGCCAAGCTCTCGCTTTTCGGCGCCGCCGTCTTGTTTGCCATCGGACTTAAAGTACTCTACGAGCATGATGTATTCCAAGGTCTGTTTTGAGTTTTTGTTTGATCTCAGAGACTCAGTTTGCTAGGCTAAGTTCGTTAACGTTTGAGTTTTTCGACGCTTTTCAATCATGTCTGCAGCGCCCAAACAACCCCCCGCCCGCGCTTCCCGTAAGCGCTTCTTCATCCTGCCCGTGCAAAGTTTCACGGAAGAATTAGGCGAACGCATTTCCGCCGCACGCCGCTGCTGCAAGCTGACGCAAGAGGAACTGGCGCAAAAAAGCCGTACGTCGCTCTCAACCTACAAGCGCATAGAAAGAGGCGACACCACGGTTTCAATCGGTACGATCCTGAGCGTGTTGCATGTTCTCGACAATCTGGAAAGCTGCGAGGATATTCTCGCCGATGTTCTGCAGGCTTCCCACGGCAATCGTTTGCCGCAGCGCGTGCGCCACAAGAAAGCAACCGCCCTCCAGGAAGCCGCCAAGGAACCTCGAACCCAAGCCAAAAGCGTGCGCCGCAAGAAGGATTCCACCTCTAAAAAAGCCACCAAGACGAAAAAAACGACTCGTTCAGTCAAAAGCTGACGGCCTTACTGCCAAGAGTCCGGTTCGTTCCAGAACTGCATCAGACGCTCAAGCTTGAGCGTCTTTGTGTATGGCGGCAGGCTCTGCCAGATCTTCTTGCCGTAGCCTGCGCGTACCAAGCGCACGTCCCCGATGATCAAAATGCCTCGATCGGCTTCGCTGCGAATCAAACGCCCTGTGCCCTGCTTGAGTGCAATAGCTGCCGCCGGTACGGACAAAATGTTGAACGACGACTGTCCCTGGCTGTCGAGCCACTTGCAACGCGCGTCAAAAACCGGGTCTTCCCGGTTGGGAAACGGCAGCTTGTCGATGATCACAAGCGAAAGCTGGTCGCCCTTGATGTCAATGCCTTCCCAAAAACTCATCGTCGCCACCAAAATGGGGTGCTGCTCATGGCGGAATTTGTCGAGAAGCTTCTCTTTGGATTCCTCGCGCTGCACCAGAACCGTATAGTCGCGCCCATTGGCGGCGATGTGTTCGCGCAGCTGCTCGGCCGCGCGCTCCATGCCTCGATAACTGGTGCACAGCACAAAGGCTCGCCCCTGCACCATGTCAATCACTGGCCACACCTGCTCGATCAAAGCATCGGTAAATTCGTCGCGCGCCACGCCAGATTTGAGATTGGGCATATCAGGCGGCACATAAAGCATGGCCTGATTTTCATGATCAAAAGGTGAGTTCCAAGCGTGCTCTTCGGCGCCTTCGATGCCGAGCGCCTGCGTAAAATGCTTGAACTCACCCTCGCCCACCGCCATCGTGGCCGATGTGAAAACCCAGGCGGTTTCTTTGCGCAGCTTCATCATCTGCGAGAACGGCTCGGCAATGTCAAGCGGAGTCACCGTAAGACGCGCTTCGCTTCGTGTGCGGGAGATCCAACGCACCAACGGCTTTTGTTCCGGCGGCATCGGCATACCGGCATGCTTAAGCCAGATCACCCACTGCTTGATGTCCTGCAAGACGGCAGTGCCCGATTCAACGAAGACGCCCAGATCTTCACTCATCTCCACGTAGGGGGCCGCCGCCTCCAGCAACACCTCCAGAACGAGCGCGGCGTTTTCCAGATGTTGCGTCGAGCCCTGCATACCATTGATGGTTTCGATATTGCGGCTGTCGCCTTCGAGCACTCCGGCAGCTTCTAACCCCAGCACGAAGTCATAGAGCGACTTTTTGATCGTCTGGGTGATGTCGTCCCATGACGTCCCTTTTGGGGCTCCGCTTCTGAATTTACCCATCAGAATCGGGCGCATGCTGTCGACAATTTCTCGAATGGCCGTGGTCGACAGTTCGCTGCCGAAATAGTTTGTGGCAATTTCAGGCAACTTGTGCGCTTCGTCGAAGATCACGGCATCAACTCGCGGCAGCATGCCGTCGTCCTGACCGCCCTCGAGCTCCATGGCCGCCGCCGAAAGAAAGAGATGATGATTGACAACGATGACATTTGCCTTCTGCGCTCTCAAGCGCGCACGCGTCACAAAGCACTCGCGCGCGTGCTGGCAGTGTTTTCCGAGGCAATTGCCTGCGGTGCTTGTCACGGAAGGCCACACAGCGCTGTCTTCGGCCACACCGCTGACGTCATTGATGTCACCCGTTTTGGTGCGGTCCAAAAAAATGCGGATCCGTCGAAAATCCTCCACCGCTTCACGCGAAGCAAGCGTGATTTCGCCTCGTTCGCACATATTGATGCGATGTCGACACAGGTAGTTGGAGCGGCCCTTGAGCAACGCTACATTGGCTGGCAATCCACAGGCTCGCATCAATGCCGGAATATCCTTGCGGCACAACTGTTCCTGAAGCGACTTGCCGGCCGTACTGACGATGACTCGGCAGCCTGCAATCAGAGCGGGCGTAAGGTATGCAAAGGTCTTGCCGGTTCCGGTTCCGGCTTCAGCCAAAAGCTTGCCTTTGCTCTGCAACGCTCTTGCCACAGCCAGAGCAAACTCGATTTGCGCCGGACGCGATACAAAACCCGTCGTTGCCTGCGCAAGCGGACCGTCGGAAGCAAAAGCCCGTCGGACTCGCTCTTCATAGTCTCCCGGGAAAACGGCGCCCAGTCCGACGGCGGACTCGTCTCCGAGAGACTTTTTCGCCGTGTCGCCGTCCTTTTCAAACTCAGCAAACGGAATCATCGGCGCCTCGATGGGCGTCGTAATGTGCGCCATCTGCTCGAAATCGTCGGCTAAAAAGCTCTCGTCAGCAAGCAGACTTTTGGCAATCTCGTCGAGCTCCTGATCGGCTCGGCCGCCCTTGAGCCCCGATTTCACTTCTTTTCAGCCTCGTTTTTTTTCTGTTCCTGTTCTTTCTTGGCCTTCTGCTTGGCGCGCTTTTCCAGAGCTTTTGCTCGTTCAGCACGGCGCTTCTCACGCTCGGCGACCTTCTTGTCGTACTCAGCACGATGCTTGGCTTCCTGAGCTTTTTTCTGCTCGGCCTCGGCCTGACGCTCCTGCAACGCCTTCATGCGCTTGGCATGAGCCGCCTTGTTTTCCTGGGCATTTTTCTGTGCTTGCGTGGGCTTGCGAGGGGTAACCTTCTTTACCTGCTTTGGCGGCTGTGCTGCTTTGGCGTCTCGCTCCTTCTGTCGGGCCGCTTCCTTGCGCGTTTCATCTTCGCGCACGATGCGGCGAGCTTCGGATTCGATGGCTTGCAGGCGGCGTGACTGACGCAACTCGGCCTTGCGAACGTCTTCCACGCAGCTGTTGACGAAAATATTTTCGTTGCAACGACGCTTGGAGTATTCGACCAGTTCCTTGAGTTTGCTCTTGGCCGCACGCACTTCGCGAAGCGCTTGGTCAGCCGTTTCACGCGTCACGATCGATCCCTTGGGGAACCTTTGCATCAGCGATTGATTCTCGATTGCCGCAAGGTCGGGATCAAAGGCAAAGACTTGCGTGGCAGCAGCCATCAAAAAGCCGATAAGAACGTGTTTGAGCGTTTTCACGGAAGAAACACCAGAGCAAGAAAACAATGAAGAAAGTCGGTTTTCGGATCGAGGCGAAAAGCATTCCTCACCCCCGAACCATCGGAGCCGAAATTTTACTTCAGCCTTGGGTTCGGCATGTGTTGCCAAACGTCTCAAACTGCGAACTCGTCTTCATTAACCGACTGAATAATCTTCGGCCTTTTGTTTCGCTATAAATCGATTTTTGGGCGTAGACTCAAAATTTGGGATCTCGAAAAAAACTTGAGGCTTTTTTCTATGAACTGGCGTGTGGTCTTAGCCGTCTTGACGTGCAGCACTGTTCTCATGTCGGCAAGCTACACCATGTTGATTCCGTTCCTGCCGATGTACCTTATTCAGGAGCTCGGCGTTCAAACTGCGGAAGTCAATTGGTGGAGCAGCATCATCTTTGCCGTGAGCTTTCTGATTTCCGGCATTTTCGCGCCCATCTGGGGAGCCATGTCCGATAAGGGCTCCCGAAAGCTTATGGCGCTGAGAGCCGCAAGTTGCCTGGCCATCACCTATTTTCTGGGTTCTATCGTACAGACGCCCTGGCAGCTTTTCGGTGTTCGCGTGCTGCAAGGCTTAGCCGCGGGGCTCTGGCCTGCGCAGCTTGCCATTCTCACCTCTGTCATTCCGCACAAGAAGATCGGTTTTAGCATGGGTCTGATGCAGGCTGGCCTAACCGCGGGCGGCGTTTTGGGTCCCCTCGTGGGTGGCTTTCTTGCCGAAATGTTCGGCATGCGCTCGACGTTCCAAATCGCTGCTGTGGCGCTTACCACCATCACCATCGCTTTGGCGGTTTTGATTAAAGAGCCGCCGCGTGCTAAACCCGCTCAAAAGAGCGCCGAGGAACCCGCTCGCGTCACGCCCTTGCGCAACCCCGTCATTTTGCGCATGCTTTTTGCGGCAGCCGTGGTTCAGATGAGTGTGCTGATGGTTCAACCCGTACTGCCGCTTTACATTGCCGAGTTGCAGGGCTCGATGGATCGCATTGTGTTCATCTCAGGGCTGGTCTTCTCGATCGTCGGCATTTCCGGTGTGATTGCTTCGCCTCCCTGGGGCATGCTCGGTCAAGGCTGGGGCTACCGTCCGGTGCTTTACCTCTCACTCTTTTTGAGCGGCATTTTCGGCATTGTTCAGGCTATTCCTCATGATCTCACCTGGTTTACGATCTGGCGTTTTGTGGGCGGATTGACCTTTGCAGGCATTTTCCCGGCCATCAACGCCGTGCTAACGCAATCTTCCGATCCGCAGGATCGCGGCAAGGTGTTTGCATACTCTTACTCCGTGCAGCAGTTCGGCAGCGTCATCGGCCCGGTGCTGGGCGGCGCACTTGCTACTTGGGCCAGCAACCAGGTCACGCTCGCCGCTGCGGGTGCCATGCTCTTTCCGGTGGTTGCCATCCTTTACTTCTTCCGTCCAAAAGCTCCGGCTCCTGCAACCGGTATGCCCAAGGCACTTTCCGAAAACGGCTGCGAAGTGCGACGTGAATTGGAAAAGCAAGCTCAAGCCGAGCTGGTAGCTGAAAAAGAATCGGGCAACTCTGTCGACAAAGCCTAACGAAACGGAGTTGCATTCGAGCGGGCGGAAGATGCGGGATATGCGCTTTCCGCCCATTTTGCTTGGGTGGAGCGCAGAAAACGGGCATGAAAAAAGCCGCTCACCTTTCGGCGCGGCCTCTTCGATAATCTGATAAGTGCGTGGCAGGGGTAGTAGGATTCGAACCTACGAATGGCGGATTCAGAATCCGCTGCCTTAACCGGACTTGGCGATACCCCAGCACTTGGTGCGGTCGGAGAGACTCGAACTCTCATGGCTCTCACCACAGCCACCTCAAGGCTGCGCGTCTACCAATTTCGCCACGACCGCTTGCACTCGAAAAAAACTATTGTCTTCCCCGAGTCATTCCTTCACAGCCGGGAAAAAATACCGGAACCGGCTGCAAGGCCGCGAATATTAACGCGGAACCTGGTTGGATTGCAAGTCATCCTTCGCAGCAGGCGCTTCGGAGCCGGCTGCAGCGGGAGCCTGCGTCGTCTGTTCGGTCGTCACCGTACCCAGCACGCCGCCTTGACGCTGCTGATTCTGCTTGTTGAAAGCACCAGAGCCGAGGGTGATAGCAATGGTGGCGCAGAAGAAGATCGTCGCAGCCACAGCCGTGGAGCGCGACAGGAAGTTGGCCGAGCCGGTGGCGCCGAAGAGCGAACCGGAAGCGCCCGAACCGAAAGCCGCGCCGAGATCGGCGCCCTTGCCGTGCTGTAGGAGCACCAGAATAATGACGGCAATCGCAGCAATGATCTGCACAACGATCGCGATACTCATCAACATCTGCATAGTTGTGTGTTTTCCGTGATGGTTCTGATTTTGGTTGTTAAAAAGCTTTCAATCTGCCTGCGTCTCAGTGCGCCGTGCAGATCTCGTAAAAATCCTGTGCCTTAAGCGCCGCACCGCCGATCAAGCCACCGTCGATGTCGGGCATGGCAAAAAGCGAAGCGGCGTTGCCGGGCTTGACACTGCCGCCATAGAGAATGCGCACCTTGTCGCCGAGTTCGGCAGCGTGTTTGGTCAGCTCAGCACGAAGCGCGGCATGCACTTCCTGCGCGATCTCGGGCGTTGCACTCTTACCGGTACCAATAGCCCAAACAGGTTCGTAGGCCACCGTGCAACGGGCAAAATCCTCTGCTCCCACTTTGCCGATCACCGCTTCGAGCTGACGCGACACCACGGCAATGGTTTCGCCTGCTTCGCGTTCTTCGAGCGTTTCACCCACGCAAACGATGGGATGAATACCGGCGGCCAAGGCCGCCTTGGCCTTGAGAGCCACACGATCATCAGTGTCGCCGTAAAGCGCACGACGTTCGGAGTGTCCCACGATCACGTAGGAACAACCGATTTCGGCCAGCATACGGGCACTGACCTCACCGGTGTAAGCGCCAGACTCAAATTCATTTACGTCCTGAGCACCAAGCGCTACGGATGATCCTTTGAGCAGGCAGGACATCTGCGACAGATACACGGAAGGCGCACACACTGCCGCATCGCACCCTGCGTCTTCCAACGCAAGGAAGGCCTCAGTCCACCGGGCATTGGCTTCAAGCGATCCGTTCATTTTCCAGTTGGCGACTACCAGTCTGTTTCGCATGCTTCTTTTCTCCAAAACCGCTGTTGGAAGTGAATTTTGGATTTTAGCCGATATTGAACCTTTTCTCTTAAGGCGGCGAAAGCGGGCCGCTCGGTCCGCTTTGCATTCTGTCCTTTTTTGCTTTCAGCCGGCGAACCTCTCGCCGGCTTGAAAGACATCGTCGAATTACTCTTCGTTCAGAAGTGCCTTCATCGACAGACGCGGACGATTCTTGTCATCGAAGCCGATCACCTTGACGCGTACCGTCTGGCCTTCCTGCAGGTAGTCGGAGACCTGGTTGACGCGTTCGTTGGCGATCTGGCTGATATGCAGCAGACCGTCCTTGCCGGGCAGCAGACCGATAATGGCGCCGAAGTCAAGCAACTTGACCACAGGGCCTTCGTAGATCTTGCCCACTTCGACATCAGCCGTGATGTCTTCGATGCGCTTCTTGGCGAATTCAGCACGTTCCGTATCGTTGGACGCAATCGTCACCGTGCCGTCGTCTTCAATGTCGATCTGGCAGCCGGTTTCTTCGCACAGGCCGCGGATCGTGGCGCCACCCTTGCCGATCACATCGCGGATCTTTTCCGGATTGATCTTGATGGTGAGCAGACGCGGAGCCCAGACGGAGAGTTCCTTAGCGCCGTCGCCGGCCATTTCGTGCATCTTACCGAGGATGTGCATGCGGCCTTCGTGAGCCTGAGCCAGAGCGGCCTGCATGATCTCGGCGGTGATGCCTTCGATCTTGATGTCCATCTGCAGAGCGGTCACACCGTTTTCGGTACCGGCTACCTTAAAGTCCATGTCGCCGAGGTGATCTTCGTCGCCGAGAATGTCGGTGAGCACGGCAAACTTGTTGCCTTCCTTAATGAGGCCCATAGCCACACCGGCCACGTAGTCCTTGAGCGGAACGCCGGCATCAAGCATCGACAAACAGCCGCCGCAGACGGAAGCCATCGAGGACGAACCGTTGGATTCGCAGATTTCGGAAACCACGCGAATCGAGTAGTTGAATTCTTCAGCGCTCGGCAAAACGGCCTTCAGAGCACGTTTGGCGAGACGACCGTGGCCGATTTCGCGACGCTTCGGGCTGCCCACGCGACCGGTTTCACCGGTGGCAAACGGAGGCATGTTGTAGTGCATGATGAACCGATCGCGGCTTTCGCCCATGATGTTGTCGATGATCTGTTCATCCTGCTTGGTGCCGAGCGTGGTGAGCACCAGAGCCTGCGTTTCGCCGCGGGTAAAGAGGGCGGAACCGTGAGTACGCGGAAGGATCGACTGCCGGATTTCGATCGGACGAACCGTGCGCGTGTCGCGACCGTCGATACGGGGCTTGCCTTCGAGAATGTTGGTGCGAACGACGTGGGCTTCCATTTCAAAAAGGATGCCGTGCACTTCGTTCATGTCGGCCACTTCGGTACCGGCTGCTTCGGCGTCGGCCGTGAGCTGAGCTTCGACCTTTTCGTAAATGGCGCGCAGCTTTTCCGTGCGGCTCTGCTTGGAGCGGATCGTGTAAGCCTCTTCAATGTCGGCCTGGGCAATTTCGTGCACACGTGCGATGAGCGCTTCGTTCTTCGGAGCGGGCTGCCAATCCCAAGCGGGCTTGCCGGCTTCGGCAGTGAGTTCGTGGATGGCGTTGATGGCCACCTGCATCTGCTGATGACCGAACATCACGGCATCAAGCATGGTCTGTTCGGGCAGGCAGTCGGCTTCGGATTCAACCATCAGCACGGCGCGTTCGGTACCGGCCACGACGAGATCGAGGCGGGATTCCTTGAGCTGGGAAACCGTCGGGTTGCAGACGAAACCGCCGTTGACGTAGCCCACGCGGCAGGCGCCGATCGGGCCCTTGAACGGGATGCCGGAAATGGTCAATGCAGCCGAAGCACCGATCATGGACGGAATATCGGGGTTGATTTCCGGATCGACAGACAGCACGTGAATGATGACCTGCACTTCGTTGAAGAAGCCGTCCGGGAAAAGCGGACGAATCGGACGGTCGATCAGACGGCTCGTGAGGGTTTCGTGTTCGGACGGACGGCCTTCACGCTTGAAGAAGCCACCGGGGAACTTGCCGGCAGCATAAGCCTTTTCGATGTAGTCGACAGTAAGCGGGAAGAAGTCCTGACCGGGCTTGGTTTCCTTCTTGGCCACAACGGTAGCCAGAATAACCGTGTCGCCCATCTGAACGACAACGGCGCCGGAAGCCTGGCGAGCAATTTCGCCCGTGGTAAGCGTCACTTCGTGTTGCCCGAACATGAAGCTCTTGGAGACCTTGTTGAACATGCTCATGTGAGTTTCCTTTGTTCTCAGGTGCTTTGCTTTCCGTATGGCTTTTGGTTCGCTCGGTGCTTGAGGGCACGCTGCGGCACAAATTTCCGGTTGGTCGTGTGTCGGACTTTCAGACGCTTGTGTCGCAACGCGCGTTACCGTCATCCGAGGAGCCTTTGCCGGAGCAAAGCGGGTTAATCAATCGTTTTTTAAGCTGTCCTTAGACAAGCTTACGGCCTGTTTGTGCGTTGACAAACAGGCCGTGGGATTCGGCAATTCTTACTTACGCAGCTTGAGCGAATCGATCAGCTTGCGGTAGGCAGCCACGTCCTTGCCCTTGAGGTAGTCGAGCAGCTTGCGACGGCGGCTCACCATCTTCAGAAGGCCACGACGGGAGTGGTGATCCTTCTTGTGTTCCTTGAAGTGTTCGGTCAAGGAGTTGATACGAGCGGTCAGCAGAGCAACCTGAACTTCGGGGGAACCCGTGTCGCCTTCGGCGCGGGCATACTGGGCAATAACTTCTGCCTTGTTGATTTCAGACATTTTTCACCTTAATCGAGGCGGTTAAACACATGCGGTGCGGGTGTCGAGCCTACACCGTGAGAAAGGCGCAATTTTACTTATTTGCTATTAAAAATCAATAGCCAAGGCGCGAGAGGAAGCGTTCGCGCGTGATGTTTTCATGGTGCACGGCGATATTGGCTGCTCGCGTCAGAAGCGGACAATCGCTGCGGGGAAACTGATCGAACACCTTTGCAACATTGAGCCCCTCGACCACCATATCAACTTCGGCCAGTGCCTTCTCCGGTGAAAGCCCCTGTCCGAGCCAGCAGCCATAGCGGAAGTTGCGACTGTGCACGCTCAGAGCCGTGGCAAGGAGATCACCCAACGCTCCGTAGCTCAGGACGTCTTCGGGGCTTGCGCCCACAAAACGCCGAGCCTCCGTTAGGGCGTCCGTCAAAAAGCAAGCTCGGAAGTTGTCCCCCAAAGCGAGCCCCTCGGCAATGCCGGCAGCGATAGCAATCAGGTTCTTCACAGCACCGAACCGTTCAAGCGACTGCACGTCGTCTTGTTCGGAAATGCGGGCTCGGGCTTTGGCAAAGACGCTCTTCACGACCGATCGGGCATGAGGACTGCCGGCCAAACTGATGCCAAACGGCAGATTAGTCGCGACTTCCTCGGCATGCGACCCACCGCTCAAAACGCAAATGTCCGCTTCAGGAAGCTCTTCGGCCACGACCTCGGAAAGCGTCTTGGCACTTCCCTGCTCGAGACCTTTGGCGGCAATGCACACGACGGCATCAGGTTGAATCAGCGAAGCGATCTGGCGGGCCATGTCGCGTACGTAGCGGGATGCCACCACCAAAATGACGGCCGAAGCTTCTCGAAGCTCTTCGCCCATCGTCGATTTCACCTCAACCCTCGGATCGAGAATGAATCCGGGCAGCTTCGGATGACGCCGATCCTGCTGCAGCGCCTGAACATTTTTTCCCGTGGCCGAATAAAGCGAAACCTGAGCGCAGGGCGCCGCAATGTGGGCGAGCACCGAACCCCAGGTACCCGCGCCGATGACGGCCAGTCGGACAGGTTCGTCGCCATTGTCAGAAGTGGTGAACATGAATTTTCCAATCGTGCGCAGTTGTTTTAGCTTCCTGCAATTATGAGCAAAGAAGCACTAACGCAAAAGTTCATTTGTTGTGGTGGTTTTCCCGCTGTCAGACCGATTCTGACCGACGCTGGGCCTTGGCTGTCTGAAAAACCTTCAGCGAAAGCATCACGCCGCTCAACAGAAGCGCCATGCCGGCAAGCATGTTCCACTCAGGCCACTGCATGCGCAACACATGTGCGTAGGTCACGGCAAAGATCGTCTCAAAAACAATCATTTGACCTGCCAAGGCCGTCGGCAAGCGCTGACTCATTGCGTTCCAGAAGACAATGCCGACCCAGGATCCCATCAGTCCGCTGAACACCATGACAAACACAAACCAAGCCGGGTCATAGCCAAGCAACGGCGTTGCATCGGGTTCGAGCCCCCAAAAGAAGAAATACATCACGACGGCAAAGGGAAACGTCGTCAGTCCCTGAGCAGTGGACCAAGCGCGCGGAGAACGGTCGGGATGGGCCAGCAGCCAGTCGGCGTTTCGAATCGGATACCAGGTCCATATCAGCAAAGCGGCAACAGCCATCATGACGCCGTACCAGAACTTCAGGCCGCCGTCGGCCGAAGCCTGCACCACCATTTCAAACTCCGTCATGCTCGCCAGCGCAAAGCCGCAGACGATCAGCGTCAGTCCCGGCACCAGGCGCGACCATGCCAGAGCCGTCCCCTTCTTCTTGTCGCGAATGTTGGATACGGCCGCAACCAGCACGGGCACGGCCGACATCGCCATCCCGGCCACAGGAACGCCCGCGTTTTGAATGCACTCAATAAGACACCAGTAATAAGCGATATTTCCGATCACGCCGAGCTTTGAGACGTCAATCCAGTCTTTGACGGTGTAGTGTGCAAACTCCCTCCGCTCCATCCACGCCAGCGGCACGGCCACCAGACCGAAACTCACAAAGCGCCCGGCAGCCATCAGTTCCGGCGGATATCCGGGCAGAACTTCCGGCACCAGGTACACGAAGCCCCAGATCATGCAGGCCAAGACACCGTATAGAAAGCCGAGCGCCATAGAACATCACTTCAGAAACGACAAACACCGTGTGCATTATGCCCATGCCGCACTCGCTTGACTGCAATACGGCCGTCGAATGTTCCGACACTGTCGCCTGCGGGCGGTACAATCGAAAGGTTGAGAATTTTTTGCGGGCTTCTCGCGCCCGAATTGCTTACAAAGGAAATTTTCGATGTCCAATACGCTTACCGAATGGTTCCGTCACGTTCCCGAAGAAAAATGGCTCCGCGATCCCGCCGCCAGCCGTGCCGATGCACAAGCCATTTGGGAAAAGCTCGAGCTCAAAGCCGGCGTGCGTGTGTTCGAATGCCCCTGCGGCAAGGCCGATCTGAGCTTTCCGCTGGCGCGCCTTGGCGCCAACGTCAGCGGCATCGATTTCAATTCTCACTTCGTGAGCGCCGCCAAAAACAAATTCTCCCGAGCTGGGCTTGCCGGCGAATTCAAAACCGATGACATGCGCACGGCACAGTTCCCCGAACGAATGGATCTCATCATCAATTGGGCAAGCTCCTTCGGCTACTTCTCGGACAAAGACAACGCCGATTTGCTCGCCCGATTTGCCAAGAGCCTGGTCGAAGGCGGACGTCTTCTCATCGAAGTGGCTAATCCTTCGCGTGTTCTGGCCGGTGAAGCCACCCGCATCATCGCTTCCGGCGAACAGGTTTGCGAGACGTGGGACGCTGAATCCAAGCGCGCTACCGTCATCTTCCCTGCCACGCAGTTCCGCGGTCCGGTGTCGGCAAGCGTCCGCGTTTACACGTGTGACGAATACCGTTCAATGCTGGCGACTGCAGGCCTCAAGCTCGTGGACTTCTACGGTCAGGGCTTTACGGAATTCACTCCCGAAAGCACCCGTCTGATCGTGCTGGCTCAGCGTTAATTTCTTTTTGCAAAAATTCATTTCGTTTTAACGCTTTTTTATTCCGGCAGTCCTATAAAGTAGTGCTATAGGTCGGGCCGCTGCATAAAGCGGCGGCCGCCTTTTCGTACTCGAAAGGAATTGCTATGGCCGGATCAAAAGTCCTCAAGCCTGTCGCGGGCGTTGTCATTCTCGTGGGTCTTTATGCCGCAGCGGGCTATATCGGTGTACCCGCTGGCGTGCGCTGGGCGGTTTCGAACGTTGTGCCTGATGCCCTGGGCGGTCGGGACGCCACCGTCGGCGACGTTTCGTTTAACCCCTGGAACTGGTCGCTTGAAATCAACGACCTGGCAATCAAGTCAGCCCACGCACCGAAGAACAATCTTCTTACCCTTAAGCATCTGTCGGCCGATCTGAGCGGCAGCACGCTCACCGAAATGGCTCCGATCGTTGAATCCATCACGGTTGACGGCTTCAACATGCATCTGACCGCCAATGAGGCCAACAACAAGGAAGCCAAAGAAGCCGTCGAAAAAGCACCCGCCGTCGGTTCGACCTCTTCCGGACTTCCCGCCTTTTCACTTGCCAACGTGCGCGTCACCAACAGCAGCGTAAGACTGACGAATGCTCAAAATGGCGCCGACGTCAAGATCACCGACATTGATTTCGCGCTTCCCATCTTGTCAACGCTGCCCTCTTCGAGCAAGGCTTCCATCAACCCCAAGCTTTCTCTCAAGGTTGACGGTACGCCGATTAACGCCGAAGGCACACTCAAGGGCGAAACGGCAACGATGGCCGTGAAGATCGACAAACTCAACGTCGCCAAGCTCCTCAAGGCCGCGCCCGTCACTCTGCCCGTAGCCGTCGAAAAGGCTTCGGCCTCGTGCGACTTGCATGTGTCCTTCGACATGCCCAAGTCCGGCGTCTCCGGCATCAAGGTAAGCGGCACAGCTTCGGCCAGCGACCTTGACGTTCGCGATGCCAAGAACAAACCGTTCGTGAGTGTCAAGTCCGCTTCGATTGACCTCAAGAATGTTGACGTTTCGGCGCAAAAGGCCGAAGTCAACAGCGTCAAGATCGTGCAGCCATCGATCAAGCTTGCAATCGCTTCGCAGGCAAAGTCAACGCCGGCCAAGACCTCCGGCTCTGCCTCTTCAACATCCGAAGCATCTTCCGACGCAGCCTGGAAGTGGTCCGTCGGCTCGGCTCAGATCAGCAACGGCTCGGTGCAAGTCACGGATACCAGCCTCAAACCTGCGGCCACGCTTTCCGTTTCTGCGATCAATCTCGACGCCAAGGGATTCTCCTCGGACAAGGGCAAGACCGGCACATACTCGGCCAGCGCCAACGTTGCGCAAGGGAAGCTCTCCTCTGCGGGCAAGCTCTCGATTCTGCCGCTGGCTGTCAACGCCACCACCGACGTGAAGAATCTGCACTTTGCCACCTTCAATCCGTGGATCAAGGCTCTTGCGGGGGCTCAGCTCACCAAGGGCACAGCCGACGTCAACGGCAAGGTTGATCTGAAGTCCGACAAGAAACTGGCGCTCAAGTGGAACGGCGATTTGGCCGTCTCGAATCTGGAAGCCAAGAATGCCGCAGGCAAGACGCTGATGACCTGGACGCAGGCCAAGGCCACCGGCGTGGATCTGCAAAGCCTTGACCCCGTCAACATCGCCGTAAAAAACCTTACTGTCAAGGAACCGGCCAAGCAGGTTACCAAGAACGTCAGCAAGGCCGCCGGTCTGATCGGTGCCATCGCTGCACTGACCGGACATGAAAACACGGCCGAACGCGCTCAGAAGGCGGCGAAAATCGCCTCTTCGGACATCTCGCTCTCGAACCTTGTTTACAAGGACGGCAAGTTCAGCTTAGTTGAAAAGAGCAAGAATGCTTTGGCCGGCATTGTGCTCGAGGCACTTAACAATGTCTTTGCAACCGACGGCTCCAGAAAATAAGACCATCTGACCGACTTTAAGGCAACGGCGTCAAGGAAATTATTCCGAGACGCCGTTTCTTGTTTCTGCCACCTCTCTTTTTCTAGTTCATCGCACTCGGTTGTAGAAATTGTCAAATTTACGCCAAAAGAGCATGGCTCCCGCAAGCCAAGTCACGGCGGCACACGTGCCGATAATGACCGTTGCACGCACCCAGGGCATCCCGTAGGCCTGCCGCGTCAAGGCCAGATCAATTGCCGTGTAGAGCCACTCAAAGCCCGCACAAACGAGCAACATGCCGCAAATCACAGCGCAATAGCGGTGCCGGACGAACAAAAGTACGACCGGAATCAAAGGCAGAAGTGCAATTTCCAACCCCCACCCATGGAAAAGCAGATGCGCGCCGAAAAGAACAAAACACAGCACCGGAAAAATCAGAGCCAAACGAATCACGGATGATCTCCTTTTGTTGCAGCATTGTCGGCAGTCGGAACCTCTCGAATCGGAGTGACTTTTTTCGGTTTTCCGCGCGGCTTTTCAGGCGGCGTCACCGTGAGCGACTTCCAAAGATGCTCCAGAGAAAGAATCGGGTGCTTGAACATGACCCGAGGTCCGGCAAAGCGCATCACTTCGGAAATCTTTTCTCGGTACGCAGGCTTGTAGCAATGAACCTTGCATTTGGCGCATACCGGCTTTTCTTCCTTGAAGGGACAACAGGAAAGGCGTTTGAAGGCATAGTCAGCAAGTTCCTGACAGTCGGGACACAATTCATCCCCCTTGGTGCCGTGATGCGCATGACAATAGATGCGCACCATGGCAAGCACCGTATCGGCTTCGCGCTTTAAAGGCCCCGACTTGATTCTTTGCAAGCGCGGGTTTTCTTGCTGTTGAGCATCCGTCATAAATGAGTTTCTTTCTCAAAGTTTGATTAAGCGAACAATTGTATCGTTGTTCGTTAATCTATCTTGCCTGCCTTAAGGCTTCCTTGTTTAGACCAATTTCCATCTTTTTTTCCTCTCATTGGCCTACCAAGGTCGCCTCCGACTTTAGTCCGCCACTCACTTCTCTTTCTGTCTCCCCAAAAGCCTGCCCTTTCAACCAGCGAGATTGTTCAAATCCGGATCAGAATGTTGCAAATCAATCTAGGGTAAACCCGACCGCCCAGGCTTATTACACACTTTTCTTGTTCAAATACTTCTCGACTGCGATCATTGATTCATTCAATCAGCCCACTTCTAAGCCGATGACATCGGCGCTGCGCGCGTGCCGGGCCGCATTTGTTGCGTGGTTCTGTGAGTGCAGCAGACGAATGGACAAACCTTACGGGGAGGACATATGAAAAAAACTTTGGCTGCTCTCGCCGTTCTCGGCGCCTTTGCTGGTTCTGCCCTTGCAGCAGAAGTTCAGCTCTACGGCATTCTTGATACCGGTGTGGGTTACAGTCATATTGATATAGACAAGCCCGATGTAAATGATGTTGATTCATTGGAAATGAAGTCCGGCGTTGGCTCCGGTTCCCGCTGGGGCCTCAAAGGTACGGAAGTGCTAGGCAACGGTCTGACCGTAGGTTTTATTCTTGAAGACGGCTATGACTCGGACACCGGTTCGGAAGATTCCACCGGTGTCATGTTCAACCGTGAGTCGAGTCTGTTCCTGCAGGGCAATTTCGGCAAGATCGCTCTGGGTCGCATGGGAGCCCTCAACAGCGGCCAATCCTCGTGGTCAAAGATTGGCATGATCAATGCCTTCGGAACTTCTTACGGCGACTTCACCGCTCAAGCATCGAACCTCTTTTCGCTTGCAGGTCAATGGGACAACATGATTGCCTACGAGACTCCGGACTTTGCAGGTTTCAAGTTGTTCGCCCAATACGGCATGGGTTCTAACGACAATGAAAACGAATCCTCGAGCGACCGTTTCTATTCCCTTGGCGTCACTTACAACAACGGCCCGTTTGCCGGTTACTTTGCCGTCGACTCCATTAACTATAAGACGGCTAAGTTTGGCGCTAAAGAATTTCCTAGAAATGGCAACGATATTGACAATAGCTTGACTGTCACTCTTGGCGGTAGTTATGACTTTGATGTCGTTAGGATCTACCTTGGAGCTCAATACTTCGATGAAGTGCGTTTAGCTTCAATTAGCGGCGTTCTGAATCAAGCTGGAGACGGTGAGCCGTTTGACCCCCGAGTCGATACCCCCATCAACGAAATCGCCAAGATCAAGGGCTACGGCATCAGCCTGACAGGTGACGCACCGCTCGGTGGCGGTAAGGCCATGTTCGGCATAGGCTATCTTGACGCAGAAACGGCAGACAGCATGGCCGGGTTTCTTGCAAAGAACAAAGAAGGCGTCCGAGACTTTGACATCAAACGTTATGTCGTTAGTGTCGGTTACTCCTATCCGTTCAGCAAACGAACGGACGTGTACGGAGTTGCCTCCTACATGCAAGATCAGACTGATACATATACAGACGATGGAACTGACGAATGGGATCCTTCCGCCTACACCGTATACGTCGGCCTTCGTCACCGCTTCTAATCTGATCTCTTCTTGAAATTTTCTGGTTAGACCAGAACCCGTTTCGACTTCTGTTGAGGCGGGTTTTTCTTTCATCAAAAATATCCTGTCAACTCTTTGTGTTGCAATTTTTCCTAGGGTTTACCCCCCCCCGAAGCCACTTTCTTTCACTGTTTTCTTGTCTCTCAAAAGAGGCAAGTGCCATGATCGTCTCCGTCCTGCAAGGACTCCGCCGGATTGGATTACGTCTTTGCAAGAGTCCGTAATCCTGGTTCCGTCCGGCGGTTTTTGCAAAAACTCAAAAACTTGCGAGTCTTTTTAAGACAAGGAGATTTGAAAATGAAAAAGACTTTGGCTGCTGTTGCAGTTCTCGGCGCTTTTGCCGGTTCCGCTCTCGCCGCTGACGTTCAGCTCTACGGTATCGTCGATACTGGTGTTCAGTACTTGAACGGCGACACCGACATTGGAGGCTCCGATGCTGTGAACAGATTCTCGATGGAATCCGGTATGCAGTCCGGTTCCCGCTTTGGTTTTAAGGGCACGGAAGATCTGGGCAACGGCCTGACGGTTGGGTTTGTTCTCGAAAACCAATTCAGCTCCGACACTGGTGCTCTGAATTCTTCTGGCCTTCTGTTCCATCGTGAAGCCTCTCTGTTCCTGGAAGGTGCTTTTGGTAAGTTTGCTATGGGCCGCATGGGTTCCATCAATGGTGGTGTGAGCTCCTGGGCTAAATATGGCGTGATTTCCGCCTTCGGTACCTCGTGGGGTGATTACTCTGCTCAGGCTGGCACTTGGGCCATGGGGGCTGGCATGTGGGATAACGTCGTTGCGTACGAAACTCCGAACTTCGCCGGCTTCAAGGTCTTCGCTCAGTATGCGATGGGCAACAGCAAGGGTGACTTCAGCGAAGAAAACGAATCTTCAAGCGATCGCTACTATGCTATTGGCGCGAGTTATGCCAACGGCCCGCTCAACCTCTATTTGGCTGTTGACTCCATCAACTATCAGACTTGGGGTGCCGGTGCTCCCGTTAGCGGTGCGGATGACATTGACGACAGCTTAACGGTTACTTTCGGCGGCAACTATGACTTTGAAGTCGTAAAGCTGTTTGCTGGTGCTCAGTACTTCGATGAAATCAAGCTCAGCAACATGAAGGGTGCTGTTAACTTCGAAGATGCAGATTCGGGCATCGCAACGAAGATGAAGGGCTGGAGTCTTGGTGTGTCTGGTAGCATTCCTGTCGCCGGCGGCAATGTTCTTGTCGGCGCTGCCTATTTGGACGCCGAAGCTGCCGACAGCGTGAAAGACGCTACCAAAAACGACGAATTGACTCGCTGGATCGTGTCGGCAGGGTATGACTACCCGCTTTCCAAGCGCACCAACGTGTACGGCATCTTGACGTATAACCAGGATAGCATTGATTATGACAACAAAGCTTCCGAACGCGATCCGTCTGTTTTCGGTGTGATGGTTGGTCTGCGTCACAAGTTCTAATCTGATCTCTTCTTGAGATTTACTGATTAGTTCAAACCCGCTTCAGTTCGCTGAGGCGGGTTTTGTACATCCGGGTTTTGCCAAAATTTCGGCCTCATCTCGAGCATATAATCGGATAAGAGTCTCTTTTGCGGACTTCCCTCTAAATCCTAGTTAACACGCCTCCGAGACCATGCTCCAATCGTGCTGGATGCTTGTGGCTTCGCTTTTATTTGCGACCATGAGTTCACTTGTCAAGATTTCCGCTGCCGAAGTCGGCACGTTTGAGATCGTGTTCTACCGCTCACTGATTGGCTTGGCCTTTATCTCGACGGTGATGTTCATCCAAGGACAAACGCCGCACACCAAATATCTCTTCGGCCACATCAAACGTTCCGTACTGGGTACGCTTGCCTTCACCATCTGGTTCTTCACGATGGGGCATTTACCGCTGGGTACCGCCGTCACGCTTAATTACACGGCTCCGCTCTTTATTGCCGCCACCTTTGTGGTCACAGCTCTCATGCATCACCAGAAAGCTCCTTGGTCGTTAGCCGCCGCCATCTGCGTGGGTTTTATCGGTGTCTGTTTGATTCTTCAGCCTTCAATTGCTTCCGACGAGCTCCCTTACGCCCTGTTGGGACTTTTTGCGGGCGCCCTGGGGCCCTTCATCTTCTTTCAAATCGCCCAGCTCGGACGTCTGCGTGAGCCTTCGCTTCGAATCGTGTTCTACTTCTCGCTTGTCGGTACGATCTGGGGCTTGGTCGGTTGCTATATCCTCGAAGGAGGGCTAAAGATGCACGGCATGGATGTCTGGCAGGGATTGCTCGGCGTAGGCATCACGGCAGTGCTCGCGCAAGTGGCCATGACGCGCGCATTCGCCTACGGCAACATGATGCTCACGGCGTGCTTTCAGTTTGCTGTCATTCCCTTTGCCGAAATCATCAGCGTGGTCTTTTTCAAAGAAGCGCTACCTCCGGTTGCTCTCGTCGGCATGCTTTTAATACTGGCGGCAGGCTGCACGGCAAGCGTCATCACCAAACGGCAGCGCCACCCAACAGCAAAGTAGTCACCGAAGATAAGCAAAACGCCCGAAATCGGGCGTTTTTGCATCATGGTTTCTGTTCTAATTTTTTGCCCTGTGCTTCGAGCCGTTCCTGTTCTGCCGCATAAGCACCGGTTTGAGCCAGACGCTCATAGACCGGATCGTCCATCGACATCTGAGATAACAGAAACTCGATGCTTTCTCGAGCCTGTGTCCAGTAACCCAACTCTAGAGAACTGATGGCATAGAGTTCTCGTGCGGACAAGAGCTTGCTGTCGATTGCAAGCGCCTGATCAAGCACCGCCAGACTCTGAATGTAAGTCTCTTTTGTTTCCTGACTAATCAGGGCCGCTGCATACTCAACCAAAACGTTAGCGTCCTTGGCCACAAATCCATTGAGATCAACCGCCTTTTTGTAAGCGTCGGCGGCTTCCTTCCAGGCCTGCTTGTGCACCTTCAGACGCGCATAGAGCACCCACGCGCGTTCATCCTTGCCGTTGTCCTTGAGGTAGGCACCAAGCGAAGCTTCGTCGTAGAGCCCTTCAGTACTGCCGAGTGTTCCGTCGGCCTGCATGATGCCCTGTTTGGGAGGTTCGGAGACAAAGTTAATGAGTGAAGGCGATCCCAGACCTTTGTAGAGCGCAAACGCGCTGCCGGCTACCACAACAGCCAAGCCGACGGCAAAGGCTTTACCTAACGGCGGAGTGCGTTTGACATGCTTTTCGTCAATCGCCAGTTCTTCGAGCGCACGGCGCTGAACGTCAGTAACACTCGACTCGTAAATCGAATCGGTAACAAGTCCTGCCGCACGTTCTTCATCCAGCACGCGCAACTGTTCTGCAAGCGCTTCTCGAGAAAGCTCCTGCGTGAGGCTGCCGTCTTCGTCCGGCGCCTTGCGCATCAGCGCCCAGAGCACAGCAAACACCGCCACGGCGCTCAAGATTGCGGCAACAATCCAGAAAATCGTTTCAAAAGTCATGTGCCCGATTTTACGTTGAAAAAAGGGCGCCTCGAAGAATCGGGGCACCCCTTTTAGTTCTAGCTACGGAAGCGGATTACTTCTTGTTCTTTGCGGCAATAGCGTCGCGCAGAATCTTCGTAGCCTTTTGGGCTGCGTCAGCAGACTTGGCAAGCGAGAGCTGAGCGGCCTGCGGATTGTGGAACCATGCACCGTTCACAGCCGTCCACCATTCCCAATTGGTGTGAGCAACGGAGTGAAGTTCACGAGCCTGGTTGAGGACTTCGTCGCTAACGCCCATTGCCAGAGCAAGGTCAAAGGCGTTGAACATGTCGGTCATGCGGCTTTCAGCTTCGCGGAGCTTACCGTCGTAGTAGCCCTTCATACCGTCGATCACGCGGTTGAGCTGCTTTTCGGTCTTGTCCTTGTGGCACTGCAGGCAGGTCTGCTTCATGTAGTGACGCGGAGTCGTCGACCAGTGGCTGGTGTAAACCTTGCCGGTCTTCTTATCCTTCATCTTGGGCATGTGGCAGTCTGCGCAGCCGACGCCAGCCTTGTCGTGCGTGGAATTCCAGTACGTTTCAACGTCGGGGTGCTGCATCTTGGTGAGAGCGGCGCCGGTTACGTTGTGCTTGAAGTCCTTGAAGCCAACCTTGGCGTAGAACTCGTCAATCTTCGTGACATCAACCATCGGGAAGAGGTTGGTGCGAACGTCGCTCATGCCGATAGCCTTACCGGTCTTCGGATCAAAGCCCGGGTTGCAGTTGTACTCAACGTGGCACTGAGCGCACATCAGCTTGCTGTCGGCCTTTTCCATCGTAGCGATCTTGCGGGTAAAGCCGCGAACGCCCATGTCAATCACGTTGATCTTGGTGGCCTTCGGATCTTCGCTGTAAAGGCTCGGAATATCCGTACGGGTCAGAGCCTGGATCAGACCGTCGCGAACGATACGCGGCTGGGTGCTGTGCGGATCGTGGCAGAAGTTGCAGTTGACCGCATGGTTGATACTGCGCATCACGTCAACAACGTTGGACTGACGCGAGAACTTGGCTTCGGGATGCTTTTCGCCGAGGTATGCCCAATCGAGCATCAGGTCGGTCGACTTGCAGGTCCAGCAAACCGGGTTGCCTGCAGCGGCCGTACCGGCACGACGCGGCTTCTGCGCATTGTCTTCAGGATACTTGTCGTTGATGACGTCCCAAACGCGGAAGGCACCGTCGCCCTGACCGAGGTACATCCAGCCTTCCTTCGGTTCGAAGCGGCCGCCGAAGGCGCGGTCGCAGAGATACTGGTCAAGTGCGGCAAACGCGTGGCTGCGGGGCAGATCGTGTTCCTTCGTGAAGCCGTGGGCACCCAGGGCGCGATCGAAGAACGGGTTCGGAGCAACGCTGGCACTGTTCTTCTTGGAGAAGCGCGGAATACGTTCTTCGTTGATCTTGTACATGGAATTGAACTGCGCGGGATGGCAGGAACCGCAGGTCTTGGGATCCATGCTCGTCACCGGGCGCGTATCCTTGCTCGGAGCGCTCACGTGCTTGGTAAGGCCGGAGTGGCAGCTCGTGCAGGAAACCTTCTTGTGAGCACCGGACTTGTGGAAGCCGCCGATGTTGCTATGGCAGGCCACGCAGGTCTTGGTGTCAACTTTTTCAGGGGCTGCGTTAACGGCCGGGGCAAAAGCCACTGCCACTGCAAGTGCTACGCAAGCCTGAACGAAATTATGTTTTGTCATCTCGTCTCTCCTAATCGCGACCTCTCATACTTCGTTTGGAATCGGGAGGCGCGCTTGGGGTGTCGCTCCCTGGTTTAAAAGTCGCTATCGGATTCTCTCACAGAAAAAAACACTGTCAATGCGGCTTCTTGCCTACCGAATTGGCCTACTGTTTCAGTCGGGATTTCGGACCCAATTCTTATGCTTGCCTTAAAACCCGCATGAAATAAGCCTTAAGACAGAATTAACGTAAAAGGCCGCAGAAGACTTTCGTTCCTCTGCGGCCCTGGGCATTAGGGTAATCGCTAATTCTAATTTTATTAACGCAGATCAATCAGGCCAATTTTTACCCCCTTCAGACCAAAATGACCTACTTCTTTTGCGAGATTGGCTCAGTCCGAAATCACATGCCGACCGATCAAATCGTGCTCGCGACTGTCGGTGATGCGCACATCGACGAAATCACCCGGATTGAGATGCGCGTCGGTCGTGACATACACCACGCCGTCAATGTCGGGCGCATCGGCCGTCGTGCGGCCGACCGCCACGCCGTCTTCGTCTTCCGGCTCGTCAATAATGACGCGTTTGACCGTTCCCACTTTCTGTCGAAGGATTTCGGCCGAAATCTCGGCCTGCACTTCCATAAAACGACGGCGGCGTTCTTCTCTCACCTCATCGGGCAGCTGGCCCGGCAATGCATTGGCCTGCGCGCCTTCCACGGGACTGTAGGCAAAGCAGCCGACCCGATCGAGGCGTGCTTCGCGCAGGAAGTCGAGCAGATACTCGAACTCTTCTTCCGTCTCGCCTGGAAAGCCCGTGATGAAGGTCGATCGGATTGTGATGTCGGGGCACACCGCACGCCAAGCTGCAATGCGCTCAAGATTCTTTTCGGCACTTGCTGGACGCTTCATCGCCTTTAGCACGCGGGGATGCGCATGCTGAAACGGCACATCCAGGTACGGCAGGATCAACCCCTCGGCCATCAATTCCACAACGGCGTCGGTTGAAGGATACGGATACACGTAATGCAGGCGTACCCAGGCGTCGAGCTTGCCGAGTTCACGAGCTAGCTCGAGCAGTCGTGTCTTGACAGGGCGACCGCCCGCAAAGCCGGTGCGATACTTCACGTCCAAACCGTAGGCCGCCGTATCCTGGCTGATTACCAAAAGTTCCTTGACGCCGCCCTTGACTAGGTTTTCGGCCTCGCGCAGCACATCGCCGATAGGACGGCTCACCAAATCGCCACGAAGGTCCGGAATGATGCAGAACGTGCAGTGGTGCGAGCAGCCTTCACTAATCTTTAGATAGGCGTAGTGCGCTGGCGTGAGCTTCAAACCGGCTGCCGGCACAAGATCGTCGAAAGGCTCATGCGGACGCGGCAGATGCGCGTGCACCAACGCAAGCGTCTCTTCCAGGCTGTCGGGGCCCGTGATGCCGAGCACCTTCGGCACGCGATCCATAAGCCAGCTTTCGCCGTTGGCGTTCTTCTTGCCGCCCAAGCAGCCGGTCACGATCACGCGTCCGTTTTCCCGCAGAGCTTCCGTGATGGCTTCCAAGCTTTCGGCCACCGCCGCGTCAATAAAGGCGCAGGTGTTGACGATCACCAGATCGGCCTCTTTGTAGTCGGCGGCGATGATGTAGCCTTCGGCGCGAAGTTCCGTGACGATGCGCTCGGTGTCCACCAACGCCTTCGGGCAACCCAAGCTAACAAAGCCAACGCGGCCGATTCGTCCTTTTTGCATTCCTGCCATTGGTTGTTCCTTACTGTTCGATCCAGATGACTGCAGCGTGTCGTCCGGTCTGTTGGCCGTCGCGGCGATAGCTGTAGAAGCGTTCGGCATCGGCAAAGGTTGAAAGACCGCAGTCCTCAATGTCTGCAACACCGACCTTATTTAAGGCAGTCTTGGCGTATGCAGCCAGATCCACACAAAATTTCGCGTCTTTGGCCTTGATGCCGCCGGCAACATCGGGGTACTTGGTGCGGAACACCTCGGCCACTTCAGAGCCGACTTCAAAGTCGTCAAAACCGATGCGCGGCCCGAGCCAAGCTTTGAGCTTGCAGTCGGGAACCTTGGCTCGCATGGCTTCGACGGCAGCTTCGATTACTCCGCCGGCCAGACTCTTCCAGCCGGCATGCACGGCGCCCACCACGCGACCTTCGGCGTCGGCAAGCAACACCGGCAAGCAGTCGGCCACCTGCACCACACAAACCGTCCCCGGCTGCGTTGTGACCTGCGCGTCGGCCTGTACAGATTCGTCCGTCACCTCTTCGGCGTTTACCACGGCAATGCCGTGCACCTGCGTCATCCAGCGAGGTTCCGCCGGGCACAAATCGGCCACGATCGAGCGATTCATACGCACGCAGCCGCTGTTGTCACCCACGCGGCTTCCAACGTTCAAGCCCATGATGCCGTCGATACCGCCCCAAGGACCGGAAGAAACGCCGCCCACTCGCTCGGTAAAGAACGCCTTAACGCGGGCACCGAGTTCGGGACGAATCACCCCGAGTTCATTTTTCCAATTCATCATTTGTTTCTCTCCGTTGCAGTCCGTTTTCCCCTCCGAACCGCCTTTTGTTCCTTCTCAGTCGTCGGCTTCGCCTTCGTAGACCATCGGTCCGAAATCGGGCATCTGGGGTGCGGCATTTTCCTCAAACACCGTAACCGGCTCATCGATCGGTCCGAAATCCAAAGCTTCCATCAGTTCGCACATATCCTGCGGAGGCGCGGCAAACCATTCACAGGTCTCGCCCGTGCCCGGGTGCTTGAGAATCAAGCGGCTTGCGTGAAGCGCCTGTCGGTTGAAAGCTGCGGCAACGCCGGCTTCCTCGGGCAGCGCCGAAGCGTTGGTTCGATAGAGCGGATCACCCAAAAGCGGCAAGCCGACGCTTGTCAGATGCACGCGGATCTGATGCGTGCGGCCCGTTTCCAGACGGCAGGCCACCCAGCTCACCATGCGACCGGCAATGCGGGTCGAATCAACCAGACGCACGCGGGTTTTGGCCGGACGACTGCCCTGGCCGCCGCGGCAGCAGAACTTGATGGGCGAGCGCGGATCCCGGCCGATGGAACGGTCAACGTAGCCGGCTTCGGGCGCGAGCCCCAGCACGATGGCCCAGTATTCGCGGCCAACGGTACGCGCCTGAAGCTGTCGGACCAGGTCAGTGCGCGAAGCCTCATTTCGTGCAACCACCATCAGACCGGAGGTTTCCTTATCCAGACGATGCACGATGCCGGCGCGGCTCACACGCGTCAATTCGGGATAGCGGAACAGAAGGCCGTTCAACAGCGTGCCGTTCCAGTGGCCTGCGGCCGGATGCACAACCAATCCGGCGGGCTTATTGACGACGATAATGTCCTCGTCTTCATAAAGCACTTCGAAATCGATGCCGTCTTCGGCCACATACGCCGTGTCTTCAGGCGCCGGCTGCGGAGTGACGATCAGTTCGTCGCCGTCGGCCACTTTCATGCGAACACCCGAGGCCGGTTCGCCGTTGACGAGCACCGCCCCGGCTTCGATCCATTTTTGAAGACGGGCGCGGCTCACCGAGGGAATCAAGACAGCCAGAACCTTGTCAAGACGTTCCCCTACAGGAAAACCTTCAATTTCATAGACATCGGGCTCTGCTGTATTATCCACATCATCTTCAGATTCAAGCGCTTGGACGGGCTCTTCGCAGATATAATCGCCCAATTGATTTTCAGGTTGCTTTTTCGTGGTCATGAATTCCAGTAACTTAGTGCGTCTTACAAAAATTTCCCTGCTCTGCACAGCTGTCGCTTTGAGCGGCTGTTCATGGCTGCAGTCCATTGAAATCGATCCTACCCGCGATTGGACCGCCAATCAGCTTTACTCCGAAGCCCGTGCGGCCGTCAGCGAAGGCACCTGGGAAGTGGCGCGCGACTACTATACCAAGCTCGAAGCTCGCTATCCTTTCGGTTCCTATGCCCAGCAGGCTCAAATTGATCTGGCGTACGTCAACTATAAGGACGATGATGCGGCCGGCGCCATTTTGCAGCTTGATCGCTTCCTGCGCGCCTATCCGAACCATCCCAACAGCGACTACGCACTTTACTTGAAAGCGCTCGCCACGCTCAATGAGCGCGACGGATGGCTCGCCGAACTCACCACGCAGGATTTGGCCGACCGCGATGCCCAGGCCGCCCGCGACGCCTTCGACATCTTCAAGGAACTCGTTGCCCGCTTCCCTGAATCCCGCTACGCGCCCGAAGCCCGTCGCCGCATGCACGAACTCGTCAACGCTCAGGCTGACCACCAGCTCGCAACGGCTCGCTTCTACTACGACCGCAAGGCTTACATAGCCGCCATTAACCGCGCCAAAGTCGTCATTTCCGATTTCCAAACAACGGCCGCCCGCGATGACGCATTGGTGTTGATTGCCGATTGTTATCACGAGCTTGGAATGTACGATCTTGAAAAAGATACGCGTCGCGTCATCGAACTCAACAAGATCAAGCCTAAGGCAGAAGAGGACGATTCCTGGCTGCCGAGCCTCTGGTAAGGCTTGCGGACACTGTCTAACAACGCCTCGCTTGCGCGGGGCGTTTTCTTACCTACCGCTTGAGTTTCGCCTGCGGCAAGTTGCCCTGCAGATAGTCCTTTGCCCAGGCGAGCCCCACCAGGGTCTTCACGTCCGTGATTTCTCCGTTGCGGGTCATTGAGAGCGCCTCTTCAAACGGCAAACGATGCAACGTAAGGAACTCACCGGCATCAAGCTTTTGCCCGCTTTCAGCCGGATGAACGCCCTGCGCAAGGTAAATCACGATGCGTTCGTTGCTGTAGCCGATGGCATTGTGAATCGTACCGAGCTCCACCCACTTGTCAGCGGCAAGTCCCGTTTCTTCTTCGAGCTCCCGGCATGCGGTTTCAAAAGGATCCTCACCCTTGTCGATCTTTCCGGCCGGAATTTCCCAAAACGCCCGATCCAAAGGACTGCGCCATTGCCGTTCAAGTACGGTGCAATTCTCGTCATCGAGTACCACCATGGCTGCCGCCCCGGGATGCGCAATCATTTCTCGTGCGGAAATACGGCCGTCAGGCAATTTCACTTCACGACGCAGGACGTGCAAAAGTCTCCCCGAATATTCCTCCCGCTCGGAAAGAACCGTTTCTTCGAGACTTTTATCAATCGTTTCGAGTTCCCTTGTCATTGCTCGACCCTTCAGTCGTTGTAGTTCTGCCGCGGTTTACCGCTGCGCATGTCGTTTTTCATCAGTCTGGACTGATCGCGCTTCCATTCGCGCTTGCTTTCGTCATCGCGCTTTTCAAACTCACGCTTACCGCGACCGAGCGCCAGCGCCAGCTTGACGCGCCCCTTGACAAAATGCAGATCAAGCGGCACCAGCGCATAGCCCGAGCGGTCGACCTTGCCGATCAGCCGATCAATCTCGCGGCGATGCATCAGAAGCTTGCGCGTACGGGTGATTTCAGTTTTTTCATGTGTGCACACTTGATCGGCGGGCGTAAAGCTCGCGTTGCAGAGAAACAGTTCCCCGTCGCGCACATACACATGCGACAAATTGATCGTGGCCCGTCCGGCTCTGACGCTTTTGACTTCCCAGCCGCGCAACTGCAGACCGGCCTCAAAGCGCTCCTCGATGGTGTAGTCGAAAGTCGCGCGTTTGTTGCGAATGAGCGGCGTTGCGTTGTTTTTATTTTTTGCCATTTCGTCTTTGTTTTTACTTTCCTTTTTGGATGCGGCGCAATTCTACCAAGCCCACGCGCGGCGCCGACGACAGATCCGCAAAAAGCACTCGGCATGTTTGGCGGCACCCGCAAACTTTCTTCGAAACCGAATTCTTTCAGTCAAGCTCTCTTATCTGAACAGACAAAAGTGATCACGTCCGGCTTTCGCAGAAATAGCAAAACACTGTCTGTTTCTCTCAAGATCGAGAAGTTGCCTCCTGATACTCGCCCGATCGTCCGATGATGGGTTTCACACAACCACATTCTTTTCCGGGAGAATACAAATGATGACTCGCAGACATTTCGCCTTAGCTTCGGCTGCCGCTCTCGCCGGCGGCGCCGCCGGTTCGATTTCCGCCGCTCCTATCCCCAAGGATTTCGATACGGTCTTTCCACAGGGCCCGGTTAACCCTTACGGCAAATTCTTCACGGGCACGTCCTGTCTCACGATGCTCAACACCGAGCCGGTATTCAACTGTCCGTTCGGCAACGTGACATTTGAGCCCGGCTGCCGCACTTTCTGGCACAAACACACTGGCGGTCAGATTCTTCTGGTTCTCGCCGGCGAAGGCCTTTATCAGGAACGCGGCAAGCCGGCGCGCCGCATCAAAAAAGGCGACGTCGTTCAAATTGCTCCGGACGTCGAGCACTGGCACGGCGCCTGCGCCAAGCATCCCATGACGCACATTTCCATCGAAACCAATGTTCCTAACAACAAGGCCATTTGGCGATCGGGTCGGAGGCTAGGGATTAGTTCCCTAGCCGACCGCCCACACCACCCACCGTGCCGTTCGGCAGTGGGCGGTTCCTAAACCGTCATTAAGGGTGATGCCTCATTCCAGACATCACCGATCGTCATCCATCCAAGTTTGCGTATCGCTTCATTCTGTAGCCCAAACTTCAGCGGTACTGCTTGAGCGTTGGCCCAGTATCGCTTCGAAGCTCTCGCGTTCGCTTGCGCGATCCACTCCTGCCCCGTTAGTTTTAGCGTAGCTTCGCGGCGTCTCCTTGACGTCCTCCACTGTTTCCAGTAAATCTGCCTGATCCGAGTACGTATCCAACCGTCCATTTCAACTTGTCGGGTCTTAACCCTTCCAATTTTGAAATAGTTCGCCCATCCTCGGATTACCGGATTGAGTTCCTCCTGATACTTAGAAGCACTCCATCCTCGACTCCTTTTGAGGATCCCCTTGACTTTCCTCTTCAGACGGTCCCAGCTTTTGGGATGCGGCACAGGCCGTACCTCAACTGGGGCTTGTTTGCTCGTCCTCCAGTTTCTGAAGCTGAAACCGAGAAACTTGCCTTCCAAGTCTGTGATCTTGATGATCTTGGTTTTCTGTTTGTTGACCTTCAGGAGCAGTTTGTTTTCGATGAAGGGAACAATATTACTTAATACCCTTGTTGCGCTCCGTTCGCTCTTACAGAACAGAACCATATCATCAGCATACCGCACCACAGGGATGCCTCTGCGCTTAAGCTCTTGGTCCAGTTCGTTCAAGAGAATATTTGCCAGAATAGGACTGCAGCACCCGCCTTGAGGGGTTCCGATGGTCGTCTGCACGGTTTTCCCGTCTTCCACCACTGGAGCTCTCAGAAATTTGTGGATCAGCGCCAATACGCGCTTATCTTTGATTTCTTTGGAGACAATCTCCAGCAGTTTTTCATGGTTCACAGTGTCGAAAAATTTCGCTAGATCCATGTCGACTACCCATCTGTACCCCATGTTCCCGTACTCGCACACCTTTCTCACCGCTTGTTGGGCGGATCGGTTCGGACGAAATCCGTAGCTCTCGTCAATAAACTTCGGTTCATAGTGTTCCGATAGCTTCTGCGCAAGTGCTTGCTGTACCAGCCGGTCTATAACACAGGGGATGCCCAGTGGCCTCTTTTGATTCGTACCCTCCTTTGGGATGTAGACGCGACGAACTGCCTTCGGTCGGTATGTACCCGACTTAATGGACTCCGATAGTTTCTTTGCCCGATCATTTCCTAGAAGGTAGGCTCGAATATCTTCGACCCGCATGCCGTCAACCCCAGCGGCTCCCTTATTTGAGATAACCTGCCTCAAGGCTTTGTTCATGTTGGCCGATTCTGCTATGTCTTCTATCGTGACCATCAGTTCTTCGCAATGCTGAGGACTGTTTCCTCACTATTCCTTACTCCCTTTGTGCCCACCTTTCCTCTCCTGCAGTCCCGGACTGTTTCGGTTGAATCGGCTCTGTTCGATTTCGGCACCCGTAGGTTTAGGCTTCGTTCGGGTCCTCGTTGGTTTAGGTTCGGTCCTTCGTCTGCATAGCCGACTACTATGACCTCTGCTGACTCCTTACGGCAAGCTTTTTACTCCGTGTTTCCACGTCCGTAAGGCCTCCCGCGGTAAACACACGTTCTTTCGCTCCATGTATCCACCTTGTCTACGTTGCAGGATCGTGTAGCTGTTGGGTTTCGGTGGAGTCAGACACCTCGCCCTCCTGCAACGCCTAAGTACAAGGTTCTTGTCCATTGGATCGGAGTTTTGCCTGCGGCTTCTTTCAGATTCCACCTCACGATGGACACCCTTGCCGTTCAGCTATCGGCTTGGCGCTACCTCCTGCCTTCGGGACTTTCACCCTTTAGAACGTGTGCCTGCGCGGCACACTGACTTCTCCCCTCATTGAAATGAGGGGCTTCCTGCTTCATAGCGGGTTTGGCAT